>Ga0255338_1001629_pt1 | contig 40192 bp, 27 predicted proteins | sample MeOH1_35cm_T4_19_FD_203715 | JGI IMG/M metagenome (GOLD analysis project Ga0255338, IMG submission 203715) | Sandy soil microbial communities from University of British Columbia, Vancouver, Canada - MeOH1_35cm_T4_195 | ecosystem: Engineered > Artificial ecosystem > Sand microcosm > Unclassified ... | reverse complement strand
CAGTCGGACATGATGGTCAACCCGACCAAGGCGAAGGCGATGTCGAACATGCGCTCCAAGGCGACGGACGACGCCGTCCAGCTCGAGCCGCCGAAGATCCTCAGCCTCGAGCAGGCGCTCGAGTTCATCGACGACGACGAGCTCCTCGAGGTCACGCCGCAGAGCATCCGCCTGCGCAAGAAGGTCCTCAACGGCTCGCTGCGCAAGCGCGCGGAAGAGAAAGCCGCTTAAGCCTCGACGCCGGAACGCGCTCTCGGCCGCCCCTCACGGGGCGGCCGAGCTTTTTTCAGGCCGGGCGATGCCGTCCGCCTCCGCCGCGGGGACATCCCTCCGCTGGTTCGTTGCTTTTAAGCAACGCCGCGGTTGATAGGACGAAGCTGAGGGCGTTATTCCGCGTACTGTTGCGTAAAAGCAACGAACCACGAAGGAGGTCATCCCGGCCGCGGAGGCCTAGTAGATCCAGCCCGGGACGCCGGTGTTGCGCTCGCGCGGGACCGCGCGGGGGCGCGGCGCGGGCTCGTTGAACTCGGGCTGCTTGTCCTCGATGCCGCGCAGCTGGTCGCGCTCGGGGATGGACTCGATGAACGGGCGGCGCTGGCGGCCGCGCTGGGACGGCGGCACGCCGCCGAAGCGGTAGGAGACGGTGATGCGGTGCTGGTCGCCGAGGGACTTGCCGAGGCCCCAGGCGTAGTCGAGCAGGAAGCGGCCCTTCCAGCGCAGGCCGAAGCCCATGGTCAGGCCGGCGTCCTCCCGGTGGATCTGGTAGCCGAGGCGCACGCCGTAGCTCTTGACCCAGAAGTACTCGAGGCCCATGTTCGCGTGCCACTCGCGCTCGTCGAGGAGGTAGTCGCCGTCGACCGACGCGATCACGTTGTGGACCGACGGCACGCCGCCCTGCCAGGCGAACCCGCCGCGGAAGGTCGCGGGCAGGGGCTCCCTCTCCTCGGAATACTTGATCTTGCCGCCGATGTTGAGCGCCGACGCGCCGAAGCTCCAGCCGGCCTCCGGCGAGTGCACGAGGTAGCCCATGTCCGCGGCCACGGCGCTGCCGGTCTGGGTGACGATGGTGGAGCGGACGTATTTCCCCCCGACGCCCAGGTAGTGGTCGATCTGATAGGAGGCGTCGCGGAGCTCGATCGGCGTCATGCCGACGCGCTCGGCGTAGCCGCCGGACAGCACGAGGTCGGAGCCGGCGCTGACGCTCTCCGAGGAGCCCAGCGAGCCGTTGGCGTTGAGGCGGTTGACCTCGATCGTGCCGCTCCTCGAATAGAGCAGGTTGGCGCCGGCGCTCGTGTAGCCGTTTCCCGAGATGCCGGTGAAGGGCGTCGGGCCGGCGTAGGCGAAGTTCTGGATGGAGGTCTCGCCCTGCCCGGTGGCGAAGCTGAAGTCGAGCTCGTGGGCGTTGAGGCGCGCCAGGCCCGCGGGGTTGTAGAACAGGGCGGAGGCGTCGCTCGCGACGGCCGTGAACGAGGTCCCCATGCCGGCGGCCCGGGCGGACATCGGGATCTGCAGCACCGGCACGGCGGTCGTGCCGGGCCCCGCGGCGCGGGCGAGGCCCGCGACGGAGAATGACGCCAGGACGATGAGGAGGCTCCTCGTCATTTGATGATGGCGATCTTCTGGGTCTTGTGGATGCCGGGAGCGTCGATGCGCAGCAGATAGACCCCGCTGGCGACGACCGATCCGCTGACGTTGCGCCCGTCCCAATCGAGGCTTCCCCGCCCCGCGGGCATGTCCTCGTCGAGCAAGGTCGCGACGTAGGTCCCGGTGACGGTGTAGAGCTTGATCGTGATGCGTCCGGCCGCCAAAGTGGCGTATTTGACCGTGGCCTTCTGGCCCCGCGCCGGGTTGAAGACGTTGTTGTAGGCGGTCAGCTCGGCCCGCGTCGCGGTCAGGTTGAGCGGGTTCGACATGCCGAGGGAGACGGTGCTGCCGTAGACGTTGTAGCCGAAGACCTCGAGGTAGACCGTGCCGGAGGCGGGGTAGCGCGCGGCGAAGCCCGGCGCGAGGCGGACCGAGCCGGTGATGTGCCCGAGGGAGCCCGCGGAGGAGACGAAGGTCAGGAAGTCGCCGGCGACCGGCGGCTGGTTGAGGCGGGTGTTGCTGAGCGGGCTGAAGTTGTGGTCGCGCAGCTGCGCGGAGGAGAAGCGCCAATCCTGGACGCTCGTGAAGGAGGTGACGCTCGCGTCGAAGGAGATCAGGTCGTTGTCGAAGCTCGCCGAGACGATGGAGCCGGACAGGGCGCCGCCCTTGGGGTACTCGAAGACGAGGCTGTAGGGCGTCGTCGACTGCACGCCGCTGGCCGAGCCGTTGAGCGAGTCTCCGCCCGTCACCTGCAGGTAGTACTGACCGCCCGCGGGGACGTTGTACTGGAGCACGACGGCGCCGACGCTCGTGTTGCAGTCGGTGACCTCGCAGGAGCCGTCCACGGTGTTGACGCCGTCGTACGGCGGAGCCGCGGCGGCGACCTGGCGGTGGGAGCGGTCGAACAGCTTGAGCTGATAGCCCTTGAAGAAGCCGCCGAAGGCCGGGAGGTTCAAGGTGATCCTGACCAGGCCCGCTCCCGCGCCGAACGAGAAGAAGTCGGTGTCGCTGGTCGGGTAGATGGTCCCGGACATCGCCGGGCGCGTGCTCACGTCGGTCGCGGTCTCGAAGCCGTCGTTGCGCTCGTTGGCGTCTCCGCTGCCGAGGATGAGCCCGTGAGAGGCGAACGCGGTGTTGATCGCGGGACCCGCCGCCCCCGGGCCGCCGCAGGCCGCGCCGACCCGGCCGTCGGCGTCCACGCGGAGCATCGCGTCGTAGAACTCGCCGAAGCTCTCGGGGAAGAACAGGAGCGACTGGAAGACCAGATTGTCCACGCACGAGCGGCCCAGGGCGTACCCGCGGGCCGCGATGCGCTCCCGGCGGATGTCCCACAGGGCCTGCGAGAAATAGATGCTGTCGTCGTGGATCTCGCCGACCCACGACAGGTTGCTGAGCACCCGGCAGGGGATGCCCGGCAGCTGGCAGTCCAGGTCGCGCAGCGAGCCGGTGCCGCCGAGCGCCCCGAGCACGTAGGCGCCGATGGAGGGGTTGTTGAGCGAGCTGGCCGCGAAGTAGTCCGCGTTGCCCTCGGAGATCGCGCCGGCCTGGCCGAAGTTCTGCAGGGGCCAGATCCGCTCGGTGAGGTAGTGCACGTACTCGTGGTGGATGACGGTCGCGTCGTCGGAGAAGGCGTCCTCGGGGGCGGTGGTGTTGATGTCGCCGAACATCAGGTTGTCGTAGTCGGGGTTGTAGAAGGCGTTGGCCATGTTCGGGCCGACGTGCGCCATCGCGACGACCGGGCGCGTCACGGGGGCCGCGCTCGAGCGGTTGACGTCGCCGAACATGTAGTCGTGCATCAGGTTGAGGTGGTAGAACAGGTTGAGCTCGGAGCGCAGGCCGATCGGGGCGTCGGCGACGGTCCAGGTGTGGCTCGAGGTGTTCGCGGCTCCGTAGGTGAAGGGGCTGGTCACCGTCAGGTAGCTCGACAGCGAGACGTCGTAGCCGTCCTGCTGGCCGCTCTCGTTCGACCTGAGGGTCAGGCGCATGACCTTGCCCGCGACGGCGGCGCCGTTGAAGGACCCGCGGTTGCCGATGAAGCTGCCCACGGGGTCGCCGTTGCCGTCGCTGAGGGTGAGCTGGTCGTCGTCGGCGATGCCCCCGCCGGAGACGTCTGAGGTGTCCGCCCCGGAGAATTCCCCGACCTTGAAGGTGCTGAACACCGGCAGGAACTTGACCGCCAGGGGCGCCGCGAGCGTCAGGTTGATCGTGGAGACCTGGGTCGTCGAATTGGGATACGGGTGCGGAGACGAGACCGGGGAGGCCAGGGTCTGCCACACGCCGTTGCCGTTGTCGTAGTGCATGCTCGGGCCGCGGAAGTTGGCGACGTTGACATACGGGCCCTGCAGGCCCATGTTGATCTTGCCCTGCGCGCCGCCGCAATAGAAGCCGTGGCCGAAGGTGGAGTTCCCCCCGGTCAGCGCGCGGGTGGAGGAGTCGGCGATGTAGACCCACTGGTTGTCGATCGGGAGGTTCTGCGCGGGCGTGCTCGTCGGGTCGATCGCGAACACGGAGCCCTTGATGACGCCCGAGGTCAGGCAGACCTGGAAGCGGATGTTGTTGTAGCGGAACAGGATCTGCCCGGTGCGGGCGTCGACGTAGTAGCGCCAGGCCGCCTGCGGCGCCTTGACTCTCACCTTCCAGGCCAGATGGGACCGGCCGGTCGTCTCGACGGGCAATATCACGAGCGCGGCGGCGCCGTCGGCGGTCCCGGCCGCGTCCGTCTCCGCGGCGCGGACGGCCTCGGCGGCGGAGATCGCGGGCGTCAGGCTGAGGCTCAGGTCGGGCTCGTAGCGGGAGTTGGCGCCGATCACCGAGCCGTCCTCGTCGAGGTGGACCTTGACGCGGGCGAACTCGACGGGGATGCCGCGGTGGGTCTGGCGGTAGAGCACGTGGCGGTGCCCCTCGCCCTTGGTTTCCTTCTCGACGACCAGGTCGTCCGGGTTCACCCCGAGCAGCCCCGCCTGGTCCCTCAGGAACTGGCGGGCGATGGTCTCGGGCGGGCCCGAGCGGGGCGCGGTGCGGCCGTCGCTGAGCGCCTCGGGGGCGCCGGTGCGCGGGTCGACGCGCAGCTTCCAGCGCCCCTCGTGCCGGGAGTTGAAGCGGGAGAACTCGTTGAGCAGCCCGGCGCGCGGGCCCCGCGGCGAGCCGCGCTCGAGCTTGTCGAGGCCGAAGCGGCGGGCCTCCGTCTTCGCCTTCTGCGAGGGCCTCACGGCGGAGGCGGGCAGCGCGGCGGCGAGCAGAAGGACGGCGAAGAGCGCTTTTCTCATCGCGGGCCCTCCACGCGCCGCAGGCGGACGATGACCGCGGCGGCGGCCTCGACCTGGATGCGGCGCGAGGGGTCGCCGCGCATCGCCTTGGCGAGGAGGTCGAGCGCCTCGGGCCGGCGCGCGGCGGACAGCACCCGCACGGCGAGCGATTTGAGCTCGGGATCCCCCTGCCCGAGGGTCAGGTCGGCGAGGCCGAGCTCGACGTCCTCCCCGCGCTCGGCCAGGCCGGCCTGCGCGGTCAGGGCGAACTCGGGGGCCGGGGCCTTGTCGAGGAAGGCCTTCAGCGCCGCCGTCGAGTCGGCGCCGCCGCGGCGGGCCAGCGCGCGCGCGGCCGCGAGCTTCACGCGTCCGCTCTTGTCGGCGAGGGCGGCGGCGAGGACGGCGACGTCGCCCGGGTCGGAGAACGAGCCGAGCGCGGCGCACGCCTCGGCGCGCACGGAGACGGCGGCGTCCGTCGAGGCGAGCTTGACGAGGATGTCCCGGCCCTCGCGCCCGATCAGGCCGAGAGAGCGGGCGGCGGAGGCGCGCACGCCCTCGTCGGAGTCGGCGACGGCGCTCAGGAAGGGCGCCGAGGCCCCGGGCGCGCCGAGGCGGGCCAAAGCGACGGCGGCCGCGTCGCGGACCTCGCCCTCGGGGTCCTTGTGCGCGGAGTCGAGGGCGGCGCGGGCGTTGTCCCCGGCGATCTCCCCGAGCTTGAGCACGGCCCGGGCGCGGGCCGCGTCGCGGGCCATGCGGCGCAGCTCCTGGGCGGGCGTCGTCGGGGGCGCCCCGCCGGCGGTCTTCGTCTCGTCGATGAGGTTGGTCAGGCCGTCCACTTCGCCGAGGCGGTACAGGCTCGCGGCGGCGGCGATGCGCACGTCGGGGTTGGCGTCGGCCAGCGCGCGCTTGAGGAACGGGATCGCGGCGCGGTTCTTCAGGTCCCCCCACGCGGCGGCGACGACGGCGCGCACCTCGGGGTCGGGGTCGGCCCCCGACGAGGACAGCATCGCGACGGCCTCGCGCCCCAGCTCCGCGCGCGCGGCGGCGGTGGATTTCGAGACGGCGGGTTTGGCCGCCTGGACGGGAATGGCGAGGAACGCCGGGCCGGCGGCGAGGAGCAGCATGCCCCAGGATGTTATCAGGGAAGCGTTACGGTAATATTTCAACGCGAGGGGCTGTTTGCCGGCCGAAGGCCTAAATCTGGTGCGCCCGCCAGGAATCGAACCCGGATCACTTGGTTCGAAGCCAAGTACTCTATCCGTTGAGCTACAGGCGCGCTCCCCTAAGTTTAGGACATTCCCGCCCCCCCTGCCAGGGGTGTAGTACACTCTGGCGGACGCGATGAGGACCATACTCGTGACGGGCGCGACGGGCTACGTGGGCGGGCGGCTGGTGCCGCGCCTGCTGGGCCCGGGGCGCGCCGTCCGGGTGCTGGTGCGCGACCCCGGGCGAGTGGTCGGGCGCCCCTGGGCCGCGAGCGTCGAGGTCGTGCGCGGGGACCTGGGCACGGGCGAGGGGCTCGAGGCCGCCCTGCGCGGGGTCGACACCGCCTATTACCTCGTCCATTCGATGCACGGCCGCGGCGATTTCGTCGCGCTCGACCGCGAGGCCGCGCGCCGCTTCGGGGCGGCGGCGAAGGCCGCCGGGGTCTCCCGCATCATCTACCTGGGCGGCCTGCTCCCCGAGGGCACGGCCTCGGAGCACCTGGCCAGCCGCGCCGAGGTGGGAGCCCTGCTCGCCGCGGCCGTCCCGACGACGGAGCTGCGCGCGGGGCCCATCGTCGGCTCGGGCTCGGCCTCCTTCGAGATGGTGCGCTACCTCACCGAGCGCCTCCCCCTCATGCTGACGCCCGCCTGGATCGACCACGAGGTTCAGCCCATCGCCATCCGCGACGTGCTCTCCTACCTGACGATGGCGGCCGACCTCCCCGCGCTCGGCGTCGTCGACATCGGGGCCGACCGGCTCACCTTCCGCCGCATGGTGGAGGCCTACGCCGAGCTGCGCGGCCTGCGGCGCGTCATCTGGACCGTCCCCGCTTTGATGCCCCGTCTGGCCGCGCGCTGGATCGGGGCGCTCACGCCGATCCCCAACGCGCTCGCCGTGCCGATCGTCCAGGGGATGATGCAGGACCTGGTCGCCGACACCCGCCGCGCCAAGGAGATGTTCCCCGGGATCGTCCCGCTCGATTACCGCACCGCGGTCTCGCTGGCGCTCGTGCGCGTGGAGAAGGGCGAGGTGGAGACGCGCTGGAGCGGCGCCCTCGGCCAGGGGCCCACGGCGGAGCTCGAGGACAGCGAGGGCCTGGCGCGCGAGACGCGCTCGCGCCTGGTCCAGGCGCCGCCGGAGGCCGTGTTCCGCGCCTTCAGCGGGGTGGGCGGCGAGCGCGGCTGGCCCGCGTGGGAGTGGGCGTGGATCGCGCGCGGGGCCCTCGACCGCCTGGCCGGCGGCCCCGGCCTGCGCCGCGGGCGGCGCCACCCCGACGAGATCCTGCCCGGCGAGGCCCTGGACTTCTGGCGCGTCGAGGCGGCCGTGCCCCCCCGCCTGCTGCGCCTGCGCGCGGAGATGCGCCTGCCGGGCCGCGCCTGGCTGCAGTGGGAGGCGTTCCCGGAGGAGGGCGGCACCCGCCTCGTGCAGACGGCGCTGTTCGCCCCCGACGGCCTGCTCGGCACGGCCTACTGGTACGGGCTGTACCCGTTCCACCAGTTCATCTTCTCCGCCATGGTCGACGCGCTGGCCCGCCGCGCCGAAGCGGCCTAGTTGTAGCCGAACAGCATCGAGTAGATGATCAGGATCACGAGGGTGATCCCGACGCACAGGCAGGTCAGCCCGAAGACGTGGAGCAGCTTCATGCGGCGCTTGGACACCGGCGTCGTCATCCGCTTCTCGAGCTCCCCCGAGGCCTTCAGCTCCTCGTACTCCCTCGGCCGGTCGTGCTTGAGCTCCGACAGCGAGGTGTAGCCCGTGAAGATGACCGGGTCCATCGGGAAGGCGTCCGGCCGCAGGTGCGTGTTGAAGAAGTGGATCGTGAAGATGAAGCCCGCCGCGAGCAGGGCCTCGTCGCTGTGGATGATCGTCGCCACGTTGATGACCCAGCCCGGCAGGACCTTGGTGAAGACCGCGGGGAACCAGAGCACCAGCCCGGTGGAGCCGATGATGGCGACGCCCCAGAACACCGCGAAGTAGTCGAACTTCTCCCAGTAGGTCCAGCGTCCGTACCGCGGGCGCGGGCCCCGGCCGACGAACCACTTCATCGTCGCGACGAACTCCCACAGGTCGTCGAGGGAGGGCACCAGCGAGGCGGGGCTGAAGATCATCCCCATGATCGTGAGGCCCTTCTCCTGCTTGTACCGGAGGAGGCTGTAGACGTGCGTGGCGAAGTATCCGAAGGTGATCACCGCGCAGAAGCGATGGATCGAGCCCGCCGCGGAGACGCCGCCGACGAGGTCCGCCAGGAAGGCGGCCCAGCGCATGTTCGCGAACTTGACCATCATGCCCGTGATGGCCAGGCCGAAGAAGCTGATGATGACCGACAGGTGCAGCAGGCGCTCGCGGAGCTCGAAGCGCACGAACTGCCTCGGCTCCTCCTGGACGCCCTCCGCGCGCTTCTCCTTGAGGCGCTTGAAGGACTGCGGCAGCCAGAGCAAGGTGTGCAGGCCGAAGAAGGCGAACGTGCCGATCAGCAGCAAGGTCATGCCCCAGAAGGTGAAGAAGAGGATCGGGTATTTGAAGCGGTTGTGGTGGGTGGCGTGCGTCAGGTAGCCCGTGAACTGGCGGTTGGCGCCGGGATGGCACTTGGCGCAGGTCGAGATCACGTTGTCGCGGCCCAGGCGCGAGGCCGGGTCGCTGGGCTTGAGGATGTCGTGCGCGCCGTGGCAGTCGGAGCACTTGGCGGACTTCTGCGAGCCGAGCTGGAACGCCTTGCCGTGATAGGTCAGGAAGTAGGTGTCGGAGACGTCCTTGTGGCATGAGCCGCACTGGAACAGCACCTCGTGCCGGAACTTGTCCTTCTCGACGCGAGCGATCTTATGGGCCGAGTGGCAGTCCGCGCAGACCGGGAGCTTCTCGCCGGTCTTGGTCACGAAGGGGCTGTGGATGGACTTCGCGAACTTCTCGTAGATGCCCTTGTGGCATTTGGCGCACGTCAACGACAGGTTCGACTTGTTGACCGAGGACCGCGCGTCCGAGGCGGGCAGCTCGCGGTGGGAGGTGTGGCAGTCGACGCAGACCGCCGCCGAGACCAGGCCGGACTCCATCACGCCCTTGCCGTGGGTGCTCTTCATGTAGCTGCCCACGATGTCGGTCTGGGTCCCCTTGTAGCGCTTGGCGGCCTGCTCTCCGTCGCGATGGCACTTGGCGCAGAGCACCGGGATGTTGCGCCGCGCGATCGGTGAGCGGTCGTCGCTGCGGGGCATGACGTTGTGCGTCCCGTGGCAGTCGGTGCAGTAAGGCGCCTCGGGGTCCTTCTTCGCGAAGAACTGGCCGTGGATGCTCTCGGCGTACTCGGTGGAACGCTCGGCGTGGCAGGCGGAGCAGTCGACGCGCTTGGCGGTGTCGCAGGGCCGCTTGTGCTTCGGGTTCACGTCGGAATGGCACTTCACGCACGAGATCTTGCCGTGGACCGAGGAGGCGAACACGCCCATCTTGACGGGCTTCGGGCCGCTCTGATGGCACTTCATGCACTCCTGGTTGGCCATGCCGATGACCAGGGCGTCCTTGTTGACGCTGTGCGGGGCGTGGCAGTCGGTGCAGGCGGGGATGGCGCCGGGCTTGCTCTCCCAGAGCTCGCCGCGGATGATCTTCTTGTGCACGGTCTCGATGGAAGCGTGGCAGCGCGAGCAGGTCCCGGCCACGTTGCCCATGCTGATGCTGGACTTGGGGTCGGTGTGAGGGAGGATGTCGTGGGAGTTGTGGCAGTCGCTGCAGGTCGCCGTGACGAGAAGGCCCTTCTTGAACAGGCCCTCTCCGTGGATCGACTCCTTGTAGTTCTCGAGGATGTTCTTCTGGGGGATGTTGTAGCTCAGCGCGACGGGAGCTCCCTCGCGGTGGCAGGTGCCGCAGAGGGCCGGTATGTTCATCTTGAACGTCGAGGCCTTCTGGTCCGTGCTGCGGCGGATGTCGTGCTTGCCGTGGCACGAGTGGCACTTCGGGGCGTACTTCTCCCCGCGCTTGAGCGCCTGGCCGTGGATGCCGGCGGCGAACTTCGCGGCGGGAGCCTCGTGGCACTTGGCGCACCGGACTTCCTTGAGGCCCTCGGGGTGCGGCGGGTTCTCGGCGTCGTCGTGGCAGCCCGTGCAGCCCATGGACGCGTGGACGGATTTGGAGAACACCGGCTCGTCGACGAACAGTGAGACCTTGGCGCCCTTGCGCTCCACGGACATGTCCTTGTCGCTGTGGCAGCCGAGGCACTCCTCCGCCGTGGTCGCGTTCGCCGCGCCGGCCGCGAGCAGCAGGACGAGGAGGGCGTTCCTCATGGATGGCAGCCGGCGCAGACCTGCTCGATCCCCTTCTTCAGCGGCGCCTTGCGGTGGGCGCCCAGCTCGTGGCACTTCGCGCACCCCATCAGGTCGGCGTGCATCGAGTGGGGCATGACCTTGCCCTTGTGCTTGACCGTCTCCGCCGGCACCTTCACGCCCGCCTTCTGGTGGCAGAGGACGGCGCAATACGAGCCGGAGATCAGCGGATGGTCGGAAAGGTCCGCGACCTTCCCCCCCGCCAGGGCCGCGGCCGCGTCGAGGTCCGAGTCGACGCGCCGGAGCGCGACCGACGCGAGGTAGACGTTGTGCTCGGCGCGCTTCTTCCCGATGAAGCCGAGGACCTTCTGGGCCTGGGCGAGCGTCTCCTTCGGCTTGGCCCTTCCCGCCTCGGGCATCGCGTCGATGGCCTTGGCCGTCTCCGCGGCCTTCGCGGCGAGCGCGGCCTCGGTCTTGAGGACCTCGGTGCGCACCGAGCCCCACATCCCCTCGAACTTCGGGCCGTGGCAGCGCACGCAGGCCTGGTCGCCCGCGACGAAGTTGACCTCGGAACGCCCGTCGGCGCTCTTCTGCCCGGCCTCCTTCTGGTAATGGCAGCCGGAGCAGTCCACCCGGGCCAGGAACATCGGGCTCGGGATCTCGGGCAGGCCGAGGGCCTTGACTCGCCCGGAGTAGAAGTCGATCTCGCCCGCGTGCTTGTCCTTGTGGCACAGGCCGCATTCGAAGGTCGGGGTCGGCTGGTGGGTGGAGATGTCCTGAGGGACGCGCGTGGCGGCGGCCCGGACGGCCTTGTCGGGCACGGCCTCGCCTTTGATCGGCGGCAGGCGCCCGCCGGTGTCGGCGAAGCCGTGGCGGATCTCCTGGTGGCAGTGGATGCAGGCGATGTTCTTGGCCGTGACGTGCTTCTCATGGAGCTCGGCCACGTTGTCGTAGACCTTCAGCGTCTCCGGCGTGTTGTGGCAGGTCACGCAGCGGTCGCGGGGAGCGGCGCCCTCGCCGCGGACCACGTCGCGGTGGCAGCTCTGGCACGTGACGCCGCGGTTGACGAACTCGGAGTGGCGGTAGGTGGCTCCTCCGACGTTGAACTCCTTCTTGGGCACCTGGTGGCAGCCGGTGCAGCCGGCGATGGGCTTGAGGTCGCGTCCCGTGCCCTGGCCCTTGAAGTGGCACAGGTAGCAGGCGTCGTAGGTGACCTCGATGTGGCTGCCGACCATGACCTGCGAGTGGCAGGACACGCAGCGCAGCTGGCGGCCGCGGCGCTTCTCGGTCAGATGCGGACGGTGGTCGAAATGGATCCCGGTCTTGGCGACGACTCGGCCCTCGAGCAGGCGGGTCGAGTGGCAGCCGGAGCGCAGGCAGGACGCGTCCTCGACCTCGGCGAAGGGCTTCGAGGAGTAGGTGCGCGTGACGTACTTGGCGACCTGGGACATCGCCTGGAACTTCTTCCAGAGAAGGGTCTGCTTGTCGGCCGGCGGGTAATGGCATTCGACGCAGGCGACCTTGTTGTGCTTGGAGTCCTTCCACGCCTTATAGTACGGGGCCATGATGTGGCAGGAGTTGCAGAAGGTCGGGCTCTCGGAGTACTTGACCGAGCCGACGGTGGCGGCGAGGAAGATGACGACCAGCCCGGAGATGAGCATCGGAACGGTGATGGTCCAGCGTCCGATGTTGAAGGATTTCATGTTATCAATGCCCCTTTTCGTCGTGATGTTCTTCGTCGCCGTCTTCGTGCAGGTAGGTCTCGCCCGTCAGCCAGGCCCAGTTCAGAGGATAGACGTCGGGATCGAGGAGGACCCAGTAGCCGTGCCAGATCAGGATCGCCAGGCAGGCGAGGACCGCCTCGAGGTAGTGGACCACTCGCGAGACCTCGATGGCCCACAGCGGGAGATAGGCCATGGCCATGTTGTGCAGGAGGAGCAGGCCGCCCGTCGCGGTCATGACGAACGAGCCCCAGACCAGCGCGAAGTACTCGAATTTCTCGATGTAGGAGAACTGGGCGAGGACGGGCTTCTTGCTCGACAGGCCGGCGTTGTAGAGGACCACCTTGACCGGGTCGAAGAGGTCGCGCATCGCCGGCAGCATCGCCGCGAGGCGCTTGCGCCCGGGGGCGGTGGCGAGATAGGCCAGGTGGCGGCCCCCGATGACGAGGAACAGCGCCGCCGCGGAGCGGTGCGCGTAGCGGCGCGCCGTCTCGCCTCCGACCAACGAGAAGGGCCAGGCCCACCAGGCGTCGGGGAAGTGCAGCGCCAATCCGCTGTAGGCGAGCAATATGAAGGAGACCGCGTTGAGGGCGTGCTGCCAGCGCTCGTTGACCGACAGAGGGACCTCGTCCTCGCGATGGCGGCGGGCGCGCGGCAGGCGCATCTTCCGCCAAAGGTCGAGGAGGTTGTGCAGGATCATCCCGATGACGGTCAGCGGGATGGTGATGCGGTAGAACAGCGCCGCCCAGCCGGCCAGGTCGCTGCCTCCCCCCGCGTCGGACAGGCCTTGATGGATCTTCGTCCCGCCCGCCCAGCGGCTGCCGGCGCCGGGATGGCACTGGCCGCAGGTCCGGGTGAGGTTGTTCGGGTTGGTCCGCGAGGTCGTGACGGTCGAGGGCTGGACGTCGTGCCAGCCGTGGCAGGAGGCGCAGTCGGCGACCTTGGCGTCGCCGGACTTTCCGGCCATGCCGTGGAAGGAGGCCAGGAAGCTGTCGACCCGGTCGGCGGGGACGCCCCGGCCGATGACGCGGGCCGACTGGTGGCACTCGACGCAGGACTCGGAGCGCTCGCCGCGCGCCACGCGGCTTCCCGCCGTGCCGGGGCTGCGGATGTCGTGCTCGCCGTGGCACTCGACGCAGGTGGGCGCCGCGCGCACGCCGCGCGCCGCGGCCTGGCCGTGGATGCTCTCGGAGAATTTCTTCGCCTCGACGCCGTGGCACTTCCCGCACGTCTTGACGATGCGTCCGGCCGCGATGGTCGAGGCCGGGTCGTTCGGCGGCCGGATGTCGTGGGAGCCGTGGCAGCTGGCGCAGTTCGCGGCGTGCTCTCCGTTCTGCGCGGCCTTGGCGTGGGTCGAGTTCATGTACGCCTTGTACATGTCGTTGGTGCTCAGGCCGTGGCGGCGGGACAGGTCCGGGTCGCTGTGGCACTTGGCGCAGGTCTCGGGCAGGCGCAGCGGAGAGACGCTCGACAGCGGGTCGGCGACCTTTCGGATGACGTGGCCGTCGCCGTGGCAGGACAGGCAGATCGCCGCGTCGGGGTCGCCGTGCCCGCTCGCCTTCCCGTGGACGCTGCCTTTGTATTCGGCGACCTGCTTCTTGTGGCATTGCCCGCACAGAGCGAGGCCGAGCTTCGCCGGGCTCCGGGTGGCGTGGCTTCCGTGGCACGCGGTGCACGCGTTGGATGCCCCGTTCTTGCGCGCCGCGAAGACCGCCGCGTGCACGCCGGACGAGATCGCCTTCCTCTCTTCGGAGTGGCAGCTCGAGCAGTCGACCTTCGAGATCTTCCCCGGGTGCGGATATTCCTTGATGTCGGAGTGGCAGCCGACGCAGGCCGAGCCCGCGTGGCGGGACGCGGCGAAGGCCTTCACGTCCACGACGGGGGCGCCGGAATCCGCGCTGCCGTGGCAGGCGAGGCAGCTCTCCGCGTCGGGCGCCGCCTCGGCCGGGACGCACGCGAGAAGGGCCGTCAGGACTGTCACAAATCTTATATGGCGCGGCGACATGGCGTACATCGGTTAAGCAACGAAGATGCCATCCTTCCCGTTCCTAATAAAAAAGCGGGCGCCGGATCTCTCCGGCGCCCGCGTCGCGGATGAACGGCCTACGGCCTGATTATTTCTTTTCCTTCTTGTGGCACTTCATGCAGCCGCCCTTGGCCGCGAACACGACCTTGTCGCCCTGCTTGAACTTGCCGTCGTGGCAATGGCCGCAGGTCTTGCCCTCGTACATGTCCTTCATCTTCAGCTCTTCGGACTTCTTCTGGGCGAACAGCGGCTCCTTGCCTCCGTGGCAGGTGTCGCAGTTCCCGACCATCTCCGCGTGGACCTTGTGCGGGAACTTCACCGCGCCCATCTTGGCCTTGTCGTAGTTGATGAACTCCGGCGCTTCCTTGGCTTCGCCCTTCGCCTCGGCCTTGGCTTCCGCCTTCGCCGGCTCCTTCTTGTCTTCGGCCTTCGCCGTGCCCGTATAGGCGAACGCAGCGGCCAACGCGCCGCAGATCACGAACAGCGACCAGAATTTCCGCATTTCCTGTATCCCCCTTTGATATTCAACGACAATCTTGACCCTGCAACAATCGTGCCGAACTCGACCTAATATACCCTCCCGGAACAAATGTTGCAATGGGTCCGGCCATGATCCTCGCCTTCGCGTCGCTGTTCTGCGTGATCCTCGCGGCGCACTTCCTGCGCATGGGCGCCATGTCCGGCGTACTGGTCTGCCTCGCTCTGCCGGTCGTCGCGGCCTTGACGCGGGCGCGGTGGACTTTGCGCTGCCTGCAGGCGGTGCTCCTTTTAGGCGGCGCGAGCTGGGTGGCGACCGCCCTGCGTCTCGCGGCGCAGCGCCGCGCGGCGGGCGACCCCTGGCTGAGGATGGCGCTCATCCTCGGCACGGTGGCCGCGCTGTCGGTCCTGGCGGCCGCCCTCCTGAACCGCCGGTCCGTGCTCGAGAGCTTCCCTCCCTCCCCCGAGCCCGCGCCGCCCTCGACGAAATAGGCTTTGGCCGTTCTGTTGCTGGGGCGAAAGGTCATGCGAAGACAAGACCTCCCTTCCCGACTCGCCTCCTTCCTGAGCTCGATGGAGCTCACCGTTTTCTGCCTGATCGTCCTGATGATCCTGACCGTGGCCTGCACCTTGGCCCAGGTGAACCTCGGCATCCACGCGGCCGTGGAGCAGTACGTCCGCTCCTTCTTCGTCTGGTGGCGGCCCGAGTCCCTCCCGTTCGCCGTTCCCGTGTTCCCGGGCGGCGGGTTGGCGGGAGGACTGCTCCTGATCAACCTCGGCATGGTCCAGTTCCGCCGCCTCGAGGTCTCCTGGCGCAAGGCCGGGCTTTGGATCATCCATTTCGGCATGGCGCTCCTCTTCCTCGGGGAGTTCGCCACCGCGTTCCTCCAGGTCGAGAGCCACCTCACTATCGAGGAAGGCCAGACGATGAACTACAGCGTGGACCCGCGCCGCATGGAGCTGGCCGTGATCGACGCGACGGAAGGGGACGCCGACGACGTCCGGTCCATCCCGACCTCTTTGGTCAAGGAGCGCACGGAGATCTCCGACGCGTCCCTTCCTTTCGCCCTCCGCGTCCAGGCTTTCTACGACAACGCGGAGCTTCGCATGCGCGGGTCCGGCGACCCGCCATCGATGGCCACGGCCGGGGTCGGCACCGGCGTGCTCGTGCGGCCGGCGCCGCGTCCTCTCGGCGAGGAGCAGGACATCCCCGCCGCGCTCATCGAGCCCGTCGCGCCGGACGGCCGCAGCTACGGGGTGTTCCTCGTCTCCCCAAACCTCGGCGCGCCCCAGGAGTTCGTCCATGAAGGGCGGCGCTGGAGGATGTCCCTGCGGCCGAAGCGCTACTACATGCCCTTCTCGTTGACGCTCAAGGACTTCAAGCACGACGTGTATCCCGGCACCCGGATCCCGAAGAACTTCTCGAGCCTGGTGCGCCTGCTCGACCCGCGCTCCAAGGACGACCGGGACGTCCTCATCTACATGAACTCCCCGCTGCGGCACGACGGCCTGACCTTCTATCAGGCGAGCTTCGGCAAGGACAACACCCTGTCCGTGCTCCAGGTCGTGCGCAACCCCTCGTGGACCTTGCCCTACATCTCGTGCGCGCTCGTGGCCATCGGCCTCCTCTGGCACTTCGGCATGATGCTGCGTCGGACCCTCGGAGGACTGTCATGAGCCACCGCAAGCTCTTCGCCGCCGTCTTCGTCTCCGCCCTCGCTCTCGCCGCCTGGCCCGCCGTGGCCCCTGCGCCCCGGTCCGACTTCGACGTCGAGGGCTTCGGCCGCCTGCCGGCCCTGGAGGGCGGACGCGTCAAGCCGATCGACACCTATGCGCGCAACACCTTGCTGATGATCCGCAGCAAGCAGACCGTGCGCGTGGACGGGCGCTCCCTGTCGGCGACGCGCTGGCTCCTGGACTCGGCCTTCAAGCCCGAGACCTCCGACACCTACGCCGCCTTCGTCGTGGACGACCCCGAGGTGCTGGGCCTGCTCGGCCTGGCGCAGGGCAAGGGCCGGTACTTCGCCTACTGGCAGCTCGAGCCGAAGCGCGAGGAGATCAACCGGCAGGCGCAGGCCGCGGACGCCGTCCCCTCGGGCGCGCGCTCCCGCTTCCAGAACGCCGTGCTCGCCCTCGACCAGCGGATGACCAGCTACGAGCGGGTCAAGAACACCTTCATGCCGTCCGGTCGCGGCGACCCCGCCGCGGAGCTCTCGTCCTTCCAGGCGCTGATGAAGGAGGCGATGGGCGCGCTGAAATCGGGCAAGCCCACGAAGAAGTCCGCCCAGCTCATGGGCTCCGTCGATTCCTCGATGCAGGCGTACCAGTTCCTGGCCGAGGCGGCGGCCTTCAAGTCCGCGCCGCCGAAGCCCGGCGAGCCGGAGGAGGCCTGGGCGAGCTTCGGCGAGGCCGTGCTCCGTCCCGGCGGGGCCCTCGACCTCCACCCCAGCGCGGCGCTGTTCGCGCGCATGGCTTCGGCTTATCGCGCCGGCGACGCCGCCTCCTTCAACGCGGCCGTGGCCGAGCAGACCGCCTGGGTCAAGGCCAACGCGGCCACGGCCGCGAGCCAGGCCCGCGCCGAGGCGCTGTTCAACCGCTCCCAGGTCTTCATCTCGGGGATGACCCTGTACGTCGTCGCCCTGCTCCTCGTCTTCGCCTCCTGGGCCACCCGCCGCGAGGACATCGCGGCCGCGGCGCGCGCCGTCGCCTGGGCGGCCTTCACCGTCCACACGCTCGGGCTCCTCTCGCGCACCGTCCTCCAGGGCCGCCCGCCGGTGACCAACCTCTACTCCTCGGCCGTGTTCGTCGGCTGGGGCGCGGCCTTCCTCGGCCTGTTCGGCGAGCGGGTCCACCGCCGCGGCTTCGCCGCCGCGGGGGCGGCGACCGCGGGCTTCGCCACCTTGCTCATCGCGCATCACCTGGGTTCCACGGGCGACACGATGGACGTGATGCGCGCGGTCCTAGACTCGAACTTCTGGCTGGCCACGCACGTGATCACGGTGACCATCGGCTACAGCGGGACCTACCTGGCGGGCCTGCTCGCGGTCGCGTGGATCGTGCGCCGGCACGCCCTGCGCAAGCCCGACCCCGCCGACGACAAGGCCCTCGTCTCGCTGACCTACGGCGTCCTCGCCTTCAGCCTGTTCTTCAGCTTCATCGGCACGGTCCTCGGCGGCATCTGGGCCGACCAGAGCTGGGGCCGGTTCTGGGGCTGGGACCCGAAGGAGAACGGCGCGCTGCTGATCGTGCTCTGGAACGCCTTGATCCTGCACATGCGCTGGGCCGGGTTCGTGCGCGAGCGCGGCATCATGCTGATGGCCGTGTTCGGCAACGTGATCACGAGCGTGTCGTGGTTCGGCGTGAACATGCTCGGGATCGGCCTGCACTCCTACGGCTTCATGGACTCCGCGTTCTGGTGGCTGCTCGCCTTCAGCGTCAGCCAGCTGGCGATCATCGCGGTCGGGGCCCTTCCGCCCCGATTCTGGAGCCACGCCCGCCAGCTCGACGCCTAGACGCTAGCGGTCGAGCGCCTTGAGCATCGTGCCGCGGCACGCCGGGCTCAGGAACAGGAGCACGGTGCAGTCCGAGGAGAGCTCGGCCGAGGACATGTGCACGTAGGTCATGATCGCGTACTTCTCGCCGGCGGTCTTGAGCTTGTCCACCGCCAGCTTCAGCAGCGCGCTCTTGCCGCCGACGACCATCTCGGGGGCGCTGAGTATGAAGGCCATGTCGCAGGCGTCCGCCAGGGTGTTGGCGACGGCGTGGATGACGATGTTCGAGATCTCGGCCACGCAGACGCTCTCGCGCGGCGGCGGCTCGCCGGGCCGCGGCTTGTGCCCGCGCAGGAACGCGGCGGACAGCTCGGGCCCGCTGTGCTTGGGGAACATGAGCAGGAAGACCGCCCCCGACATGACCGCGAACGCCCCGTAGTGCTCGGTCGCGTCGCGCTCGAGCATCGCGGCGACCTTCTCGACCGTGTCGGTGTTGATCGAGATCGACTGGGTCGACCAGGTCGTGTGCGAGACCTTCGCCAACGAGTCCGCGCTCGCGGACACGCCGTCCTCGATGTGCTTGAGCAGCGCCTTCTGCGCCTCTTCCTCGCCGGTCACGACGCGATCGCCTTGGCGACGGCCGCGGCGAACTCGGCCTCGCCGATGGGCTTGGCGACGAAGGCCGAGGCACCCGCGGCCTCGATGGCCGCCTTCACCTTGTTCTGGGCGTTGCCGGAGACGACGATGACCTTGGCCCGGGAGTCGATGCCCTGGATGGCCTTCAGCACGGTCAGCCCGTCGCCGCCGCCGACCGCGCTCAGCGAGAGGTCCAGCGTCACGAGGTCGGGCTTGTGCCGCAGGTAGGCCTTCTGGGCGTCCTCGGCGCAATCGGCCTCGGCCACGACCTGATGGCCCATGCCGGTGAGCATGTCCGTGAGGATCATGCGGACCGCCTCGTTGTCGTCGATGATCAGTACGCGCAGCGGAGCACCCATGTCAGTTTCTCCCGTTCGGCACACGGATTCTGCCAATAATGCCGCCTCGACGCAAAGGGTTTCGGGGCCTCAGCGAGCGGCGGACTGGCTCTGCCAGAGCCGGGCGTAGACGCCGCCCCTGGCGAGGAGCTCGGCGTGGGAGCCGGCCTCGACGATCCTCCCGGCGGCCAGGACGACGATGCGGTCGGCGCCGGAGATGGTGGTCAGGTTGTGGGCGACGACGAGGGTCGTCGGCTTCGTGCCCGAGGCGCCCGAGGTGAGATGGTCGAGCGTCTCCTGGATCTCCCGCTCCGTCTTCTTGTCGAGGGCCGAGGTCGCCTCGTCGAGCAGCAGGACGCGGGGCTTCTTGAGCAGGGCGCGGACTATGGCCACGCGCTGGCGCTGGCCGCCGGAGAGCGTCGCCCCCCCCTCGCCGACCCGCGTGTCGAGTCCCGCCGGGAACGCCGCGGCGTCGTTGACGAAGTCGGCCTTGGCCGCGGCGATCGCGGCGGCGAGCTCGGCGTCGGTCGCCTTCGGGCTGCCGTAGGTCAGGTTGTAGCGCAAGGTGTCGTCGAACAGGCGCGTCTCCTGCGGGACCTTGGCGATGACCTCGGACAGCGGCCCTTCGCCCGCCTTCGTCACGTCGGCGCCGTCGATGGTGATCCGGCCCTTCTGCGGGGTCCACAGGTTCTGGAGAAGCTTGAGCAAGGTGCTCTTGCCCGAGCCCGACTCGCCGACGAAGGCGACGGTCTCGCCGGGCTTGATGGCGAGCGACAGGCCCTCGACGCCGCCCTGGCCGTCGGCCGCGTAGCGGAAGGAGACCTCTTCGAAGGAGATCGCTCCGCCGCCGGCGGGCAGGGCCGCGCCGGCGTCGGCGGACGGCTTCTCCGCCAGCCACTCGCGGACCACTCCCGTCTCGCCGCGCGCGGTCTTGTACTCGAGCCAGCGCGAGGACAGGCCGTCGAAGGCGGACTTGATCGCGGCGGCGTAGAAGGTCATCACGACGATCGCGCCGATGGACAGGCCCATCGACGCCGCGACGGCCCACGCGCCGACGATGTAGATCAACTGCTTGGTGAAGAAGTCGGTCAGCGCGCTCGAGAGCATGTGGGCGGTGCCGCCGACGCGGGCGTCCTCCTCGCCGATCTCGACGAGGGCCTGGGCCTTGGCGCGGTACTTGCCGTTCTCCTTCTCCTCGCCCGCGAAGGTCTTCACCGTCTGGATCAGCTCGAGCGGCTCCTGCCCCTGGCGGCCGAGGTCGGCGCGGCGCAGGCTGAAGGTCGCGTACAGCTTCTCGCGCTTCTGGCCGAACCAGCCGTTGATGACGCCGAGGATGGGCAGCATGACGAAGACGACCGCGCCGGCGACGGGGTTGGCGGCGAGCAGGAGGCCGGTGGCCAGCGTGAGCGAGACGATGTTCGCGGCGACCGGCACGCGTGAGTCCAGGTTCTTCTTGAGCAGGGCGTCGGCGTCCTCGCTCAGGCGGCTGGCGAGCCCCGCCGAGTCGTTCTTCATGTGGAAGTCCATGCCCTTGCCGTGCAGGCGGCCCATCAAGGTCTTGCGCACCGAGGCCAGCGCCTTGGCCCGGAGCACGCCCTGCTTCACGGCGTAGATGTACTGCACGCCGATGGCCAGCACGAGCGCGCCGACCGAGATCGCGGCGAGCGGCCACAGCCCCGCGCCGATGCCGCCCGCGCCGACGACGGAGGCCGCGCCGTCCAGGAACTTCCCGAGGAAGTGGGAGCCGCCGATCCAGAGCGAGTACTCGGTCAGGAGCAGGGCGGCGAGCCCGGCCAGCGCCTTGCGCGGCAGGAACGGGCGGACCTCCGCGTCGCCGCGGATGTACTCGCCGATCTCGGCGAGGCCCGCGCGGACCTTCGCCCAGAGCGGCTTCTTCGCGGGCTGGGACTCGTCGCTCGCGGCGGCGACGGCCTCGGTCTTGACGGCTTCGGCCGCGGGGGCTTCCTCGGCGAGCTTGGCCTCGGACGCCTGGGCATCATAGCCGCCTTCCTTCCAAAGCCGGGCATAGCGGCCGCCGAGGGCGATCAGCTCGTCGTGCGAGCCGCTCTCGACGATGCTCCCCTTCTCCAACACATGGATGGCGTCGGCGCGGCGGATCGTGCTCAGGCGGTGGGCGATGACGATGGTCGTGGGCTTGCGGCCGCCCTCGCCGGAGGTCATCGAGTCGAGCGCGGACTGCACCTCGCGCTCGGTCTTGTTGTCGAGGGCGGAGGTGGCCTCGTCGAGGATCAGGACCGAGGGGTCGCGGAGAATGGCGCGGACGATGGCGACCCGCTGGCGCTCGCCGCCGGAGAGGCGTCCGCCGCCCTCGGCCACGGGCGTGTCGAGGCCCTGCGGGAAGCGGGCCGCGTCGAGCGCGAAGGTCGCCCCGGCCTTCCGGATCGCGGCCTCGAGGCGCTCCGGCGTCGCGTCCTCGGCGCCGTACATCATGTTCTCGCGCAGGGTCCCGTTGAACAGGCGCGTTTCTTGAGGGACGACGGCGAAGCGCGACAGCAGGCTCTTGCGGGTCACGCCTTTGATGTCCTTGCCGTCGACCGAGATCGTGCCCTCGTCCGCGTCCCACATGCGTAGCAGGAGGCGGGTGATCGTGCTCTTCCCGGAGCCGGTCTCGCCGACGAAGGCGACCGTCTGTCCGGACTTGATGTCGAAGTCCACGCTCTTGAGCACCGGCTCGGCCTGACGCGACGGATACGCGAAGCGCACGCCGCGGAAGGCGACCGTGCCCCCGCCGCGCGGCAGGTCGACGGCGTCCTTCGCGTCGACGATCGCGGGCGTGCGCATCAGCAGCTCGCGCACCGACTCGGAGGCCTTCGCGTTGCGCTTGTAGCGCAGGTACAGGCTGGTCAGGCCCGTGAACGCGTACTTGGCGAAGCCCGCGAACAGCGCGAGCTGGGCGATCTGTCCGAAGGTCAGGCCCCACGCGGCGGCGAGCGCGACGCCGCCGAGGATGTAGATCAGGTGCTTGGTGAAGAACTCGGTGAGGCCGCCGGCGATCAGGCCGTACTTGGCGGTCAGGCGGGCCTCCTGCGCCCCGAGGTCGGCGGCGTCGTCGGCCATCTTCCCGTAGCGCGCCAGCTCCTGCTCGCGGGCGCCGAAGGTCTTGACCGTCTCGGCCTGCTGGATGCTCTCCTGCGACTGCTTGAGCATGTCGGCCTTCTGCTCGAGGGCCTTCTTGCCGACCTCGCCGATCCGGTCGCCGAAGCGGCTCGACAGCCAGCCGAGCGCGGGGATCACGGCGAAGGCGGCGACGCTCAGCGCGGGGCTGGTGTACAGCATCATGCCCACGCCGAAGGTGAAGTGGAGCGCGTAGTGAAGAAGGGACAGGCGCGTGTCCACGTTCTTGTTCGAGAGATAGTTCGGGTCGTTGAGCAGGCGCCCGGCGAGCTTTCCCGAGCCTTGCGCCAGGTGGAAGTCCATCTCCTGGTTCAGCAGGCTGCGCTGCAGCGCCGCGCGGTACTCGCGCGTCGAGCGCAGGCCGGCGAGGCGGGACTGCACCGCGTGGCCGCGCTCGACCCAGGCGTAGGCGAGCGAGGACAGGATCAGCGCGCCGGAGAGGACCGCGAGCGGGACCATGTGCGCGGCGAGCCCGGTCTTGGCCGCGATCGCGGCGGTGTCGAGCAGCGGACCGATGATGAAGGCCATGCCGATCGAGAGCACCGCGTCGAAGACGAGGAGCAGCTGCGCCTTGCGCATCGAGGGCTTGGCGTCGCCGAGCAGGGGCTCGAGCTCCTTGTCGCCCGTCGCCATGCCCTTGACGTCCGCGCCGAAGCCCTTGAGGGCCGCGCGCGACTTGCCGAGCACGGTCCGCACGCGGCCGGGCCGGGCCTCGACCGGCTCCAGCGCCGCGGCGACCTCCTGCCCGTCGAAGGCCTTGCGCGCCTCGGCGGAGGACTGCTCCGAGCTCTTCTTCTCTCCCCCCTCCGAGGCGGCGGGGAGCTGCATCCCGCGCAGGGCGGCGTAGGAGCCCCGGGGCGCCGCGGCGACCGGCTTGGCGGCGGCGATCGGGGCGATGGCCAGGGCCTTGGCCGCGGCCTGGATCGGGGTCTGAGCGATCGGCGCGACGGACGGCGCCGGCAGGGGCGTCAGGCCGGAGAGCGACGGCGCGAGGCTCGGGCCGTTCGTGAAAGCCGGAGCGCCGATCCCGGTCTGCGGGAGCACGGGCACGCCGGTCATCCCGGCGGGCGCCGCGACCGTCACGCGCGCGGTCTGCGCCCAGACCGGCCCGCCCGAGAGGGCGGCCAAAGTCACGGCCAGAAACGACGCGATCGCGCGGCTCGGCTTGCTCATCCCCCAGAGTATGACGGCTGTCATGCGACCCCACAGGGGTCCCCGGGCCCTTCTTCTATAGGGCCTAAGGGCCCAGCGCGAATTCGACGAATTTGAGTGCCTGACCCTCGAAATCGGTCCGTCGTGATTCCGTCGAGTTTTGGTATCATTTGGGAAGGTTTTCCAGGGAGGAATCACCATGGGCGGGCATTCACACTGGGCGAACATCAAGCACAAGAAGGGAGCGGCCGACGCCAAGCGCGGCAAGGCCTGGACGAAGCTGTCGCGCGAGCTGTCGATCGCCGCGAAGCTCGGCGGCGGCGACCCCGGCTCCAACCCCCGCCTGCGCAAGACGATCGAGGACGCCCGCGCGGTGCAGATGCCCAACGACACGATCAAGCGCGCCATCATGCGCGGGACCGGCGAGCTCGAGGGCGCGGCCTTCGAGGAGCTCACCTATGAGGGCTACGGCCCCGGCGGCGTCGCGATGCTCATCGAGTGCACCTCCGACAGCCGCAACCGCACGCGCACCGACCTGCACACCATCATCGCCAAGGCCGGCGGCGCCCTCGCCGCGCCGAACTCGGTCGCCTGGATCTTCAAGTCCAAGGGGCTGATCACGGTGAAGAAGGAGGGCGCCCTCACCGAGGACGACGTGATGGGTCTGGCGCTCGACCTCGGCGCGGAGGACTTCAAGGTCGACGGCGACATCTTCGAGATCTACACCGCCCCCAACGACCTCGTCAAGGTGAAGGACGGCCTCGTCGCCCAGAAGATCGTCCCCGCGACCGCCGAGGTCACGATGATCCCCGACAGCCTCGTCGCGGTCGACGAGAAGCACGCCCCGCAGGTTCTCAAGCTCATCGAGCAGCTCGAGGCGCTCGACGACGTCAAGAACGTGTACGCCAACTTCGACATCTCCGACGCCGTGATGGAGAAGATGGCCGCTTGAGGGCGTTCATGAAAGAAGGTCGATGCCTTCGAGGTGCTTGTTGATTCTGGGCATCGACCCGGGGCTGCACGAGACCGGCTGGGCCGTCCTGGACGGCGCTCCGTCCTCCCCCCGCCTCGTCGCCTCGGGCGTGATCCGGACCTTGCCCGGCGACGCGCTGCCGGTGAGGCTGAAGGCCATCCACGCCGAGCTCGCGGTGGTGCTCAAGGGCCACGCGATCCAGTCGTGCGCGATCGAGGAGATGTTCTTCACGACCATCGCCCACACCGTGCGCGCGACCTTGCAGGCGCGCGGCGTCGCGCTGCTCGCGCTCGCGCAGGCCGGCCACGCCGTGACGGAGTACAATCCGAAGACCGTGAAGCTGTCCTTGACCGGCTCGGGCCGCGCCGAGAAGGCGCAGATGCAGACCGTCGTGCAGAAGGCCCTGGGCCTCGCCGACAAGCTGCGCCCCAACGACGTGGCCGACGCGGCGGCGATCGCGCTGTGCCACCTGCGCGCCGGACGCGGCAAGGGCCTGCGCGTGCTCGACTCGTGGGGCGCGAAGCGATGATCGCCTCCCTGCGCGGCCTCGTGCTGACGAAGGACCTCGAGAGCGTCGTGCTCGAGGTCGGCGGCGTCGGCCACGAGATCAACGTCACCTCCGCGACCGCGTCGCGCCTGCCCGCGCCCGGCGGCGAGGCCCTGCTCTTCATCGTCTCCTCGTACGCGATGTACGGCGGCGGCGAGACCCTCTACGGCTTCCTCTCCGCGCCGGAGAAGGCGATGTTCTGCGCGTTCCGCGACGAGATCCCCGGGACCGGCGCCAAGAAGGCGCTCGAATACCTCGACAAGGCCTCGAAGTCCCTGCCCGATTTCCGCCGCGCCGTGATGGACCGCGACGAGAAGCTCCTTTGCGCGGTGTTCGGCTTCACGAAGAAGACCGCGACGAAGATCGTCGACGCCCTCAAGGGAAAGATCGACGAGGTCCGCGTCGCCGGCGCCCCGCACCTCGCGGCCTCCGGCGGGTCGATGCCGGCCACGGGTTCTTGGAGCCAGGCGCTCAACGCGCTCGAGGCGCTGGGCTACAAGTTCGCGGACGCGCGCACGGCTCTCCAGGCCTTGGCCGAGGAACACGGGGGCAAGGACGTGCCCACCGAGCAGCTCGTGCGCCAGGCGCTGAAGAGGCTCTGACATGGCCAAGCCCGACGACATCCTCGATCCCGCCGTCCTGCCCGCCGAGGAGACGGCCGACCGCGCCTTGCGCCCGAAGACCCTCGAGGAGTTCATCGGCCAGGACTCGCTGAAGGAGAACCTCAAGGTCTTCATCAAGGCCGCCAAGCAGCGCGGCGAGCCGCTCGACCATTGCCTGTTCTACGCTCCCCCCGGCCTGGGCAAGACCACGCTCGCCAACATCCTCGCCCGCGAGATGGGCGTCAACCTGCGCACCGCCTCCGGGCCGATCCTCGTGCGGGTGGGCGACCTGGCCGCGCTGCTGACGGACATCTCCGAGGGAGACGTGTTCTTCATCGACGAGATCCACCGGCTGAACGCCGTCGTCGAGGAGGCTTTATACCCGGTGATGGAGGACTACACCTTCTTCATCTCGACGGGCAAAGGTCCGGCGTCGTCGACATTAAAACTTGCCGTTCCGAGGTTCACGCTCGTGGGCGCCACGACGAGGTCCGGTCTGTTGACGGGTCCCCTCCGGGATCGATTCGGCATCGTGGCCCAGCTCGGATTTTATGGCCCCGAAGAGCTGCGCCGGATCGTTTTGCGCTCGGCCGGATTGCTGGGGATCAAAACCGATCAGGACGGAGCGGATGAGATCGCGCGTAGGTGCCGCGGAACGCCCCGGATCGCCAACAGATTGTTGAGGCGCGTGCGCGACTTCGCCCAGGTGGACGGCGGCGGCAAGATCGACGGCGAGGTCGCGCGCCACGCGCTGTCGAAGCTCGAGGTGGACGCCGAGGGCCTGGACCCGATGGACCGGCGCCTCTTGAGAGCCGTCATCGAGAAGTTCGACGGCGGCCCCGTCGGCGTCGAGAACCTGGCGATCGCCGTCAGCGAGGAGCTCGACACCGTCACCGACGTCGTCGAGCCGTTCCTCATCCAGGCGGGCTTCCTCGCGCGCACCCCGCGCGGGCGAACGGCCACGCCGAAGGCGTACGCTCACCTGGGCCTCAAGGCCCCGCGACGGGCGCTCGACCTGCTGTGATCGTCACGGCGCTCCTCCTCCTGTCGGCCTGCGCTCCGGCCGAGGCCGGGACCGTCCAGGTCGCCATCGTGCGCCAGGCCGGCTCGGCCAGGATCGTGCCCGAGGGGAACGTCCTGGTCTCCCAGCCGGGCGCCAAGAGCAAGCCCCTCGAATGGAAGGGCGAGCTGACCTTGCGGCCGCGCGAGGGCGGCCTGCGCCTGGCGGACCTGCGGCTGAAGACGGAGACCCGGCTCGTCCCGTCCGAGGGCTCCCGCATCCGCGTCGGTCCGAACCTCTACCGGGGGGCCCTCATCCTCCGCCTCGATCCCGGCCAGACCGTGACCATCGTCGAGGAGGCGTCCGTGGAGGAATACCTCGAGGGCGTCCTGCCGCACGAGATGGACCCGGACTGGCCCCTTGAGGCGCTGAAGGCGCAGGCCGTCGTCGCCCGGACCTTCACCTACGCGAACCTGGGGAAGTTCCGCAAGGACGGCTTCGACCTGACCGCGGACACGCGCTCCCAGGTGTACAAGGGCATGACCTCGGTCAACGAGAACGTGCGCGCCGCCGTGCGCCAAACGCGCGGAGAGGTGCTGGGCTGGAACGGCAAGCTCCTGCGCGTGTACTACCACGCCTGCTGCGGGGGAGCGACCACCGACGCGGGCGCCGCGTGGGGCGGCTCGGAGGAGATCCCCCGCCCGCTGCGCGGCGTGCGCGACCCATGGTGCGCGACCTCGCCGCACATGAAGTGGGTCGCCTACTTCGCCTGGGCCGACCTGACGGCGGCGATCTCCGAGCGGCAGATGCTCAGCAGCCCGCTGAAGAGCCTGCGCATCGGCGCGCGCGACGCGGCCGGCTACGTGCGCACCTTCCTCGTGCGCAGCGGCGGCGAGAGCGTCGTCGTGAAGGCCTCGGAGCTCCGGGGCTCCCTCGGCGCGGGCGAGATGAAGAGCGTGCGCATCCGGAGCGTGAACCTCCTCAAGAAAGGCGTCGAGTTCATCGGCGGCGGCTCCGGCCACGGCGTGGGCCTGTGCCAGTGGGGCGCGCGCCTGCAGGCCGAGAAGGGGCGCAACTACGACAAGATCCTGACCTTCTATTTCCCCGGCTCCACCTTGTCGGAGGTGGACGAATGAGCCTGCCGCTCTCCGATTTCGACTACGAGTATCCCGAGTCCCAGATCGCCTCGTCGGCCGCGGAGCCGCGCGACTCGGCGCGCCTGATGGTCCTGGACCGGGCGTCGGGCCGGATCGAGCACGCGATCTTCCGCGACCTGCCGCGCTTCCTGCGGCCCGGGGACTGCCTCGTCGTCAACCGCACGAAGGTCATGCCCTGCCGCCTGTACGGGAAGAAATCGACCGGCGGCAAGGCCGACCTCCTGCTGGTCCGCGAGCTGGCCCCCGACACCTGGGCCGCGCTCGCCTCCGGCTTCAAGGCCGGGCAGTCCCTGGAGTTCCCGGGCGGGATGACCGCGACGGTCGAGGGGCTGACCGAGGAGGGCGAGTACCGCCTCAAGTTCGCGACGGCCGACCTTCGACCGTACCTCGCGGAGCACGGCCTCCCCCCCCTGCCGCCCTACATCGCGAAGAAGCGCGTGCCCTCGCGCGCCGACGCGGCGCGCTATCAGACGGTGTACGCGCGCGACGACGGCTCGATCGCCGCCCCCACCGCGGGCATGCATTTCACGCCCGAACTGATGGACAAGCTCAGAAGTTCGGGCGTAAACTTCGCTTTCATAACTCTGCACGTCGGGCGCGGGACCTTCCGGCCCATCACGAGCGAGGACGCCTCCGCGCACGTGATGCTGGCCGAGCGCTACGAGCTCGAGCCCGGAGAGGCCCGGATCATCGCGGAGGCGCGGGCCAAGGGCGGCCGCGTGGTCTCCGTCGGCACGACGACGACGCGGACCTTGGAGACGCTCGCGGGCCGTCCGGAGGGCTTCGGCCCCGGCTCCGGCGAGAGCGCCCTGTACATCACCCCCGGCTTCCGCTTCCGCGGCATCGACGCGCTGATCACGAACTTCCATCTCCCGCGCTCGACGCCGCTGCTGCTGGCCAGCGCCTTCGCGGGACGCGAGCGCCTCCTCGCGGCGTATCGCGAGGCCGTCGCGCTCGGCTATCGTTTGTATTCCTTCGGCGACGCGACTTTTGTAATATAGGTAACATGCTCGGGTTTCCCCTTTGGGTTGGCGCGTTCCTGGCGGCCCTCGCCGCCTCCCCGGCGCGCGCCGAAGGCGACGACGCCTTCGAGTTCTTCCGCGAGGAAGCCAAGGTGTACACCGCCTCCCGGCGGGAGGAGTCCGCTTGGCGCGCGCCCGTGGCCGTCGACGTGGTCACCGCCGAGGAGATCCGGGCCTACGGCTACGCGAGCCTCGCCGACCTCCTGCGCTTCCGCGCCGGGCTCGACGTCTACGACGCGCGCTCCGCGGACGGCGGCCGCGCGATCGTCTCCGCCCGCGGCTTCACCCGGGACTTCGTCGCCGAGATGCAGGTGCTCGTGGACGGACGGTCCGTCTACTCCCCCTTCCTCGGAGGAGTGTACTGGGCGAGCCTGCCCGTCCAGATGCAGGACGTCGAGCGCGTCGAGATCGTGCGCGGCCCGAACGCGGCGCTGTACGGCTCCAACGCGGCGCTCGGCGTCGTCAACATCATCACGCGCAAGCCCGGGAATGCGCTCGCCGGGGCCGCCGCCGTCCGGGGCGGCAACCGCTCCGCCTCGACGGCGGAAGCCGCGGAAGCCGGCGGGCCTCTCGGCGCGCTGCGCGTCAGCCACACCCTCGAGACGGCGCCCGGGAACCCCGTGCCCGGCGGAACGGGCGAAGCGAACGATTTCCTCCACTCCAACAAGCTCAACCTCCGCGCCAGCCTCGCGCCGGACGAGGCGACCGAGCTCGAGTTCCTGGGCGGCGGCTCCTGGCAGACCCTCGGCGTGCCGGGATACGCCGTGGACACGCGCGCGTCGCACGCGCACGACTTCCAGCAGCTGCGCGCCGCGCGCGAGCTCGATTCGGCGGGCTCGATCGAGGCGGTGGTCTCCCGCTCGGAGTTCCGCCTCGGCGAGGACCGCTTCCTCTCGCGGCCGGTCGATCTTCGCGCCTATCAATACGACGCGGAGGCCCTGCACCGGCTGGAATGGGCCGACGGGAGGGCCAACTCCGTCGTGGGCGGAAGCTGGCGGCTGTCGGGCGTCTACTCCGACCAGCTGTTCACCGGGCGCCCCGCCCAGCAGAACCGGGTCGTGCGCGGGTTTACCCACCAATCCGTGCGGCTGACCGATCGATTGACCGCGGCGGCCGGCTTCTCCCTCGAGGATTCCCGGGTCGGAGGACTTCAGCCGGCCTGGCAGGCCGCGGCGCTCTTCTCTCCCCAAGAGGACGAGACGTTCCGCCTCTCGTACTCGCGCGCGCCGACGATGCCCCCGCTGTTCAATAAGTACGGGGACTTCCTGCTGGGCGCGACGAGGTTCATCGGCAACGAGGATCTCCCGCCGCAGCAGCTGTCCTCTTGGGAGGCGGGCTGGACCTGCCGGTCCCCGGGAGGCGCGTTGAAATCCGATGTGACCCTTTACTATCTGGAGATCAAGGACCGCATCTTCAGCTACATACAGAGCGCGGGGCCGCCGCGCGTCACCGCCTACGACAACCGCAACCGGGCCTCGGCCCGCGGCGTCGAGCTGTCCGAGGAATACGCCTTCTCCGCGGGCCGCGCGGTCTTCGCCAACTACACCTTCGAGCGGATCCAGGACGACAAGGGCCCGACGGACACCTTCGCCACCGACCTGCGCCGCGGGACCCCGTCGCACAAGTTCAACGTCGGAGGCCGGGCGCTGCTCGCGCGCGGCTTCGCCGGGACGGTCCTTCTCGGATATAAGGACGCCTACGACGCGAACTCGTCGAACCGGGGCACGCGCCGGGCGGTCCCTCGCTCCTTCCGCCTCGACTCGCGCGTCTCGTGGACGCCGCGGCCGGGGTGGGAGCTCTTCCTCGCCGGCATGGACCTGCTCCAGCCTTACCGGGTCGAATCCGCCGACGGGACCGCCTCGCCGCGGCGCTTCGAAGGGGGCGTGATCGCGCGCTTCGGCCTGTGAGGGCGCTCCTCCTTCTGGCGCTGGCGGTGCCCGCCTCCGCCCAGGACGACGCCTTCGAATTCTTCCGGGAGGAGGCGATGGTCAGCGTCGCCTCGCGCCGGCCGGAGGCCGCGTGGCGGGCGCCCGTGGCCGTCGACGTCGTCACCGCGGAGGAGATCAAGGCCTACGGCTACTCGAGCCTTCCCGACCTCCTGCGCTTCCGCGCCGGCATGGACGTGGTCTGCGCCCGCTCCGCCGACGGGAACCGCGCGATCGTCTCCGCCCGCGGCTTCTCGCGGGACTTCGTCGCCGAGATGCAGGTGCTCGTCGACGGCCGGTCCGCGTACTCCCCCTTCCTCGGCGGGGTCTACTGGGCGAGCCTGCCCGTCCAGATGCAGGACATCGAGCGCGTCGAGATCGTGCGCGGCCCCAACGCGGCGCTGTACGGCTCGAACTCGGCGCTGGGGGTGGTCAACATCGTCACCCGCAGGCCCGGGGCGAAGCCCGCGGGAAGCCTCTCGGCCCGCGCCGGCGACCGCACGCACGCGACGGCCGAGGCCGCGGAGGCGGGAGGGCGGCTCGGCGGCCTGCGCGTCAGCCACACCTTCCGGCAGATCACCGGCAATCCGGGCCCGTCCGGCGCCGGCGAGGCCAACGACTATCTGCACTCCAACAAGCTCAACCTCCGCGCCCTGCTGACCCCGAACGAGGCGACGGAGCTGGAGGTTCTGGCCGGAGGCTCCTGGCAGTCGTTGGGCATCCCCGGGGTGGTCCCGGTCCAGGCGTCGAAGCGAGCCGAGGATTTCGAGATGCTGCGGGCCGTGAGGAAGCTGGATTCGGCCGGCGCGCTCGAGGCCGTGGTCTCCCGCGCCGCGATGGACGTGGCCGCCGATCCGCTGTTCGCCGGGACGGTGGACGTGAGGACGTATCAATACGACGCGGAGCTCATGCACCGCGTCGGCTGGGCCGACGAACGCGTGAACTCCGTCGTCGGCGCCGGCTGGCGCCTGACCGGCGCCTACTCGGACCAGACCTTCGCCGGGCACCCGGCCCAGCAGAACGAGATCAAGCGCGGGTTCACGCACCACTCCGCGGAGCTCACCGAGAAGGTGACGGCGTCCGCCGGCGTCTCGCTGGAGGATTCCCAGGTGGGCGGCCTGCAGCCCTCCTGGCAGGCGGCGGCGCTGTACTCCCCGCACGAGGACCACGGACTGCGGTTCTCGTACGCGCACGCTCACACGATGCCGCCGCTGTTCAACAAATACGGCGACTACCGGCTGTCCGCGCCGCTGCGCCTCGCCGGCAACGCGGAGCTTTCCCCGCAGCAGCTCTCCTCGTGGGAGGCGGGCTGGCGCAGCCGGGCGTTGGACGGCGCCCTGCGCTCCGAGCTCGCGGTCTACCTGATGGAGATCCGCGACCGCAACTTCGCCTTCGTCCGCGCGCCGGGCGCGCCGAGCGTCGTCAGCTACGACAACCGCAACCGCGCCGAAGCCTGGGGCGTCGAGCTGTCCGAGGAATACACGCTCTCTCCGGGCCGCGTGCTCTTCGCCAACTACACCTACGAGAAGGTCCGGGACGACAAGGGGCCGACCGACGCGTTCCGCACCGACCTGCGCACCGCGACGCCGGTGCACAAGGTCAACATGGGCGGCCGGGCGCTCCTGGGGCGCGGCTTCGGCGCCTCAGCCCTGCTGGGCTACAAGGACGCCTACGACGCGAACTCGTCGACCCGCGGCACCCGCCTCGCGGTCAAGCGCTCCTTCCGGCTCGACGCGCGCCTGTCCTGGTCGCCGCGTCCGGACTGGGAGCTCTTCTTCGCGGGCCTGGACGTCCTCCAGCCGTACCGCGTCGAGTGGACCGACGGGACGGTCCTGCCGCGCCGCTTCGAGGGCGGCGTGACGAAGAGGTTCGGCCTGTGAGGACCGCGCTCCTCCTGCTGGCGCTCTCCGGCGCGGCGAACGCCGAGTCGGGTCCCGCGTCCCCCGTCGCGGTCCTGTCCTCCGATTCCGCGCACTACCGCCAGGCCCTCGACGGGTTCACGGAGGCGTGGGGCTCGACGGTGACGGTCCTCTCCCTCGGAGAAGTCCCTCCGCCCCAGGCGTGGGCCTTCGTGGCCATCGGCAGCAAGGCCGCGGCGCGCCGCTGGCCGCGGGACGCAGTGGTGGTCTCCTGCCTCGCCCCCTCCGCGTCGGCCGGCGACGGCGCGGCGCTGACGCGCGTGTCCTTGCTCCCCGATCCCGCGATCCTCGTCGCGCGCCTGCGCGCCCTGGCGCCGAAGCTCCGCGTCCTGCGCGTCCTCTGGTCCTCGGAGTCGGCCCGAGAAGACGCCGAGGCTCTCGTGGACGCCGGCGAGAACCAAGGCCTGGTCGTCCTCTCGGAACGCATCGATCCTCCCTCGCTCCTTCCCGAGCGCCTGCGCGGCCTCGGCGACCCGACGGACGGTCTCTGGCTCATGCCCGACCCGGCGCTGGTCAACGAGCAGAGCTTCGCCACCGTGCGGGAGTACGCCGCGGCCCGCAGGATCCCCTTCTTCGGCCCCACCGAGGGCCTGGCCGAGCGCGGCGCCGCCGCCACGGTCTCGGTGACCTTCCACGAGATGGGCCGGGCCGCGGCGTTGGCCCTCCGCGCGAGGCTGAGCGGTCGTCCCGGGCCCGAGACGGTCCGCGCCGCGCGCGTGACGGTGACGGTCAACGGGCCGGCCGCGCGGGCGGCCGGCCTCGGTCCCAGGTTCGTCGGGGCCGATAAAGTCCTGCCGTGAGGCCGAGACGAACCCGGGCCGGCCCGGGTAAAAGGTAGAATCCCGGCGTGACATTCACGATCGAGGCGAAGGACGGCCTGGCGCGGGCGGGCTGGCTCGACACCCCGCACGGACGGGTGGAGACGCCGGTGTTCATGCCCGTCGGCACGCAGGCCAGCGTCAAGGCCCTCGACTCCGACGACATGCGCCGGCTCGGCGCGAACGCGATCCTCGCCAACTCCTATCATCTCTACCTGCGTCCCGGAGTGGAGACGGTGCGCGCCGCCGGCGGGCTGCACAAGTTCATGGACTACGACGGGTTCATCCTCACCGACTCCGGCGGCTTCCAGGTCCTGAGCCTGTCCGATCTCCGGGAGATCGACGACGAGGGCGTCACCTTCCGGTCGCATCTCGACGGATCCAAGCACCGGCTCACTCCTGAGTCGGTGATCGCGGTCCAGGCGGGGCTCGGCTCCGACGCGTGGACCACGCTCGACGAATGCCCTCCGTACCCGTGCTCGGAGGCGGAGGCGGCCCAGGCTCTCGAGCGCACTTTGAAATGGCACGACCGCTCGGTGCCCGCCGTCGCCGCCGCGCGCGCCGCCGGCTCGAAATGCCTGTTCTTCCCCCTGTTCCAAGGGGGCCTTCACCCGTCCTTGAGGAAGCGCTCCGCCGAGCATCACAACGCGTCCCCGGCCGACGGCATCTCGATCGGCGGGTTCATGGTCGGCGAGGACAAGGAGACGACCTGGCGGATGCTGACGGAGACGACGGCGCTGCTGCGCGAGGAGCGCCCGCGCTATCTGATGGGCGTGGGCACGCCGCTCGACCTGTGGGACTCCATCGCCTGCGGCATCGACATGATGGACTGCGTCTACCCCACGCGCGTCGCGCGCACCGGCCACGTGATGGCCAGCGGCGGCAAGTTCAACGTGACCAACTCCCGCTTCCGGCGCGACTTCACGCCGCTCGACCCGGAATGCTCCTGCTTCGTCTGCGCGCGCTACACGAAGGCCTACCTCGGCCATCTGCTGCGCTGCAAGGAGCTCGCGGCCTACCGCCTGCTCTCCTATCACAACCTCCACTTCATGGAGCAGACCACGATCGCCATCCGCAAGGCGATCCGGGAGGGCCGCTTCGAGTCCGCGCGCGCCGCGTTCCGGGAGCGCTACGCGGAAAAGAAGTGAAGCGGGCCGCCCGCGTCGACGCGGCGGCCGCCGGCGGCCTCGTAGCACTCGCCGCCTTCGCGCTCCGTGACTCCCTGGCCTCCGGCCTCGTCGCGACCGGGCGCTTCAACGACATCGCGGCTCAGTTCTCGGCGTGGCGGCAGTGGGGCTTCGCGGAGGTCGCCGCGGGCCGCTTCCCGCTGTGGAACCCGTACGCCTTCGGCGGGCATCCGTTCCACGGCGCCTTCGAGCCCGCGCTCCTCTATCCGCCGAACTGGCTGCACCTGGCGCTGTCCAACGAGGCGGCGCTCGAGGCCGTCCTCCTTCTCCACGTCTGGCTGGCGGGGGCGCTGACCTACGCCTGGGCGCGCCGGCGCGGCGCGAGCCCGGCCGGCTCCTTCGCCGCCGGCGCGGCGTTCATGTTCTGCGGGCCGCTGTTCCTGCGCCTGTACGCGGGGCACCTGCCCTACCTGTGCTCCGCGGCCTGGCTGCCGGGACTGCTGCTGTGCGTCGACGAGCTGCGCCGCGCGCCGTCCGCGCGCTGGACCGCCGCCGGGGCCGCCGTCGCCGCTATGATCGTCCTCGCCGGCAACCCCCAGGCCGCCTGGCTGAGCGCGCTGAGCGCCGGGCTGTGGGCGGCGGCGGGCCTGCCGCCGCGCAAGCGCCGGGCCGCGTACGCGCTGGCCCTGGCCGGGGTGGCCTTGGGCGGCGCGGCGCTGTCGGCCGCGCAATGGCTGCCCGGCCTCGACGCGGCCGCCGGCTCGACGCGCTGGGGCGGCCTGCCTCCGGGGCAGGCCGCGAGCTTCTCCCTCGAGCCCCGCGACCTCGCGTCCCTCTTCGTCCCGTCCACCTTGTCCGGCGGCCTGCGGGACGCCGGCGCCGGCTTCTACTGGGAGTCCTGCCTCCATCTCGGCGCCGCCGCGCTGGCCCTGGCGCTGTGGGCGGGCCTCAGGCGCGAGGGGCGCGCCGCGCTCGCCGCCGCCGTCGTCCTGCTCCTCCTCGCGTTCGGGCCCGAGGCGCCGTTCGTCGGCCGCGTCTTCTCGGCGCTGCCGTTCTCCGGCCTGTTCCGCGCCTCCGTCCGCCTGGCCCTTCCGGCCTGCGCGTTCCTGAGCCTTCTCTGCGCGCTGGGCCACGACGAGGCGGTCAAGCGCCTCGGGCGCTGGAAGTCCGCGCTCATGCCGCTGGTCGTCCTCGAGTGCCTCTTCTTCGCGGCGCTCAACGCGGCCGCCGAGCCGGTGCGCAGGGAGTTCCCCCTCGAGTGGAAGGCGGCGGTCGCGGAGCTCCGCGCCGGCGAGCGCGCGGTCTTCGACATGCGCGCCGACCCGGACGCCGGCATCGTCCTCGGCGTCCCCGAGGTCTGGGGCTACGGCCAGCTCGTGCCGCGGCGCTGGGCGGAGCTCCTCTTCGCGATCCAGGGATACGCGCCGGACGAGGCGGGCCCGAGCCTGATCGTCCGTCGCGACCATCGCCTCCTGCGCCTGCTGCGCGCGCGCTTCGTGCTCCGTCGCGGCGCGCCCCCGGTCAGGCGCCTGGCCGAGCCTCTTCCCCGCCTTCTGCTCGTCCGCTCGTGGAAGCTCTCCCGCGGCCGCGACGAGACCCTGGCGGCGCTCCTCGACCCGGCCTTCGACCCGGAGAGGACCGTCGTGCTCGAGTCCGTCCCGTCGCCCGAGCCGGACCCGAAGGGACGCGGCGGCTCCGCCCGCGTCGTCGACGAGGACCCGGGCGCGCTCGTGATCGAGGCCGAGGTCTCCTCCGCCGCCGTGCTCGTGCTCGCCGACGGCTGGGCCGAGGGCTGGCGCGCCGACACCCTCGAGGGCGCCTCCCAGGAACGCTACGAGGTGATGCCCGCCGACCACGCCCTGCGCGCGATCCCTCTCGCGGCGGGCAAGCACCGGTTCGTGCTGCGCTACGCGCCGGAGTCCTGGGCCGCGGGCGCCGTCGCGAGCCTCGCGGCGTGGGCCGGCCTCGCCGCCTGGGCGGTGTTCCTGTGACGCGCCCCGCGTCGCGCGAGGACGCGAAGGCCGCCGCGGGCGTCTTCGCGGCCCTGAGCGCCCTGTTCTGGCTCGGGCGCTCGCGCTCCTTCGGCATGGGCGACAGCCCTCAGCACGTCCTGTCGGCGTTGCTCTGGGCGGTCCCTCACCCCCCCGGCTACCCGCTGCAGACGGCGCTGGGCTGGCTGTGGTCGCGGCTTCCCTGGAGCGATCCCGGCGCGGCGGTCAACGGCCTCTCCGGGGTCTTCTCCGCGGCCGCGGCCGCGGCGCTCTACCTCCTGCTGCGCCGCGGCGGCGCGCGGAAGGCGGCGGCCCTGACGGGCGCCGCCTTGATGGCGCTCTCGCCCCTGTTCTGGTATTACGCCCTCGTCGCCGAGGTCCGCGCGCTCAACGACCTTCTCGCCCTCTCCGCGGCGCTGTCCGCCTTCGCCTGGTCTCGCGAGGGCAAGCCGGCGCACCTGCTCGCGTTCGCCGCGCTGTTCGGCCTGGGGCTCTCCCACCATCCGACCTTCGTCTTCCTCGTGCCGGCCTACGCCGCGTGGCTGTCGGCGCGCCGCCCCACCGCGCGGCTCGCCGCCGCGGCGCTCGCCCTCGCCGCGCTCGGGCTCGCCGGGCCTTACCTTCTCCTCGGCCTGCGCCTGAGCCTCGGCGCCCCCTCCTACAACCTGTTCGAGGTGCGCGGCTGGCCGGACCTGTGGCCGCTGTTCACCCGCGCCCGCCTCGGAGGTCCCTTGCGCATGGCCGGCGGCGCCCCGCTGCTCGGCACGGTCCGCTTCGACCTCGGGGCCCTCGCCGCGCACGCCGGCTGGCTGCTCTCCTCGCTCTGGACGCACGGCGGGCCCGTCTCCCTCGTCCTCGCGGCCGCGGGCGCCTCCTCGCTGCGCCGGGAGTCGCGGCGAGACCTCGCCGCCTGGACTTTGTGGTTCGCGGCGGCGGCCGGCGTCTTCCTCGTCTTCAGCAGCCAGCAGCTGCCGGCCGTCGACCCGGAGTACGCGCGCGCGGTCGCGGCGCGCTTCCATCTGCTGCCGCTGATCGCCGTCTTCGCCCTCGCCGGCTTCGGCGCGGAGGCCCTGGCCCGGCGCGCGCGGCCGGCCTTGGTCTACGCGCTGCTCGCCGCCGTCGTCGCCGCGCCCGTCCTTCTGCGGCCGCTGTCGCTGTCCCGCCAGGACCCGCTGCTCGACCACGTCCGCGCCATGGTGCGCGACTCCGCTCCGGGGGACCTCGTCGTCCTCGGCGGCGACGACACCATCTTCGCCGCGCTCGACCTCGAGCTCGTCCGCGGCGAGGGCGGCGGCCGCGTCTTCCTCTGCCCGACGATGTTCTCCTTCCCCCCCTATCTGCGCCGCCTGAAGGCGGTCTACCCCGGCGTCGTCGTCCCGGCCGGACCGCGAGGGCCGGGCACGGATTGGGCGGCGTGGAAGAAGCTGAACCCCGGACGCGCCGTGCTCGTCGAGCCTTCCCTTCGCGACGCCGTGCTGGCCGATTTCCCTAGGAGCGTCCCGCAAGGATCCCTCATCCGGGTCGAATCGTCCCCCGTCAAGAGCGACCCTGCCGCCGACGCCCGCCGCTTCCTCGACGCGCCGGAGACGGCCTCCTTCACCCGCCGGCGCGCCCGCGAGTGGACGCAGGAGGTCTATCTCCTCCAGTCGCGCCGGCGCATGGCCGAATGGCTGGCCTCCCGCTTGGACTCTCGCAAGGACGCCGACCCGCTCCGCCGGCTGGCGCTATTAATGGAAGAGCTGTGAGGACCTCGAAGACCGCCCTCGCCGCCGCCGTCCTGTGCGCCGCCGCGGCGGCGTGGCTGTTCCATCCGGTCCTCTCCCACCGCTTCGTCAACCTCGAGGATTACTGGCTGATCGCGGACAACCCGCACCTGCGCGCGCTGAGCTGGACCGGGCTGCGTTGGATGTTCACGAGCCTCGATTACGGGACCTACCAGCCGCTCGGCTGGCTCGCCTACGCGCTCCTGTACGCCTGGCGCGGCCTCGATCCGGCGGCTTTCCACCTGGCAAGCTGGCTGGCCCACGCCGCCTGTGCGGCCCTGTTGTTCTTCACGACCCTCCGGATCCTGCGCGCGGGCTCCGCGGGAGAGGAGGACGGAGCCCGCGGCGCGGCGCTCGCCGCCGCCGTCGCGACCGCGCTCTGGGCCGTCCACCCGGCGCGCGTGGAGCCCGTGGCCTGGGCCACGGGCCTGCCCGACCTCTTGGCGACCGTCTTCTTCGTCGCGGCGGCGCTCGCGTACCTGCGCCCGAGCGTCGCGCTGTGCTTCGCCCTCTTCGTCGTCTCGAGCCTGTTCCGGTGGAAGGGAGTGAGCCTCCCGGTCGTGCTCCTGGCCCTCGATGTCGTCGTGCTCCGCCGCCCCCTCGACCGCCGGGCCTGGCTCGAGAAGGTCCCGTTCCTGCTCGCCGCCGCCGCGTTCAGCGTCGTCAACGCCCGCAGCAAGCTGCTGCTCGCGCCGGGCCACGCCTTCGACGCGGGCCTGCACACGCTCGCCGGCCCGGTCTTCTACCTCGGGAAGCTCCTGGCCCCCGTCCATCTGACCGTCGACTACTGGGTCCCGCGCTCGCCCGCGCTCGCCGCGGTCTTCCTCCTTCTGACGGCCGGCGCCTGGTCCGGGCGCCGCGCCCGCCCCGCTTTGCTCGGCGCCTGGCTGTGCTTCGCCGCGGCGCTGATCCCGAGCCTCGTCATGTCCTTCCGGGGCGCGGTCGTCGCGCACGACCGCTCGACCTACCTTCCCGCGATGATCCTGCACGCCGCCCTCGCGGCGGGCCTGCTCGTCCTCCTCCGGGCCGGGCCGCGGGCCCGCGCCGCGACGCTCGCCGCCTCGGCCGTCCTCGCCGCCGGGCTCGCCGTCCTGTCCCGCGCCCAGCTCCCGGCCTGGCGCGACTCGGAGAGCCTGTGGCGGCACGTGCTCGCCGAGCCGGCGCCCCCGGATTACGCCCACCTGAGCCTCGCCCACGCCCTCCTCGAGCAGGGCCGCCGCGAGGAGGCGGCCGTCGAGCTGCGCGAGCAGCTGCGTCTGTTCCCGGGAGACCGGCGCGTCGAAGGGCTGGCCCGCGAACTCTCCCGCCGTTGACGGCCCCGTCTCAATCCCTTGACCATCGGGGCGCACTTCCGTATAATCCCTCTCCGGTAAAACATGGCGGCCGATAACACTGGACGCCGAGATATCCGCGGAGGACTTGAATGGACTTTATCCAAAGCATGAAATTCCCGTTCGTCATCGTGATGGGGATTTCGCTCGTCGCGCTCGCCGTCGCCTTCTGGCTCATCAACTGGGTCATGGCGAAAGACACCGGGACCGACGAGATGCGCAAGATCTCGGACGCCATCAAGGCCGGCGCCGAAGCCTACCTCCGCCGCCAGAACTACACGATCATCACGCTCTCCGGCGTCCTCGCCGTCGTGATCTTCGTCCTCTACGCGTACGTGCGCAAGGCCAACGAGCATGATCCGGCCCTGCCCATGGCGCTGGCGCTGTGCACGACGGCCTCCTTCGTCGCCGGCGCGGCCTGCTCGCTCATCGCGGGCTACATCGGCATGTGGGTCTCGATTCGGACGAACATACGGACCGCGGCTGCAGCCCGAACTTCCCTTAATGATGCGCTGCGCATCGCGCTGCGCGGCGGCGCGGTGGCCGGCCTGTTCGTCTGCGCCATGTCGCTGATCGGCGTCGGCGGCCTGTTCATCATCCTCAAGCTCCTCGGCTTCCCGTACGAGAAGATCCCGTTCATGATCGTCGGCTACGGCTTCGGCGCCTCCTTCGTCGCGCTGTTCTCCCAGCTCGGCGGCGGCATCTACACGAAGGCCGCCGACGTCGGCGCCGACCTCGTCGGCAAGGTCGAGGCCGGCATCC
>Ga0255338_1001628_pt1 | contig 40193 bp, 40 predicted proteins | sample MeOH1_35cm_T4_19_FD_203715 | JGI IMG/M metagenome (GOLD analysis project Ga0255338, IMG submission 203715) | Sandy soil microbial communities from University of British Columbia, Vancouver, Canada - MeOH1_35cm_T4_195 | ecosystem: Engineered > Artificial ecosystem > Sand microcosm > Unclassified ... | reverse complement strand
GCATTCAGGCGCAGGATTTACCAGTCCATTGAAGAGTTGCAAGTCGATCTGGATGACTGGATGATGTATTACAACAACGCGCGAACTCACCAAGGTAAGGTGTGTTGTGGACGCACCCCAATGCAAACATTGATTGACGCAAAGGAGGTGTGGGACGATAAAATTACTACATTGAATAACTGAATTTGATCTAACAGGCATAGCGTCAAATCAGATAACTGTCAGATTGGGTCGCGACTACTACACATTATCTTTGGATTGTAGCTTCGATTGCCTCAGTGCTATTAACCGCCTGTTTACACAAAACCCAAAGCACCCTCAGTTTCAGCAAAAGTCACTTTTCTTCAGAATATATTTGTCTATATATAATCAAATAACGATAGACCTGATACTTTTGTGAATGATCTCTGGGCTGCTTCTAAATAAACTTGCTGGCGATTCAAGGTTGATATTGCTTCTGCGAGATCAATATCTTCTAATCGAGAAAGTGTTTTAGCGAATTGTACTTTGAAGTCGCTTCCTACGTCTTCTAATGAAGACAGTTCCTGGAATCGCGCACCTACTGAAGCTTGTGTTGAAAGAATATGTTCAAGACTGTTTTGTAAATTTTGTATTGCTGTATTCAGGTTATTTGTTAACCTAGTTCCACCGCCTGGTTGAATATTTGTTGGTACTGTTTCCAGCGTGGTAATAAAATCACCGATTGTTTTAAACACGCTTTCATTCGTGCTGGGCAGAACTGTAAATATATCACCATTGCTGGGATCGCCTTCTATGCTGAACTGCATGCCGTCAAAACTGATTGTGGTTGCGCTGGTGTAGGGATTGGCAGTTGAAATGGTTGTGCTGGTTGTTGTATTAATTACATCGTATGTTGTTACGCCTGCTGCCACTGTAAAAACTACTTGATAGTTATCGCCGGTAAGACTCGCCGGTGCAATCACGGAGCCTGTGGTGATAATACCGGTACCTAAGTTTGCAGGATCGGCTGCAGTAACAAATACACCATTTCCATTTTTAATCCGTTCAAAAACATCTGTACCAGCATCACCTACGGAAATCTGGCGTGTAGCACTGACTTGATTCAATCGTTGTCCTTGATCGCCATTATATTGCACACTTAAACTAGTTTGGACAAACGGTGTTGTAAAGGCTTGAAATCCAGAAAATAAGAATTGACCTGATCCATCAGTCGTGTTGGCTAGATTTACCAGAGAATCCAGTTTACCCCGTAATTCTACAGCGAGGCTTCTTCTGTCACCAGCAGTTAGTGTTGGGTTACCAGCATAAACCATTGTTTGATGAACATCTTGAATGAGTGTTGTTACTCCTTTCAGAGCATTTTCTTCCAATCCAAGTGCGGAAATTGCATTTTTTCTGTTGGTCGTATATTGCTCATTGAGCGTAGCGGCTTGTGTAATGTTCAATGCCTGGGCGGCCGCAATCGGATCATCCGACGGTGTCAGAATACGTTTGCCAGTCGATACCTGCTGTTGTGTTTTAACGAGACTTTCCTGTTGTTGCAAAATTGCATTTGTTCCAACATCGTACACAGTATTTGTACTGACACGCATGATGTACCTCTTTTATTGATTTGTTCTAGCTAATTCTGAGTATTGATTCAAATAGTGTGCTACTGATTTCAATTACTTTACTGGAAGCCTGAAATGCTTGCTGGTATCGCAATAAATTAGCGGCTTCTTCATCCAGATTAACCCCGGATAATGCCTGTATTGATCGCTCTGTTTGAGCCAGCAGGTTACCTTGCGCCTTACTTGTTATTTCAAGTTCCCGCGTCTTATTCCCTATAAAACTTACTAGCTGCCCATAAGCATCTTGATAAGATGCGGTTCCATTCGCTAACGTATTCTGTGATTGCAAAGAACCTAAAAGCAATGCATTGCGATTATCGGCTTTGCCACTGGTATTAGGGCCAATTGTAAATATATCCCCTGCTGCTGGCTGACCGTTTATTTGTACAGTAAAGCCATTAAAGCTGATATCAGCATCGGCTGTGTAAACTTGATTGGTTGCCGGCAGTCCGGTACCGATTCCAGTGACATCAAACTGACCATCATAAGGGACATGAAATGTAAATGTGACCGGTTGTTGAAGATTGGGATCCAGCGGCAAAGGATTTACACTGCCCTGACTGATTGTCCCGTTTCCTTTGTTGGTAACAGCTGCATTGGTGCGAATTGGTGCAGCAGCAGCAATTTCTGATGTGTCCTTGATAAGAACTTCAATATCCCGTGCAGCAGTCTGTGTCGGTTGAATTAAGAAGCTTTCATTCGCATTGATGGTTGCACTGGTGACACTTACGCCATCCATGACTAACGGTGATGCGCCTGAAGGAGCAATGAGCGAACTGACTGAACTATTGTCTGATAACCGTGTTAACGTATAATTTGTTCCATCAAAAGAAAATTTGTAATTGCTGGTTGTTAAGGCACTGACACTGCTAATGCTCGCAGTAATAGTTGAGGCTACGTTATTATTGATGGCAGAAATTACTTTAGGTGTTGGCACAACAAAAAAATCTCCCCCTAAATTGCTGTTAAGATCTTGCCCCAATTGATGTATGTCATTGAATGTCTGTGCGAGTGTGACAGCGATCCGGCCAAGTGAATTCTGAGCGGTATCAAGCGTTTCTTTACGAAAAGTCAGAATACCGCCTAAACTACCCCCCTGGATCTGATTTTCAGGCAGTTGAATAGTATTATTGCCGCTGACAAAACCAATTGTCAGTTCTTCCGGATTATCCGGTGAAATCATGGCACTAAGCGACATGGATTCTGAGCCTACAACCAGCGCCAGACCATTACCAACGAAAACATTAAATGAACCGTCACTTTGTTTGACGACATTGGCATTGATCAGTTGATTTAATTGTTTTGCCAATTCATCACGTTGATCTATCATGTCATTGGCCGGTTGCCCACCCGCAGCGCCTTCAGCAGCCATTATATGTTGATTCAGCTCAGCAATTTGTTTTGCCAGTGAATTGATTTCGCTGACACTGCTTGTAATCTGTGTATTAACGCCATCTCTGATCTGTTCCAAGCGTTGATCCATGCTGTGAAAGCGAGCAGTTAATGCTTCCGCATTACTTAGTAATGCCTGGCGTGATGGTACTGATGCAGGGTTTGTGGCAACGTCTTGCAACGCATTAAAAAAACTCAGCATACTGGGCGACAAACCTGAACTTGAATCAGCCAGCATGTCATCAATCTGCTTAATTTGTGTATAGTGGCTTTCCAGCTGATTACTTTGCGTTTGAACTTGTAGTGACTGGTTAACCAGAAATTGATTGTATACACGTTGTACTGTCGCCACGTGTACACCCCGACCAACAAATCCAGAACCAAATGCTTGCGGCATATTATTACTTTGCAGTACTTCCTGACGAGAATAACTTGGGGTATCAGCATTGCTGATATTGTGACTGGTCGTCAATAACTTGGTTTGCGCCGCGTTAAGCCCGGATATTCCGATATCTAAAATACTATTTCCCATGGTCTATATTTTTGCGTGATACAAAAATTCACGAATAAGTGTTTATCGGCATAATCATTCAAGAATTAAAGATTATTTCAGGTATTAAATGGTTTCTCTGTTTAATGTCGTACTGTTAAGAATACGAATTAACTTGTCGGCATACGCCGGATCTGTTGCATACCCGGCACGTTGTAGCCCATTCGCAAAAGTTTTGGCATCTTGTGTATTCAGTACTTCTGCATAGCGTGGATTATTTAACAGTAATTTAGCGTAATCATGGAATCCTTCCGCATAAGAGCTATAAGCACGGAATTTCTCAATCATTTTTTGCGGTACACCATTGATATATTCGGTTGTTACGACTTCAATCGAGTTTCCTTTCCAATTTTCTCCAGCCTTAATACCAAAAAGATTAAAACTGGGACTTTTATCAGCATGTCGTATTTCGTGCTTTCCCCATCCACTTTCAAGAGCTGCTTGTGCTAGCATAAAATGTGGCGGAATGCCGGTTGACTGCGAAGCCAGCTTGGCATGTGGTAACAGTGTATTGATAAAATCATTTGATTTATGGTTTTGTGGCTGTGGCGAAGAACTGTTAATTTGTGTGGCACTATCAAGTTCTTTAAATTCGATATTAAATGCCTCAAATAATGTTTTATCAGAATTATTTAAAGCCGAAGCACCAGACCATAGTTGGCTGGATATATCATTTGGATGACCTACTGGAACAGCTAGTAAGTTGTTGTTCAAATTGAGCGATGAAAGAATTCCCTCTGTTTGACTGATATTGCTTTCAAGCTGTTCAGGGCTGTTATTTATCCGGGTAAGTTGCTTTACCATCATATCGGCAATCCCTATTCCCTTCCCCTTCGAAGACATGCTTTGTGCCAATTGCTGATCCATCAGTTGGGTATAAAATTGTGTTTGCTGACTATCAAACAGACCATTCTTCGGTAATGCTTCACGCATACTCTTAAGGAGCATATTAAGAAATAATGCTTCGAATTGCTGCGCTGCATCCCGTAATGCCTGGTCAGAGTTATGTTTGGCTTTTAAGCGAATATCACTGATACTTTTCGTATCAATCGCAAGCTTGTTGGATGTGTCATATGAATTAATCATGATTCTTATTGACCGATATTAGATAATTTCAAGTTCAGCACGTAATGAACCCGCCGCTTTCAAGGCTTGCAAAATAGAAAGCAGGTCTTGTGTTGTGGCGCCAATTGATCTCAATGCTTTGACAACTTCACTGAGATCAGCACCGGTCGGCAAATGTATTAAATTGCCTTCGTCTGTCCGTATCTCGACCTGTGAACGCTGCGCAACCACGGTATCTCCTCGCTCTGCAAATGGCCCCGGTTGGCTGATAACAGGTTCGGTATTAATGATTATTGATAGATTGCCGTGTGCAACTGCACTGGATTCAAGTGTTACAGTTTGATTCATTACAATTGAACCGGTGCGGGAATTTAAGATAACTTTTGCGACACCTTTTGCCGGTATTACATCAAGTGATTCAATCTGTGAAATAAACATCATGCGCTGGTTATTATCTGCAGGTGCTTTTACCTGTACTGATCGGCCATCCACAGCAGCAGCAGCACTTGGGTACACTGAGTTAATTGCCTCGACGACCCGTTGAACCGTTGAAAAATCTGTTGAATTCAGCTCAAGATTAATAAAATCACCTTGACTGATTGATGTGGGTATTTCACGTTCAACAATAGCACCTGAGCTGATCCGGCCAACACTTAAATGGTTTACCTGCACGCTGCTGCCAGCAGAAGCAGCGCCAATGCCACCGACCAGCAGGTTGCCTTGCGCTATCGCATAAACCTGATTATCAATGCCTTTTAACGGTGTCATCAATAAAGTTCCACCGCGCAGGCTTTTCGCATTACCGATTGATGAAACCGTGACATCAATTTGTTGCCCGGGCTTAGTAAAGGCAGGTAATGTGGCAGTTACCATCACGGCAGCCACATTACGCAGTTGTAAATTCGTACCCGGCGGTAAATTGACACCCAGTTGTCCCAACATGCTGATGACACTTTGTATTGTAAATGGCGCCTGCATGGTCATATCGCCACTATTATCAAGACCTACTACAAGCCCATAACCAATCAATTGATTATTACGAACACCCTGAATGGAAGCCAATTCTTTAATGCGCTCTGCAACACTGAGTCCAGAGGTTAATAAACTGGTAACACACACTAAAGCAGTAATGAATTTTTTTGGAGTCATGTTCAGGTTTTAAATAACTAAAATGGTGAGACTGTTAAGAAGAAGCGAGATAACCACCCCATGGTCTGCGCCTCATCGATATAGCCATTTGCGCGGTATTCAATGCGTGCATCAGCAACCTGAACTGAAGATACGGTGTTATACATAATATTGATTGGATTGATCACGCCAGACATGCGAATAAATTCCTGTCCTTGGTTGATACCAATCTGTTTTTCCCCACTGACAAGGAGATTTCCGTTTGGCAAAACTTCTATTACCGTTACAGTGATAGTGCCTTTAAAGTCATTCTTGCTTGAACTGGCACCACCCCCATCAAATTTATTGTTTGAGTTCGCTTCAAGCGTTGTCCCGCGCAAGAAACCCAAGGGTATTCCAATAACTGTCGGTACTGAAAAATCAATACCACCGGAACGATCTATATTGCTATCCGAACTTTTGCTGGCATTTGTTCTTTCGTTCAAGGTAACAATGATCGTGTCACCAACGCCGCGTGCACGACGATCTTCAAATAAAGGTATATACCGATTACCGGCAGCTGAACTGACTGCCTGAAAAATACTGCCATTTGACTGGATCGTGGCAACCGGCTTATGGGGACGTAGTGTATTGGGTTGATGAATACTGGTTGGCGGCGTTATGGCGCAGCCAGTTGCCCATAATATAATCACTGTCAGGCATAGTTTCTGTGTAATTTGATTGATAGTCATTACATGACTCCAGTAGCGAATCAATTTATAACTGCTATAACTGTGTCAGCCTTTGCAACATTTGATCTGAAGTTTCAATGGATTTGGAATTTATTTCATAGGCGCGTTGTGTTTGAATCATATTGACCAGCTCTTCCACTACGTTTACGTTAGAAGTTTCAACAAAGCCCTGATTCAATGAACCCAATCCATTGGTACGTGGCGAATTCTGATTTGCGGTTCCGCTTGATGCCGTTTCCTGATAAAGATTTTCACCAATCTTTTGCAAACCGGCTGGATTAATAAAGCTGGCCAATTGGATATTTCCAACTGTTATGGGTGATGTTGACCCAGGCACTAATGCTGATACGGTACCATCTGTCCCGACTGTAACACTTAAAGTATTAAGCGGGATGGTGATGGCAGGTTGTACAAGATAACCGCTGGATGTAACAACCTGCCCATTCACATCGGTTTGAAAAGCGCCATCACGCGTATAGGCTGTTGTTCCATCCGGCATTAGTACTTGAAAGAAACCGGCGCCGTTAATCGCAATATCTTTTGAATTGCCGGTTTGTTCTAAATTTCCCTGTGTAAATATATTCTCGGTTGCAACAGGTCTGACGCCGGTACCTAATTGCAATCCGGAAGGTAACTGGGTTTGCTGAGAAGACTGGGCACCCGGTTGACGCATTGTCTGGTACAGTAAATCCTCAAATACAGCACGCGCCCGCTTGAAACCATTGGTACTGACGTTTGCCAGGTTATTGGAAATGACATCCATTTTGGTTTGTTGCGCATCAAGCCCTGTTTTTGAAATCCATAATGAACGTATCATGATATTTAACCTTTTAAAATATAACTGTTTAAACTCTGACAACCAGTATTTCACTGGCTTGTTGTGCATTCTTTTCAGCAGTTTCGAGCATTTTGATTTGCATATCGAATTGACGAGCCAATGAAATCATGCTGACCATCTCGTGAACAACATTGACGTTACTGCCTTCCAAATATCCATCGGCTAACTTTACTTTGGCATCGATTGGCGCTTCTTTGCCGTCTTTAAGGCGAAATAATCCATCCGTACCTTTGATAAGTTGATCTTCCGGTGGGTTAACCAGTTTAATACGTCCAACAATGACTACTGAATTGGGTAAAGGGTTAATCGGTACGGCTGATACTGTTCCATCACTGGCGATCGTAATGCGATTATCCGGCGGTACTGTGATATTACCTGTGGCACCTTTAACTCTCAGTCCATTATGGGTTTGTAACATGCCATTTGGATTGACCTGCAGGCTGCCATGCCGTGTATAAGCTTCTTCACCATTTGCAAGTTGGACAGTGATCCAACCAGAACCCTGAACGGCAACATCAAGATCGCGGCCCGTTTGTTGCAAGGGTCCCGGAGCGAAATTCTGCCTGATGGTTGAATCGACTACAAAAGCGCGTGTAGGTAATCCATCCCCAAAAATTGGCACAGCACGAAATGCATCCATTTCAGCACGATATCCAGTTGTCGTTGCATTTGCCAGATTATGCGATACCGTTGCCTGTTGGCTTAACGTATGCGTTGCACCTGTCATGGCGGTATAGATTAATCGATCCATGGTTTACTCTTATATGGAAATAATAAAGTTTCTAATTAAAATCAAAGATTAACCAATGTTTGTAATACGGCATCCTGGGTTTCAATTGTCTTGGCATTGGCTTGATATGTTCGTTGTGCTGTAATCATTTTGACTAATTCAGTTGTCAAATCGACATTTGAATCTTCAACAGCGGATGATTTAAGTCCTCCCAACGATCCTGTTTTTGGGGCACCGACTACTGGTTGTCCAGAACTTGCAGTTTCAACAAACTGATTATTGCCAACAGAAGCAAGACCTTGAGGATTAATGAAGTTTCCTAATACAATTTGCCCTAATGTTTTTGATGCACCATTGGTGTAATTTCCATTAACAAGCCCATCATCAGTGATAGTAAATGATCCTAGTCTTCCAGGACCAAACCCATCCTGTACAAGCGAATTTGTACCGAAGCTCTTGCCAAATTGGGTTGATTCGCTAAAATCGAGTGTAAAATCTAATGGTGATGTTGCACCGAGATTCGGGTCAATAGTTGCTAAGTCAACAGATACATTAATGGGTGTCGCTGGCGTAAGTAATAACCCATTAGTGCCGAAAGTAATTGCTTGCGATGCTCCACCACCCAATGTTACTCCGATTGGTACACCCGCTGCGGTTGTTGTTCCGTCAACCGTAGCAAATGTATCCCACGAATTTGCTGCATTCTTCTGGAAGAATAATGAGAAAACATGACTGTTACCCAAGCTATCGTAGATAGTTCCTGAGGTTGTATTCGCAAAAGTCGTGGGATCATTTGCATTAAAAGTAGGAATGACAGCGGGTACGGTCGTACGTGAATCAAGATTGACACCGATGCCAAAACTCGAAGTTACTTTTGGTGGAATATCAGCGGCTGATATTTTTAATTTTGCAGGCGCAGTACCGGTAATATTGCCGTTTACATCTGCCGTATATCCTGTCAGATTTAAATTATCTCCGTTCACAATGTAACCACTTTTATCAATGTGAAATTGACCGTTGCGGCTATAACTGATTGAACCGCCATTATCCATTCGAAAGAACCCATCGCCATTAATCGCGACATCCAGTGGATTGCTGGTTGATGAAATATTACCTTGCGTAAATTGCTGTGTAATATCGGCTACTTTTGCGCCAATGCCAATTTGATTGCTACCAGAGCCATTCAATGCGCTGGCATAAACATCGCTGAATTCTGCCCGGGATTGCTTAAAACCGACTGTAGTAGAGTTGGCGATGTTATTACCAATGACATCGAGACCCGCTGATGCAATATTAAGTCCACTTAATCCTTGTTGAAAGCTCATGATTCTCTCCTAATTAAAATATCTTTTTAACATCAGCGTAATTGATCAAACCCGATTTGCCCATGTCGAGTATTGCATCATGTTCGCCGTGGGAAACACTTTTAACCGATTCCAGCGCAAGTGGGTTTACCGTAATATCTTTATCACCTTGTTTGGCGCTGACTGAGAAACTATAGTTTCCATTTGCCGCTTTAGCTCCGTTATCAGTCATTCCATCCCATGTGAAAGTACTCACACCGGTTGGTTGTGCTGTTCGATCAATCGTATGGACTACCGCACCTGTGCTATCGGAGATGGTAATGCTGAGTTTGTCGACAGCTTGTGGTAAGTCGACACCACCCAGGGCAATGTTATTTTCGAGCATTAATGACTTGCCGGGTACCAGGACATCCCGCCCTATCAGACTGGCTGCTTCTACTGTTCGACTGCTTTCAATGTCTGAAACTAATAGCTTTAATGTACTATTTAACTTTTCAATGCCTGTGACAGTAGTGATTTGCGCTAATTGACTGGTTACTTCTGCATTATCAAGCGGCTTAAGCGGGTTCTGGTTTTTCATCTGTGTTACGAGTAGTTTCATAAAGCGATCTTGCGCACTGTCTGCCGTACTCTTGACAGTTTTTTCTGTTGCATTGCCTGATGAGAATAATTGTGAATTACTCGTGATTGGCTGTGTTGAGCTCATGGCGTTTATCCTTATTGACCGATCGATAGGGTTTTCTGTAACAATGATTTGGTTGTGTTCATCATATCGACGCTATTCTGGTATGAGCGTGATGCCGACATCATATTGACCATTTCATCAACTACATTTACGTTAGGCATCGTGACATAGCCATCTTTATTTGCTTTTGGGTGCTTGGGATCGAATATTTGCTTCATCGGTGTTTGGTCATGCACAACCCCAGCCACTTTAACGCCACTGGCACCATTCTCATTTGCTTTCAACGTACTGAAAACAACTTGCCGCCCGCGATAAGGTTCGCCGGTCGAACTGGTGACGCTGTCTGCGTTGGATAAGTTACTCGCAACAACGTTAAGTCGCTGAGATTGTGCAGACATTGATGAACTGGCCACATCAAATACATTGAATAATGACATAATTATCTCTCCTGAATTGCTGCCAATAAGTTTCTGAATTGATTACTGATAAATGTTATGCTGGCATCATACTTAACTGCATTATCAGCAAAACGAGTACGCTCCACATCCATATCAACTGTATTTCCATCCGCACTGGGCTGTAAAGGGACTCGATATAATGTGTTACTATTTATGATGCTTTCAGCACTTCCGTTCAAATGCATTGGAGATGTTATTTTTAACTCTGTTTTGCGGATGTTGTCAGTATTTGCAGTTAACTTCTCTTGTAGTACACTTGAGAAATCAATGTCTTTTGCTTTAAAACTTGGCGTATCAGCATTCGCGACATTACCAGAAAGTAATTCTTGTCGAGCAGCTCTCAGACTTAGCGCCTGATGGTGAAAATTGAGTGTATTATCAAGTTTGCTTGCCATTTTAAAATCCCTGTTATTTAGAGCACTATATCTTTTATTAAGCATATAACATGCCAGCTATGTTATTACCTTTCTAAGATTGATCAATTGATGAAAAAAGGATGAAATAGCCGCTATCTTGAAAAAATATGATGTGGCGTCTGCTTTAAAATCTCGATGAAACGGCAATATTTGCCGGGAGCGGCAAATTTTCGATGACAACTATGATGCGTTACATACTGGTTAGCTTGTGCTTATTAGTAATTGGAAAGTCTTCTTTATTACTGGCGTCAGAACATGGTTCTGTGTCACGTTATCAGGAAATTGCATTGATTCAGGCTGCTGTTGAGGATTTTGTTTATCGCAATATTGCAAATACATCCGGCCAGGTGATTGTGACAGTCGACAAGATTGATCCTCATATGACATTACCCAATTGCCGGAAGCTCGAACCTTTTACCCCAACCGGGGCCCGCTTATGGGGAAAATCATCTGTTGGTGTGCGTTGTAATGGTGATACTGCATGGACAATATATGTTCAGGTTGATATCAAGGTCATGGCTGATGTATTGCATATTGCACGACCTGTTTCGAAAGGAAAATCAATCGATATTGAAGATGTTACGCCACAGAATGTCAATCTCGCACAAATGCCGGAAGGAATATATACCGATACTGCCCAGGTAATTGGAAAGATAGCCACTAACAATCTCTCGGCCGGCCAGCCGCTACGTTCGCAAATGCTACGCGCACCCTATGTTATATTACGTGGACAAAAAGTAAGCATGATTGCAAAAGGCCGTGGATTCAGCGTAAGTTCTGAGGGTCAGGCATTGTCTGATGCGGCGGAAGGACAAATTGTTCAAATACGCAATCCATCAGGTCGAGTTATTAGCGGCATAGCTCGCGAAAACTCTACTGTTGAAATATCGCAATGAATCAGCATATTGCATCATATTCTTTATTATATTTAATAACTATTTTATGAATCTGCTTACTTCCTTTAAAAAAACAAAAAATAGTTTTTCTCAGGTTTTAAAAGAGCTCGGATGGATTGATACTGGTATATTCATTTCTAATAAGTTGCTTCGATTAGTATCACAGGATAAATTAAGAATTTATAAATATTACCTGGTCACCCAGCCTGTTAGAGATAAGCCCTACCTTCCCCCACACAGGGGAAAAGAAATAAAGATACGATTGATTGATAAAACGGATGCAGTTATTTCCTCATTTCCGCGGCCATTACATGTGATTGAAAGTAGATTCAATTGCGGTGCAAAATGCCTGGTTGCGTTTAAGGATGGTAGATTTATTGGTTTTCTATGGCTTCAGCTGGGTCCCTATCAGGAAGATGAAGTTCGTGCGCGTTTTATACCACTGCCAGAAAATAGGGCTGCCTGGGATTTTGATGTATTTATAGTGCCGGAATATCGCTTTGGATTGGCATTTACGCGTTTATGGGATGAGGCGAATAATCTGTTATCAAATAGTGATATTTATTGGTCATGTAGTCGGATCACTGCCACTAACTCGGTATCATTAAAATCACATTTGCGCCAGAATGCCGAGTGTCTGGGAAGTGCTCATTTCTTATGTTCGGATAAGTGGCAGCTTACAGTGGCTTCCCTATTTCCTTATTTTCACTTATCCTTTCATGAAAATTCTTATCCTAAGTTTTACCTGAAAACTAAGCTGATGACTTCTCAGTCTATTTCATAACATATCAATCAGTGTGGAGTAACACATGCAACATCTTGAAGAAGTAAAAAATATTCTGTGTACTGTTTTAAGCATTACTGATAGAAAAGACTCTCTATCGGAAGAATCATCTTTGCTGGGTAATATTCCTGAGTTGGATTCTATGGCTGTTGTTAATGTCATAACAGCATTAGAGGAACACTTTAATATAGTCATAGAAGATGATGAAATTACTTCAAAAATTTTTGAAACACTGGGTACATTGACACACTTTATTGATAATAAATTATCGTCATAACGCAACAGGTGAGAAATCTACCTGCCACTCCCTTCTTTCTGGAAACAGAAACTGGTAATCGTTTCTGTCTTTACCATTCACTACCTTCAAATGTTTCATGCAAAGGTACATTTATCTATATTCCTCCATTTGGCGAGGAAATGAATAAAGTAAGGCGAATGGCTGCACTACAGGCAAGAGCTTTTAATAAAATTGGATATGGTGTATTGCAGATAGATTTATTCGGATGTGGTGATAGCAGTGGAGAATTCCGCGAAGCACGATGGGATATATGGAAACAGGATATTGCACTTGCCGTAAACTGGCTCAAAGAGCGATCAACCGCACCAATAAACCTCTGGGGTTGCCGACTGGGCGCATTACTTGCATTAGATTTTACCTGTAGCGTTGTGTATCACATCGATAATATTCTTTTATGGCAACCGATATTGAATGGACAATCTTTCCTGACTCAATTTCTTCGCTTTGAACTAGCGAGCAAAATTTTCTCGCATGATTCGCAGGAAATCAATAACGTCAGTTTGTTACGCAACACGCTTGCCAACGGAAAAGTACTGGAGGTAGCCGGTTATGAATTATCACCTGAATTAACAGGCGCTATTGATCGATTGAAAATAAATGATTTTAATCCGGTCGACCATACGATTCATTGGATTGAGATTGTGGCTGACATCAATCAACCTATCTCATCGGCTAAAATCAACATCATGGAAAAATGGATGAAAGGAGGAAATACCGTTGAAATTACTCAGGTATCTTGCCTTCCATTCTGGATAACTCAGGAAATCTCAGAATGCCAGAATCTGATTTCGATAACTTCTGATTTATTTACAGATCAATCTAAAGATGTTAATTAAAGAAAATACCTGTTGTTTTTGTTGCCATGATTCCTGGTTATACGGAATTATCAGTACTCCTGAGCAATTTCTCAGTACCCGAGGCGTGCTGATAGTAGTGGGAGGCCCGCAGTATCGCATCGGCAGTCACCGTCAGTTTACATTGCTTGCGCGTTACCTTGCTGCTAAAGGAATACCGGTAATGCGCTTTGATTACCGTGGAATGGGTGACAGTGAAGGTGAAATCAGAACATTTGAAGCTGTCCATGATGATATCAACTCTGCAATTGATTATTTTACCAAAGAAGTGCCAGATATTAGGGAGATCGTCATCTGGGGCTTATGCGATGCCGCATCGGCTGCATTGTTTTATGCTTATAAAGATAATCGTGTAACCGGCTTGGTGTTGCTTAACCCATGGATCAGGACAGAGCAAGGAATCGCCAAGACCTATTTAAAGCACTATTATTTCAACCGCCTTACTGATCGGACACTATGGAAAAAGATTCTCTTGGGTAATTTCGATTACCTTTCTGCAATACGGTCATTATTCAAGACGATTGCTAGCCTGGTAAAAAGGCAGAAAAAAAATAGTGAAGCAGAAAATTCATCATGTCCGTCAATCACTACAGATGCTTCTCTCCCTGATCGTATATTTAAAGGATTCAATAATTTCAATGGAAATGTACTGTTGATTCTCAGTGAGAATGATCTGACAGCCCAGGAATTTGTCGATTTAACAAAAGAATCGGAAAAATGGAATACGCTGCTTAAATCTCCAAATATCCAATACCTGGTTCTACCAAATGCCAATCATACTTTCTCAAAACAGGAATGGCGTGAAAAGGTCTTTTCATGGACATCTGACTGGATTATGACCTATCGGAATCAGTAGCTCTATTACTTTCCAGTCATTTCTTCCGGCTTAACCCACGCATCGAATTGTTCCGCTGTGATATATCCGGTTGCAATAGCGGCAGACTTTAATGTGGTTGCTTCCCGGTAGGCCTTCTTGGCAATTTCCGCAGCTTTATCATAGCCAATATGCGGATTGAGCGCTGTCACCAGCATCAGTGAGTTATGCATCAGTGTGTCGATACGTTCGATATTGGCAGTAATGCCTACTGCGCAATTATCATTAAAGCTGGTCAATCCATCGGTCAATAGTCGAACACTTTGCAGGAAATTATTAATAATCATTGGCTTCATGACATTTAATTCAAAATTCCCCATGGCACCGCCCATATTAATGGCCACATCATTTCCCATGACCTGGCAACACAGCATGGTCATGGCTTCTGACTGAGTAGGATTAACTTTACCCGGCATGATAGAACTGCCAGGTTCGTTTTCGGGAATATGTAATTCACCGATGCCGCAGCGTGGGCCCGATGCCAGCCAACGAATGTCATTAGCAATTTTCATCATGGATGCAGCCAATGTTTTCAATGCGCCATGCGCGTGAACTAATGCGTCATTACTTGCCAGTGCTTCAAATTTATTGGGTGCCGTAACAAATGAAAGCGTTGTTATACGGGAGATCTCAACAGCAGTCCGTTCAGCGAATTCAGGGTGTGTATTCAAGCCCGTTCCAACAGCCGTTCCTCCCAGAGCAAGTTCAAGTAGATGAGGCAGTGATGCTTCTATGTGTTTCAAACAATGATTTAATTGTGCAACATAGCCAGAGAATTCCTGCCCTAATGTCAATGGTGTTGCATCCTGCAAGTGCGTACGGCCAATTTTAACAATCGGTGAGAACTCATCAGCTTTTCGATTGAGTGTTTCACGCAATAAACGAATTGCCGGGATTAACTGATGGTGTATCGCCTGCACAGCAGCCACGTGCATGGCTGTTGGAAATACATCATTGGAGGATTGTCCTTTATTGACATCATCATTGGGATGGACGATTCGATCGGCACCGCGACCTCCACCTAATAATTCCGATGCACGATTCGCCAATACTTCATTTAGATTCATATTGGTTTGCGTGCCCGATCCGGTTTGCCAGATCACCAGTGGGAACTGATCATGGTGAATTCCCTCGATGACTTCATCTGCTGCACGAATGATGGCAGCTGTTTTTGCTGCATCCAGCAGATTCAGATCATGATTAACTGCTGCCGCTGCTCTTTTTACCAGTGCGATGGCATGAATCAGTGCAGCAGGCATCTTCTCCGTGGAAATTTTGAAATTCTGCAAAGAGCGCTGAGTCTGGGCACCCCATAATACATCAGCAGGCACCTGTACAATGCCCATAGCATCCCGCTCTTTACGATAATTCATTTTTTCAGTCAACCTTCATGTCATATCAATCCCAATTGAGCGCACCACCGGTTTGATATTCCGTTACCCGGGTCTCAAAGAAATTCTTTTCTTTCTTAAGATCAATCATTTCAGACATCCACGGGAATGGATTGTTCGCATTCTGGAAAAGTGTATCAAGGCCGATTTGCTGACAGCGACGATTGGCAATATAGCGTAAATACTCCTTGAACATTGGCGCATTCATACCCAGTACGCCGCGTGGCATGGTATCTTCCGCATACCGATATTCCAGCATAACCGCTTTATGCATCAATTCGCCGATCTCTTCACGAAAAGCTTTTGTCCAGAGGTGCGGATTCTCCATTTTTATTTGATTGATTACATCGATGCCAAAATTACAATGCATTGATTCATCGCGCAGAATGTATTGATACTGTTCAGCAGCACCAGTCATTTTGTTTTGCCTGCCAAGTGCCAGAATCTGCGTAAATCCAACATAAAAGAATAATCCTTCCATGATGCAGGCAAATACGATCAGGCTTTTCAACAATTGTTGATCGGTCTCCTGTGTGCCTGTTTTAAAATGTGGGTTAGTCAAGGTATCAATGAATGGGATCAGAAATTCATCTTTATCACGAATGGAAGCAACTTCATGATATGCATTAAATATTTCCCCTTCATCCAGTCCCAGTGATTCAACGATATACTGATAGGCATGCGTATGAATGGCTTCTTCAAATGCCTGCCGTAACAGATACTGACGACATTCCGGATTGGTGATATGACGGTAAGTACCCAACACAATATTATTGGCAGCCAGGGAATCCGCTGTTACAAAAAAACCCAGATTGCGCTTGATCAGGCGTCGTTCATCTTCAGTCAATCCATTCGGATCTTTCCATAGTGAAATATCGCGACTCATGCTGATTTCCTGTGGCATCCAGTGATTTGCGCAGGCAGATAGATATTTATCCCATGCCCATTTGTACTTGAATGGGACCAGTTGATTCACATCGGCACTGCAATTGATAATCTGCTTATCTTCAACCGATACCCGACGAGCAATACTGTCGGTTACAATCGCCTTATCATCGCCTTCCTTGAAATCAGACGGGATACTGTCGTGTGAATGTTGTGACAGCATGACGAGTTCATTCGATTCCTGATTGACCTCATGCACTGAATTTCTGTGTAATGGCATTACCTTATTAAGCGGTTCATCTTCAAATACCAGCATGATTCACTCCTTTTCTCAGAATCTACGTTTATTTATTGACAGGATTCACAGCTTTCATCATCAATGGCACAGTATTTAATCTCGATAGAAGCAGCTTCCATACTACTGTTTGTCATACCGGCATCCGTTGGCACTGCATTTAACGAGCCTGCCCGAACCGTTGATTTTTCTGCTGCGCTGGCGCCCAATGACCGCAAGTAATAAGTGGTTTTCAGTCCCCGCAACCAAGCCAGCTTATACGTATCATCCAGTTTCTTGCCGGATACGCCTGACATATAAATATTCAGGGATTGTGATTGATCAATCCATTTCTGTCGTCTTGCTGCTGCCTCAATCAACCATTGCGGTTCAATTTCAAATGCGGTTGCATACAGTGTGCGGATCTGGTCGGGAATTCGATCTATTTTACTGATCGCACCATCAAAATACTTGAGATCAGAAATCATGACCTCATCCCACAGGTTCATTTTCTTCAAATCATTGACCAGAGATTCATTTGCGATCGTAAACTCACCAGACAAGTTAGATTTGACATATAGATTCTGATAAGTCGGCTCGATGCTTGCTGATACACCGATAATATTTGATATGGTCGCAGTCGGGGCAATCGCCAGACAATTAGAATTACGCATACCGTGTTTTTTAATACGCTTCCTCAATGCATCCCAATCCAAGGTGGTAGACATGTCAGCATCTACAAAACCACCCCGCTCTTTTCGCAACTCTTCAAGAGTATCATGCGGCAAAATGCCACGGTCCCATAGACTGCCTGAATATGAGTTATAGCGGCCCCGCTCTTCGGCTAATGCAGTGGATGCCCAATATGCATGATAAGCAACCAGTTCCATTGAACGGTCAGCAAACTCAACCGCACCCATTGAACTATACGCGATGCCAAGCTGATGCAAACAGTCCTGAAAACCCATAATGCCTAATCCAACAGGACGGTGTTTCAGATTCGCATTCCTTGCTTTTGCGACCGCATAAAAATTGATATCCACGACATTATCCAGCATACGCATTGCAGTGTTGATTGTGCGCTTGAGCTTATCGGTGTCCAGTTCACCATTTTTAAGGTGCGCAACCAGATTGACTGATCCTAGATTGCAGACTGCAATTTCCTTCTCATTGGTATTCAAGGTAATTTCAGTACACAGATTGGAACTGTGTACAACACCGATATGATTTTGTGGTGAACGGATATTGCATGGATCTTTAAAGGTAATCCATGGATGGCCTGTTTCAAACAACATGCTCAACATCTTGCGCCACAATTGCACAGCCGGTATTTTCTTATACAGGGCCAATTCACCGCGCTCAATTCTTTCTTCATAAGCAAGATAGGCCTGCTCAAACTTCCGGCCAAATTTATCATGCAAATCAGGTACATCTGAAGGTGAGAAAAGTGTCCAGTCTCCTCCTTCCATGACACGCTTCATAAATAAATCAGGAATCCAGGCTGCCGTGTTCATATCATGCGTGCGGCGGCGATCATCACCAGTATTCTTACGTAATTCCAGAAATTCTTCGATATCCAGGTGCCAGCATTCCAGATACGCACACACAGCACCCTTACGCTTGCCACCTTGATTAACTGCCACAGCGGTATCCGATACGACTTTAAGAAAAGGAACAACACCTTGTGACTTGCCATTCGTGCCTTTAATGCGCGAACCCATTGCACGCACCGCCGTCCAGTCATTGCCCAGTCCACCGGCATATTTGGCGAGCAGTGCATTTTCCTTAATTGCTTCATAAATGCCATCCAGATCATCTGGTACTGTCGTGAGATAACACGACGATAACTGGGAACGACAAGTGCCTGAATTAAATAAGGTAGGTGTTGAACTCATGAAATCAAAGCACGATAGCACATGATAAAACTCAACAGCACGTGTTTCACGATCAATTTCATTGAGCGCTAGTCCCATTGCAACACGCATGAAAAAAGCCTGGGGTAATTCAATCCGCTTTTCCTGTACGTGCAGGAAATAGCGGTCATATAATGTCTGCAAGCCCAGATAATCAAATTGAAGATCCCGATCAGCTTCTAATGTATCAGCCAATCGGGGCAAGTCAAATTGTGCCAGACGTTCATCCAGCAATCCTGCTTCAATACCACGTTTAATAAATGTCGGGAAATAATCCTTGTATTGCGCTTTCATTGCCTGCTGTGTGGTTTCTTCACCCAGTACTTCATGCCGCATGTTATTTAGCAATAAACGTGCTGTCACATAGCTGTATGCCGGATCTTTTTCTATCAGCACGCGTGCGGACAGAATTGTGGATTTCCTGACTTCGTCCAGCGGAACACCATCATATAGATCTTTTAGCGTTGCTTTCAGAATCAGTGAAGCATCCACGGCATCTCCCAATCCAACGCAGGAGGATTCAATCAATGCAGCCAGCTTAGTCGTATCTAATAGTACTTTTTGACCATTATCCAATACATACAGGCTATTCTCAGGTGTGTCAGTGACTGGTCTTTGCTTGAGTCTGGCACGTTCCTTTGTCCGTTCTTCACGATACAGTACGTAAGCACGCGCCACATCATGTTCACCGGAACGCATCAAGGCCAGTTCAACCTGATCCTGAATATCCTCAATATGGAAAGTACCGCTATCGGGCTGGCGACGTAATAAAGCATTGACGACATCAGTCGTTAGTCCTGCAACGATTTCTCGCACGCGGACGGATGCTGCCCCTTGCCCACCATCTACAGCAATAAATGCCTTCGTCATCGCGACTGAAATTTTAATCGGTTCAAAAGCAACAACCGTACCGTTGCGACGAATTACTTTATAGTGTGCATAACGTGTATCTGGCATATGTGTATCTGAAAAAGATTGATTTCCAGGAATCGATTTGAGGTGAGTATTATCTGTCACAAGCTGCATAGCTGATCTCTCCTAATGTATTATTTATGAAAGTGAATTACTCCTTCCAGCTAATCAGGAAGTACTACTTTTTTCAGAAACCACAATATGTAGTGCTTTTGAATTAAAAATACATAATTGGTAGTGGTATAGTATGAGAAAAAAGAATAAATGTAAACGCCTCCTCATAGAAAAATTGATTGGGCTTTAATCAAAAAATTAAAGCATCTGGTTGAAATGTGTGAATTCAGCGCATTAAAATAAAGTTGCTAATATGCAACATGCAATTATTCTTAGCAGAAAGAAAATTATTTGATCAGATGGTAGTTAAGAAAAGAAAATTCTTTTCTTTATCCGTATTTCTTCCGATTCCGTCGGCGCTTTCGATGTGCGCGAATGGCTTCAGCCTCAGTGGGTGGAGCAGGTTTCTTATGTGCATAAGGATTCTTTCCAACTTTAAAATCGACGCGCAATGGCGTACCAACAAGCTGAAAAGCTTCCCGAAAGGTATTTTCAAGATAACGGCGATAGGTTTCCGCGACATAATCAAGCATGCTGCCATGAACGATAATAAGTGGAGGGTTGGATCCCCCTTGATGGGCATAGCGCATTTTAGGGCGGGATATGCCGCCGCGTGGTGGCGCATGTTTTTCAACAGCCGCCATTAGTACACGGGTTAACTTAGGCGTTGGCAAATCTGCCATGGCTGCTGCATAAGCCTGATCAATCGATGGTAAAAGATTTTTCAAGCCTGTGCCTTTTAATGCTGAGATATAGTGCAATTCAGCAAAACTGAGAAATGCCAGTTTACGGGTAAATTCACGTTTGACCGTATCGCGTTGATAGTCATTCAGTCCATCCCACTTATTCACGGCAATAACCAATGCACGTCCTGTTTCCAGGATAAATCCAGCAATATGTGCATCCTGATCGGAGATCTCATTTCTGGCATCCAGCACCAATACCACAACATTGGCATCCTCAATTGTCTGCAATGTTTTGATAACAGAGAATTTTTCTATGGTTTCAAATACCTGACCCCTCCGACGCAATCCTGCCGTATCGATCAACGTATAGTGTTTTGCTTTATGTTCAAAATCAATATAGATGCTGTCGCGCGTTGTGCCTGGTTGATCAAATGCAATAACACGTTCTTCACCCAATATGGTGTTAACCAGCGTTGATTTACCGACATTGGGGCGGCCGACGATTGCAATCTTAGGGTGTTTACTGGGTGGTGAATCTTCTGTTGCCTCCGGAAAATCAGCCAATGCACAATCGGCTAATTCACTGATATTATCGCCGTGTATGGCAGATACTGCACACGGTTCACCGAGGCCCAGTTCATAAAATTCTGCCGTTACAATGGCAGTTGCCATGCCTTCGGTTTTATTGACTACCAACAGGATTTTCTGGCCAGATTTGCGTAATTGCTCGGCAATGATTTTGTCATGCGCAGTCACACCTTGACGACCATCAACGATAAATAATACCTTATCAGCTTCATCAATCGCCTGCATCGTCTGTTTGGCCATTGCATGCAGAATCCCTTCCTTGACAACCGGCTCAAAACCACCGGTATCCATCACCAGATAAGGTTTGTCGCCCACCCGGCCCTGACCATAATGACGATCACGTGTCAGGCCCGGAATATCGGCCACAATCGCATCACGGCTTCGGGTAAGACGATTGAATAAAGTTGATTTGCCGACATTGGGACGGCCAACCAGAACAAGTGTGGGTTTCATAGTTTTACTACTATTGCAATATATGCGCGGTGTTACATGGAGAAATTGATTTCAAAGCATGGCCTGAAAATCAGGAATAGCAGCAAAGAATGCTCGCTATCATATATCAGTTCCAAAGATCAAACTGTCTGATCCAGTGATATTTTTTAGAATTGTGTGCTAAATGCATAAATACTTCCTTCCACAGTTTGCACGGCAAAACCACCCGGTATTTCCTCTGGTGCGGTTAGAATGGCTGTGCCATCTGTGGCAGAACGGGCGATAACCACACCGTCATAATTTCTTAACAAGTTGACATATCCCTGATCATCACCCACGATAATATAATGCCCTTTTACTAACGGTGCTGATAATTTCTTACTGGCAAGCCGACTTTGTTTCCACATACCGGCACCGGTTCTTTTATCATACGCAGCGACAGTACCTTTATCCTCAGTGACATAAACATAATCATTATCCATCGCCAATCCTGCGCTGCTGGATGATTCCCGTGCCCAGATCTGCGCACCGTCATTAACCTGAAAACACGCCACACGACCCTGATAGGCTGCTGCACAAACGAGTTGTGCATCGATAACCGGCGCACTGGTGATATCAGTCATTCTTTCCAGTTCAGTAACTCCGCGTGGCTGCGATACGGCAACTTCCCAACCGATATTACCGTTAAATAAGCTCATTGCCGTCAATTTTCCCCCGGCAAACCCCGCAAACACGGCACCATGTGCGACACTTACGCCTGCCGTGCTGCGCACGGTCAACGTGGGAGTTGCACCCTGATAAATCCATTTACGATTTCCGTCCAGCGAATCTAAACCGAAAATACGGCCATCGACGGTGCGGACAACGACCATGCTGTTTCGTGCCTGGGGTGGGCTGAGAATTTCGCTGGTTACCTGTGCTTTCCATAACATGTGGCCGGATTCATTATAAGCAAGTACCTCACCTTTAAAGGTACCAATTAACACCATGCCATCACCAACACCGATACCACCTGAAAATTTATATTTGGTTTTAACTTCCCAATCCTTCTTTCCAGTATCCGGATCGTATCGGACTAACTTACCCGCTTCATCAGCAGCGTATAGTGCGTCATTCTGATATGCAACATAAAAAGCGGCAATCTGAGTTTCCCCTAGTTTATCTTTCCATTTTAAAGGAATGCGATCTACTGCTTTGAGGGCATCTAATTCTTCCTTGTCAAATACAATTTTTTCTTCAGCAACAAATAAATCGGATAGTTGAGCACCAAGCGATTCGACAAGGGGTGAATTAAGCGGGTTAGACAGACCGGCACACCCGGCCAGCATGAACACAGCAGATACTGTTAATAAAATAAATCGCCAAAACACAGAAAGTCTCAATTTAGTTTATTAAAAGAGTTATTGAGCCTCACCAAGTGCATCTAATTTCATCTGTACAATATTGAAATAATTATTATTTTTATTAAGTTTCTCAATGGCTTCCTGATATGCCAACTGGGCTTCTGTAATTTTCCCACTGGCGGCATAGATATCCCCCTTGCGGTCAGAATACAAGCCGGCATAAACTTCGCCATGCTTTGAATTCAACTGACGCAATGCGTCTTCATACTTTTCTTCATCCAGCAAAATACCGGCCAATCGCAACCGGGCCAAATCCAGCATTTCTGGCTCTTTTGCGTTATCCAGAATCCATTGCAGATTTTGCTTGGCTATTTTTCTGTCCCCTGCCTGAATACCGGCATGTGCAGCAATCAGGGCAGCACGGGGTGCGTAGCCACTGGCTGGAAACCCTTCTTTGAGTAAATGTGCCGCATCATTGATTTTTGTCAGATCATTGGTCGCTTGAACTTGTTGCAGCAATGCGAACAAATCGGCTGCCTGTTGTATCTGTTTCTGCTGATAATATTGCCAGGCTTGCATACCACCGATAGTAACCAGCAAGGTCGTCAAAACAATCGTCACCATGGTGCCGAACTTATCCCACCAGGTTTTTACGTTATCTATCCTTTCATGTTCTTCATGATCATAAGTTGCCATTATCAGTTCCTAGATAAAATTTAATATAAATATCCCATACAGTTTTGATAGGACTATTTCCTGATCAGATCAATAACTGCATTTAATTGAATGCTTGCCTGATCACTGACTTCACGCAGTGGTTTGAGTATTACTTCTTGTGCCTGAACTTCATTATCACCAATAATTACTGCATAGCGGGCACCACTTGCGTCTGCTTTTCTCATCTGTGACTTAAAACTACCGCCACCACAATGCAGAATGACCTGGATGCCACTATCGCGCAAAGATTCTGCTACTCTCCAGGCGAAATCAAAAGCCGGTTCACCCTGATGAACGATATATACATCTGGAACAGGTTGTTGTATTTCCTTGCCACATTCCTGCATTAATGCCAGCAGCCTTTCAATACCCATGGCAAAACCACACGCTGGCGCAGCTTTACCGCCGACCTGCTCAATGAGTCCATCATAACGCCCACCGGCACATACAGTTCCCTGAGCACCTAATTTATCAGTTATCCATTCAAATACAGTGCGGTTATAGTAATCAAGTCCTCTGACCAGATTCAGATTTATTTCAAAATTGATACCTTGTTCCCGTAGAATATGTTGCATTGCTTCAAAATGAATTCGTGATTCCTCATCAAGATCTTCGATCAATTTGGGGGCATTTTCTATAATTCCGCGTATATCCGGATTCTTGCTGTCAAGTATGCGTAACGGATTGGTATGCAATCGTCTGAGCGCATCTTCATCCAAATAATTCTGGTGTTGTTCAAAATACTTGATCAAGCGCGATCGATGCAGTGCCCTGCATTCTGCATTACCTAATGTGCTGATCTCAAGTCGTAAACCGGAAATACCCAGCATATCCCACAGGCGGGCACACATTACAATCAATTCTGCGTCGATATCCGGGCCAGAGAAACCCAATGCCTCAACGCCGACCTGATGAAACTGCCGGTACCGTCCTTTCTGCGGTCGCTCGTGCCGAAACATGGGGCCAGAATAATATAATCTTTGTGGGCTGTTATATAAGAGATTGTGTTCCATGACGGCACGAACACATGAAGCTGTACCTTCAGGGCGAAGCGTCAAGCTGTCGTTATTGAGATGGTCTACAAACGTGTACATCTCTTTCTCGACAATATCCGTTACTTCTCCAATCGAACGAACAAATAAATCAGTCTGCTCGACAATAGGCGTACGGATATTCCGGTAACCATATGTTGCAAGCCATTGCCTAATAGTCTGCTCGAAATACTCCCATTGATATGATTCTTCTGGCAGGATATCGTTCATCCCGCGGATGGCCTTGACAACTTTAGCCATTAGTTGATTTTTCTTGGATATTTTTCACGGACATAGTTATCAACAATTTGCCGGAATTCGCCTGCAATATTATCGCCTTTTAATGTCACAGTTTTTTGTCCATCCACGTAAACAGGCGCTACCGGATTTTCCCCTGATCCCGGCAGGCTGATACCGATGTTTGCGTGCTTGCTTTCACCTGGACCATTGACGACACAACCCATTACAGCCAGCGACATATTTTCCACACCATCATATTGTTCGCGCCAAACAATCATTTCATCCCGTACGTAACCTTGAATGCTTTCAGCCAATTCCTGAAAATATGTACTGGTTGTGCGACCGCAACCTGGACAGGCTGCAACCAGCGGAACAAATGCCCGCAACCCCATTGTCTGCAGGATTTCTTGCGCAACGATCACTTCTTTGGTTCTATCCCCGCGTGGTTCAGGTGTCAAAGAGATACGGATGGTATCGCCGATTCCTTCCTGTAAAAGTATAGATAATGCAGCAGTTGAAGCAACGATTCCTTTAGAACCCATGCCGGCTTCGGTTAACCCCAGATGAAGTGCATAATCACAGCGTGCAGCCAACTCTCGGTATACCATGATCAGATCCTGTACACCGCTTACCTTGCAAGATAAAACAATCCTGTTGCGATTAAGGCCGATCTCTTCAGCTTTTGCAGCACTTTCCAAAGCGGATGAGATCAATGCTTCGCGCATTACATACTTTGCATCCTGCGGGCTACTAGAACGTGCATTTTCATCCATAATGCGTGCCAGCATTTCCGGGTCCAGACTACCCCAATTTACTCCGATCCGTACCGGTTTATCATATTTGCATGCCAGTTCTATCAGCGTTGCAAATTGTTCATCGCGCTTCTTCCCTTGCCCTACATTACCAGGGTTAATCCGGAACTTAGATAACGCTTTTGCACACTCTGGATAAGTCGTCAGCAATTTATGACCATTAAAATGAAAATCACCAACAAGTGGTACATGACATCCCATGTCATTCAGTCTTGCACGAATACCAGGAACTGCGCTGGCAGCTTCCAGTGAGTTGACAGTAATGCGAACTATCTCGGATCCAGCACGCGCCAGCTGAGCAACCTGTTCAGTCGTCGTAATTTCATTGACCGTATCAGTATTTGTCATGGATTGAACCACAACGGGTGCACCACCCCCAATCATTACTGAATCTACTTTAACTCCAACACTGGTACGTCGGTGTGTTAATAAACTATTTTGAGACATATTGTATTTATAGTGAATTTAGTGATTACAAGTGAAACTGCTCATTGCGCCGGTATTTTTATTCCAGCGTAAAGCGAGCTGTTCCGTCTTGTTTTTTTGTATAGGATCTAATATCGACTTCCTTTTCATTATAGGTAAGACTGACCCCACCTATATTACCTATAACAATGGATAATGGACGTTTGCCAGTCACCACCTGCTCACTGCCAGCTGATTTAACCTGTTCAATTAGCGTCGCTCCAGAACTATCCGAAACCTTTATCCATGTTTCAGTCTTAAATTTAAAATGCAAATTTCCTGTATTATCAGCGATCTTGGTTGTTTTTGATGTATCTACTTTAGGTATATTGATAGCTTCTATTTGAGTTGATACTGTGCCACTTTTCGGCTCAGACTGGATACCCGCTACCGGTGGCAACGGTAATTCAATGGTTGTTTTATCCTTATCCTTCTTGATTTCGGATATGACGCTCTCTGAATTATCTTCAGGTTTCAGCTGCTGCAGATTATTCCCATAAATAAAATAAACACCAGCTGCCAGTGAAATCAAAATTACAATAATAATAAATTGACTATTCTTTGATTTTTCCCGATTTTCAGAAAAAGAAATTTGCCTGTTCTTGATTGGTGTCCGCTCATAGGTTGACGTAGTTGGCGTTGATCCCGGCAATAATTGCAAAATAGGAATCGAATCTAACTGCACAAGATTCGCATAGTTTCGTACAAAACCACGCAAAAATGTTCGTCCTGGCAATTTCTCATAATCCTCTTTCTCAATGGCTTCTATCTGTTGAACGGAAAGTCTTAACTGTCTTGATACATCTTCAATGCTCATTTTACGCGCCAGTCTTGCATTTCGTAACATATGACCGACACTCTGCACTACACCCAGTGAATTCATTTCGTTTAGACCTTGTTTTTCCAGTTCTTTATTAGCAACTATATTGTTACCAAATCTTGAGTTCATTAATTTTCTATTTGTCTCATTGTTATCAAAAGGTATATTTGAGTTTATTTCTGAACGATTGTCATGGTGTATTCTATAATCTTGATTGAGTTCTTTGGGTTTATACTCCTCAATTTCCTGATTAGTTAGTGCTGCCTCAGAATAATTCCTGTCGTCAGGATCAACCCCCAAATTTTCTGATATGTTAACCAACGAAGGATCTGAATTTGTATCCGATATAAATCCAGTGTTAAGAACCTCAGATTCAAAGACATCGTCCTTTTCTATCATCTGATCATTACCATCACTTGTATTATCCATATTATTCATTATTTGAATGCACTCCTTCTCACAGCTGTTGCTTCTTTGGAATCTGGAAAATGCTTCTGCAATTGATGTATATAGCTATCTTCAGCTAATCGGTCCCCTAATGCGCGTTCAATCTGTATTGCCAGCCACAGACCTTCAGGTGTCAATGGTGCACGCTGCATATGGCGAGAGAGTTTTGATTTGGCTTCCTGTAAATTTCCTTTCCTAAAATCAATCTCTATTAATCCAATTAAAGCAGATGGATAATTTGTTTGAACCGTTAATGCCTGTTGAAAAAAAGTTGTCGCAGCGGAATAATTTTCCCGCTTTAATTCACAAATTCCCGCATTGGTATACGACTTCTCCGGTGTTGAATAAAGAGAATCTTTTGTTGCAGTCATGAAGTGCTGAATGGCCTGATTTATGCGATCTGGAAAGCGTTGGCATAAAAACCATCCGTAATTATTATGGATTTCTGAATCTTTTGGAGAAATTTTCAGTGCCCGCTCAAAACTGCTTTGCGCTTTAACATCGTCATTTAATGTCATATTAATCAGCCCTAACATATTATATGCAGGTGCATAATTCGAACTGGCTCTCAATGCTTCAGTCACCTCCTCAATCGCCACTTCCAGTTGTCCCCGATGAAAATACTCGGCAGCCAATTCTGTATGTATTTTAGCGCTTTGGTGAGCGCGATCACTATTTTGTGGAACTGACAATCCCCCTTCAATAGGCTGCTGTACACATCCTTCTGTAAATAGAATCTGCAACAATATTAAGTATACAAATTGTTTCTTTTTCACTTAATCGCTCCCATCATTGCATGAGTTACTCGACGTGTCTTGTCTTTTACTTGCCCAGCCAACTGACCACAAGCAGCTGCTATTTCATCACCTCTGGTTTTACGTACTGTTGTGATAAACCCCGCCTGCATTAATATATCCTGAAAAATACGCACAGTTTCAGGAGGAGAGCGTTTAAAATCAGAACCTGAGAATGAATTAAAAGGTATCAGATTAAATTTGCAAGGCGTATCCTGAACTACTTTTATAAGCTCCCTGGCATGTGCCATGCTGTCATTGACGCCATTCAGCATGACATATTCAAAGGTAATGAAATCTCTGGGTGCTGATTGTAAATATCGCTGACATGCCGCCATTAATTCGCTGATTGGATATTTTTTGTTGATAGGTACCAATTGATCACGTAACGTATCATTAGGTGCGTGCAACGAAACAGCCAGAGCAACTGGACATCGCTCACGTAACCGGTCGATTGCTGGAACCAGTCCCGATGTACTGACTGTCACTTTTCGACGCGACAACCCATAAGCATTATCATCCAGCATCAAATTCAGAGCAGTGACTACATTTTCAAAATTAGCTAACGGCTCTCCCATACCCATCATCACAACATTAGTGATCGCCCTATTCATTTGAGTACCGCATTCAATTGCATCAGCTTTTAGCATGCTATTCGCAATCCACAGTTGGCCAATGATTTCAGCGACCGTTAAATTACGATTAAATCCTTGCATGCCTGTCGAACAGAAAGTACAGGCCAGCGCACATCCAACCTGACTGGATACACACAATGTGCCTCGGTTGGTTTCGGGTATGAAAACAGTTTCAATGCCATTTCCCTCTCCTACCGATAATAGCCATTTGCGCGTTCCGTCGATTGACGTATGATCTTTGATAATTTCTGGCGACTCAATGACGGCAATGGTTGAAAGTTTTTCTCGCAGCCCTTTTGTCAAGTCACTCATATCAACAAAATCAACGATACCAAACTGGTGAATCCATCGTAGCAATTGCTTTGCACGAAAAGGTTTCTCGCCAATTTCCGTGCAAAAATTGATTAATGCCTTGCTATCAAAATCAAGTAGATTGGTAGTCACCATATCACTGCATATTTATATTTATCGAGAATAAATATTTAATGATGGAAAGAAACAAGCAATTTCAATGGCGGCTGTTTCAGGAGCATCTGATCCATGTACAGCATTGGCGTCGATATTATCAGCAAAATCAGCGCGCATTGTTCCTTTCTCAGCTTTTCGTGGATCGGTTGCGCCCATCAGATCACGATTTTTTCTGATCGCTTCCTCACCTTCCAGCACCTGGATCATGACGGGGCCTGATGTCATGAAGCTTACCAGGTCCTTGAAAAACGGGCGCTCACGATGTACAGCATAAAACTTTTCTGCTTCAGATTGAGATAAATGAGTCATGCGCGCCGCAATAATTTTTAATCCATTTGATTCAAATCGTGCATAAATCTGACCAATTACATTTTTTACAACAGCATCTGGTTTAATAATAGACAACGTTCTTTCAACAGCCATCAAGTACTCCAATAAATTAATTGATTAAATGCTTATTTTACCAAAAAAACATGCATCTAAATAGGAATTATGCACAGTAACATGCGCAATATTTTTTATGCTAAAAATTAGCCATTCTTGGTATTTCTTTAAACAGATTGTTGTAAAAAAGTATGTTGAATTTTATATTAGGCGCTTCCTTTCATTACGCTCTGCTGTGCATCGATAATCGCTATTCCGATGGATTCGGATAGTCAGCGATGTGGTGGATAGGGTCGAAAATACTGAGCATTTTCATAAAATTCAGCCTTCATATTTTGCTGACACCAGCCAGGGTAGCCTAGAATCGGAATGGGTGTTAAATCTGCGCTGAGCAATTTCTTATTCAATAGAAATGATTCCAACAGTTGTTCAGCTGACTTTAATTGATTCAGAAGTGATTGATTAAAATAATTATCTTCTACAACAAGAACAATACCTTTTCCAGTCATTCCTAAATAGGGATTTAATACTTTCTCATATAACCCATGACCAAATACAAAAAACCGCATGGCAGAAAGAACTTCTTCGCGGTGATACCAGAATAACTGCTTCCACTCACGCGTTATTAATAGCTGAATCAGTTTCTTTTGACTGCTTACTACAATGACACCTGATTCATCAAATAATGTTGCAGCATCACGGATTGCACTACGTTGTTTAATATTATTCTCTATTTCCAATAAAACAGTTTCATAGTGGATTTGATTCAGTATTGCTTTTATACGAGGAAATGCCATCCATATCAGTGCATTAAACAGGTCATGCCAGTTCCTTAATCGGGTTTGTACTTCACCGGTCAGATAAATTCTGGGTTCATACTGGTGTGAAAACCCAGATAGCGAATCTTTTTCCTGAGTAAATTGAATCAGTTTTCCGGATCGTGTCATGATGGGTTCAGCGATTGCTTGCTGAGTATTTTTATAATCACTATGGGTGGGCCAATCAGGCAGATCTTTCATAAAACTTGCGCAATGATGGATTGGTGCAAAAATTGGGGAAAGTTTCTGGAAATCTGCTATCCAATTTAATTGATCGGGTTTATTATAAGTTTTAGATTTGCCCATCAAATCATTCAGCTAAATAAAAGCATACGCTAACAAAAGAATCATTGATTAATCTGACTTATATTCATGCAATTATTTTATTATTTGCCCAATGCGGTTATCAGTTTTGCATGAATACCACAAAATCCACCATTACTCATGATTAAAATGTGATTACCTGGTTTTGCAACTGCTGTGATTGCGCCGATTAATTGCGACAAGTCATTATAACAATGTGCCTTATTACCTAATGTACTCAATGCATGACGCGCCCATTCGGAATCATTAAGATAACAGTAGATGTGATCCGCTGTTTGCAGACTATCAGCAAGATCATTTTTCCATACCCCCATTCGCATCGTATTTGAGCGAGGCTCCAGCACTGCAATAATTTTTTCCTGTCCGACAGTACATCGCAACCCATCTAGAGTCGTTCGAATTGCAGTCGGGTGATGGGCAAAGTCATCATAAACTGTAATACCATTAACAACCCCGCATATTTCCATCCGTCGTTTGACATTCTTGAACTGTATTAATGCCTCAATACCAGTTTTGACAGGGATTCCTGCATGTCGAGCAGCACTGAGTGCAGCCAATGCATTCATGCGATTATGTTCACCCATTAAATCCCATTGCAAGCTACCTTGAAATTGCCCTGAAAAATAAATATCAATTTTATTATCTGCTTTAGTTTGAGCTTGCCAGCCATTGCTCCCACCAAATTCTTCAATAGGGGACCAGCAGCCTTTTGCTAAAACGTGCTTCAGATTTTCATCCTTTCCATTAACAACAATTAAACCATTGTTTGGAATAATCCTTACAAAGTGATGAAATTGCTGCTCAATTGAAGCAAGATCAGGAAAAATATCTGCATGATCATATTCAAGGTTATTTAAAATAGCTGTTCTGGGGTGATAGTGAACAAACTTAGAGCGTTTATCGAAGAAAGCTGTATCATATTCATCGGCTTCAATGACAAAGAAAGGCGATGTTTCAGCTAATCGAGCTGATGCAAACTTATTTCCGGTAGAATTTTCCGGAATATTCCCAATTCTTGCTGAAATACCAAAATTCTCAGGTAATCCGCCAATCAGAAAACCAGGATTTAATCCCGCATACTCCAATATCCATGCAAGCATTGAACTGGTTGTGGTTTTACCGTGAGTGCCGGAAACTGCAAGTACCCATCGATTCCTTAGAATATTTTCCGATAACCACTGCGGTCCTGAAATATAAGGGAGATTCTGATTTAGAATTTCCTCCATTAATGGGTTTCCGCGCGCAATCACATTACCAATGACGTAAATATCGGGTTGAAGTTTAGTCTGATCGGACGAATAACCGGATATTAGTTCAATTCCTTGAGATTCAAGCTGCGTACTCATGGGTGGATAAACATCCTGATCGCAACCTGTTACTTTGTGACCCGATTCACGTGCAATGACTGCAATTCCACCCATAAAGGTCCCACAAATTCCAAGTATATGAATATGCATTATTCGCCTTTTGAAAGTTTTTCCAAGTATTGTGACGTTCTGAGTTTAACAACAAATATCTCTCGCATTCTTTTAAAATTATAGCTTATCGATGGCCTTGAATAAGTGCCCAGTCGTTATTTCCAACTAAAAATAACATATGTTTGTCTTACAAATAACCACTTATGGGAAATCTGCAATCTTCAGTTTCGACCTATCGTGGTCGATTTGCGCCATCACCCACCGGGCCGTTGCATTTTGGATCTTTAGTGGCAGCAGTCGGCAGTTATCTCGATGCTAGATTTCATCATGGAAAATGGCTGGTCCGAATTGAGGATGTGGACAGCTATCGACAAATGCCTGGTGCTGACAGTAAAATTTTAAAAACACTCGAAAAACTGGGAATGGAATGGGACGAAGATATAATTTATCAAAGTCAGCGGCATGAAATTTATCAGGCTGCTTTAGATCTGTTGGATAGACAGGGATTGATATATCACTGCACCTGTTCCAGAAAGGAAATTGCTGATTCCAATATTATTGGAATCAGTGGCCCTATTTATCCGGGTACTTGTCGCAATCAAATTTCAACTGAAAAACAGAGTGTGTTACGCATCCGAACTCATAATCACCCCATTGAATTTCATGATATTCTTAAAGGCAGCATGAGTCAGCGGCTAAACAGTGATATTGGGGATTTTGTATTACGGCGCGCTGATGGTATTTTTTCTTATCAACTGGCAGTCGTTGTTGATGATGCAGCACAACATATCACGTATATCGTACGAGGCGCTGATTTATTGGATTCCACACCACGACAGGTTTATTTACAACACGTATTGAATTACGCTATTCCACGATTCATGCACTTACCCGTTGTGACCAATGCAATGGGTGAAAAACTAAGTAAACAGACTTATGCGTCACCGATTGATTCATCCAATGCAGTGTCACAATTAGTCGCAGCTTTACAATTTTTAGGCCAAGACCCACCTGGCGAATTACTAAGAAGCAATATTTCTTTATTTTGGCAATGGGCTATCACACATTGGCAAATCGAAAAAATACCGAATAAATTATCTATACAAGAACATTCAGCTATCAGATCCAATCTATAATAGTGACATTGATTAAATCTACAACATACTCTTCTGATCATGTAGTGAACTCGGGAGATTTACAAAAATTGAATATTTCTTAAGTGTGTAATTGTGTATTGGAGAGATTGTGGGGTTTCTGCCTTTTTATATAGCAACAAGAAATAAACAATTGCGTATTATAATTATTGGAGGCGGTTATGCAGGACTGGCTGCGTTGACCACACTAGTGCGACATGCATCGAATATCGATATTACAATTATTGACCCTGAAGACCATCATCTTAAAATCACGCATCTGCACGAGACATTCCGATATCCTTTATCAGATTTTCTAATTCCATTTGCTGACTTGGTAAATCGTTTTGGTTTTCGCCATATGCGCGCTTCGATAACTGTCGATGAAGAAAATTTACAAAATTGGCAAAAAGATAAATGCCTGGTTATCAATGAAGAGATATTGAATTTTGATTGCTTGCTGGTTGCAACTGGTTGTAAAAATAAGAAAATTGCCCATGGAGAGAATGTTTTAGTACTACAAGATTTTATGAAAATATCCGGATCAGATTTATTATCTAGTCTGCTCCAAAAAAACAACAAATCGGAACAGATAATTTCTGTGGTAGGTGGTGGCGCAACAGGAATTCAATTCTTATTCGAAATTAAGCAATTTCTTCAACGACAACGAATAAAGGGAAAGCTGCGTTTAATCCACTCACAGGATCATGTACTAGAGAAATTTCCTGCAAGCTTTAATTCTTACGTGCGTTCATGTATGAATGAATCAAATATTGATTTTTATCCGGATACCTATTATTGCGAACAACAGGTTGGCAAGATTTTATTGGAAGAGAAATACACAAAAAGACAATTTGAATTACCTTCTGATCACTCAATATTATTTTTAGGGAAAAAAGAAGATAAGCTATTTAATACCAATGCTTTTGGGCAAGTTATTGTTAATCAAGAATCATTAAAAGATATTTTTGTGGCTGGTGATTGCTCCTATTACCAATCCTTAGGCTCTAATTCATTAACTGCGCAATCGGCTGTGCGTAAAGGCCAACTTGCAGCGCGAAATATATTGCGGCAATCCGGCATTATCGGATTATTGGAGCCATATTTACATTACGAAATCGGTTATGTTGTTAATCTAGGACCAACTGATGCAGTGGGTTGGCTTGTGACAGAAGGAAATTTAGTGACCGGTTTACCCGCTTTGGTTATTAAAGAAGTTGTTGAGGCTCAATATGATTTCCTACTCGCTGGAATCGATACTTATTTTGACAAGATTACCATTTAACGGATTATCCGAATTTTCTTGGCCGCTTCTGCTGCTTCTTAGCTCAAATAATATTTACCTGGTTTACTAATTTCAGTAATACGTAAAATTCTATCGATATTATCAAGCGAAAGTTCATTTTTCCATTTATTTGCTGAGTGGATAGGATTTTTAATTATAGAATAATAGGTTGATTTTTCATTATTAGTACTTTGAGCAATGAAATTTTCAGTTTGGACATGCCATGGTAATTCTGTAAACTCAAATAACTTGCGCGATTGTTCCAGTGGTTCCTGACAAATATCTTCGTAACGTACAACGGTGCAACGTTTTAATCCTTCGGTTTCATCCATTGCTTTTTCATTAAATAGTACCCAGCGCCACGCTAAGCGTTCAACTGGATGCATATGTTTTATTAATTCAAAATCAAGTTGATATTTCTTAGCCTGCTCAGTTTCTAATAATATTTCGAATATACCGTAATCTTCACTACTTGATATTTTGCTCTCAAAACGTTTTAAAACTTCTCCATGTAATACTGAAGACACGTAGCCACAAGGATGCCTTATAATATGAATTGAATATGAGTTATCGATCAATCGTGAAACCACGCCAAAGCGCCCTAATGATTCAATAGATTTCCACACTATGTTCAGTTGGTTGATTTTCTCAAAGTCGACATATCTTGGGATTTGCAATTCACCTAAAATCTGTGATCCTGCTTTAGCTATTATTGAACTGACTTGGTATAGGAGGAAGATATAAGGAGAAAAATAATTTTTTTGGAAAATCGGCATTGAAGCTGCTACTTTAGTTAAACGAACATTAGGCAGATCGGCTACAAACGCTTCAATATCATGACGATATATTTCCAGATCAATTAGCGTAGGCATCAATGGGATTGTATCAGGATACTGCTGGCTATCTGGTTCATGACGATATAACGTATCCGGATGACTATCAAAGATCTTTGCAAGCCAAGTTGTCCCTGATCGTGGCATGCCACATAAGAAAATAAGTGGATGGTTAATCATTATTGTGCCTCTATTTGATATTTTTTTATAAAAAAGATTACATTTATGATACAGATGGCCTCACTTGAGTGGGCAATTTTTCATTTCTTAAATGGAAACGCTGCGGTTAATGCCTATATTGTTTTTTGCATGGCAGGTAAGTATCGAAGTAGAGTTTTCATTGAGTGTTTTATTGCCAGACGCTGTGTGTGGTCTGTTCTGACCATGGAATGTAAAATATTTCTCTAATTCCTCGTTTTGCATCATTCACGCTGTCGTAGGCATGCAGATAAACCTCTTCGTATTTTACGTTTCTCCACAGCCATTCAACAAATACATTGTCACGCCAGCGCCTTTGCCATCTATGCTGAGATGGATGCCGTCGTTATCCTTCAACAATCCAGTGAACGCCAGACTGGTGAACTGGCAGCCCTGATCAGTATTGAAGATATCCGGTTTACCATGTTTGGCTACGGCTTAGATATTTATTCAGTGCTGACTTCTCAACCATGTTTCAAATGCCTGATGTTGATTTATATCATATTGCCAGCACTTAAACCCAAACTTCTTGCCCATAGTGATATTTTGTAGTGTATCATCAACATAGGTGACTGATTCTATTGGGAGTTTATAGGTATCAATGGCATATTGGAAGATCTCTGGTTGCGGTTTCAGCATCCCGATATTAAATGAAAGAATGGCTGCTTCAAAATAAGTAAAGTCAGGGTAAGTAGTAAAAATCCAAGGACAGTGAATTGCGTTAATATTTGAAATCAGGATTAATCGATGGCTATCGCAAGTAAGCTTCCATATGCACTGCCACATCGGTTCATTAACAGTGAATATCTGCTGCCATACTTGATAAAACTGCTCAATGGTCACATCACTATTGAGTACTGCTAATGCCCATTGTGCAAAATATTCTGGAGTAATTAATCCTGCCTCAAGAATATCTTTTTTACTCAGTACATGTTTAATACGTTTTTCAGGATATTTAATATTTGAGGGGATCAATCTGGATAATGATGATTCAAAATCAAAATCAAGCAATACACGACCAATATCGAATAAAAACACTTTTTTGGAGTTCGATAAATTTGTATTTCTATCTTTATTTATCATCATGCTAGGAGTTATGAGTGATTATCATAATTCCAAAAATACAATAATCTCTTGTTTCTGCCAAAGCTCCCCGCATATGCCGTCAGATTATCATCTTGAACCATAGGGTCCAAGGTGGCCGCTCCCTGGATACATCAGGTACACCCTGAAAAGGGTGTTCACAACAGTATCACAAATCCACGACCTATTTCTAAAAATGGTTCAAAGAATATAAATCTTAACAAACACCGCAGGGATTAATCGTATGTATCATATTGCTAGCTTTCATTTTTAGCTAAAACATCATCTAATTTCTTTTGAATGAGACCAATTCTACGCTTAAATTGATCGATGTCAAAACTACTATTTTCAGTGCGCTGCAAAAGCAATTCATGTGTAATACTAAGCGCTGCTATAATTGCGATGCGCTCAGAACCTACAACCTTACCTTCTTCTTTAACTTCCTGAATTTTTTTATCAAGATAAGCAACAGCCAACTGTATTTCCTCACGTTCCTCGTCAGGGCAACTGATACAAAACTCCCTATCCATAATGCTAATGTTCATCGTACTTTTATTTTTAATCATCATGGTTTGGAATATTTATTAAAAGCGTTTCTAAGCGTGATGCAGCTGTTTGTATTTTTTCATTTAATTTCTTGTTAACTGCATTTATATCTTCAAGTTCTTTTTTCAATTGATTATTTTCAATACAAGTTTGATGATATAAATTTATTAAATGAAGAACTTTATCTTCCAGTGATTTTAGTTCTGGTTCCATAGACACACTATAATTTATGAATCGTTAAAAGGTTGTTTAGTAACCGAATTACTATTCTACTTATTCTAGTCGTGCCGAAGCTACTGATTAGTATGGTAATAATATTCTATTTCATGCGATTATAATACTTGGATAAATCAAAGTTTAGTATGAGTTCCATCACAAAATGGAGCATTCCCTGTTTTTTTACAGGTGCATAGCCATACTTCCTTACTCTCATTGATATTAAATATTTTGGGCGTATATTCAGTGCCTTTATGTGATCCATCGCAGAAAGGTTGATTACTGCTTTTCCCGCAAGTACACCAATAATATTTCTTACCTGATTCAAGTTTAACTTCGATAGGGGAAAAAGATTGCTCTGAATTTTCTGGTCGTGACATTATTTTCTCTCAATCAAAGTAAAAATAACACTACATAATAAAATTAAAAATTCTATGATTTTTTTCCAAAAATTCCTGCTATCACTATAATTTATTATCTTTTAATTTGCATTAAGAAAATACAATAAATGTTTGTAATAAATATAAGGGGCTATTCCATTTAGCTGTTAATATTTTGCGTTTTTATATCAGTATCTTAGCTGCTTGAGAAGCTGTTGGTGGTTGCCTCCATTGAAGCGCCATTCGCATTCCTTCAAGAACCAATAAAAATTCTCCTGTTTGATGCCGTTAAATTTCCGTATGTGCCGTTTGGCCTGGTTCCAAAAATTCTCGATCCCGTTGATGTGGTTGATACGCATGTGATGAAAATCCGAGACATCCAGCGCGTTGTAAGACCGGAAGGTATCTGTGTAAACAATGCTGTCAGGCCTGACCTTTTCCTTGATAATCGGCAGTAGAGTTTCGGTTTTTGCATTCGGGATGATGGCGGCATAAACCTTGCCGCCGCGCTTTAACAGCCAAAAAACCGCGACTTTTCCAGCCGCCCCCGTCCGCGCTTGCCCTTTCGTCTGCCACCAAAATAGCTTATCGGCCTCAACCTCTCCGGACAGCTCAAAGCTGGGTTGTTTGCTGGCAATCAGATGGCGCCAGGCGCATGTAAAAAGCCGTGGCCGTCTTGACGTTAACACCAACCTACCTCTGACGCCGCGCGAGCTGTTGCTCCAGCAACAAAATGCTCTATCAACTTCCCTTGCTGGCGCGGCGTTAAACGACTTCTTCTCTCATACATAATTCTATCCCAGTATCAGTGCTTAAATGGAATAACCCCTTAATTAATATATATCAGCAGCTTCTGCTGCCTTTTTTGTTTTCCCTGCTCGAGACGGTATATTGCACAACCCACACACATGATTTGAATGAATCTCCAGAGAATGCACTATAAACTTACCATTGCAACTCACACAAGGCGTTATGCATAAAACACCACTGTCTACAAACCGTATCAATGTCCAGGCCCGGGTCAAACTCAATACTTTTTCTTGTTGATTAACTTCAATGTGCTCCATATAAAGCTTATAGCTTTTTATAAGTGCATCAATCCCGGCAATTCCTGCATTTGTCGTAATATAGTTATAGATATTAATAAATAACGACGAATGCATATTAGGCTGCCAACTCATAAACCAATCTTCCGAGTATGGCAACATACCTTTTGGCGGAGAGACTCCTCTAATTTCTTTATACAACTTTACCAGTCGCTCGCGACTCAGATCAGAATTCATCTCTAATACCTGCAGCCTGGCTCCCAATTTAATCAACTCGGTTGCGAGTTGAATTTGCTTAGCTTCAGTTAATATACTTCGATTCCGCATCATTTGCCTCCCGGTTAACGGTTAATACTGCAGAATTTATGTTACTGTTTCAGCAGGTTGGCCAGCCATCAATATCGCAGCATGTGATTGCGATACAGCATGATCACGATTATGGCTACTGGATAGCATTTCGGCAATCAAACGATCATCAAAACGAAAACGGCAAAGTAACATATTGGAAGCCGCCATTTTTATTAATTGACTCGAACTTAATTTCTCAAGAATATCCGCAATATCTTGATTAATCCCCAGACGATACATTGCAGCAACCTTATCTTCACGTAACAGTTGCTTGGCAAGTAACATATACCCTAAATTAATATCTCTAATTTCATCCAGAATTTGATTTGATTCCATTTTATAACTCCTTTTAAATAAAAAATAAGTCAATTAAAAATCAATAGACAGATTTTTCATTGTCAATCTTTGGGGGCTACAAGTAAATGGAGGCAAAACCAAATTGGAGGTAAGTAAGATTCCTAACTCGCTGTAGGAAATCTACCTACAAAATAGAAGGGGCTATTCCATTTAGCTGTTAATGTTTTGCGTTTTTATACCAGTATTTTAGCTGCTTGAGAAGCTGTTGGTGGTTGCCTCCATTAAAGCGCCATTCGCATTCCTTCAAGAACCAATAAAAATT
>Ga0255338_1001627_pt1 | contig 40234 bp, 40 predicted proteins | sample MeOH1_35cm_T4_19_FD_203715 | JGI IMG/M metagenome (GOLD analysis project Ga0255338, IMG submission 203715) | Sandy soil microbial communities from University of British Columbia, Vancouver, Canada - MeOH1_35cm_T4_195 | ecosystem: Engineered > Artificial ecosystem > Sand microcosm > Unclassified ... | reverse complement strand
GACGGCGGTCACCGACAACGCGGCGCTCACCTTCCTGGCCTCCACGGTGGAGGGCCTCAGCGACGAGTTCAAGTATTCGGTGGTGACCGGCGCCGTCACCGGCGGGGGCCTCACCGTGATCGCCAATGCGCCGAACCCGGCTGGCTTCTCCATCCTGCGCGGCAATTTCCGCGACGGCGCCATCCATCCGCTGGGGCTGTTCCTCGCGGCGCTGGCGCCGACGGCGACGGCCGTGCTGGCATTCCGGCTGCTCTAGGAGGCAATCATGATCATCGACTGGATCGTCGCGCTGGCCGGGTGGTGGTCGTCGCTCTCGCCCGCCGCCACCTTCCTCTTCCTCATCCCGTTCGCCGTTGCCGCCGCCGGCCTGCTGGCCGAGGCCGCGCAGCGGCGGTGAGCGCGCGGGCCGAAAGGCCCGCCGTCACCTGCCCCAGCGCAGCACCATGGCGTCGCGTTCGCGCGCGAGCGCGATCAGCCCGGCGCGCGTGGCCGGGTGCAGCGGCTGCAGCGGTTGGCGCACCGCTTCGCTGCGCACGACGCCACCCTCGCGCATCAACGCCTTGGCGGCGATGAGGCCGCACTGGCGGTTCTCGTAGTTGATCAGCGGCAGCCAGCGCTCGTAGGCGGCGGCCGCATCGGCGCGCCGGCCGGCGAACCAGGCGTCGGTGACCTGGCGGATGCCGTCGGGGTAGCCGCCGCCGGTCATCGCGCCGGTGGCCCCGGCCTCCAGGTCGGGCATCAGGGTGATCGCTTCCTCGCCGTCCCAGGGGCCCTCCACGGCGCTGCCGCCTTCCTCGATCAGCGCGCGCAGCTTGGCGGCCACGCCGGCGGTCTCGATCTTGAAGTAGCGGATGTTGGGGATCTCGCGGGCCATCCGCGCGAGAAAGGACGCCGACAGCGGCGTGCCCGCCACCGGCGCGTCCTGGATCATCACGGGAATGGTGAGGGCGTCCGACACGGTGCGGAAGAACTCGTGGATCGCCGGCTCGCCGGCGCGCACCGTCGCGCCGTGGTACGGCGGCATCACCATCACCATGGCGGCGCCGGCGTCCTGGGCCGCACGCGAGCGCTGCGCGCACACGCGGCTGCTGAAGTGCGTGGTGGTGACGATCACCGGCACGCGGCCGCCGACGTGCTCCAGGATCGCGTTCATCAGCAGCACCCGCTCGTCGTCGGACAGCGAGAACTGCTCGGAGAAGTTGGCCAGGATGCACAGGCCCTGGGAGCCGGCCTCGATCATGAAGTCGACGGCGCGCAACTGGCCGGGCAGGTCGATCGCGCCGTCCTCGCCGAAGATGGTCGGCACCACTGGGAACACGCCCCGGTACGGGCGCGGGCTGCGGTCGGTCATGACAGGATCTCCTTGGTCGGCGAAAGTATGGGGCAGCGGCGTCAGCGCCGGCACGGCGTGCCGATTATCGATTCCGGGGCGACGGCGCGCGGCCGCGGGACAGGTCCGATGCCCGAATTTCGCCGGGCTCCCGGACACCGGCCGGACCCCTGCTATAATTGATGGCTTAGCGGCTGTAGCTCAGTTGGATAGAGTACTTGGCTACGAACCAAGGGGTCGTGGGTTCGAATCCTGCCAGCCGCGCCATCAAAATCAAGGGCTTACGTCGATTTCGGCGTAAGCCCTTTGTCTTTGGGTGGGGGACTTTTGGGGGACTCAAATGAAGGCTCTTGTTCCAGTCATTGCTGGGCTCGGAAATCTTCTCCAGGCCGGCATGCAGTTCTCCGATCTGCGCCATGGTGTAGTGCTCGGTAATGGATGCCGCGCTATGCCAAAGGATGTCACGGCGCGTGGTTTCCCCACTCCGGCGTCGCGAAGCCGCATGCCTGCGGTATGCCGAAGGTCGTGGACGTGCAGATCGGGTACCCGTCGCAGCGGGCGGCGATCGAATCCATTGCCGGCAAGATCGGCTGCACGCCCGAGACGCTGCGCCGGTGGGTGCGGCAAGGCGAGCGTGACGGCGGTCTGCGTGAGGGGCCGACGATCGAGCAGCAGCGCATGAAGGCCGGCCTCCACGAAGTCCGGTGCGGTTCGCCGTGCCAAGATTAAGGGTAAGGGGAGCGCTTCAACGGCTGAACCGGTCACTGTCGCGTGTCGTGCACCTCGCCAGCCAGCCAAGCGAGGAATGCGGCGACTGGTACGCGGTTCGCATTGGTCTCGAGTGTCAGCGCGTTGTAGTAGCTGCCGCTCGCCGCGTGGCGGCTCGCCATCGCCAGGCGATCGTGCTGCAGGTAGCGTTGCGCTAGCCTGCGCGGCGCCAGTGCGATATTAACGCCGTTCGCAGCCATCTCGAGGCCGTAAACCACGTCCGGCGTCACAACCTGGGCGCGCTGCGCGGCCATTCGTCCGTCCGGTTCCTTCAGCCTGTCGTTCTCCTCGTTTGTCTCCTTCTATGTTTCGGTGGGGGCGGCTCAGGCCACCTCGAACAGCCCGGCGGCGCCCATGCCGCCGCCGATGCACATGGTCACGACGACGTAGCGGGCGCCGCGCCGCTTGCCTTCGATCAGCGCGTGGCCGGTGAGCCGGGCGCCGGTCATGCCGTAGGGATGGCCCACGGAGATGCTGCCGCCGTTGACGTTGAACAGTTCGGGATCGATTCCGAGCTGGTCGCGGCAGTACAGCGCCTGCACGGCGAAGGCTTCGTTCAGCTCCCACAGGCCGATGTCGGACACCTTCAGCCCGTGCTGCTTCAGCAGCTTCGGCACGGCGTAGATCGGGCCGATGCCCATCTCCTCGGGCGCGCAGCCGGCGACGGCGATGCCGCGGTAGATGCCCAGCGGAAGCAGGCCGCGCTTCTCGGCGGCGCCGCGCTCCATGACGACACAGGCAGAGGCGCCGTCCGATAGCTGGCTGGCGTTGCCGGCCGTGATGGTGCCGCCCTCGATAATGGGCGTGAGCTGCGCCAGCGATTCGTAGGTGGTCTGCGGACGGTTTCCCTCGTCTTTGGCGAGTTCGATCTCGCGCAGGCTCACCGCGCCCGTCTCCTTGTCGGTCACCTTCATGGTGGTGCGGATCGGCACGATCTCCGCATCGAAACGGCCGGCCGACTGCGCCGCCGCCGTGCGCTGCTGCGACTGCAGCGCGTAGCGGTCCTGCACCTCCCGCGACACTTGGTACTTCGCCGCGACGATCTCCGCGGTTTGCAGCATCGGCATGTAGATGGCCGGCGCCGCCGCGATCGCGTTGGGATCCTGCGCCTCGGTGGCGAGCTTGTAGAACACGTCCTGGACGGCGGAGATGTTCTCCTGCCCACCAGCCACCACCACCTGCATGCCGTCGACGACGATCTGTTTGGCGGCCGTGGCGATGGCCATCAGGCCCGAGGCACACTGGCGCTCGATGGTCTGCGCTGCCACGCTCACGGGCAGGCCACCGACCAGCGCGGCATGCCGGCCGATGTTCATGCCCGCCGTGCCCGCGGTGAGCACGGTGCCGACGACTACGTCGTCGACCTCGGCGCCCTCGATGTTGGCGCGTACCACGGCGTGGTAGATCGCATGGCCCATCAGGGTGGGCGACTTGATGTTGTTGAGGGATCCGCGGTACGCACGGCCGATCGGCGTGCGCGCGGTGGAGACGATGATGGCTTCTCTCATGGCGAGGTCCTTGGTTTGGGTGTCGGAATGCGCCTGTCTTTTCGCTCAGGGCGCCTGTTGTTCGGAAAGGCGGCCGCCCTCGCGCACCAAGCGCTTCAGCAGCTCGCTGGCAGTCCAGTAGTCGAAGCGGTCGCCACGCTCGCGGCCGTAGCGCTCCAGCGTCGCGACGATCGCCGGGAGCCCGAGCTGGTCCGCCATGAACAGCGGTCCGCCCCGGTGGTCGGGAAAGCCGTAGCCCTGGGTCCAGACCACGTCGACGTCGCCGCCGCGGTAGGCGATGCCTTCCTCCACGATGCGCGCACCTTCGTTGATCAGCGGATAGAGGCAGCGCTGCACGATTTCCTGGTCGCTGATGTCCGTGCGCTGCGCGATCTCGTGCCGGCGCGCGAGCTCCTGGCACAGGGCGCTGAACTCCGGGTCGTCCTTCGGCGTGCGGCCCTCGTAGCGGTAGTAGCCGCTGCCGGTCTTCTGGCCGTGACGGCCGGTCTCCAGCAGGCGCACCACCACCGCACGGTAGCGCGGGTCGTCCGGCAGGCTGCCGGCCTTGCCGCGTTCCAGCACGATCTTGCCGGCCACGTCGGTGCCTGCCATGTCCAGCATGCGGCACGGTCCCATCGCCAGGCCGAGCGCCTCGATCGCACGGTCGACCTGCGAGGGACTGGCGCCCTCCATCAGCAGGAAGTCGGCCTCGCGCAGGTAGCTCTCAAGCATGCGGTTGCCGATGAAGCCGTAGCACACGCCGGAGACCACCGGCACCTTGCCGATCGTGCGCGCCACCTGTAGCGCGGTGGCGAGCACGTCGGGGCTGGTGGCGGCGCCGCGCACCACCTCCAGCAGCTTCATCACGTTGGCGGGGCTGAAGAAGTGGAGGCCCAGGAAGTCGGCGGGCCGGCCGCTCGCCTGCGCCAGCAGGTCGATGTCCAGCGTGGAGGTGTTGGAGCCAATGATGGCGCCCGGCTTGCAGGCGGCGCCCAACTTCGCGCACACCTCGCGCTTGATCTCCAGGTTCTCGAACACCGCCTCGATCACGAGTTCGCAGTCGTTCAGCGCGCCGAGATCGAGCGCACCTTGCAGCAGACCCATGCGCTGTTCGACCTGCTGGGCCGAGAGCTTACCCTTCGCGGCAGTGGCTTCGTAGTTGCCGCGGATGCGCTTCAAGCCGCGCTGGAGCGCGTCGGACTGGTTCTCCACGATTACCGTCGGGATGCCGGCGTTGGCGAAGTTCATGGCGATGCCGCCCCCCATGGTCCCCGCGCCCACCACGCCGACACGCGCGATGCGCCGCGGCGTCACGGACGGGTCGGCACCCGAGATGCGCGCGGCCTCGCGCTGCGCGAAGAACAGGTGGCGCAGCGCGGCCGACACCGTGGAGCGGCGGCACTCGTTGAACAGGCGCGACTCCAGCGCGAGTCCCTCGTCGAACGGCAACTCCACCGCGGCCAGCACGCATTGCACGATGCGCCGCGGCGCCGGGTAGGCGGCCTTCCTGGCGGCATCGGCGAGCGCGCGCTCGAACAGGCCGGCGGGCGGCTGCCCCGGCAGCTCGCGGTCCCGCGCGCGGCGCGGCGCGGCGCTTTGAGCGAGCAGCGTGCGGGCGAAGGCGACGCCGCCTTCGGCTGGATCGCCGGCCAAGGTCGCATCGACCAGGCCCGCCTGGAGCGCCGGCTCGACGCCCAGCTGGCGGCCCGAGCCTACCAGGTCCAGCGCGAGTTCGGCGCCCACGATGCGCGTGAGGCGCTGCGTGCCGCCGGCGCCGGGCAGCACGCCCAGCAGCACTTCCGGCAGGCCCAGGCGCGTGCCCGGGGCTGCGACACGCCAGTGGCAGGCCAGCGCGAGCTCCATGCCGGCCCCCAGCACGGTGCCATGCAGCGCGGCGACGACGGGACGCTCCAGCGCCTCGACTTCGTTCATGAGGTCGCCGAACGGCTGGTGACGGAAGTCTGGGTGGGAGAATTCGCGCGCATCGGCGCCAGCCACAAAGCTGCGGCCGGTCGCGCAGATCACGAGCGCTTTCATCTCCGGGCTGGCGGCAAAGCGGCGCACGGCCTCGCGCAGGCGGGCGACCAGCGCCAGCGAGAGCGCATTCACTGGCGGGGCATCGATGCGCAGCACGGCGATGCCGTCGTGCTGCTGGAGGGTCACGGGTTCGTTCATTGGGTTGGTCATGGAAGTCACAGGGCGTGCCCGAGTCGGGTGCCTTCGTTGATGGCGCGCTTGGCGTCGAGTTCGCTCGCGAGTCGGGCGCCGCCGATCGCGTCGAAGCCGACGCCGGCGGCACGCAGTTGCTGCGCGAGTGCCTGCTCCGGCTCCTGGCCCGTGCACAGCACGACATGGTCGGCCTCGCACACGCGCGGTTCGCCGCCGACGCTGTAGTGCAGGCCGCGCTCGTCGATGCGGCGGTAGCTGCAGCCGGTGACGGTGCGCACGCCGCGCCGGGCCAGTTCAGTGCGGTGGATCCAGCCGGTGGTCTTGCCCAGTCGCGCACCGGTGCGGCCGACGGCGCGCTGGAAGAGCGTGACCTGGCGCGGACTGGTCGTGGGCTGCGGCGGCGCCAGGCCACCGGGCGTGGCGATGGCCGCATCGATGCCCCACTCGGCGAGGAAGTGATCGAGCGGCGCGTCGCCCTCGTGCTGTGCCGTCAGCAGTTGGGCAACGTCGTGCGCGATGCCGCCGGTACCGATGATGCCGACGCTGTGGCCGACCTGAACGCGCCCGAGGATCACGTCGAGGTAGCCCACCACCTTGGGGCTGTCGACGCCTTCGATTTCCGGGGTGCGCGGACGGATTCCGGTGGCGACGACCACATGGTCGAAGCCGCCGGAGCGCAGCACGCCCAGATCGGCGCGGATGCCGGTGCGCACGGCCACGCCGGCCTGCTCGACGCGTTTGCGCAGGAAGCGCAGCAGCTCACCGAATTCGCGCACCTTGCCGGGAATGCGGCGGGCGAGGTTCAACTGGCCGCCGATCTCGTTGTCCGCCTCGAACAGCACCACCTCGTGGCCGCGCTCGGCGGCGGTGGTCGCGCACGCCAGCCCAGCCGGCCCAGAGCCCACCACCGCGATGCGCCGCCGGTGCGCGGCGGGTGCGTCGTCGAACTCGGTCTCATGGCAGGCCTTGGGGTTCACAAGGCAGCTCGCCAGTCGGCCGGTGAAGATGTGGTCCAGGCAGGCCTGGTTGCAGGCGATGCAGGTGTTGATCTCGTCCGCCCGACCGGCCGCGGCCTTGGCGACGAAGTCGGGGTCGGCGAGGAAGGGGCGCGCCAGCGACACCAGGTCGGCCGCCCCGAGGGCAAGCAGTTCCTCCGCCGTGTCCGGCATGTTGATGCGGTTGGAGGCGATCACCGGGATGCGTACGGCGCGCTTGAGCCGCGCCGAGGCAAACGCGAACGCCGCGCGCGGCACCGAGCTTGCGATCGTGGGCACTGTTGACTCGTGCCAGCCGATGCCGGTGTTCAACGCGTCGGCGCCAGAGGCCTCGATCGCCTGCGCCAGCGCGTCGATCTCGCCGGCGTCCATACCGCCTTCGATGAGGTCGGTGGCGGAGATGCGGTACACAATCGCAAAGCCCGCGCCTAGGCGCGCGCGGATACGCCGCACGATCTCCAAGGGAAAGCGGAAGCGATTCTCGCGCGAGCCGCCCCAGCGGTCGGTGCGGTCGTTGGTGCGCTCGCTCACGAACTGCGTGATCAGGTAGCCTTCTGAGCCCATCACTTCGACGCCGTCGTAGCCGGCCCGCTCCGCTAACTGCGCACAGCGCACGAAGTCCTCCACCGTGGCATCCACCTCGGTGGTCGTCAGCGCCCGGGGCGGGCGCCGATTGATGGCCGCCGGCCGGCTGGTGGGGCCCACCAGGTCGTCGTGCTTCGCGTAGAGGCCCGCGTGCAGCACCTGCATCAGGATGTGGGCGCCGTGCGCATGCACCGCGTCGACCACGGGGCGGTGATCCGCGAGCGTGGCCCCGGAGTCCAGCACGCTGCCGTCCTCCTCGACGCGACCGGCCCGGTTCGGCGCGACGCTGCCGGTGATGATCAAGCCGACGCCACCGCGCGCGCGCGCCGCATAGAAGGCCGCCAGTTTGCGGATGCCGTCCGGCTCGTTCTCGAGGCGAGTGTGCAGCGAGCCCATTAACACGCGGTTGCGCAGCTCCAGCGTGCCCAGGCGCAGCGGCGACAACAGCAGTGGATACGAGCCAGCCGGCGAAGAAATCTGCTTCACGGCAGCCTCAGCTGCGACTGGCGGCATAATGTCCGACGAAAGACTTGCGCAGCGCCGCCTTGTTGATCTTGCCTGTCGCGGTGTGCGGGATCTCCGCCACCGTCACGACGTCGTCGGGCAGCCACCACTTTGCCACGCGCTGGGCGAGGAAATCGACCATCGCCTGCTTCGTGATCGTCACACCAGGTTTTGGCACGACGAGCAGCAGCGGCCGCTCGTCCCACTTCGGATGCGCGACGCCGACCACCGCGGCTTCGTGGATGCCCGGGAAACTCATGGCGTGGTTCTCCAGGTCGATCGAGGAGATCCACTCGCCGCCCGACTTCACCAGGTCCTTGGCGCGGTCGGTGAGGTGCACGTACCCGAGCGGGTCGATCATGGCGATGTCGCCGCTGTCGAAGAAGCCCTCGGCGTCCAGCGCGCTGCCAGGCGCTTGGCGGTAGTAGGCCTGCGCGATGCACGGTCCGCGCGCGCGCAGGTGGCCCTGGCTCTTGCCGTCCCAGGGCTGCACCAGGCCGTCATCGTCCACGAGCTTGTATTCGACCAAGTATGGTGGCCGCCCCTGCGTCTGGCGTACGGCGATTTGCTGTTCAGGCGGAAGCGCGGCGGTCTCGGGCATGAGCGAACCCACGCCGGACATCGGCCCCATCTCGGTCATGCCGAAGCCGGAGCGCACCTCGACGCCGTGCTCGTTCCTGAACTCCTCCAGCATGGCGTGCGAGCAGGCAGAGCCGCCGATGTAGACGCGCTGCAGGTGCTCCAGCTTGTGGCCGATGGCGGCGCAATGGCCCAGGATCGTCTGCCAGATCGTCGGCACTCCGCCGCTCATGGTAACGCGCTCGGCCTGCAGCAGTTGGAGCAGCGACTCGCCATCGAGCTTCGCCCCCGGGAACACGAGGCTGGCGCCCGTCATGGGCGCGGAGAACGGCCACGACCAGCCGTTGGCGTGGCTCATGGGAATGATCTGCAGCACCACGTCGTGCGACGAAAACGCGTACATGTCGGGCGCGCTGCCGGTCAGCGACATCAGATTGATCGAACGGTGCGAATACAGCACGCCCTTGGGCTGGCCCGTGGTGCCGGAGGTGTAGGTCAGTGCGGCGGCGGTGTTCTCGTCGAAGCTTGGCCACTGGAAATCCGCGTCGGTGTCCTCCAGCCAGTTCTCGAAGCAGATCGCATTGCGCAGCGTGGTCGCCGGCATGTGCGCGCGGTTCGTCAGCACGACGAATCGCTCCACGCGGGGCAGCTTGTCGGCGATGCCTTCGAGCAGCGACACGAAGCTCGTGTCGACCAGCAGGATGCGATCCTCGGCGTCATTGATGATGTAAGCGATCTGCTCCGCGAATAGCCGCGGGTTGATCGGGTGGTAGACGGCGCCCAGGCCGGCGATCCCGTACCAGCACGCCAGGTGGCGCGCGGTGCTCCAGGCGACGGTGCCGACGCGGTCACCCGGCCGGATGCCTTCCGCGGCGAGCCGCTTGGAAATGCGCAGCGACAGCTTGTGCAGCTCCGCATAGTTCGTCACCTCGATCGGCCCTTCGACGGTGCGTGTCACGATCCGCCGGCCGCCGTGCTGACGAGCTGCATGCTCGATGATCCGCTGGCACAGCAGCGGCCAGTGCTGCATCAATCCTTGCATGGAGATACCTCTGTCGGGTGGGGTGGTCACGAAAATGGCAGGGGCTGCATCGCGGCTCCAGGCGCCTCAGCGCTTCGCCGCGGGAGCCGCGTGGTGTACCGGCGTCGGCCGCAGCCGGCCGCAGTGCACCCAGTCGGCTAGCTCGCGCTTGAGCAAGGTGCTGCTGGTGTCACCCGGGAAGGTGTCCGCCACCACGTAGTACTCGGGCATGTCGTAGCGGGACACGCCCATCTTCTCCAGGTGCGCCAGCATGCTTTCGGCGGAAGGTGCCGCGGCGCCTTGCGCCACGACGGCCAGGCAGGCGCGCTCACCGAAGCGCGGGTCCGGGACCCCGAACACCGCGGCGCGGCTGACGCTCGGGTGGCGCGAGGCCATCTCTTCGAGCGGCGCCGGGTGGATCTTGTAGCCCCCGCGGTTGATGGTGTCCTTCTTGCGCCCGACCACGCGCAGGTTGCCGCGCGCGTCGAACTGCCCGAGGTCCCCGCTCATGAACCAGCCGTCGGCATTGAAGGACTGCTCGGTCGCGGACTGGTCGGAGAAGTAGCCTACCATCAGCAGGCCCCCGCGGCCCCCGATCTCGCCGATCTCGCCCGGGCCGGCTTCGATGTCGGGGTTGTCCTGCCGGAACAACCGCACCTCGTAGCCCTTGCAGGCGCTGCCGCAGGTGCCGGTGATCGTGTCGCGGTCGTCGGCCGGTCGGGTGTACTGGTGGGAGCCGTTCTCCGTCATGCCGTAGACGTTCTGCGGCGTCACGCCCAGCTGCAGCAGCCGCACGGCGGTCTCGCGCGGGATCGGCGAACCGGCCATGTAGAACACCGACACTTGGCCTAGGCCGGGACGGCCGCGTGCTTCCATAGCGCGCACCAGGTCCACGGCGTGCGTCGGCACGCCCATGACGTAGGTGGCGCCCGTCTTCTCGATCCAGTCGATCGCGGCGACGCCGCCGCGCCGGTCCGTCATCACCAGTTCGCAGCCGGCGACCAGTGCCTGCTGCAGACCGACGATGCCGATGTGGTGGTTCATGGGACTGAGCGTCAGGATGACGGAGCGCTCGTCCAGGCCCCAGTCGGCCACCATCGCGCGGGCGTTGGCCAGCAGCGTGTTGTCGGTGTGCATGACGCCCTTGGGCTCGCCGGTGGTGCCGGAGGTGAAGGCGAGGTACACCGGCTGGTCGGGATTGGCACTGGCCGGCGGCAGCGGCAGGCGGGCCGTGCCGTGCGGGTAGGACCGCGCATCCTCGGGCAGCAGGAGGGCATCGCCGGTCGGCGGCAGCACGAACAGGGCCTTGAGCGAGGCGATGCGGCCGAGCCGCGCGAGCGCGTCGCGCTCGCCGATGCCGTGCCCCGGCTGGGCGAACAGGGCGCGGCACTCGATACGCGCCAGCAGCCGCGCCAGCTCCGCGACGCTGTACCGCTCGTTCAGCGAGGGATTGCAGACGTAGCCGCCGCGCGAGCAGGCCAGCATCACCGCCGCGACCTCCACCCGGTCCGGCAACCACACCGACACGCGGTCGCCCGCGCGCAGGCCGATCGCATGCAGTTCCTGCGCGATGCGATCGACCTCGGCGCGCAGTTGTGCCCAGGTAAGCCGGCGGCCGGCGTCGCGCACGGCGAAGGTGTCGCCGCGTTCGTCGGCGTGCTTGGCCAGTAGCGCGTACATCGTGTCGGGCAGCCAGGTGCCGTCCAGATAATAGGCGCGCGCGTTGCGCGGGTCGTGCAGGGTGAGGATCTTGCCCATGCTTGTGCGGAATGGTTCGAGGACAGGGAGAGCACCTTCCGTGCCATTCGCATCGGCGTGTCCTCGTGTCCACGGCGCGCTGGCCAGGCCTCGTTCTTGCAACCGAAGGTGGCGAAGGAGGGAGGCGAGGCGCCGCCGGGGTGCGTTGCCACCCTCCGTCTTGTCCTTGCGAGGTGCACGAGGGGCGACCTATACTTGCCATGTCCCCGCTGAAGACACGCAGGATGTGATCGAGGCGCGGCCTTTCAGTCTGGAGTTGGGATGAGGAAGCAGCCCGTCGGGATGCTGGTGGTGTCGGCACAGGGGCGCGTGCTGTTCGCCTCGGGAATCGGTGCGAGCGAGCCGGTCGCGGCCGCGGTGGTGGCGGCGGGGGCGGTGGCGCGCGAGCGCGGGCTGTTCACCGTCGAAGCCGGCGACAAGGGCCTGTCGGTCGTGGCCGTGGGCTCGGAAGAGGCGACCGCCTATGTCGTCTTCGAGCGCGACGGCAGCGACGTGCTTTTCGACTTCACCGCCACGGTCGATTGCGCGGACGAGATCCTGCGCCACCTGCTGACCAACCCGTACGAGGCGCTCACGGTGGTGGACCGCGACGGCTTCCTGCGTTTCGTCAGTCCGGTGCACGAGCGCTTCTTCGGCATCGCCCGCGGCGATGCGGTGGGCCGCTACGTCACGGACGTGATCGAGAACACGCGGCTGCACGAGGTGGCCCGCACCGGCAAGGCGGAGATCGGCCAGCTGCAGGAGATGCGGGGCACCTCGCGCATCGTTTCGCGTATGCCGGTGCTGGACGCCGACGGCAACGTGGTGGCCGCGATCGGTCAGATCATGTTCAAGGGGCCGGACCAGCTGCGGCAGCTCAGTGCCGAGGTGGCGCGGCTGCGCAGCGAGGTCTCAACCTACCGCAAGGCCCTATCCAGTGGCGTGAGCAGCCACCACGGGCTGGACCGCATCATCGGGCAGAGCCAGGCGATCCGGCGGCTGAAGGAGCAGGTGGTGCGCGTCGCGCCGCTCGATGTGCCGGTGCTGCTGGTGGGCGAAAGCGGCACGGGCAAGGAGTTGGTGGCGCATGCCCTGCACCACCTGAGCAAGCGGCGCGACGAATCGCTGGTGATGGTCAATGCCGCGGCAATCCCCGGCAGCCTGGTCGAAAGCGAGCTGTTCGGCTACGAGCCCGGCGCCTTCACCGGCGCGGAGCGCAAGGGGCGCCGCGGCAAGTTCGAACAGGCCCACAAGGGCACGCTGTTCTTCGACGAGATCGGCGACATGCCGGTGGACATCCAGGTGAAGCTGCTGCGCGTGCTGCAGGACGGCTCGTTCGAGCGGGTCGGCGGCGACAAGCCCCGCGTTTCCGACTTCCGCCTGATCTCGGCGAGCAACCGCGACTTCGAGGCGATGATCGACAAGGGCGACTTCCGCCTCGACCTGTTCTATCGCATCAGTGCGGTCACGCTGCACCTGCCGCCGCTGCGCGAACGCGTGGAGGACATCGAGCTGCTCGCCAGCCAGGCCCTGTACGACTTCGCGGTGAAGCACTCCATGCGGCAGAAGACGCTGGCGCCGGATGTCGTCCCCTTCCTGCAGGCGCAGCGCTGGCCGGGCAACGTGCGGCAGCTGATGCACGCGGTGGAGACGGCGGCGATTTTTGCCGATTCGGACGTGGTGATGATCGACGACTTCCACTCGATGGCGCGGTCCGCGACGGCGCCGGCGCCCGTGGTGGCGCCGGCGTCACCGCTTGCCGCGGAGCCGCCGGCGCTGGCACGGCCGGTGCAAGAGACCGCGCGAGACGCGGCGCTGGCCGGCCCCGCCGCCGTCGACGAAGAGGACGCCGAGAAGACGCAGGCCTCGGCGGCAGTGTCTGCGCGCATGTCGGTGCGCGAGCGGCTCACGCACGTCGAGGAACAGCTCATTCGCGACGCGATGACGCAGTTCGGCGGGCAGAAGAAGCGCGTCGCCAAGGAGCTGGGCATCTCGCGCTCGTACTTGTACAAGCGGCTGGCGGCGATGGGCCAGTAGCCGCGGGGCGGCTCAGGCAGCCCAGGCCTGCTGCGTGAGCAGCGAGACCGATCCTTCCATGTCCATGAACCGGCCCATGTCCTCACGCGTCTGCGCGAAGGCCGGGTGGCGCGCGCCTTCTCGCATCGTGTCGAGCGACGCGAACCAGAGGATGGCGACACCGTCGTGCGCTGGCGTACCCTGCGCGTACTCGTCGTCGGCCGCGGGGTACTGCAGGTAGCGCAGTACGCCGGGGATGCTGGCGGCCAGCGGCCCGTGCACGTCGCGCCAGTGCGCGAGGAAGGACGGCCGGTCCATGGTGCCGGCCTTGCGCACGAGCTCGATGTGCTTGATGCCGTCCGGCGGCGCGGCAGCGGCGGTCACCGGGACAATCCGCGCGAGCAGCACTCGTACCTGCTCGCCGGGCACGGCTGCGCGCACACGTGCGCGCCAGGCGCGCGCCGGCTCGAATTCGTCGAACACGGTTTCGTCGAGTGTGTCGAACGCCGGTTCGCTGTGGCGGTAGGCCCGCTCGACCACGCGCGAGTGCGCGCGCTGCGTGCAGCCGGCCGGCGGCGTGCTCTCGCGTGCCCGCCGCAGCGCGTGCTCCTGGAAGCCCGCCAAGTCGGCGCCGTCGGCGCGCTTGGTAAATGTCAGCACCGAATAAGGCATGTCAGAGCATCCAGCCACCGTCAACGATCAGGTCGCGGCCGGTGATGTTGCGCGCCCGCTCGCCGGCGAGGAACAGCACCGCGTTGGCCACGTCCTCGGCGGTGGACAACCGCTTCAGGGCGGTCGCCTGTTCGAGCTCGCTTCGCATCTGCTGTGCGTCGATGCCGCGTTGCGCCGCCGCGCGCGCCATACCGGCGGCGGAGCGCGGGCCATCGACATAGCCGGGGCAGACCGCGTTGACGTTGATGTTGAAGGGGCCGAGTTCGAGCGCCAGCACGCGCACCAGTCCTTCCACGGCCCACTTCGAGGCACAGGTGCCGGCGTGCCGGGCCTGGCCCTTGAGGCCGTAGATGCCACTGAGCGCGACCACCTTGCCGCACCGCCCAGTCTTCATGAAGGGCAGCACGGCGCGGATCGGCAGCAGCGTGCCGTTCAGATTGCCCCGCATCACGTCGTCGAAGTGCGCGAGGTCGAGTTCGCCCACCGGCTTGTTCTCGTGATCGCGCCGGCCGGCGGCCGTGACGATTACGTCCACGCGGCCCGTGAACTCGCCGCGCACCGCGGCCGCGATGCGCTCCACCTCCGCCGGCACGGTCAGGTCCGCGGCTACGCCATGGGCGCGCCGGCCGAGCGCGGCGATCTCGCCGCAGGCCTCGTCCAGCGCCGTGCGGTCGCGGCCGACGAGCACCAGGTTCGAGCCTTCGCGCGCGAGCGCCAGCGCTATCGCGCGGCCGATGCCCTTGGCGCCGCCGGTGACGACCGCGACTTGGCCACTGAATTCGCCGCTCATGCAGCTGCGCCCTTGCCGGCGATGAAGTGGTAGATGCGCGAGAGGTCCTCGCCCCCGTGACCCTCGGCCACAGCCTGCGCCCACAGCGTGCGCACCGCTTCGGCGGCGCTGTGCTCGGCGCCGAGCGCGCGAGCCTGGTCTACCGCGAGCTGGACGTCCTTGGCCAGGATGTCCAGGCGCGCGCCGGTGGCAAAGGCGCCGGAGAGGACCTGCGCCTTGAAGGTCTCCTCGGTCGCGCGGCTGCGGCCGGTGCTGGCGTTGATCACCTCGATCGCGCTGGCCTCGTCCACGCCCGCGCGACGCGCCATGAGCACCATCTCGATGGCGAGCGACAGGTTGGCCGCGTTGAGCATGTTGTTGGCCAGCTTGAGCACCTGCGCCTGGCCCGGGCGCTCGCCGACGTGGAACAGTCGGTCGGACAGACCGCGCAGCCCCGGCTCGGCCCGCTCGAATTCCGCGCGCGGCGCGGCGACGAAGCAGGTCAGGCGCCCTGCGCGCTCGCCGGTCGGTCCGCCGCTGACCGGTGCATCGAGTACGCCGACGCCGCGCTCGCCTAGAGCCCTGGTGATCGCTTCCATAGTGGCCGAGCCGATGGTCGACATCTCCACGTACTGCCGCATCGCCGTGCCGTAGATTACGCCGCCCTCGCCGAGCGCCACGCGTTCACTGATCGCGGGCGCGGGCAGGCAGGCGAACACCAGCTCGGCGCGCGAGGCGACGTCCTGCGCCGAAGACGCCGCCTGCGCGCCGCCGGCCACTAGTTCGCCCACCGCCTGCGGGTTGATGTCGTACACCGCTAGCGGGAACCCCGTGCGCAGCAACCGGCGCGCCAGCGGGCGACCCATGTCGCCCAGGCCGATGAAGCCCAGTCGCAGGCTCATACCCGGTCCGCGGCGTCGAGTTGCGACACGTCCACGCCTTCCTCCTTGAGGATGCGGCGCGCGACCACAAAGGCGTCGCGGGCGATCGGGATGCCGCAGTACATGCCGATGTGCAGCAAGATCTCGCGCAGCTGGACTAGCGGCAGCTTGGTGTGCCTGAGCGCGATGCGAAAGTGCATCGCGAATTCCTCCATGCGGCCCAGCCCGGCCAGCATGCCCATGGTGAGCACGCTCAGCTGCCGGTGACTTAGGATCCCGCGCTGCCAGGTTCGGCCCCACAGCTGGTTGTTGCAGTACTTGTTCCACTCTTCGTCGAAGGCGTCCATCTGCCCGAGCATGCCGTCGACGTACTTGTCGCCGACAATCGCGCGCCGGGTCTTCTCGCCTTCCGGCCAGAACTCGCTGTCCTTGGCGGTGGGTGCGAGCAGGTCCATGGTTCTCTCCTTTTGGGGTTGTCGGCGCCGGGGCCTCAGGCGCCGGCGAATGCGGGTTCGGCGGCGAAGCGCGCGACGTGGTGGTCGGTGTCGCCGAGGGTGAGTTCGATGGCGGTCGCGCGGCGGAACAGGTGCGTCACGCGCACTTCGTCGCTCACGCCCAGGCCGCCGTGCAGCTGCACCGCCTGCTGGCCGACGAAGCGCAGCGCCTCCCCGACGCGGGCCTTGGCGGCGGAGACGCAGCGGCGCCGCTCGCCGGCATCGGTGGCTGTGCACTTCACGGCCGCCAGCCACGCCATCGAGCGGGCCTGTTCGAGCTGCATGAACATCTCCGCCATGCGGTGCTGCAGCGCCTGGAAGCGGGCGATGGGCTGCCCGAACTGCTGGCGGTTGCGCAGCTGTTCCAGCGTGTCCTCGCTCATCGCTTCCATCACGCCGATGGCCTCAGCGCAGAGCAGGGCGGCGGCGAAGTCGCCGGCCGCATCCAGGATCTCCCAGCCCTGGCCGGCGCGTCCCAGCAGCGCCGAGGCGGGCACAACCACGTCCTCCAGCGTCACGCGGGCGGCGCGCAGACCGTCGAAGGTGGCGCAATCGCGCCGGCTCACGCCGACGGCGTCGCCCTGAACCACGAACAGCGAGATGCCTTCGCGTGCGTCGGCCGCATCGGAGCTGCGCGCCGAGACGACCAGCACGTCGGCCTGGGCGCCGTGCAGCACCACGCTCTTGGTGCCGGCGAGCTGCCAGCCGCCGTCGCACGCGACGGCGCGGCATTCCACCTGTTGCGGCTCGTGGCGGCCGCCGGCTTCGGACACCGCGCACGCGAGGCGGGCCTCACCCGCGGCGACGCGTTCCAGCAGTGGTTCCTGCCCGCCGGCCAGCCGCAGGAAGGCGGTACCCCACAGCGTGGCGAACAGGGGTTCCGCCAGCAGCGCGCGTCCCATCTGCTGCATCGCCACCAGGTGCTCGATGCCGCCCGCCTCCAGGCCGCCCTGGTCCGCCGGCACGCCCAGCGCGGTGAGGCCCAGCTCAGCCAGGGCCGCCCAGTCCTGCGCGTCGACGCCCGGGCGGCTTCGCACGACCTGCTGCCGATGCTCGAAGCCGTAGCCGCGCTCGGCCCACTTTCGCAGCGCGTCGGCGAATTGCTGCTGTTCCTCGGTGAGTTCGAATTGCATGGCGCGTTTCCTCAGAGGCACAGCACCTGCTGGGCGATGATGTTCTTCTGGACCTCAGTGGAGCCGCCGTAGATCGTGGTCGCCCGGCAGGTCAGGTAGGCTGGCACGAGGCCGGCCGCGGCGTCGTCGCCGCCTGCGTTATGGCTTGCGCGGCCCTCCAGGAAGGCGACGTCATGGGGCAGGGCGACGGGACCGGCCACCTTGATCATCAGTTCGGTCAAGCGCTGCTGCACCTCGGTGCCGGTGACCTTCAGCAGCGAGGCGAGCGGCCCCGGCGCGCCGGCAGTCTGCGTGGCCACGCGCAGCACCGTGATCTCCAGCGCCATCAGCTCGATCTCCAGCCGCGCCATCTGGTCGGCGAACACCGGGTCCTCGATCAGTGGCCGGCCACGCACGCGCCGCTGGGCCGCGAGCTGCTTCAGGAAAAGCAGCTCGCGCTTGGACTTGCCGACGCCGGCGATGCTGGTGCGCTCGTGCCCGAGCAGGTACTTGGCATAGGTCCAGCCCCGGTTCTCCTCGCCCACCAGGTTCTCCACCGGGACCGCGACGTCCTCGAAGAAAACGTCGTTGACGTCCGGCTCGCCGTTCATGAGCTCGATCGGCCGCACGCTGATACCCGGCGTCTTCATGTCCAGCAGCAGGAAGGAGATGCCCTCCTGCTTGCGGCCTTCGGTGCTGGTGCGCACCAGGCAGAACATCATGTCGGCGTACTGCGCCAGCGTGGTCCAGGTCTTCTGGCCGTTCAGGATGTAGTGGTCGCCACGGCGTTCGGCCTTCAGGCGCAGCGCGGCGAGGTCAGAGCCGGCGCCCGGCTCGGAGTAGCCCTGGCACCACCAGTCCTCGCAGCTCAGGATGCGCGGCAGGTAGCGGCGCTTCTGCGCCTCGCTGCCGAACGCCATGATGACCGGGCCGACCATGTTGACGCCGAAGGGCTGGATGATGGGCGCGCCGGCCAGGCTGCTCTCGTCGTCCCAGATGTGCTGCTGCAGCGGCGACCAGCCGGTGCCGCCGTACTGTAGCGGCCAGCTCGCGCCGGCCCAGCCGCGCGCATGCACGATGCGGTGCCAGCGCACGAAATCTGCCTTGACCAGGCGCTTGTGGTGCATGACCTTCTCGCGCAGGTCGCCGGGCAGCGCGGTGGCCAGGAAGTCGCGCGTGTCGCGCCGGAACGCCTTCAGCTCGGGCGTGTCGTCCAGATTCATGGGATCCTCGATGGCAATCGAGAGTGGACAGCAACATTGATGCCACGCGGCGAGGAGCGTGAGGAGCGGGCGTTTGGCAGCCCGGTCCGTGTATTCGTGTCCTCGCCGCGTACACGCTGGGCGCGCACCGGCGTCGCGACGACACGATGCGGGGCCGCGAAGGCCGCGAATCGCGCTCCCGCAGGGTGGCATCGGTATTGCTGAAGGCAAGGAACCCATTCCAGGAGACACGAAGTGAGTTCCAGTCCTGAAGCTTCCGCCCTCGGCTTTGACGCGCGCGGCGAAGCCGTGCGCCGCCACCTGCTCGGTGACGCGGCCTTCGACAACGCGCTGGTGAACATGACCCCGTTCGACCGCGAGTACCAGCTGTTCGTCACCAACCAGATCTTCGGCCGCACGTGGGCGCGCGGCATCCTCAGCGAGCAGCAGCTGAGCCTGCTCAACCTTGGCATGCTGGCCGGCAAGGGCTGCATGGAGGAGTTCGAGCTGCATTTCCGCACTGCGCTGAAAGTCACCAAGGTGCCGCTAGTGCAGCTGCGCGAGGTGCTGCTGCACATCGGCATGTACTGCGGCATCCCGATCGCGCGCGACGCCTTCGCGGTCGCGCGCCGCGTGCTCAAGGAGGAGGGGATCGACGTGTCTGCGCTCGACGAGGAGCGCGCATGACGCGGGTCGACGAATCTCTGTTCCGCCTCGACGGCCGCGTGGCCGTCGTCACCGGCGGCGCTGGTGGCATCTGCAGCGCGATCTGCCGGGCATATGCCAACGTCGGCGCCCGCGTCGCCTGTCTGGACTACGACGGGAGAGCCGCTGAGGAACTCGCCGCCTCGATCGGCGCCGACGGCGGTGAGGCGATCGGCTTGGCCTGCGACGTCAGCGACGAGCGCGCTACCCGCGAAGCGGCAGCCGAAGTCAAGCAGCGCCTCGGCGCGCCCACCGTGCTGCTCAATGGCGCCGCGGTGCTTGATCGCACCGGGTCGATCCTCGACATCGATCCGCAGGAGTGGCAGCGGGTGTTGGCCGTGAACCTCACCGGCGCCTACCTCATGTCGCGGGCCGTGCTGCCCGACATGATCGCGGCCGGTGGCGGCTCCATCATCCACCTAGCGTCGATGCACGGTTCGGTGGCCCGCGCGGGCCGCGTGTCGTACACGACCGCCAAGGCAGCCCTCGTGATGCTGGCCAAGAATATGGCCATCGACCACGTGGACAAGGGCGTGCGCGTCAACTCGCTGTCGCCCGGCGCGGTGGCGACGCGCCGCATCACGTTCCGCTACGGCGAGAACGCCGAGGCCAAGCTGAAGGAGGTCGCCCAGAAGTACCTCATGAAGCGCTTCGCCGAGCCGGACGAGATGGTCGGGGCGGCACTGTTTCTGGCCAGCGACGCCTCCTCGTACATGACGGGGTCCGATCTGCTGATCGACGGCGGCTATTGCGCGGGCTGAGCGGGGCCTGCGGGGCCGCCGCCCCCGCTGCGTTGTGCACCACCTGACGGTGAACACGATGCGGGCACCGGCCCTGCGCTCCTCGACCTGCCGCATAGTCCCGCATCGGCAGGGTCTTCACCCGCAGCGGCCGGCGCGCCGCATCGCCAAAGCATCACCAGTTCGTCGTGCGCGGCGGTCATCTTCCAGGCCTCGCCGGCGCGGTCGCGGTAGTCGGTCCAATGCAGTCCCGTCGCCGAGATGTTCTTGACCAGCAGGTAGTCGGCCTTGACCTCCGGGATCCGCCCGGCGGCGAAACCGACCGAGCCGATGAGGCCGGCCCACGCCAGCGCCCGCAACGAGGCGTCGAACACGTCGCCGCCGAGCGGGTTCACCACGATGTCGGCGCCGTGCCCGCGCGTGGTGTCCTGCACCTGCGCGCGCAGGCTGTCGCGCAGGTCGAAGGCACCCAGGTCGATCGTCCGGCAAGCCGCGTCCGCCAGCAGGTCCCGCGCCCATGCGGGCGAGCTCACGTCGGCCAGCACGGTTGCACCGCACGGGGACGCGATCTGGAAGCCCGCATGGCCCACGGCGCCCGTCGCGCCGTTCACGAGCGCCACCGTCCCCTTCCCGCGGCGGGCGCGCTCGCGCAGGGCGAACCACGCCGTCTGTAGCGGCAGGCCGGAATTGGACCGCGAACACTGCCCTGCCCTCGTGAGGGAAAGAAGTGGGGCACCTTGCGTGCAGGCTGCGGGCCGGATCGCCGGCAACTGGTATGCACCTTGCATCCGCCCTGGCCCATGGACCAGCCACAGAATCGCCTGGCCAGCCGCGCGCCGCTCGCTGGCATTCGCGTTATCGACTTCAGCACCCTGCTGCCCGGACCGATGTGCAGCCTTCTGATGGCGCGCGCCGGGGCAGAGGTCATCAAGGTGGAGCGGCCCGGCCGCGGCGACGAGATGCGCTCCTATGTCCCGAAGTTCGGTGCCGACAGCGTGAACTTCGCATTGCTGAACCAGGGCAAGCGCTCGGTCGCGCTGGACCTTAAGGAGCCAGGCGGCGTGCTGCAGGCCAGGGAGCTCGTGCGCGGTGCCGACGTGCTGATCGAGCAGTTCCGTCCCGGCGTGATGGATCGCCTGGGGCTCGGCTACGACAGCCTGCGCGAGCTCCATCCTGGGCTGGTGTACTGCGCCATCACCGGCTGGGGCCAGGAAGGTCCGCTGGCCGACATCGCGGCGCACGACCTGAACTACCAGGCCGAGTCCGGCATCCTCGGGCTGACGGCGGGCAGCGACGGCCAGCCGGCTCTGCCCAATGCGCTGCTGGCCGACATCGCCGGGGGTGCCTATCCGGCGTTCATGAACATCCTGCTGGCGCTGCGCGCGCGCGAGGCGGACGGCGTCGGCCGCTTCATCGACGTGGCAATGGCCGACAACCTGTTCCCCTTCATGTACTGGGCGCTCGGCGAAGGTTTCGCGGCGGACCAGTGGCCGCGTGCCGGCAGCGGCCTCGTCACGGGCTACACGCCGAGGTACCAGGTCTACCGCACGCGCGACGGCCGCTTCCTCGCCTGCGCGCCACTGGAGCAGAAGTTCTGGGAGAACTTCCTGCGAGTGATCGAAGCGCCGCAACTGCTGGATGACGCGAAGGACCCGCGCGGCACGCGCGAGGCGGTCGCCGGCATCGTCGCTACGCGCACGGCGGACGAATGGATGGAGCGATTCGCCGGTGTTGATGCCTGCGTTTCGGTCGTGAAGTCGTTGCAGGAGGCGGTGGCGTCCCCGCATTTCCGCGCGCGCGGCCTGTTAGAGGACCGCATCGTCAGCGGAACCGGTGTGGAGATCCCGGCTTTGCCGCTGCCCGTGGCGGCCGTCTTTCGCGGCGCGAGCGCAGCGCTCGCGCCGCGACTCGGCGAAGCCGACCACGCCGCCCTATAGGAAACGTCCGTGTCTACGGCGAGGGCAATGCCGTCGGCGGCCGTGGAGTGCCTGTCTTCTCCGAGGACATCGGGACCGCAGTGCCGCAGGCCCGGCGCGCTTGCACGCCGGTAAACCGGGCGATTGGCCCGTATTGGCTGCTCGCCGCCACATGGCACACCGCTTGCACAAGCGTGCCTTGATGTCCACGCCTCATAGCCAACCTCCCCTGTACCGCCTTCCCGCGCGATCTGCCCCGGCGCTGGATCTGCTGGCGGGTGTCAAGGTTCTCGACCTCACCACTTCGATCGCCGGACCGTACGCCGGCCAGCTGCTCGCGGATCTAGGCGCGACCGTAGTCAAGGTCGAGAAGCCCGGTTCCGGCGACGATTGCCGCGCCTGGGGACCACCGTTCCTGCACGGAGAGTCGCTCTGGTTCCTGAGCGTGAACCGCGGCAAGCAGAGCGTTTCGCTCGACATCAGTGCCGCCGAGGGCCAGCTGGTCCTGCGCGAGCTGGTGGCCGAAGCCGACGTGATCCTGCTGAACCTGGTGGCGCGCGCGCAGCGCAAGCTGGGGCTCGATGCCGCGAGCCTGCGCGAGCTGAACCAGCGCCTGGTCCACGTGTCCGTGACCGGTTTCGGCCTGCAGGGCGACCGCGCGGACCTCCCGTGCTACGACCTCATCGCCGAAGGGTATTCCGGCGTGATGGACCTTACCGGCGAGCCGGACGCGCCGCCGCAGAAGGTGGGCACGCCGGCGGCCGACATGTTGGCCGGCCACGACGCGGCGATGGCGGTGCTTGCTGCGTTGCTGCGCCGCGAACGCGATGGACAGGGCTGCGAGATCGATGTGGCGCTGGTGGCGAGCATGACGCGCTTCATGGCGCCGCGCCTGCTGCCTTACCTCGGCTCGGGCGAACTGAACCGTCGTTCCGGTGGCCGCGACAGCGTGATCGCGATCTACCAGGTCTTCGACACCGCCGACGCTCCGATGACGCTCGGCCTCGGCAACGACGCGATCTGGAAGCGCTTCTGGGAAGCCGTGGGCCAGCCCGGGATGGCCGTGCGTCCCGAATTTGCGAGCAATGCGCAGCGCCGCGCCCGCCGGCCGGAGATCGTCGAGGCGATCTCCGGAATCCTGCGCGCGCGGCCGCGGGCGCACTGGCTCGACCTGTTCGCCAACGCGCGCGTTCCCGCCGGGCCGATCCAGCGCCAGGACGAGGTGGCGCTCGACCCGGCCCTGCACGAATCGGGTTTCCTGTATCGCATGGACGGCCCCGACGGCCCGCTTCCCCAGATCGGACTGGGTGTGCGCTTCGACGGCCGCACCGAAGGCACCGCCACGCCGCCGCCGAAGCTGGGTGCCGACACCGAAACTGTCCTGCGCACTTGGCTGGCCTGGAATGCGGCTCAGATCGAGCGATTGCGCGCGCAGCGCATCATCTGAAGCCAGGTGAGACCCCATGGCACACCTCCTCACGCTGCATGACCCCGTGACCGCCAGGGAGCACTACCTCTCCGGCGTCTGGCAGACGGACACCCTGTATTCGCTGGCGTGCCGGCACGCCAGCGAGCGCGGCAGCGCCTGGGCGGTGCGCGACAACGCGCGGCGCCTCACGTGGGGCGCGCTGGTCGCGTGGGTCGATGCGCTCGCGGCCGACCTGCACGAAGCGGGGCTGCGCAAGGGGGACCGCGTCTCGGTGTGGATGCCGAGCCGGCTCGAGAGCATAGTGATCCAACTGGCCTGCTCACGCAACGGCTACGTCTGCAATCCATCGCTGCACCAGAACTACACGGTAGCGGAGATCGCGATACTGTTGCAGCGCATCGAGTGCCGGGCCTTGTTCGCCCAGGTCGGCTGGGGGGCGGATGCGACCAGCTCCGACGTCTTCGCGCGCGCTTGCCAGCTCGCTTCCATGAAGCGCGTGTACGCGCTGGCGCCGCTGCGCCCGCCCAATGTGACGCTGCCGGCAGGCGCTTGCGCGATGCCGGACGCGATGCAGGCCGCGTACCTGCCACTGCCGCCGGCCAGCACCAATGCGGACCAGGTCGTCTACTTGGCTTTCACCAGCGGCACCACCGGCACGCCCAAGGGCGTCATGCACAGCGACAACACGCTGCTGGCCAACGCCCGCGTGATGGTGGCCGACTGGGACTTGGACGAGCGCTCCGTCATCCTGACGCTCAGCCCCATGAGTCACCACATCGCGACGGTGGCGCTTGACCAGGTGCTGGTGTCGGGGGGTGAACTGGTGGTGAACGACCACACCTTCGGGGTTGCCCCCCTCGACTGGATCTTGCAGGCTGAAGCCACCTACGTCATGGGCGTGCCGACGCACGCCATGGACCTGCTGCAGGAATCGGAGCGGCGCGGTCTGCAGAAGCTCGGTGCGGTGAAGACTTTCTACATGGCGGGCGCGCCGATTCCGACCGAAGTCGCGCGCCGCCTACTGGCGCTCGGCGCCAAGCCGCAGAACGTGTACGGCATGACTGAGAACGGCTCGCACCAGTACACCAAGCCCGACGACCCCGTGGAGGTCATCACCAGCACCTGCGGCAAGGCCTGCACCGGCTACGAGGTGCGGCTGTGGAACCCCGAGAACCAGGACCTCGAAGCGGGGCCCGGTGACGTCGGCGAGATCGGCGGCCGCGGTGGCGTGCTGATGCTCGGCTACTTCAGCAACCAGGCGGCCACCGAGAGCTCCTTCAACAGCAGCGGCTGGTTCCTCAGCGGCGACCTCGGCCAGTTCGACGCGGACGGCAATCTGCACATCGTCGGTCGCAAGAAGGACCTTATCATCCGCGGAGGCTACAAGATCTACCCGGCGCACATCGAGGAATATGCGCATCGCCACCCGGCGGTGAAGAAGGCCGCGGCCTTTAGCGTGCCTGACGAGCGCCTGGGCGAGAAGGTGTGCCTGGTCATCATCTGCGAAGGCGAGGCGCCGCAGCCCGAGGCCATCTTGCACCACTTGGCTCGCGAGGGCCTGTCGAAGTACGACATGCCCGAGTACTTCGCGATCGTGGTGGAATTCCCGCTAACGGCCAGCGGCAAAATTCTCAAGCGCGAGCTGATCGAATGGGTCAAGGTCGGCCGCCTGCAACCGGAGCCGGTGCGCTATGGCGCGACCGGGAACGCATGATCGAACTCACGCGCGACGAGGAATTCGCGGTCCTCACCATCCGCCGCCCGCAAGCGCTCAATGCCCTGAGCTTCGCGCTGATTGCGAACATCGCCGAACGCATCCGCGCAGCCGGGCGCTCGGACGCCCGCACGCTGATTGTCACCGGCGAAGGCGAGAAGGCGTTCTGCGCAGGCGCCGACATCAAGGAACTGCAGGACCGCGGTCTGGCCGCCCAGCGCGAGGGCGCGGAACTGGGGCAGGCGGTGTTCGCCTTGCTCGATCGCCTGCCCATTCCGTCGATCGCGCTGGTCAACGGCTTCGCCTTCGGCGGCGGCTGCGAACTGGCGCTGGCCTGCACGCTGCGCCTTGCCTTGCCGAACGCGAAATTCGGGCTGCCGGAAGTGAAGCTGGGGCTCATTCCCGGCTACGGCGGCACGCAGCGCCTGCCGCGCCTGGTCGGCGTCGGCCGGGCGCTCGAGATGGTGATGACGGGCCGGACCGTGAACGCCGAGGAAGCGCTGGCGATCGGGTTGGTGAACCGCATCGTGCAGGCGCCGGGACTCGCTTCGGCGAAAGCGTATGCACGCGAATTCAGCGGGCACGGGCTTCGCGCGCTGCAGTTCGCGCGCGAAGCGGTGCAACGCTCGATAGACGTGCCGCTGCACGAAGGCCTGCGGGTCGAAGCCGACCTCTCAACGCTGGCCTATCGCACCTCCGATGCGCAAGAGGGCATGCAGGCCTTCGTTGAGAAGCGCAAGGCGAACTTCCGCGACCAATGAAATAAGGACCACACGCTATGAGCCTCGATTGCATCGTCGTGACCGGAGCCAGCCGCGGGATCGGCGCCGCCATCGCGCTCGCGCTGGCGCAGCAAGGCCGGCAGGTCGCCTGCCTCTCCCGTTCCGGCGCACTGCCAGCGGTGGCGGATGCGCCACTCGAGGTCGCCGCCCGCTGGATCGGCCTGAAGGCCGACGTGACGGACCCGCAATCGCTCGTCACCGCGCTCGCGCAGCTGGCGCGGGACGGCTGGCGCATCACGGGCTTGGTGAACAACGCGGGCTTCCATGTGGATGCACCTTCGGCCGAGATGCCGCTGCAGCAGTGGCAGAAGGTGATGGACACCAACGCTACCTCGGTGGTAACGGCCTGCCAGGCCGCGTATCCGCACCTCGTCGCCGCCGGCGGGGGGGTGATCGTGAACATCGGCTCGTTCTTCGACAAGCTGGGGGTCAAGCGCAACCTCGCCTACTGCGCCAGCAAGGCGGCGGTGGGCGCGATCACGCGCGTGCTAGCCGTCGAGTGGGGCGGCAAGGGCATCCGCGTGATGGACGTGGCGCCAGGCTACATCGTGACCGACCTGAACGCCGATGCGATGGCGGCCGGCGGCCCGCTACGTGCCTACCTGGACAAGCGCATTCCCGGCCGTGAGCCGGGCAAGGCGGCGGATGTGGGCGCGCTGGTGGCCTCCCTCTTTACGCCCGCCGGTGCCTTCCTAACCGGCGAAACCATCTACGTCGACGGCGGCCAGGGCATCGCCCACTGAGGAATCCAAGACATGACCATCCTGCAGCGCCTCGACGAGCGCATCCAGCTTTCCGACGAAGAACGCATGCTCCTGGACAGCGTGCGGCAGCTCGCGCGCGAGCAGATCGCCCCGCGCGCCGAGCACTTCGACCGCACCGCCGAATTCCCCTGGGAGAACGTGCGCGCGATCAACGAACTGGGCCTGAACGCCATGTTCGTGCCCGAAGCGTACGGCGGTGCGCCGGTGTCGTACACGGCCTACTTGGCCTGCGTGCGCGAGGTCAGCAAGGCCTGCGCGGCCACCGGCATCATCTGGGCCACCACCTACCACGGCATGAAGCCGTTGATCGACTGGGGCACCGAGGAGCAGAGGCAGCGCCTGCTGCCCCGCATCGCCGAAGGCGGTCTCGGAGCGCTGGCGATCACGGAGCCGGGCGCCGGCTCCGATGCCACCGGCATGCGCACCTCGTTCCGTGAAGACGGGGACGAGATCGTCATCAACGGCGGCAAGACCTTCATCACCAACGGCGACGTGGCCGATCTGTATCTGTTGTTCGGCAAGTGGGACGGCATCACCGGCGCCAAGGAAAGCATCTCGGTGTTGGTGCTGGAGAAGGGCACGCCCGGCCTGTCCGTCACGCGCCTCGAAGACAAGATGGGCACGCGCGGCTCCAGCACGGCGACGCTCGCCTTCGACGACGTGCGCGTGCCGCGCGCGAACCTGATCGGCAATCCGGGCGACGGCCTGAAGATCCTGTTCGCCTCGCTGAACAAGTCGCGTCCGAGCGTCGCCGCGCACGCCCTGGGTATCGGGCGCGGCGCCTTCGAGGACGCCGTCGACTACATCAACGAGCGCAAGCAGTCGGGCCGCAAGATCCTGGAGTTCCAGGGCATCCAGTTCATGATCGCCGACATTGCCTCGGAGCTCGCGCTGGTCGAGAACTGGCTGTGGCAGATCGGCAGCTGGGTGGACAACGGCGCCAGGGACTTCGGCATCGAAGCCTCGCTGCTCAAGATGCGCGCGACCGACTTGGCGATGCGCATTTCGACTGATGCCGTGCAACTGCTGGGGGGCTATGGTTACTGCAAGGACTACCGCGTGGAGCGGCTGATGCGCGACGCCAAGATCACGCAGATCTGGGAGGGCACTAACCAGGTCCACCGCCAGCTGATCGGCCGCAGCTTCCTCACGCGCTGAAACGGAACCAAGGAGCCATGAATGAGTGAGATCAAGACCATCGGCATCGCCGGCGCCGGAACGATGGGCGCCGGGATCGCGATCGTCTGCGCCCGCGCGGGCTTTCGCACCCGCGTGTTCGACCTGAAGCAGGAGGCGCTGGACCGCGCCCGTGGCCAGACCGAGGGTTTCCTACGCAAGAGCGTGGAGCGCGGCAAGCTGGTTGCCGAGGAGCTGCCGCAGATCATGGAGCAGTGGAGCGGCACCACGAAGCTCGAGGACTTCGCCGACTGCGACCTCGTGATCGAGGCGGTGTTTGAAAGCTTGCCGGTCAAGCACGAGCTGTTCGCCAAGCTGCACATGATCTGCCCAGCGCACACGATCTTCGCGAGCAACACGTCCACGATCAGCATCACCGAGATCGCCGGCGGCTCGGGCCGGGCGGATCGTTTCGTCGGCATGCACTTCTGTCTGCCGGCGCAGCTGATGAAGCTGATCGAGATGTCGCCGGGCCTGAACACGAGCGAGGAAACCTTCGCGCGGGCCAGGGCCGCGGCCGAGGCGATGGGCCAGAAACCGGTGAAGACGCAGGACACGCCTGGCTTCGTCCTCAACTACTTCCTCATCCCGTTCAACAACGACGCGATCCGGCTGGTGGAAAAAGGCGTGGCGGAACCCGCGGACATCGATCTGGCGATCAGGACCGCCATGGGTTACGCGATGGGTCCGATGGAACTGCTGGACCTCGTCGGCATGGACACGCAGAAGCTGCTGTGCGAGGTGATGTACGGCATCACCAACGAGCCTCGCGCGGCGTGCCCGCCGCTGGTGAAGAAGATGATCGCCGCCGGCCGCCTGGGCAAGAAGAGCGGACGCGGTTTCCTGCAGTACCAAGACAGCAAGATGTTCGGAGCCTGAAGCCATGAGCAGCACCTACAGGATCGTCCAGGCGGGTGACAGCCGCTCCTTCCCGGCGCCACACGCCTTCATCGAGCAGGCGGATGCCAGGGGCGCGTCGCGCGTCTTCATTGGCCAGGAGGCGGGCCGGGCCTTCGCCGAGGCCGGCGAACTCGCCGCCTGCCCCTTCGTCGCCATCGAGCTCGGCATCGAGTGCCTGGGCGTGCACACCGGGGAGGACAAGGGGCGCGAGGGCTCCAACGTGGTGGGCTTCGCGCGCTTCCGTCTGGGCCGCGCGGATCCAACGCCGCTGGTGGAACTGGTTCGCCAGCCCGCGACGCGCGAATCCGCAATCGGTGCAGCGAAGGCGGCGTTCGAAGCCGCCGGTTTGAAGGTGGCGGTGTGCGGCGATTTCCCGGGCCGTATCGTCGACCGCCTTATCCGCCCGTACCTGAACGCCGCGCTGCGGCGCCTGGACGAGAAGCTGGCGAGCGCCGAGGACATGGACAAGACGCTGTGTCTCGGCCTCGGCTACCCCGAAGGGCCGATCTCGCTGCTGGAGCGCACGGGCCTGGCGGAACACCACGACGTGACATTCGCGCTGTATCGCGCGCTGGGCCAGGAGCCGTACGCACCCGCCCGGCGGGCGCAGGTCGCCAAGGCGCGCGCAAGCCGCTGAACGATCGAATGGAAATGACAAGAATTCCAAGGTGATCGTGGCGATCAACAAGGATCCGGAAGCGCCGATCTTCAGCGTGGCGGACTACGGGCTGGAAGCGGATTTGTTCGCCGCGGTCCCCGAGCTGGTGATCGCGCTCTGATGCCTCGCCGCCGTGGCACGATGTCCTCGCCGCGGACACAGCGTTTCGTCGTGCTGACCGGTTCGTATGAAGCCGCCGAGGCACGGAAGTTGCAGCCGATGCGTCCACCTATCCGTTGACTCCATGAAAGAAGCGCCATGCAAGATCGTTACGCCCGCTACACCCGCCTGAAATTCGACCGGCCCGCCGAGCGGGTGCTGCGCATCACGCTTTCCTCGCCGCTGAAGATGGGCGCTATGGACGCGGTGATGCACCGCGAAGTCTCCGAGATCTGGGCCGATGTCGATGCCGACGACAGTGTTTCCGCCGTGATCATCACCGGCGACGGCAAGACCTTCTCCGCGGGCGGCGACCTCAACCACGAGCGCAAGGTGGTGGACGACTACAAGCTGCGCATGCAGGCGATGTCCGAAGCTAAGAATCTCGTGGCCGGCATGCTCGAGTGCCGCAAGCCCATCGTCGGGGCCGCTCGCGGCTGGGCGGTGGGGGCGGGCCTGGCCCTTCTGATCCTCGCGGACGTATCGATCGCCTCGAAGGATGCGAAGTTCTCCGACGGTCACCTGAAGATCGGCGTGGCGGCCGGGGACCACGCCACGATCGTGTGGCCCCTGCTCTGCGGCATGGCCAAGGCCAAGTACTACCTGATGACCGCCGAGACCTTCACCGGCGAGGAGGCCGAGCGCATGAACCTGATCTCGCTGTCGCTGCCCGACGAAGAGGTCGAGGAGCGCGCGGTGAAGATCGCTTCCGGCCTAGCGCTGAGTGCGCCCGCCGCGCTACGCTGGACCAAGACGATGCTGAACCACTGGATTAAGCAGGCCGCGCCGATCTTCGACGCCTCGCTGGCACTGGAATTCCTCGGCATGGGAGGCCCGGAGGGCGCGGAGGGCATCGACGCCTTCCTGCAGAAGCGCAAACCCTCGTTCAATCCCGAAACGCCGGTCTGACCGCGCGTTGCGGGTCGACGCGCGCCGTGTTTCTGGCGAAGACAAGGGGCGCCGACCCCGCGCCGTTTCCCCGGGTTTCCGAAGTGCGCGGGCTGACCAACGCCGGCAAGGACACGCAGAATTCAATCCGCCAAACCACCGAGTTCGGCATCACGAGGAAGCAGACGCTGGCGACGCTGCTCGTCTTCGACACCGACGTCAAGGCTTGGGCCTGCAGGCCGCACAAGGCTGGTCCGCACCACGGGTTTCTACTGGGACCGCACCCGGGAGGCCCGCGAGTGAGGCCGGCGGTGCAACGCGATCCAGCATGGCATGCCCATGATCCACGCCGGCGCCGATTCGGCGGCCATGCATTACCTGAAGGCGAACGAAGCGGACAAGACCGACGCAGTCCTCGACCAGATGCGCAAGACCCCGGTGAACGACCTATTCGCGAAGAACTGCACGATCCGCAAGGATCGGCCGCACGGTGCACGACATGTACCTGACCCAGGTGAAGAAGCCGTCGGAATCCGCCAGCTACCCGCAACGTGTGGCATGAACGTTGCTACAAAACGTGAAGGCGGCAGCGCCGACGCGGCGCCACCGATCAGCAAAAGAAACGGAGACAACACCCGCGCCCCTAGGTATGCGGTGCCCACGGCATGAACCCTATTGCGATTCAACTGAACGCCCCACTGATCCAGGCAGCCGGGACGGCCACGCCCTTTCCCCTGCTGATGTCGCCGCTGACGCTGGGCGCACGGCGCCTCCGTAACCGCATGGTGATGGGCTCGATCCACACCCGGCTGGAGAACGAGGACAACGGCATCCCGCGGCTCGCGGCCTTCTACGCGGCGCGCGCACGCGGCGGGGTGGCCATGATCATCAGCGGCAGCGTGTCGCCCAACTTCGACGGCCGTGTCGAGGCAGACGGCTTGGTGCTCGACTCGCCCGCACAAGTCGCCGAACACCGGCCCATCGTCGAGGCCGTGCACGCAGCCGGCGCCTTGATGTTGATGCAAGTGCTACATGCCGGCATTTATGCCAAGCACCCGCAGCTGGTGGGTCCGGGCGCTGCGCCCTCGCCCATCAACCGCCGGACGCCGCGCGCCATGGAGACAGAAGAGGTCCACAGAACCGTGGAGGACTTCGTGCGCTGCGCCGAGCGGGCCGCCGAGGCCGGCTACGACGGCGTGGAGGTGATGGGCTCTGAAGGCTACCTGATCAACCAGTTCACCGCTCCCCGCACCAACGATCGCACCGACGAATGGGGTGGCACGCTGGAGAACCGGCTGCGCCTGCCCATCGACATTGTGCGGCGTATCCGCGAGCGCATGGGCCCACGCTTCCTGGTGGTCTATCGCATCTCGGCTACCGACCTGGTCGAGGGCGGTCTGACGGCCGACGAGATCGACGCGCTGGCGCAGGCGATCGAGGCCGCCGGCGCCGATGCGTTGAACACCGGTATCGGCTGGCACGAGTCGACGGTGCCCACGATCGCGACCTCGGTCCCGCGCGCGGCGTTCGCGTTCGCCTCCGCGCGGCTCAAGCAGGTGGTGCGCATTCCGGTGATCGCCTCTAACCGCATCAACATGCCCGAGACGGCCGAGGCCATCCTGGCCGACGGTGCGGCCGACCTCGTGTCGATGGCGCGGCCCTTTCTGGCCGATGCGGACTTCGCAGCCAAGGCTGCGGCCGGGCGCAGCGATGAGATCAACACCTGCATCGCCTGCAACCAGGCCTGCCTTGACCACATCTTCACCGGCCGGCTGGCGACCTGCCTAGTCAACCCCAAAGCCTGTCACGAAACCGAGTTCGACGAGCGGCCGCCGGCCGAGCGCCGCCGTGTCGCGGTGATCGGCTCGGGCCCCGCGGGCTTGGCCTGCGCAGCCACGGCGGCCGAGCGAGGGCACGAGGTGGTGCTGTACGAAGCGGGGGAGGCGCTTGGGGGTCAGCTCAACGTGGCGCGCCGTATCCCGGGCAAGGAGCGCGAGTTCGGTGAAATGCTGCGTTACTTCGGCCAGCGTATCGAGCGCAGCGGTGCGCACGTGCGGCTGGGCAACCCGGCCGATGCGGACACGCTAGCGGCTGGCGGCTTCGACCGCGTCGTGGTGGCGACTGGCATCCGACCACGCGTGCCCGACATCCCGGGCATCACCCACCCCAAGGTGGTAGGCTACCTTGACGCCATCCTAGGTCGCGTGGTCATCGGTGCCCGCGTAGCTGTGATCGGCACGGGCGGCATCGGCCACGACGTGGTCGAGTTGCTGACGTCCAGCGCGCACGGCGAGCAGACGGTGGAAGAGTTTCTGGCCGCTTGGGGCGTGGACCCGTCGATCGCCAGCCGTGGTGGCCTGCAGTCCCCGGCGACCGATGCGCCGCTGCGCCAAGTGCAGCTGTTCCAGCGCGGTACGGCCCGGCCCGGGGAGCGGCTGGGCAAGAGCACTGGATGGATCCACCGGACCAAGCTCATGCGCCGCGGCGTGGGCACGGTCACGGGCTGCAGCTACGAGGGCATCGACGATGCCGGCCTGCATTACCGAATCGACGGCCAGCCGCACCTATTCGCCTGCGACCACGTCGTCATCTGCGCGGGGCAGGACCCGGAACGCACCCTGGCCGACGAGTTGGCGCGCCGCGGCATCGCCGTAGACCTGATCGGCGGCGCGCGCTTCGCCTCAGAGCTCGACGCCAAGCGCGCCATCAACGAAGGCACGCGGCTGGCCTATGCGTTCTGAAAAATCGACTCCCACCATAGGAGTCCATATCCCCACCGCCCGAGCGGCGGACGCGAAGCCAGTTCTGGAAGTGCGTGGACTGTCGCTGCGTTTCGGCGGCATCCGCGCCCTGAACAATGTGTCGTTCTCGGTCGCGCCGGGATCGATCACAGCTCTGATCGGACCCAACGGCGCCGGCAAGACCTCTCTGTTCAACTGCATCTCGGGCTTCTACGGGCCGTTCAAGGGCGAGGTGCTTTTCCGCGGCCACCCCATCACGCGGCTGCGCCCGCCGGTGCGAGCCCGCATGGGTTTGGCGCGCACGTTCCAGAACATCGCGCTGTTTCGCGGCATGACGGTGCTGGACAACATCAAGCTCGGCCGCCACGCCCACATGCGCAGCAATCTGCTCGACGGGCTGCTGTATTGGGGTCGCGCGCACCGCGAGGAGGAGGCACTGACGCGCGAGGTGGACGAGCGCATTCTCGACCTGCTGGAGCTGGGCCCGATCCGTGACGAGTCCGTGGCCAATCTGGCCTACGGCCTACGCAAGCGGGTGGAACTGGCACGCGCCTTGGCGATGCAGCCAGTGGTGTTGTTGCTGGACGAGCCGGTCGCCGGCATGAACCGCGAGGAGACCGAGGACATCGCGCGCCTGATCCTCAAGGTTCGCGATGAATGGAAGCTCAGCGTGCTTATGGTGGAGCACGACATGGGCATGGTGATGGACTTGTCGGACCACGTGGCCGTGCTGAGCTTCGGCCGGCTGATCGCCCAGGGAAAGCCTGAGGTGGTGCAGCAGGATCCGGAAGTGATCGCCGCTTACCTGGGCACGAATGCCGCAGGCCAGCTGGAGCCGGCCACACAGGAGGTGCACGCATGATCGACTGGCTGTTCCTGGCCGAAGTCACGCTCGCAGGCCTGGGCACGGGCGCCCTGCTCGCCCTGCCCGGGGTGGCCTTCGTGCTGATCTACAAGGCGACCAAAGTGGTCAACTTGGCCATCGGCGAGACGCTGATGCTGGGCGCCTACGCGTACTTCGCGCTGACCAGCGGGTTGGGATGGCCGCTGTGGCTGGCCGTGCCGCTGGTGCTGGCCGCGGGCGGGGGCTTCGGTGCGCTGGTGGAGCGAATCATGATCCGCCCCATGCTGGGTAGCAGCGCGATCTCGGTGTTCATGGTGACCATCGGGCTGGGCGCGATGATCGTCGGCGCAGTCGAACTGGCCTGGGGCTTGGAGCCGCACCGCCTGGTCACCCACACATCCGAGGCCCCGCTCTTCATCGGCGAGGCCTACGTGCCGCGCAAGACGGCCGCGGCCTTCGGGGTCGCAACGCTGGTAATCGTCGTGCTGTTGCTGGTGCTGCGGCTGTGGCCGGGCAGCTTGGCGCTGAGGGCTACCGCCACCGACCCGGGCGCGGCCTATTCGTGCGGGGTGAGCGTGCCGCGCGTGTACTCGTTCTCATGGGCCATCGCGTCAATGATCGCCGCCGGGGCCGGCATCCTGGTGGGTGCGGTGGCGGGTATCTCGCCGGGCATGGGTGTTTTCGGCCTGACCGTGCTGGCCGTAGTCATCATGGGCGGGCTCGATTCGGTGCTGGGCGTGCTGCTGGCCGCGTTGCTGGTGGGCTTCGCCGAATCCGTCGTCGTCGCTTACCTGGGCGGCGAGTACAAGCTCATCACCACCTTCGCGCTGCTCCTACTGATGCTGCTGGTGCGGCCGCACGGGCTGCTCGGAACCGCGGAGATCGACCGGCTATGACGACCCTGTCCACTCCCGCTCTGCCGCGCCGGCAGGCTACCGTGCTGGCGCTGTCGGCCGTGGCCTTCGTGGCCGCGCCCTTCGTGGTGTCCAACTACTGGCTCTACTGGATCTGCCTGATGGCGATCAATACCATCAGCGCAACGGGCCTGAACATCCTGACCGGTTATACGGGCCTGTCCAGCCTAGGGCAGGCCGCGTTCATGGGCGTGGGCGCCTACACCTTGGCTCTGCTGCAGCAACACCTGCCGCTACCCTTTCCACTGGCCCTTCTGGCGGCCGGCCTGGTGGCGGCCATCATCGGTCTGGTGGTGGGCATGCCCAGCCTGCGTGTGAAAGGGCTGTACTTGGCGATCGCGACCATCGCAGCGTCTGTGGTGCTCGAATTCGTGTTCACCAACTGGCAGTCCGTGACCAACGGCACCAAGGGCCTGACCCTGGCACCCGCCAGCTTCTTCGGCCAGCCGCTGGACCAGCCCGGGCAGCTGTACTGGGTGATCGTACCCACGGCTATCGTGCTGGTGGCCATGGCTGCCAACCTGTTTCGCACCCGTGTGGGCCGAGCCTTCATCGCCATCCGCGATCGTGACATCTCGGCCGAAGTGCTGGGTATCCCGTTGCTGCGCTACAAGCTCATGAGCTTCGGCCTAGCCTCGTTCTATGCGGGCGTGGCGGGCGGGCTGTGGGCCTTCTTCTTCCGCGTGGTGACGCCTGATGCGTTTCCCATCGTGCTGTCGATCTTCTTCCTAGCGGCCATCATCGTCGGCGGACTGGGCACCATCGCGGGCGGCGTCATCGGCGCCATCTTCATGACCCTGGTGCCCGAATTGCTGCGCCTAGTGTTCGGCCTACTGACAGCCTGGGTGCCCGACGCGATGGCCGTGATCCCGTCCGTGCGTTCGATCATCTTCGGCGCACTGATCGTTGGCTTCCTGCTGTTCGAGCCGCAGGGTATCGCCGCCATCGTCTCTCGGATCTCGCGGCGGTCACGCGCCCGGGCCAGCTGCTGAGCACCGCCTTCCCAACACGACACATCACAGACACAAGGAGATAGACCATGCAGCAACCCAATATCCACCGCCGCGCCTTCGCTTTGGGCGCGGGCCTAGCCGGCGCCAGCATCGCCCTGCAGGGTACGGCAGCATTCGCACAGGGCAAGCCCGACATCGTGATCGGCGCATCGATACCGCTGTCGGGCATCTTCGCGGCCACGGCCTTCAGTTACCACAACGCGTTGCAGGACTACGTGAAGATCGTCAACGAGCAAGGCGGCGTGGACGGACGCAAGCTGCGCTATGTTGCCGAGGACACGGCCTACAAGGTGGACTTATCGGTGGCGGCCTTCAACAAGATCACGGCGCGTGAGAACGTCAACTTCTACTACGGCGACTCCACGCCCTTCGCCAAGACCATCGCCCCCGAAGTCGTGCGCAAGGGCAATATCTTGATGTCGGGCACCTCCTTTGGCACAGAGCTGAACGACCCGGCCAAATTCCCACTGTACTTCATGCCCGGCCCCGATTACTCCGAGATGGTCGGAATGCTGCTGCGCCACGTGGCGCAGACCACGCCCAAGGCCAAGGTCGCGCTGGTCCACTCGGACAACGAGTTCGGCCGCGACCCGCTGGACGCCGCCCGCAAGACGGCCGGCGAACTGGGCCTGGAGCTGGTGCCCATGGCGACGCCACCGGGCACGGTGGACGTGTCCGCCGAGATCCTCAAGTTGCGCCGTGTCAACCCGGACTTCACCATCTTCCACGGCTACACGCTGGCGCCGATTCCCGAGTTCATCACGCAGGCACGCGGCCTGAAGCTCAAGAGCCGCTTTATGGGCACGGTCTGGACCATGGACCTGACCAACCTGGAAAAGATGGGCGCTGCAGCAGACGGCTTCCTGGGCGTCTCACCCTACCGTTACTACTTCGAGAAGGACGGCCACGCCGCGATGCTGGAGCGCATCCGCGCGCTGCGACCCGAATATCAGCAGAACGGCTACATGCAGGGCTTCCTCACGGCCATGCTGTTCACCGAGAGCGCGCGCCGTACCCTGTCGGCCGGCAAACCGATGACGGGGCAGAACCTGAAGGCCGCGCTCAACTCGATCAAGGACTTTGACACCGGCGGCATCGTGGGCATGCCGATCACCATCACCGGTAACTCCGTCCCCTATGGCCGCGTGTATCGCTACGACGCCAAGGCCAACAGCGTGGTGGCTGCGTCTGACTGGATCCGGGTGGGGCGCTGAGCATGGCCGTGGCACCGCAGCCGCGCGTCCTGGAGGTCGATGGCCTGCAGGTGGTGTATGGCCGCGCAGTACGAGCGCTGGACGGCCTGAGTATCGCCGTGGACCGCGGCAGCGTGGTGGCACTGCTGGGCGCCAATGGCGCGGGCAAGTCCACGGCGCTCAAGGCCATCACCAACGTGCTGGCCCTGGAGGACGGCGAGGCGAGGGGCGGAACGATCCGCTTCGACGGCGCATCCACAGCCGGCCTGGCACCCGACCGGCTAGTGCGGCTCGGCATGTTCCATGTTATGGAGGGCCGCCGCATCTTCGGCGACCTGACGGTGCAGGAAAACCTGCGCGTGGCGGGCTTTGCGCGCAACGCGCCGGAGCCGCTGTCGCGTAGCTTTGCGCTTGTCTACGAATATTTCCCGCGCCTGTTCGAGCGCCGCAACGGCCTGGCCGGCTACCTCTCCGGCGGAGAGCAACAGATGCTGGCCATTGGCCGCGCCTTGGTGGCCCAGCCGAAGCTGATGCTGCTGGACGAACCTTCGCTCGGCCTCGCGCCCAAGCTGGTGGAGGACATCTTCGCCATCATCGCGCGCATCAACCGCGAGCAGGGCGTGTCCATGCTCCTGGTGGAGCAGAACGCGATGATGGCCTTCTCGGTCGCGCAACACGCCTATGTTATCGAGAACGGGCGGTCGGTCCTCGACGGACCGACCGCCGTGCTGGCGCGCGACCCGGCCATCCGCGAGCTGTACCTGGGGGTACACGGCGATGCGGGCAATGGCGGCGGCGAACGGCGCAGCTACCGCGCACGGGCGCCTGCACCCGCCGTGGCCTAACGCTGCCCCGTGTCCACGGCAGGGCCGACGGCACGGCATCGACTGCCCGCAGCGTGGACACACCAAGCCCGCGCTGGAACGAGGTCCTGCGCGCCACCCGTACCGCGCCAACACAAAGGGCAAGGTCGAGCGGTTCAACGGGTACCTGAAGGGCAGCTTCCTGGTGCCGCTGGCGGCCAGCCTGCAAGCCGCCGGCCTGAAGCTCACCTGCGAGGTGGCCAACGCCCACGTGCGCCGCTGGATTGACGAGGTGGCCAACGCCAGGATACACGCCACGACCAAGGCGGTGCCGGCGAGCCGGCTGGCGGAGCAGCGCGCCGTGATGTCGCCCGGGCCGGCGCTGAAGGGGGGCCGCAGCGCGAACCCGCGTCGCCACGCCCGTCGAGAGCCTGCAGCACTCGCTGGCCGTGTACGACGAGCTGCTGGGGGTCGGACATGAACCTGCAGCAGCAACGCATCGAGGCGCTGTGCGCACAACTGAAGATAGCCTGCCTGGCCGCGGAATGGCCGGCGCTGGCGCAGCAGGCCCCGCGCGAGAAGTATTGCCCTGGCCCTGACACACCGGGCTGCGATGGCCGGCCACAAGGTGCGCTTCACCACGGCCGCCGGTCTGATGCTGCAGCTTGCGGCGGCCAAGGCAGAGGGGCGCCTGAAGGAATACTTCAACGTGCCGTGGTCGGACCCGAGCTGTTGGTGGCCGACGAGATCGGATACCTGCCGCTCGGGCGCGACGAGTATGAAGATCCCTGGTGCGCCCCGAGTTGCCCACCGCGGCGTGCGTTCGTCGCAAGCGACGCCCGCCGCCGTGGACAACTCTGCACCGTTGGCAACCCGCCCGGAATCCACTTAAAGATCGGGGAAAGCTGTTCAGACAAGCGGAGCCACTTCTCCCCGCCCCGTGTTCGCGTGGCGGACGCGGCCTGCCACCCGCGCAGCTTCAGCAGAACGCGCATGCGACATCCAAAATTATCGTGACTTCGAGACCCACACACGATTGTGAGCTTTCGTAGCGCCACGGGCATTGAACTTGCTTCCCCCAGCGTCGAACCCACGTATGGTTCGACCCGCTTCCGAGCGGATCTCCAGTGTCCGGCTGTCCAATCAATGGAGACTACCAATGTCGCTTCGTGACCTTCTTCACTCCGCTGCCCGGTTGATCGTCAGTGCCTTCATCGCGCTATCTTTCGGCTCCTGGGCACAGGATTTCCCCTCCCGGCCGATCGTTCTGGTCTCGCCGTATCTGGCCGGCGGCAGCGCGGACGGGATCGCGCGCGCGATCGCCGAAGCTGCTGCCAAGGACTTAGGCCAGCCGGTAGTGGTGGAATCCAAGCCCGGTGCGGAAGGCGTAATCGGCGCCAACGATGTGCTTAAAGCCCTACCAGACGGTTACCGCGTGCTCTGGGGCGGTGCGGGGTCGCTGATGATCCCGGCCGCTTTGCGGAAGCACCCGCCGTTCGACCCCGTCGCAAACTTCACACCGGTGGCTGCATCGGTCGATTTCTCGTTCTTTCTGTATGTGCATCCTAGTTTCCCCGCGAAGAATATTAAGGAATTCATCTCATATGTGAAGGCGCACCCGGGTCAGGTCGCCTACGCGACCGGCAACAACCAGGGACTACTCACGATGGCGGACATGTCGAAAAAGTTCGGACTCGACATGGTGAAGGTGCAGTACAAGGGGGAGGTCGGCGCCGCGCCGGATCTGCTCTCGAATCGCGTGCAGGCGATGTGGGGGACATCGTCGGTGATCAACTTCGCGCGCGACGGCAAGCTGCGTGTGCTCGCAACCACGCTCACCAAGCGAAGCGATTTGCTTCCGGATGTCCCGACCATGCGTGAAGAGGGCGTTGCTGCGGGCGAATTCGGCGGGGGCTGGCTCGGCATCTTCGGTCCGGCAGGGATGCCCAAACCGGTCGTCCAACGACTGAACACCGCGTTCCTGAAGGCGTTCAACAGCCCAGACGTGCAGACGAAGATGCATGCGAGTGGACTCGTGTATACGCCGTACACCACACCGGACACCTTGGCGCGGTACGTGAAGGACCAACGCGACATGTACCGCAACCTCATGAGCGACCTGAACATGGTTCAGGAGTGAGCGAGCCTGCCGGCCGCGTCGCCTCGCCTCGCCTCGCCTCGCTGCGCCTAGGCTGTCGGCGATCGCTGCGACCGGAACTCTGCAAGGGAACGATTATGTCCAACCGACCGCATGACCAGTTCTGGCCCACTCGCCTGCCGCGCTCCATCACCGTTCCGGTCACGTCCCTGTGGCACGCGCTGCACACTAGCGCCGAGCGCTATCCAGAGAAGCCGGCCCTCGTGTTCTTCGGGCAGACGACTACCTATGATGAACTCGCGACCCAGGCAATGCGGCTAGTGTTCTGTCCCGTTAATTCGTAGGCACGAAAACTGCATGGATTGAGGCATCCTTGGAGATGCCCCATGCCCAACGCAGACACTGGCACCAGCAACATCGAGCTCACCGAGGCAGAACACGCCGAGCTCATGTCGATGGCTCGATCGCGCTCATTG
>Ga0255338_1001626_pt1 | contig 40243 bp, 32 predicted proteins | sample MeOH1_35cm_T4_19_FD_203715 | JGI IMG/M metagenome (GOLD analysis project Ga0255338, IMG submission 203715) | Sandy soil microbial communities from University of British Columbia, Vancouver, Canada - MeOH1_35cm_T4_195 | ecosystem: Engineered > Artificial ecosystem > Sand microcosm > Unclassified ... | reverse complement strand
AGAGCAAGGGTAATAAAGTGATCTGGAACAGTTATGATTGCAGTGCTCCTGCGGCGCCGATCACATCGGTGAACAACAGCAAGGGAGTAACCCAGTCGGTATCAGCGGAGCAGGTAATCGTAAAGAGAGAAGAGGAGTTGAAAGTGACGGTGATGCCCAACCCGAGTACGACCTACTTCACGCTGAAACTGGAGAGTAAGAATGAAACAGCTGTGAGCCTGCGAGTAGTGGATGGTGCTGGCAGGGTAGTGGATGCGAGATCGAAGCTGGGCTCGAACAGTACCTTCCAGATTGGTCATGGTTACAGTAGCGGTACCTATTATGCGGAACTGATACAGGGTAACAGGCGTAAAGTGGTGCAGTTGATTAAGGCGAGAGGGTAGGTGTAAGTAGGAATTAGCAATTAATCATTAGCCATTAACAATTGTTCAAAAGGACCCGCTCATGTTGAGCGGGTCTTTTTTTATAAGCAGATGAACATAAAACACAGCACAATGGAACCTGTGGCAGAACCAACCTGTTTATTGGGGTCGGTTCTGGGGATAGTGCTAACTGCAGGATGGAATACTGTATTTCATACCCACCATTCTGCATTTGAGACCATTTAGTTACCTGGGGGAAAAGGCTGGATTAATTTCAGTATCTCATAGGTCTGCAGGCATTGTTCAGCTATTATTGGCGTAATAGATGAACGGGTATTACCTGCAATATTTATACGGCCCGCTCTTTCCAGAACGGGCCTTTTCTGTTATGCAGCAGGCCACAGCTGCTTATCTGTTACTACCCAGGTTCACCGAGACTATTTTCTTTCATCCGGGCACTTACCTTTACACCACAGAAACAGTATGTTTATGAACCTTCATCTCTCTAACCAGCTATTCATTGTTACCGGCGCCAGTTCCGGTTTTGGGAAAGCCATCGCCGAAGCATTACTTGCTGAAGGTGCCGGTATTATTGCTGTTGCAAGAGGTGCAGAAAAACTGCAGGCATTGGCTGCCTTGGCCCCTGATAGGGTAGAAGTACTGGCAGGAGATATCACTGATAGCCAGGTAATTCAGCAACTGGTAAACCAGCTCGGTAACCGGCAATTACACGGCCTGGTAGTAAATGCCGGTGGACCACCAGCCAAAATGGTGATGGAAACAACCCTGGACGATTGGGACAATGCTTACCGAACCCTCCTGCGCTGGAAAGTGGAACTGACGCAGGCACTGGTTCCGAAAATGATACCGTATCATTATGGCCGGATCGTATACATCGAAAGTTCTTCGGTAAAACAGCCGCTTGAGAACCTGGTACTGAGCAGCTCATTGCGTGTTGCCGTGGTGGGAATGGTAAAAACCCTGTCGCAGGAAATTGCCAGAACCGGTATAACGCTCAATATCCTGGGTCCGGGTTCGCATAACACAGCCGCTATTGACCGGATTTACCAGAAAAAAAGTGAACAGACCGGTCTGCCTGTAGCCGAAGTAAGGGAGAAAGCCATTGCCCAGATTCCGGTAGGTGCTTTGGGCGAAGCTGCTGATTTTGCTAGCCTGGCTCTCTGGCTGCTGAGTCCGCTAAGTTGTTATACTACGGGGCAAACCATAACGCTGGATGGCGGTTCCGTAAAAAGCATGCTGTAATTTCATGGGCTTTAAAACCCGTATACGGCAATATAGAGCAGCAAGTATAGTAAGCAGGGTTTTTCCAAATCCCTCTTTTGCAGATTCTCACCTGCAAAGTTCGGGCAGCGCGTAAGGCTTTGCGGGAAATCTTCTCACAAAACAGCGCCTAAACCGGGATAGTATTACGTTAATCTTCCGCTGGTGTAACCCTTTTCAGGCTTAACTGGAACTTGGTGTTCAGCGAAACGGTGAAGTGATTCTCGAGTAAGATGGCTTTTACATGAACATCTTCCAGCATCACAAATGCCAGATCAGAAGCCAGTGCAGAACCACTGATGATATTGGCCACACGACCTTTGTTGAATTCGATATTGAATTTATAACCCGCTTTACGGCCACTGCCTGCTCTTTCAAAATCAATCCTGTTCAGATCCAGTACCTGGTCTCCATTAGCGGTTCTTTTCAATAAAATCTTGATAATGGGAAGATACTTACTCCAGATCTGTGTGTACATGGGGTTTATTTAGTTGAGGGGCTTCCGCGGAATACGAAAACTGATGTAAAGGTGCGATTTTTCTCGCCGAAATACGAATTTGATTTTGCGAAATGCAGGCCGGACCTGCATTTTCCCCACTAAACCACCGTTAAAAACAGGACGTTTTTGCAGAACTATGTCAAAATATCTCCAGACTACTAACTCCAGACTCCAGACTACTTCTATCTTCGCAAACTATGACCAGTATCGATAGCGTGCAACTAAGCCAGGTGATCGTTCATAAAGTGGGCAACCCTACCCGCGGAGAACCCTTACAACTTTCTGCCAACCCACTTACCCTGAATGATGAGATTGTAAGGGGTTTGCTGGCTAAATATTTTCTCGGACCTTTTAACGAGCATGAGCAGTATCGCTTTACCCACCTGAGCGATCTGGCCATGAACGAAGTGTACCAGTACGTAAACGGATTGTTTGAAGAACCTAAAAAATTTGCACTGTACAGCGCTCAACTGGCCCAGTTCCTGTACAGCAAAAGCACCCATGCAAGGGTGAAAGAAGGAGAGTTGTATGTGGTGCATTTCAATAATGTGCCTTTTGGAACAGCATACACAGAAGCCATCGGTATTTTTAAAAGTGAGACCAAGGAAACTTTCCTGAAAATTTTTCCGCACGGCGAAAGTTGGGAAGTGATTGCGGAAGACGGGATCAATATCAACAAACTCGATAAAGGTTGTCTTATATTCAAACAGAACCGGGCAGAGGGGTATGTGGTATGTGTGGTGGATAATACCAACAAACAGAACGATGCACAGTACTGGATCAGCGATTTTTTGCAGGTTACCCGCTGTGCCAACAGCTATCATTATACCGATGCGGCCCTGGGTATGTGCAAATTGTTTATCAGCAATGAACTGGCAGAAAAATTTGAAGTGAATAAAAGCGACCAGATCGACATGCTGAACCGCAGCATGGAATACTTCAAAACCAAAGACGAATTCAAGCTCAATGAATTTGCCGAAGAAGTACTGCATCACCCTGAAGTGATCGATAGTTTTACACAGTATAAACAAACCTACGAAGTGGCCAGGCAGGTAACCATTGAAGATGAATTTGACATTCATCTGTCGGCCGTGAAAAAACAACAGCGGGTATTCAAGAGTGTATTAAAGCTGGATAAAAATTTTCACGTGTACATTCATGGCCGCCGCGACCTGATTGAGAAAGGCTATGATGAAATGACGGGGAAACACTATTACAGATTATTTTTTGACGAAGAGAGTTAGCCGCGCTCCGGATGGTAAGTGCATAACAGAAACGTGTTATAAACCCTCCAGTTCTTTCCGCAGGTCATATTGGATATCTTCATGCAGGGCCAGCATGGCAGTATGGATCTTTTTCAACTGCATCTCGTATATATTCTGTAGCACGGTACTTTTTGTATAAGGGATCCCCGATGTTTTCATTTTCCGGCAGAAATGGATCAGCAAAGTGGCTTCCACCAGTTTGGATCCGGCATATTTCACATACCGGTTAGCGATCCGCAGAATTTTGCGCAGGCTTTTTTTGGTGAGGTAAAGATTGGCTTTGGGTAATTCTGTAAAAGCTTCATCGATCAGTTCCTTCACTCCGTTCAGGTAGGCTTCTTCATCATGTGCTTCAAACAACAAAAAAGTGAGCAGTTCTTTGTTCTCTTTCTTAAACTTCGCCAGCCGTAGGCAGAGATCGAGCAGTTTGTGCTGACTGCTGGCCTGCAATTCCTGTTTCAGTTCCTGTATACTCGCCGTTCTCATCCTGCAAAGTAACTGCTTTCCGCCCATTCGCTCATTCGCTCACCCACTCATTGCCTACCTTCGCCCCATGCCCTTCGACACTTCCCAACCCCATCCAGAATTATTACTCGAGCTGGTAACCATGCGCATGCCTTACGGGAAATACAAAGACCGTCTCCTGTGCGATATTCCCGTACATTATCTCGAATGGTTACAACGTGAAGGTTTTCCCAAAGGCAAACTGGGTATTTTGTTAGAAACCATGTATGTGATACAACTGAACGGCCTTGGTTACCTGCTGGATCCATTAAAGAAAAAAAGATAGGTGGTGTTGTTTCAGCTGCCTGATTAATTGCTTTTCTCTGTGAAACCCCTAACCCCTGTGGCCTTGCCTACCGGCAGGCAGGTCTGTGTTGAAAATGCATTTACCTGGTATCATCCATTTTATTCTTTAACACAGAAATAGGGGGTAACAGCGGAACACAGAGAGTGTAGCATACTGTAGGGATCGGATTTGTCTAAGTATTATTCCCATATTCAGTAAAAAGTAGCTTTCCTCTGCACAAAATATTGCGTATATTGAAGCCTTAACCCGATTGCATAACGTCCTATAAACCCACATCCATGAATCCTTCCCGCAGGTCATTCCTACAGCAAACAGCATTGGTACTGGCTGGCAGTACCGTATTTTCCCGCGATCTTTTTGCCGCTGCCGCTCCCAAAACACTTACCGGTGTACAATTGTATTCTGTACGCGATGAGATGAAAAAAGATCCTCTCGGTACCCTCAAAGCCCTGGCAGATATGGGCTACCAATATGTAGAACATGCCAATTATGTGAACCGTAAATTTTATGGCTACAGCGCCGCAGAGTTTAAAAAAATCCTGGGCGATCATGGCATGCAGATGCCCAGCGGCCACACGGTAATGGGCCGCGACCACTGGAACCCCGACAAAAAAGACTTTAATGATAACTGGAAATACACGGTAGAAGATGCAGCCATCGTTGGGCAGGAACTGGTGATCAGTCCCTGGCTGGATGAGGGGCTGCGCAAGACCTACGATGATATGCTCCGCTACATGGAAGTTTTTAATAAGAGTGGCGAACTCTGTAAAAAATCGGGCATGCGTTTTGGCTACCACAACCACAATTTCGAGTTTACACAGGAGCTGAATGGCAAAAAAGTATATGATATTATTTTAGACAATACCGATCCCTCGCTGGTGGCGCAGCAGCTGGATATGGGTAACTTATATGGTACAGGCGCCAATGCGTATGAAATCGTCAAAAAACATCCCGGCCGTTTTGTTTCCCTGCATGTAAAAGATGAGATCAAATCAACCAAGCGCGGAACGGGCGAAGGCTACGAAAGTACCATCCTTGGTACAGGGGTGGCCAATACCAGGGACATCACCGACCTGGGTAAGAAATCAGGTGGCACTTTGCATTTTATTATTGAACAGGAATCTTACCAGGGCAAATCACCGCTGGACTGTGTAAAGGAAGACCTGCGCATCATGAAAAGCTGGGGTTATTAATAGCACACTTCATATTTTCTTAAACCCTCCGCTGCCGGAGGGTTTTTTATTAGCGGGTACAGATGCCGCTGCGGAAAGCATAGGTAATGATACCTGCGATACTTTTGGCACCTACTTTATCCATGATGCGGGTACGGTGTCCTTCTACGGTTCGTTTACTCAGGCTCAGGCTGTAGGCGATCTCTTTGCTCGTAAACTCGCGGCAAATGAGTCGCATGATCTCTTTTTCGCGATCGGTAAAATGCAGATCAGCATCGGGCGGTAACTGGTAGTTGCGGGAAACGATTTCGGTCAGCTTTTCTGTAACCTCTTTACAGAAATAAGGTTTGTGTTCCGATACGGTACTGATGGCTTCCGAGATCTCCTCATTATCGGCACTTTTTAATACATACCCCAGGGCACCGGCTTCCAGCATACGCAGAATGGGCTCTTCTTTGTTGTAGGCCGATAATACGATAACACCGGTTCCCGGTCTTCTGCGGGCAATCTCCCGTGTAGCCATGATCCCATCCATCAGGGGCATATTGATATCTGTAAGGATGACATCGGGCGATAACTCTATCGAACGCCGAACCAGTTCCTGGCCGTTCATGGCTTCTCCGATAACTTCTATATGACGGATCTGGGAAAGCAGGTTGCGCAACCCGCTCCTGAACAGACAATGATCATCCGCAATCACTACCCGTATACTTCTTCTGAACATAACCGTTATTTTAAAGGTTAGTTAGACCGGTTACTGGGTTTGGTTTACCCAACAGGTGGAATTTCTACCTCTCATACACCGAAAGTTCCGGCTTTGTTAGTGTTGTCCGTTAGGTATTAATACGGTGGGAACCGGTTTTTTAACGGGTAAACAACGAAAGTAATATAAGCAGGAGAACGTGTTTCTACAATCGTTAAAACACGGTATTTAACAGCGTAGCTTAGCTTTTCGGGATCTTGTATTCTGCCAGCAGCTCATCCAGATCCATGCCCAAACCCTGTGCCAGTGCGGTTAATGTGGTGAAGGCAAAATTCACTTTACCTTTTTCGATGCGTTGTATCTGACTGTATTCCAGACCTGCTTCGGCCGCCAGCTGGCGGATACTGAGTCCCTTTTCTTTGCGCAGTTTGGTTAAGTGGGCTGCAAAACGGGCCAATATTTTTTCCTTGTTGGTCATCAAACAACAAGGTCAATGCAAAGCGGAAATTTATTGACGTATGATTATATATCATTTATTTTTTTCTGCTAACTTGTAAAAGCATGGACTCATTTGTCCGGCAGGTTGTATGAAAAAAAAGCAGTTCTCAGCCATCCCTCGTGAAACGCTTCACCAGATCCTGTATATCCTGGCCATGAAGCTTATCCACCAACAAAAAAGCCGCTGATAGTTATCAGTGAACGCTTCCCTGTTTTCCTGGCTAAGGGTACAGGAAGCTGTCTGCAGCGCGGCAAACTGTTGTTAATAATTCGGGGTGCAAATGTGGAGTACTAAATCCCCGTTAACCAACTACCCATCTATATTTTATGGAAATTGAGACCTATTAGGTCTCTAACAATTTCCGCTTTATGATCACTGCGATTACTACCGCTTACAAAATGGTAAGCAAACATGGTTTTGCAGATGTGATGCAGAACGGCCTTACGGGCGAAAAATCACTGCATGCCGCCGCTTTTTTTGATGCCGGTGATACGATCTGTTTATTTGAAGCGGACAAGATCCTCGAAACGGCCACCTACCTTACCATTCAAACAGGAGAACACAAACACATTACCCTCAGTCCGGATTTTCTGCAATACGTAAACCATAGCTGTGCACCCAATGTATTCTTTGATACCCAACAGATGCAACTGGTAGCTTTGCAGGAAATAGAACCGGGCGATGAACTCCTGTTTTTTTATCCCTCTACCGAATGGGAGATGGCACAACCCTTTGATTGTTTTTGCGGCAACAGCTGCTGCCTGCACCAGATCAAAGGGGCCGCTTATGTAACAGTGGAAGAAGCAGCACGTTACCGCCTCACCGCCTTTATCAGCGAACAACTGTTGAACCGCCAGAAGCCCTAGTTCTATGTTGCTGCCCGCTGAAAGAATTACCCGTTTACATACACTGCCCATCAAAATATGGGTACTGGCCCCGCAACTGGTTACCACCGATGCCAACCTTGATTACTATTATGATTTTACGCAAAGCATTGCGGAATATACCCGGGTATTTGCCGAGCTGCACCTGGATTGGCAATGGCAACCGGTAACCATCAGCAACTATTCCGACATCATAGATACCATTCTTGCCGAAAAAAACAAGGGTGTGATAATACCGGTAGTGTTGAATTTATGCGATGGCGATGAAGTGAACGGAACCCCCGGCATTTCTGTGGTGCAATTACTCGAAAAGAAAGGATTGGTATATACAGGTTCCGACGAACATTTTTACCGCATCACCACTTCCAAGATCCCGATGAAACAGGCTTTTGACAGTGCCGGGGTAAGCACCCCCGCCTGGGAAGCGATCACGGATCCCGAGCAGGACCTATCAGGCATTTTCCAAAGACTGGGTTCTCCCATCATCCTGAAACCTGCCGTATCCGGTGGCAGCATGGGAGTGGGTACCCGTAATGTAGTGCATACAGAACAGGAATTGCAGCTGCAGTTGCAGCAGATGTTTGCAGGCTATCGCGGCTGGAACCTGGCCGTGGACGGAATCCTTGCCGAAGCTTTTATCCAGGGGGCCGAGTTTACCACCATGATCCTGGGATCGGCTGTTTTTCCCGGGCAGTGTTATGTGTTAACGCCGGTAGAAAGGTTGTTCCATGCTTCTTTGCCCGAAACGGAAAAATTTCTTTCATTCGACCGGTTATGGGAGATCTATGAAGACGAAACGCCGATGCCAGAAGAAGCAAATTTTTATGAATACCAGTTGCCTGATGAAGCTTTACATGCTTCCCTGCAGGAGATCAGTATGGCGGCCTACAAAGCCTGTGGCGGAACGGGTTATACGCGGGTGGACATTCGCAAAGACTTTACCACCGGCCAGCTCTATGTTCTCGAAGTAAATGCGCAATGTGGGTTAAGTGAAGATGAGAATTATACATCCATCGGCGCTATCTTACGGATGAGCGGCGTATCTTTCACAGCGGTCATTACCGATATCATCGAAGATGCTTTCCGTAGAAATAAATTATAAACCGGTCCCTGCGAGAAAATGAAAGTCTGTGTACTCCAACCCGATTACTCAACCACCCAGGTAGATTACCAGCAGTACGATCCCCCGCGTAACCTGCAGCACCTTTTACCCGAAGCAGAAGTGCATCATGTGTTTCTGAACAAACTCACCACCTACCGCCAGTTACAGGAACTGCGGCACAAGGACTACGATATTTTTGTTAACCTCTGCGAGGGATACCTTGAATGGGAAGTGCCTTCGATAGATGTGATCTATACACTTGACCTGCTGAATCTGCCTTATACCGGACCAACCACCCTGTTATACGATCCGCCCAAAGAGCTGATGAAATACGTAGCTTACTGCGAAAACATCGCTACCCCTTCTTATGTATTGATTGAACAGGGAACGGATCTGGCAATCGCTGTTGCAGCACTGCAGTTCCCGCTTTTTGTGAAACCCGCCAAAGCGGGTGATAGCCTGGGGGTGGATGCACAGTCGCTGGTAAATAACTTACAGGAACTTCAGATCAAAGTAAACAATACGATCGGAGCTTATCCGCAACTGTTGGCCGAAGAATATATTGCGGGCCGCGAGTTCACAGTATTGATCGCGGCCAATGCAGATGGTACAACCGCCACCACCTTTCAACCCATAGAATATATTTTTCCCGAAGGGTTTGCTTTTAAGACCTATGCCTTAAAAACCTCCGAACTGCATCCGAAAGCCAATATTCCCTGCACCGATCCGGTAATTGAAAAACAACTTCGCGAAGCCGCACAAAAAATATTCAAAGGCTTCCAAGGTGCCGGTTATGCCAGGCTCGATTTCCGGTTGAATGAAAAAGGGCAACTCTTTTTTCTCGAGATCAATTTTACCTGTTCTGTTTTTTATAGTGATGGATATGAAGGCTCGGCCGATTTTATCCTACAGTACGATGGTCTTGGACAGGAAGGATTTCTCCGCCACATGATCGCCGAAGGGTTGGCCCGCCACCGGCGCAAACAGAAAAAATACCGCATCAAAGGAACAGCCATTGCCGGTTATGGTATTTATGCTACCTGTAATATTCCTGTGGGTGAGATCATTTTTCAGGGAGAAGGCAGATCGCAACGCATCATCACCCGCCGCTCGGTGCAGGAAAACTGGACTGAAGCAGATCAACTGATTTTCCGCCGTTATGCCTACCCCCTCAGCCGGGAACTGTTCCTGCTCTGGGACGATAACCCTTCCGAATGGGCACCCCAGAACCATTCCTGTCAGCCCAATACCGGTTATAATGGCCTGGATGTAGTGGCCCTGCGTGCGATCCGGTGTGGCGAAGAACTTACCCTCGACTACGCCAGCTTTCTCGACGAAAATATGGAACCATTTGACTGTCAATGTGGTACACCTGCCTGCCGGGGCAGGATCTGTGGCATCCCCGGTAATTCGGTCACCAGCCGGGAAGAAAAACGCCGGTCTTAAACAATCCTCCTTTTTATCGGTCTAAGTTCTACAGCCAAGGGTCTGTTAAAAACGGTTGTACTATGTAACCAGGGCGTATTTGCCTGGTCAAACCGGTACCAACCAGCGGGGAGTTATTATGTCCAGATTCGAGATCCTGAAAAAATTGATGCAGAAACACCGGTTAAGACTGCTGGTTACCTATGTATTGTTTTCGCTTGAGATGCTGGGCTCGCTGATGCGTCCTTTTTTTCTGGGCGAAGCGGTGAACGACCTGATCAAGGGCAGTTACCGCGGACTCATTCTCCTGTCTGCCGTTCACCTGGCCTGGCTGGTGATCGGAACCTTGCGGCACCGTTATGATACGCGTACTTATTCCGCTATCTATACTTCTCTGGTCACCCGTTTTTTAGCGCGCCGCATTACCCGGGCGGATGTGTCCAGGTTAAGCGCCCACTCTACGCTGGCGCGCGAGTTTGTGGACTTTCTGGAGTTTGACCTGATCTATGTAATGGAAGCAGCGTATAACCTGATCGGCTCCGCCATACTCTTGTATTTCTACGACCGTTCGGTGGTGGTATTATGTCTGGCCATACTGTTGCCGGTACTGGGTATCAGTTATGTATATGGCAAGCGTATGAAAAGACTGAACCGGCTGAAGAACGATGAACTGGAAAAACAGGTAGATATTATTTCTTCCGGCGATAACCAGGCTATTTCGAAACACTTCAATAACCTGCGCCACTGGCAGGTGCGCATCAGCGACCAGGAAGCCTGGAACTTCGGGATCATGGAACTGATGGTGATGGTAGTGATTGGTATTTCTCTGCTGATCACGAATACGGTTTCGGGTTCCACCATACTGGCGGGTAACCTGATCGGGATCTATACGTATATACTCAAGTTTGTATCCGGACTGGATACCATCCCTTATACCGTACAACGGCTTACTTCGCTGAACGATATTACCCGCAGGATAGAACTGCAGACAGATGATTTCCCTACCGAAGGCCCGGAACCTGTTTACCGTGAGCCAGCTTATCGTACTGTCATCAAACCAGCCCTATAAATTACCGCGTCTTTGCCTTTGCGGGAAAATATATGCATGCCAAAGTGTAGTTATTTTTCCGATATCGATTTCGTAAACTGTTTGCCGATCATTGCGTGCATTCTCCCGAAAACTGATTAATTTTTGGCTTCAATCATTAATCTGTTCAGCTATGTCATCCAGAAGAAAATTTTTACAGAACACGGCCATGGTAGCGGGTGGTGGGCTGCTGGGTTCTGCTTTGCCCGGTTCTGCCTTTGCGTATTTCAAAAACAGTATTGCCCCGAGTGACCAGTTAAATGTGGCGGCCATTGGCATCAACGGTATGGGATGGAGCAATGTTACGGCGGCTGTAAAAGTACCCGGTGTAAACCTGGTGGGTGTTTGTGATGTAGACAAAAATGTGATCGCCCGCCGCCAGGGCGATATGGCCAAGCTAAAAGTAGACAGTTCCAAAGTAGCCGTATACAACGATTACCGCAAACTGCTCGAGAATAAAGATATTGATGCGGTGATCATTGGTACACCCGATCACTGGCATGCGCTGCAGATGATACATGCCTGCGAAGCGGGTAAAGATGTATATGTAGAAAAACCGGTGGGCAATTCTATCGGCGAATGCCGTGCCATGGTAAACGCACAAAAGCGATACAATAAAGTGGTGCAGGCAGGCCAGTGGCAACGCAGCCAGCAGCATTTCCGCGATGCTATCGAATATGTAGACAGCGGTAAACTGGGCATGATCCGCACAGTGAAAGTCTGGTGTTATCTCGACTGGAAACAACCCCTCGATAAACAACCCAATGCGCCCGTTCCGGCGGGAGTGGATTATAAAACGTGGTTAGGTCCGGCACCCACGGTTCCCTTCAATCCCAACCGCTTCCATTTTACCTTCCGCTGGTTCTGGGATTATGCAGGCGGGTTGATGACGGATTGGGGCGTACACTTACTCGATTATGCTTTGATCGGTATGAAAGTGGCCAACCCGCACGCCATTTCGGCCGTGGGTGGCAAATTTGCCAAACCCGATTCGGCCGATGAAACACCAGATACATTGATGACGATGTATGAATTTGACGGATTCAATATTGTATGGGATCATGCCGTAGGCATTGGTAACGGTAATTATGGCAGGGACCACGGCATTGCTTTTATCGGTAATAACGGAACCCTGGTACTGAACCGCGGTGGCTGGGAAGTACTGGAAGAAAAAAAGAATGCAAACAAAGTGGTGGAGCCTTTCCATAAGTCAAGTGATAATGGGTTGGACAATCACTGGGTCAATTTTGTGGATGTGGTAAAATCGCGCAAGCTAACCGACCTGCATTGCCCTATACAGGCGGGTTCAGATATTGCCTGTTTCTCGCAGATGGGAAATATTGCTTTCCGCAGTGGCCAGAAATTACAATGGGATGCTGCGAAACAGCGCTTCAAAGACGAAGCCATCAACCGGAAATATTTACTGAAGCAATACCATAATGGTTACCAGCTTCCTAAAATGTAATGTCATCACTTATTCAGGGAGAGAAAATTTTGGGCAGGTTACCGACTTATTAATAGATTAGCTATATGAAAAAAATAATTCTCTTATCTGCTACGCTAACGATTACGGTTGTTGCCATGGCGCAGCGGAAAATAAACCAGGATAGCCTGGTAAAAGAAGCTGCCAAAACAGAATTCTGGGAGCCGGTTCCCAAACTGGTAACGCCAGGTAAAACAGCAGCAGATGCACCTTCGGATGCGATTGTTCTGTACAATGGGAAAGATGTAGCGCAGTGGCAGAAAGAGAAAGGTGGCGCCCCCGGCTGGAAGATAGAGAAAGATGGTGCTTTAACCGTGGTAAAAGGTTCCGGTAATATTGCCACCAAACAGGGTTTTGGCGATTGCCAGTTACATATTGAATGGAGAGAACCGGCTGCGATTGCGGGTGCCAGCCAATCGCGCGGCAACAGCGGGATCTTTTTTATGGGGAGATATGAGTTACAGGTACTGGATTCGTACAATAATCCTACGTATGTAAACGGACAGGCAGGCAGTATCTACAAACAACATGTGCCACTGGTAAATGCCAGCCGCAAACCCGGCGAATGGCAGAGTTATGATGTGATCTTTACCGCACCCCGTTTTTTCTCGGATGGCAAACTGCAAACGCCCGCAACCATTACCGTTTTACATAACGGTGTATTGGTGCAGAACCATGTAAGCATCAAGGGCCATACCGAATGGATCGGTCAGCCTAAGTACGAAGCGCATAGTGATAAAGAGCCACTGGTATTACAGGACCATGGCATGGATGGTGGTAACCCCATGAGCTACCGGAATATCTGGATCAGAGAATTGTAAACCTTGCAGAATACAGTTAGGCAAACGGCTTCCATCGGAAGCCGTTTTGTTTTGCGCATGGGTGAGTGTTGAGAGCGAAAAAAATCATAAACCAAACTGGTGGGTATCTATCCACTCGGCTTTTGTCATCGTCCACCAGTCGTCGGCAATACCTTTTAATACATATTCATACGGCAGCCAGCCATATCCATCCTGGCCCCAGCCGGTTCCCCATGAGTTGCGGATCAGGAAAGCGCCGGTAGTAACCAGCTCCCGGTTCAGCGGGTTGCCGATCTTCATCGTATCATCATACCCAACGGCCATGATGGCATGGCCACCCGTATAATCTTCTTTTTTATCAGGGAAAGGAATTTTTCCGTCTTCGGCATGATCGAGAGAGGTATAACAGGTAAAACCAAAAATGGAAGGCAGCCCCTTGCGCAGGTGATCTTTGATAGTATCCAGCAAGTGGGGTTTACTAACTCCCACAGCATCCAGCCGGTAATAAGCAATCGCCTGGAAGTTCTGCGCGTAGGAATACAGGAAAGCCGTAGGCTCCTCATTTACTTTTGATTCATCATAGGGCCAGTATTTTTCCGGCACCATCCCAAACAGGGCCAGCGATGCCATGGCGGTTCGCAGGTAGGCCCCATCATCGCCCGTTTGCTGTAACAGGTTACGGGTGGCTTTGTACTGAAACAAACGGGAGCCGTCGATATGTTTACCAAAAGCCCGCCGTTCAAAATACTCATACAAACCAATAGACGCATGGGCCGTGCAGGAACCGATCTGCCCCTGGTCTTCGATAGGAGAACACCAGGCACGCAGGTCTACTTTTTTGGGGATAGTGGTAGTTGCTTTCTTTTTACCTGTTGCCGGGGTGTTGGCAGCATTCAATTGTGCCAGTAGTTTTTTCACGGGCTGTTTTACACCTCTTTCTACCTGTTTGGCGGTTAGTTCGGAACTGAACGGGGTCTGGTCGCGGAAATCAGGATAGTCTTTTAACCAGCCTTTTCCTTTGGGAAGGTTTTTCATAGTATATCGGATGTTTACAGGCGGCAGTGAGATCAACTGCTCCCCGGATCAATGGATATGTAAAAAAAATAAACCCACCTGGCTTCCGCAACGGGGAAAACACCCTTTTTTCTGCGTATTAATGCTTATCCATTTGCATGATTTGCTTGTTATCTTGCAGTTTCATGAAACAGGGCAACACTACTTCTCCATTAATAGCCACACCCGCCGAAGTGCTGGAATCTGTATTCGGATATACCGAGTTCAGGCATAACCAGGCGGCCATCATTGAACACCTGCTATCGGGCAAAGATGCTATTGTACTGATGCCCACGGGCGGAGGTAAAAGCCTTTGTTACCAGGTACCCGCCCTCTGTTTACCCGGTGTAACCATCGTGGTTAGTCCGCTGATTGCACTGATGAAAGACCAGGTAGATGCACTGGTATTGAGTGGTGTAAAAGCCGCTTTCCTGAACAGTACCCAAAGCAGTGGCGAGCAGGGAGTTATCCTGCAGCAATTGCGCCGCAACGAATTAAAACTGCTATATGTGGCACCCGAGCGTTTGGTGGGTGGCGAAGTTCAGTTCCTGTCTTTTCTCAAAGAGATCAACGTTTCTTTGTTTGCGATTGATGAAGCGCATTGTATCAGTCAGTGGGGACATGATTTCAGACCCGAGTACCGCGTACTGAGTCAGCTAAAGCAACAGTTCCCCGCTATCCCCATTATTGCTTTAACGGCAACAGCAGATACGTTGACGAGGAAAGATATTATTGAGCAATTAAGGGTAACCGATTACCAGGTATTTGAGAATAGTTTTAATCGCCCCAACATCTACTATTATATCAAGCCCAAAAAAGGGTATTATGATGTACTGGTAGATTATCTCGAAGAACACAAGGAAGATAGCGGTATTATTTACTGTTTAAGCCGGGCGGCCACCGAAAGTCTGGCCACCGATCTGCAGGCGGATGGATTTAGCGCGGCGGCCTATCATGCCGGTCTCGACAAAAGCATCCGCGATGAGCGGCAGGATCTTTTTTTGAAAGATGATATCAGGATCATAGTGGCCACGGTTGCTTTTGGCATGGGCATTAACAAAAGCAATGTACGATTTGTGGTGCATGCCGATCTGCCCAAAAATATAGAAGGTTATTACCAGGAAACAGGCCGTGCTGGTCGCGATGGATTGCATAGCGAAGCCATCCTGTTTTATGGCGCAGGTGATGTGATGAAACTGAAAGGGTTTGCACAGGTAGAGAATAATCCCGAACAGACACAGATCCTGCTGAAGAAACTGGACCAGATGGTACAACTCTGCGAAACACGCGGCTGCCGCAGAAAATACCTGCTTACTTATTTCGGAGAACAGGCGCCCGACTATTGCGGTAGTTGCGATAATTGCCTGAGCAAACCCGAACTGCAGGACAGTACCATTATTGCGCAGAAAATTCTCAGTACCGTTTACCGTCTGAACCAGGGTTTTGGTATGCGTTATGTGGTGGATATCATGAAGGGCAGTAACAGCGAGAAGATCCGCGAGGAACATAAAAAATTATCGGTGTATGGTGTAGGCAAAGACAAACCCAAAGAAGAGTGGCTACACTATGTAAAAGAATTATTGCACTATGGTTACCTGCAGCAAAGCGAAGGAGAGTATCCTGTGCTGAAACTGGCAGAGAAAAGTAATGTGGTATTATTCAAGGCAGAAAAAGTTTATTTATCTGCACCGGTGCAGGTAGTGATTGCCAAAGAACCGGAGATCTACCAGCAGCATGCTTACGAAAAAGGATTGTTCGAAGAACTGAAGCAGCTGCGTAACCGTATTGCGCATGAAGAGAATGTACCGGCTTACCTGATCTTCAGCGACAGTACCTTACTTGATCTGGCCACTTATCTTCCATTGGTAAAAACAGATCTTCCGAAAATAACGGGTTTTGGTGCCTATAAAACCGAACGGTATGGTATGCCTTTTCTGGAGAAGGTACAGGATTACTGCATCGAACATAAAATACCTACCCGTATAGACCTGAAAAAAATGCCGCGCACGAGAAAAGCCAGTGCCCCGCGCGAAAGGGCTTCGGATACCAAACGGATCAGCTATGATATGTACCGTTCGGGGAAGTCGGTAAGAGAGATTGCGGAAGAGCGGCAACTGTCGCTTACTACTGTTGAAACACATCTCAGTCATTATATCACCATTGGCGATCTGGACGTGGATGAATTGGTACCCGCTGATAAAAGGGAATTGATAGAAGCGGTAGCCAACCAATTTGGACGCCTGGGTTTAAAACAGATCAAAGAGCATGTGCCCGAAGAGATCAGTTATGGCGATATCCGCATGACCATCGCTGCCCTCAACGGTCGGGACGCTTAAGCGGCCTGACCGTTGAGGGCAGCGGAGCACCCATTAAATAAGCAAAACAACGCCCCCGTAAGCAACAACTCCGCTGTAAACAGAATGTATATCGTCAATTCCGAACTACCGTTCAGACAGTAGTAGCTGCCCGAATGGCAAAAGCTGCCGTATGCATTATATTCCCGGAGAAGTGTATCATATCTATAACCGAGGTAATAACCGACAAAGGATATTTTTCAGTGATAGAAACTATGCGTTTTTCTTACAGAAAATCCACAAACAGCTTTCTCCTGCCTGCGAACTGTTGTGTTGGTGCCTGATGCCTAATCATTTTCATTTGCTGGTGATGGCTACAGCGAATGGTTGTGTAGAAAGACCTTCTTTTGGCGGTAAACCCATGCAGGAATTTTCTTATCAACTGGGGATGTTGCTTAGCAGTTACTCGCAGGCTATTAATAAACAGAATGGTACGACTGGTTCGCTATTTCAGCAAAAGACGAAGGCGAAGTGTGTTAGTGGTCAGGCCGCTTTGAGCGTCCCGACCCGGCGGAGTCATCTTATTACCTGCATGCATTACATTCATCAAAACCCATCAAAAGCAAAGCTTGTAGAAAAATTAGAAGATTGGCCTTATTCTTCTTTTCGGCAATTAACCGGGGCTGATCATGTTTTGATTTGTAATAAGAAATTATTGTGGACCCTTTCGGGGCATGAGTCATCCTCGTTTTATGCGGATAGTTATGGGGTGTTGGATGAGGACTTATTAAAAAGGATTTGGTAGGATGCGAAAGAGCTGGGATACCAGTAGTCTGGCTGCGGGGGGATGGGTAGTAAGGTTTCATTATGAATCTGGGCTATTAGTGGTCAGGCCGCTTTGGGCGTCCCGACCAGTGGTGGCCCACCTGAGCGCCCTTAATTCTGCCCAGCTGACTGCAGAACCCTGCAGCATAAAACCACAATGACCACCCTGTGCCGGTGTTTCCAGGAACAGGTAGGGATGAGGTGCAATAATTTCTTCGCACATACATTCGGGAGTCAAAAAAGAATCGTTTTTAGCCTGTACCAGTAAAGAAGGGACACGGATGTTTTTGAGCAAAGGTTTTACACTGGCTTTGGTATAAAAATCCAGCGCATTTGCAAAGCCGTGCAAGGGAGCCGTATAACGGTTATCGAAATCTGCAAAATGTTTGATCTTTTCATAGCCCGCATAACTGATCTGCTCGGGAAATATTTTTTCTTTGGCTTTGATCTTCTCACCTAGTTTGCGCAGAAAACGTGAACTGTAAATGGTATTGGTTGATTGGGAGAGAACTTTCACACTACTCACCAGATCGCAGGGAACAGAAAAACCAATTACTTTTTTTACCTGTTCCGGCACTTCATCAGGGAACTCAGCTATCGCCCGCAAACTTAAACTGCCACCCATGCTGAAACCCACCAGTATAATTTCTTCGTAACCATATTGCCGGATCGAATGATCGATCACCAAGCGCAGGTCACCTGCATCTCCATGGTGATAAAACCGAGGCAGGCGGTTCATCTCACCACTGCAGCTGCGGCAGTTCCAGCCCAGGGCATCGAAACCATTCTGTGTAAACAATTTAGCCATGCCTACTACATAATGCCGACTGGAGTCTCCCTCCAGTCCATGGGTAATGATCACCAGTTTCTTACTGCCGGTTCTATGCCAATCCAGATCCACAAAATCCCCATCCGGCAGTTCCAGTCTTTCCCTTTCCTGGTAACGGAAATCCACTTTACGGAACAGGCTCGGAACAATCGTCTGCAGATGGCCATTGTATTGCCAGAACGGCGCTTTGAATTGTGGTTGCGGAAGGATGGGCATGGGGCGAAGGTAAATCAATGATAGAATGAGTGAATGATAGCATGATAGAATGTTTTGAGCGGTATTCGCTGGAAGAATAGGGTATATTGGATACCTGTATTCCCCCATTCTATCATGCTATCATTCACTCATTCAGAATATCGTACCTTCAAATCATGCCAGAAAATAAATACCTGAAATACTTCAAAGTAGCTTCCTTGTTCAACACCCGACGTACCAGGGATATTTTCCAGGTGAACCCAACAGTGGTGCCAACACGGGAGGAAGCGCAGGAGATCAGCGTAAGTGTGTTCGATTATTCGCCGGTGCACCTGCATGAGCAATCGTTTACCAGTATTACAGATTGTTTTCCGTTTAAAGACAACCATCATACCAGCTGGATCAATATTGACGGGATCCGCAAGGCAGATGTAGAAACAGTTTGCAACTATTATAATATACATGTGCTGATACAGGAGGATATCCTGAGTGTAAGCCAGCGGCCCAAGATGGACGACCTGGATCCTGTACTTTCCTGCCTCTTGAATATGCTGTACTTTAACGACCGCACGGGTGCGGTGGAAACGGAGCAGATCAGTATCATACTGGGGAAGGATTTTGTACTTTCTTTTCAGGAAGATGCGGGGCGGGATGTGTTTGATCCTGTCAGGGAAAAACTGCGGATCAGCAACAGCAAACTACGGATCAGTGGCGCCGATTATCTCTGTTATGCATTACTGGATATGATCGTGGATAATTATTATGTAGTGATGGAGAAACTGGGCGAGCATATTGAATTGCTGGAAGAGAAGATCATCCGCAGCAGCAACACCCGCGCACTGGCCGAGATCAATAACCTGCGTAAGGAGTTGATTGTGTTAAAAAGAAATGTGAGTCCGGTAAGGGAACTGATTAATGGCTTTATCCGCAGCGACAGCGACCTGCTAGAAGAACGAACCACCAAATACTTCAAAGATATTTACGACCATATTGTACAGGCCAACGATCTCGCAGAAAACTACCGGGATATGATGATGAACCTGCAGGACCTCTACCTCAGCAATGTAAACCTGAAGATGAATGAAGTCATGAAAGTAATGGCCGTAGTAACCTGTTTACTGGCACCCGCTACGGTCATCGGCGGCATCTTCGGCATGAACTTCGACCGCATTCCTTACCTGCACCATCAATACGGATTTTTTATTGCGGTGGGCTTGATGCTGGTAGTGCCGGTGTGGATGGTATTTGTGTTCCGGAGAAGAGGGTGGTTTTAGGGGAACGATTAGCGGATTTTTCTCTGCGCAAACTCCCCGTTCTCTCGTTCTCTGCGATGAATGTGAGATCTATTCACCGCAGAGAACGAGAGAGGCAGAGGCTTTGCAGAGATCGGTCCTTAATCCGCTATCCGCCAATTCGCCAATCCTATATCTTGATCAGTTTCCATTTGCCACGCTTAAACAGGATCACACTCGTGATGGTGATACAGGTCTCTGTAACTACGATGGCAATAAACACACCGGTGGGTCCCATGTTCCATACAATGGCCAGCAGGTATGCAAAAGGAATCTGGAATACCCAGAACCAGAACAGGTTGATCCAGGTCGGTGTTTTACTATCTCCGGCACCATTAAAAGCGTTGATCATGACCATCCCTACGCCATAAAAAATATAGCCCAGACTTACAATGCGAAGAGCGAGTACGGCTGTTTTTACCACAGCAGGGTCATTGTTGATCAGGAATACAAAAAACTCGGCACAGGTAAAAAACAGCACTGATACGATAGCCATGAAAATGGCATTGTATTGTGCGGTTTTCCACACAGACTTCTCTGCCCTTTCGGGTTGTTTGGCACCCAGGTTCTGGCCCACCAATGTGGCGGCAGCATTACTGAGTCCCCAGGCAGGCATCAGGAAAAAGATCAGCAACCGGATAGCGATGGTATAACCGGCAATGGCATCGCTCCCAAAACCGGCAATGATCCTGGCCATGGCGATCCAGCTGGCAGAACCGATCAGGAACTGCAGGGTTCCGGTAGAAGCAATTTTAAAAATGCCTTTCAACACAGACACATCGGGTATAAAATGCCTGAGATGGATTTTAATGATCCCCTTTCCTTTAAAAAGATGATATACCTGGTAACATACCCCAATACCTCTACCCGTAGTAGTAGCCATGGCCGCACCCGGTAACCCAAAATAATGGATGAGTATGGGACATAGGATGATATTACAGATATTGGCCAGCCACAAACTGCGCATGGCAATAGTAGCATCGCCGGCACCGCGGAAAATCCCGTTGATGAGGAACAGCAGCATGATCACGATATTACCGCTGAGCATGATGCGGGCATAGGTAGTGCCCATTTCAATGATGGCGGCATTGGCACCCATCAGTGAGAGAATGGTACCGGCATAAAAGAAACCAACAACGCTGATGATCACAGAAACGAGTAACGAAAGCAGGGCCGCCTGTGCACCGGCTCTGGCAGCGTCATCGTAGTTTTTTTCGCCTACGCGACGTGCTACCATAGCCGTGGCGCCCATACTTAAACCGATGGCTACCGAGTAGAGAATGGTTAAAAAGGATTCTGTTAAACCCACTGCGGCTGCGGCATTGGGTCCCAGCTTGCCTACAAAGAAAATGTCTACCACGGCAAATACAGATTCCATACACATTTCCAGTATCATGGGAATGGCCAGCATAAAAATGGCTTTCCGGATACTGCCCGTAGTAAAATCCTGGTGTTCGCTGTTAAGAGATGTTTTGAGATTAGCCCATAGGGATGGCTTTCTCTGATGAGTTGTATGAACAGTCATTACGTAAATGAATTAGAATGTAAAATGAATATTTACCAATTACAATGGATAACCATTGTGTAAGCGATAATAAGAGGTGAGCCTAAACGTTCAATGATGTCTGCCTAAGCTCTGCTTAGCTGTTCATGGGCGTAAAATTGGTAAAAAGATGCTGCCTTTTTTTTCGGTGGTACCGGCGCTGCGGGAACGAAAATAGTAAAATGATCCGTAAAACAAAATAATCAAATCAGATAATCGGTAATATACCAGTATGAATGCGTTAGTCTTTTCTTTTTGTTTTCTCGAGGATGATCGATGAAAGATCCCCGGGATTGAAGGGCTTGGTGATACAGCCATTCATGCCCGATTGAAATGCTTTTGATTGAATATCAAGGTTTATGGCAGAGGTGGTGAGGGCAATGATGGGTACTTCCTGATTGAATTTTCTCACTTCCCGTGTTGCAGTATATCCATCCATTACGGGCATTTGTATATCCATTAAAACCAGGTCGTAAGTATTGTTACGGATTTTCTCAACGGCAATAGCGCCATTGGCGGCCAGATCAACCGTGGCATGCCAGTGCTGCAGCATTTTTTCGGCTACCATCACCTTAAAAGCCACATCTTCTACCAGCAGAATATGCAGTCCGCTCAGATCCTGCTTCTGTAATTTTTCTTCCGGTTTGCTTTCTTCGCTGGTCTCTTCTGTATGTTTTTTGAAACGGAGTGTAAAGTAAAAACGGGAACCCTTACCCACTTCGCTTTCGAGCTGTATATGGCTGTTCTGTAGCTCCAGCAGGCGTTTAATGATGGTGAGCCCCAGGCCCGAACCCCCAAAATCGCGGGTGATATTGTTATTGGCCTGCGTAAACCTTTCGAATATAAGTCCCTGTTTTTCGGGAGGGATGCCGGTATCTTCTATCGAAAAATCGATCAGCACATCCTGTTCGGTGGTGAAATGAAGTCCTACGCGGATGGTAACCGGTCCATTCTGTGTAAGTTTTACCGCATTGGATACCAGGTTATTCAGGATCTGTCCCAGCCGCACATCATCGCCCGTTACATATTTTGGTACGTCATCATCGTAGAGGATTTTGATGGTATCTCCTTTTTCTTCGGCCCTTACGCGGTTGACCATTTTAATATTCTTGAGAAAATGCAGCAGGGTAATGGTCCGTTCCACAAAATTGATCTTACCCTCTTCCATTTTGCTGAAGTCGAGCACATCATTCACCAGGTTTAAGAGATTTTCTGACGAGATCTCCATTACCCTTAACTGTTCTTTTTGTTCGGGAGAAAGGGGATGGTACTGCAGCAACATAATGGTGCCGATGATGGCATTCAGCGGGGTGCGGATCTCGTGACTCATCACCGACAGGAACTCCCTTTTGGCCTGCGCCGCTTTTTCGGCCAGGTTGCACTAGTTGATGAGTTCCTGTTCCAGTATTTTGGTCTGGGCAATCTGTTTGCCAAGAAAAGTAATGATATTGATGATATCTCCTTCCTGTTCTCCGAATTCGATACTTCCTTCGGGGTCCAGAGATCGGATGGCTTCTTTCAGTTTGAGGATGGATTGCTCCCTGATCTCATTCTCACGCTGCAGATCGCGGGTAACGAGCTGGTATTCGCGCTCGCTGATATCAAATGCGTGTTCAGTGATCTTTTTGTCTTTTTCGGAAGACTCATAACATTTGCTCACCGTTTCCAGAAAAACAGCGAGCTCCGGATTGCTTAGTAAGCCTGCCGGGAGGAAGCGTTCTATTTGATTTTCCAGAATGGAATGGTAAGGCATGTTATAAGGTATGAAATAGGACAATAATCAGATCTCTGTAAAAGTTGTGATGGTCATTGTTTGGTTATGCAGTTCGCAATTATTCAGTTTGCCGAGGGGCGATATTTCTCCGTAAGAGTAAAAACCAGTGATCACCGTATCAGGCCCCAGCACTTTGCGGGCGGCTTTTACTTCTTCGTAAGTTCTTTCCTGCAGGATCAGTTTGCGGCCTACACAACTGATGAGGATCGACAGTTCGGGCAATTGTTGGGCAGTGTCCTGCAGGGCATTGGTGGCAGCTACCGAAGAACCATTGATGATCTTATCAAAATTGGCTTTCATCAGGCGCACTTTACTGCCTTCGGGCAGGTTACCGGCGAATATCATACTCTTGTCAACTTCATTGATGCCGAGGAGGGTTTTAACGAGATTTTGTCCATCATCGCCTACACGCATAGACAATGGGAAGAACAGTGCCGAGCCAGGCAGCTCGTAGCTCGTCTACATAAGGCCCGAGGTTTTCTTTATACAAGTCCAGGGCGCTGCAGCCATTGATCTCGTATACAATATTTTTTTCAGAGCGGGTAATAATGCGTTCGCGGCCAAACTCATCCCAGACACCAAAAGAGCTATGACCTACCGGCAGTTGATTCCCGTAGAAGCCGATGGTTACCACATTTCCTTCTGCAGCCGGGGCATCCAGGCCTACCTGTGTTTTCTGGAAACGGTCCGCATCGCCGGCCATACCGCCGGTAATGGAAATGCCCCTGGGATTATTTTCGTTAAAACCATTTACGAGTTCGCTGCCATTGGAGAAACTGCCTTCGGAGATCACAAATACGGTTACGAGATCAGCTGCATCCAGCTCTTTCATGAGGTTTTTGCCTGTTTCAAAACTGCTGCTGTGCTGGTTTACGTTCATCTCGGCACAGCGGATGCGGGTATGGCCAAACTGAATGGCCGTAAGGGCGATGGTTTCATCAAAAACCGCATCATCTGCAATCTCGCCGGAAGTTGAGCAGGAAACAATATGGACATTAGGAAATTTGGCGCGTTTGGCGGCAAAAATGGCCGGATCTGTTACGAGTGAGCCGGCACCAAACAGGAACACCAACTGGCAGGTGGCATTGTTAAAGTGACTATTCTGACCTACCGTATGCCACTGCCCCCCGTAAAATGCTGCTGAATGGATTGCATAGGCTGAATCGAAGATTAGATGAACAAGATAACCGAATCTGTCTGCTCCTGAACTGAGCGAACGGGAATTTTGTGGAAGAATGCGCAAAAACCCCTGCCGCAATCGTTTGCGATACAACAAATAGGGGGATTGGGTTGTCTATTTATGTAAAACGGGGATCTCATGTTGGAGGCAAGAAGGAAACCAGCCTCTGATTTTTGACGTAATTTACCTGAAAACCTTGGGCGTTCACTACACGTACAATATTCTGCTTAATGCACCGTAACCAACCGCTAACCGTACATCTTTTTTTGCATCCTTGTTTTGAAGGACGTGAAAAAATGCTGCGGGCATGCGCAAGGAAAATTTTTCTTCCCTTGAATCGGCAACAAAAAGTGCTACAGATTTTTGCGACAATACTGTTGATGTTATTTTATTCTGAAGCCCTCAGTCAGGACAGGGGAAGAATCACCGGTACACAATGTATACTTACCACAGATTTACCCACGCTGACCTCTTTAAGACCAGCCTCCGGAGGTACGATAAGCTGGGAAAAAACAACTGATCCAACGTTTGCTTCTGGAATTACCACTATTGGGCTGGCTGCTGGACAACAATCTTATACAGATGTAGCACTTCCTGTTGGTGATACCTATTACAGGCGGGTATTAACGTTGTCCTCAGGCGTCGATTTTTTATATAGTGATACAATTAGGATCAGTGTTTATGCAAGTGGGTCACTTCCTACAAAGCCAACTTTTAACCCCGTTCTTGGGACTGAAACTGAAATATGTCAGCAAACAACATCTTTTAATGTATTTTATACCACTGGCGGGACTCCGGATAAATATTCGATTATTTGGAGTCCCGCTGCTATTACGGCTGGTTTTGAGGATGATTATAATAAAACTCTGGGTGCAACGCCCAATAGTTTTTCAGTTAGGGTTCCTGCAGCCGTAAGTGCAGGAACATTTTCTGGTACATTGATTGCCGTTAACACAACAACGGGCTGTACGGTCAGTAATGCGTCACAGATAATTGTAAATGCATTACCTGTTATTTCCGTTCAGCCAGCTACCACTGTTCAGAATATATGTTTGAGTGGGACCGCTACAGATTTATCTATTACGGCTGCTACACCAGGTGGTGTAATAACAACAACATCCGTACAATGGTATAGTAATGTTACCAATAGTAACAGCGGTGGTACAGTTGTGGCAACACATCCGGCTCCACCTGCTACAGATACCTATACCCCACAAACAAGTGTAGCCAATGCTTTATACTACTATGCTGTTGTAACCAATAGTAAAAGTTGTGTAACTAACAGTAATCCGTCGGGTCTCATTACAATCAATGCAATACCATCAGCTCCTGCTGTTAGTAATAATGGCCCGGTATGCGTGGGTGCTACTTTGAGTTTAACAACTGCTACTTTAGGTGGGGCAAGTTATTCGTGGACAGGTCCGAATGGATTTATTTCAACGCTGCAGAATCCATCAATACCGACAACTTCCATTGGTGAAAGCGGCATTTATTCACTAACTGTTACAGTTAGTGGTTGTACAAGTGCAGCCAGCAGTACTACGGTTACTGTAAAATCAACACCTTCTACACCAAGTGCTGCAAACGGCGGAGCTGTATGTGTGGGTATACCCTTGCAGCTCACTACGGCAACAGTCAGTGGTGCAACGTATGCATGGACGGGTCCGGGTGGATTTAACTCATCAACGCAGAATCCATCTGTCCCCACAACTTCAACAGCAGAAAGTGGTACTTATTCTTTAACAGTGACCGTGAATGGTTGTACAAGTGCAGTAAGTAGCACTACGGCAACTGTTAATTCAATTCCTTCTACACCAACTGCAACAAATGGCGGAGCGGTTTGTGTGGGTACACCCTTGCAGCTCACTACGGCAACAGTCGGTGGTGCAACATATGCATGGACGGGCCCGAACGGATTTGTTTCATCTGCGCAAAGTCCATCAGTTCCAACCACTTCAACAGCAGAGAGTGGCACTTATTCGCTAACAATAACCGTGAATGGTTGTACAAGTGCAGTAAGTAGCACTACGGCAACGGTGAATTCAATTCCTTCTACACCAACTGCAGCAAATGGCGGAGCAGTTTGTGCGGGTGCACCATTACAGCTTACTACTGCATCGGTCAGTGGTGCAGCATATACATGGACAGGTCCGAACGGATTTGTTTCATCTGCGCAAAGTCCATCAGTTCCAACAACTTCTACGGCAGAGAGTGGCACTTATTCGCTGACAGTAACCGTGAATGGTTGTACCAGTGCAGTAAGTAGCACTACGGCAACGGTGAATGGATTGCCTACGGTTGCCATTACTGCCAGTGGACCCACTGTTTTTTGCGCGGGTGGTTCTGTAAATCTTACAGCCTCGGGTGGCCTTTCCTATAACTGGAGTAACGGTGCCGGCACATCGATTATTTCTGTGGCCAATAGTGGAACTTTCACGGTTACCGCAACTGATGGAAATGGGTGTAAGGGGACTTCGGCTGCTACCGTTGTTACGGTAAATGCATTACCCACGGCTACCATGACTGCCAGTGGACCCACTGTTTTTTGCGCGGGTGGTTCTGTAAATCTTACAGCCTCGGGTGGCCTTTCCTATAACTGGAGTACTGGTGCCGGCACATCGATTATTTCTGTGGTTAATAGTGGCAGCTTCACGGTTACCGCAACTGATGGAAATGGGTGTAAGGGGACTTCGGCTGCCACCCTTGTTACGGTAAATGCATTGCCCACAGCTACCGTTAGTACCAGCGGGCCAACCAGTTTCTGCGTGGGTGGGTCGGTTAGTTTAACCGCCAGTGCCGGTGCTGGTTATCTGTGGAGTACGGGTGCCACCACACAAACCATCAGCGTAACCGGTTCCGGAACGCCATCGGTAAGGGTAACGGGCGCCAATGGTTGTAATGCAACATCAGCACCTGTAACGGTTACGGTAAATCCATTGCCGGTAGCTACCATCAATAATGGCAATGCAGTTTCTTTCTGTGCAGGCGGCACTACGGATCTGACCGCCAGTGCCGGCAGCAGTTATCTCTGGAGTACGGGTGCTACTGCAAGAACCATCAGTGTGGGTACTGCGGGAGCAAGATTTGTAACTGTTACAGATGCCAATGGCTGCAGTGCTGTATCGGCTGTTACCAATGTAACGGTAAATCCATTGCCGTTGGCAACCATTAGTGCTGTTGGGGCTACTTCTTTTTGCGCAGGTGGGTCGGTTAGTTTAACCGCGAGTGCCGCTGCCACCTATCTGTGGAGTACAGGTGCCACCAGCCGAACCATCAGCATGAATACATCGGGTAACCCAACGGTAACGGTTACAGATATTAATGGGTGTAGTGCTACATCGGCACCTACCGCCGTAACTGTAAATCCCTTACCCAACCTCATCATTACCCATCCCGCTGCCGTTTGTGCACCCGGCACGGTTAACCTTACCGCTGCGGCTGTAACAGCAGGCAGTACGGCCGGTACTGTATTCACCTACTTTACCGATGCGGCTACCAGTACTGCTTTTACCTCGCCCACTACTACCGGTGTGGCCGGCACTTATTATATTAAAGGAACCCTGCCTTCCGGCTGCAGCAGTTCGAGGGCAGTAACGGTGGTCATTAATAATCCTCCTTCATTAACCACACAGAACCCCACGGCTGTTTGTGCACCGCAAACAGTTAATCTAACCTCGCCTGCTATTACACAGGGCAGCGATAACGGATTGGTCTATACTTATTTTACAGATGCTTCACTTAGTGCCACCCTGTTAAATCCTACTGCCGTGGGCAATTCGGGTGTTTATTATATCAAAGCCAATGCACCCGGTTCGGCCTGCTCTGCGGCTTTGCCGGTAACGGTAACGGTGCATCCCATACCTACCGGGAACCTGCAAACACCGGCGGTGAATTATGTATGCAGCGGTTCAACACTGCCACTGACTGCTACGGATGCTTTTGCTTACCAGTGGTTGTTAAACCAGACCCCGATTACCGGTGCCACCAATGCGCTTTACGAGGCAAGCAGTGCAGGCATATACTCGGTTCGTTTTATTTCGCAGGAAGGATGTGTGCGCGAAGCCACCAATACCCTGCGGGTAGACCAACTGGTAAAACCGGTACTGCGTTTACAGCTGAACAGTCGCTGCGTAGCGTTGCCGGTTGGTTTCAGCAATCTTTCAACCTATGCCGGTTCGGGCGGAATAAACTGGTTATGGGATTTTGGCGATGGGGCATTGGCCAATACTTTCTCACCTACACATACCTACGCAACTGCCGGAAATTATACTGTTTCACTCATGGCCAATAATCTATCCTGCCCGTCTTTAACAGAAACCATCAGTATCCCTGTTTATGTAGATTCTGCGAGGGTGCCGGTAAGATATCCTACCGTAAAAGCGGTGGCAGGAAAAGCTTTTCCATTGACTGCCCGATCGCTGGGTGCCTTGTACCGCTGGCAGCCGGCAACGGGGTTAAACAGTACCACCGTACAATCGCCCATGGCCACACTGAACAACGATATCGAATACACGGTTACCATTACCAACAGTGCCAGTTGCACCACCACCGATACGGTAGCGGTGAAACTGGTATTTGATGGAAATATATTTGTTGGGAATGGATTTACACCCAATGGCGATGGGGTGAACGACAGGTGTTATCCTATTCTAACAGGTGTTCGTTCATTGGTATATTTTAAGATCTATAACCGCTGGGGTAACCTGGTATTTCAAACCAATGATGCATCGCCACAGAATGGATGGGACGGAAAATACAATGGCCGCTTACAACCCGTGGGTACCTATACCTGGATTTCCGCGGCGGTAGATGGTAATGGAAATATCATTAAACGAAATGGAAATGTGTTGCTCATCAATTAAGTAAAATGAAAAAAAGATTCTGTAGGGATTGTTTACTGTTGCTGTTAGTGAGTGCTTTTTTAGCGCAACCCTCACTGGCACAGGATCCGCATTTCTCGCAATACTTCAGCTCGCCACTCACCTTTAATCCAGCGTTTAGCGGGCATTTCGACGGGCAACACCGGCTGGCGCTCAATTACAGAAACCAATGGTCTGGTGTAGGAGATCCTTATATAACAGGAACTGTTTCTTTTGATACAAAAATCATGCAGAACCGGATAGGAAGTAATGACCGCTGGGGCTTGGGTGTACATGCTTTGTATGATAAAACAGCGGGAGGTATTTATCAAAGTAACTATCTCTCTTTGTCAACAGGGTTTCATAAAGGACTGGATGCGGAGGGAGATCAAAGCATCGGGATAGGTGTACAGGCAACGCTGGCCAGAAGCAGCATTGATTTCAGTAAACTCTATTTCAACAACCAGTTCAACGGCGATAATTTTGACCTGAGTATTCCCAGTGGAGAAACGATGAATAACCGTTCTGTTTCTTATGCAGATCTGACTGCCGGCATACTGTATAATTACAAAGATGAATCTGGCAACCGCTTTACTTTTGGTGCGGCCATGTACCATGTGCTGAAACCCAAACTGACTTATTTCAGTACTACCACCAATACACTGACTTCGCGATATACCGTACATGCCAGTGTCACGTTTCCGGTCAACGATCAGGATCAGCTTTTCTTCAGTGCTCACATGATGCAACAAGGAGGTGCCAGTGCCTATACAGCCGGTACCGCTTACGGATTCGCATTGGACGCTACAGAAACTGAGTTGTACCTGGGTGCCTGGTTACGGGCAAGAGATGCCCTGTACCCTTATGCGGGATTACGTACCCCTGCTTATCAGTTAGGACTGAGTTACGATATCACCAGCTCCGATATACAACGTCAGCAAAAAATGGCCGGCAGCCTGGAACTGAGTTTTCAGTACTTCTTTACGGAAGGTATCAGGAGAAAGGGGATACCTTGTTTTTTTTAGTCGGGAGTCAGGAGTTAGGAGTCTGGAGTCATCATTGTCCGATGAAGACAGCGGCCTTTCTCTGTGTAACTCTTTATCTCTGAGTCTCAATGTTGAAAAACACCACTATATCTAATTTCCACGGTGGTATCTATCTTGTTTTTTTAGTCGGGAGTTTGGAGTTAGGAGTCTGGAGTAACGTATGCCACTCCAAACTCCCGACTCTTACAAGCTGATCACGCTGTTGCTGCCGCCATATACATTCGGCTGCTCGCTGTCTGCAGTGGGATCGTTTACCCAATCTGCGGCGTTAACGCGGTATTTGAATTCGTGCTGTGAATTTTTAGGGAGAGAAACATCTGTGCTGAAACTGCCATCTTTTTTCTTACTCATTACAATGGCATTTTCCCAATCGCTGTTCAATCCGAGGATCTCTACGGTTTCAGCGTTTTCAACGGTAAAAGAGAATTTTACTTTGCAATAATCTTTGGTCTTGAAGTATGTTTTCTGTATCATTTTCAGGTTTTGAGTCTACCCCTTAATACCTGTTTCGGTAAAAAGTAACCCTCTGCACCGATAAATTATGTCAGATACACCTATTCTCCTTTGCAAAAACAACGCTGCCAAAGTTTTTGCAAAGGAGAATAGTACGAACGTTTGTGAGTATGTTAGCGGTAACTGATGCCTTCATTGAACCGGAAGAGTGCATATCCCGGACCTTTTACATAACCCGGCACATCCGATAATTGTTTTTCAACCACTGCTTCTGAAACAGGCGTAGTAAAGGGCATTTTACCGGTAGGATTAAATTTACCGGCAACCACATCCAGCAGGGCATCGATAGTGGTTCCAAATGTGGCGATGACTCCCCGGATGTTTTTTTGTGTCTGGCTGTTATAAATTTCATCTATTACCCAGGGATTGGTATAGTTGATGGCCAGGATAGTCGGTCTTTTGGCACTGAGGGCATTGATATAAGTAATATCCACCGAATTTTTTGACAGCGAGAGATAGAGCGGAGAACCATCAGATTGAAAAAGTGATTTGGAGCCGGGTGTGATCCATACCAGCACCACATCAGCTTCTTCCGGTGTTTTTACGAAAAGCAGGTCATGGTTATTTTTTTCGGGCAGGTATACATTACTGGCTTTCCCGCTTCGCTGCTGGAAATAGGTTTCGAAATATACTTTTGTTTGGTTTTTAATAGGCAGGGTTTTGCTTTCGTTGCGCAGTAATACGATGGATTTTCGCATGGCGAGATCGGCTTTTTTCTGGAACCCACTATTGCCTACCAGCTTTTCTGCAGTGCTTATATCTACATAGGGATTTTCGAAGAGGCCGAGCGCAAATTTTTCCATCAGCAAACGAAACACAGCATTATCTACCAGCTGCAGGTCTACTTTACCAGAGCGCAGGGTCTCGATCAGTTTGGATGGATCTGCAGTGCCTGAATAGAGGTTCACCCCGGCTTCCAGTGTTTTTTGATAACGTTCGGTAATGCTCAGGTTCTCTGCACCCCAGGGCATCATTTCTATCGGACCTGTATCAGAATTAATGATGCCGGTAAAACCCAGACTATCGCGCAGCAGGTCTTTGATCACCGCTTTGTTATACGCATATGCGATTTTCTCATATTTGGTATCTAAGGGAATAGAATAATAAGGCATGATGGCAGATGTGCCTGCTTTGATAGCTGCTTTGAAAGGGATCAGGTTGTTCTGAAACATCTTACCAGGAAAATGTTCGTATTTGCCCCAGTCAAAATGCGGATCCTGTCCGCCTACACCCGCACCACCGCCGGGAAAATGTTTGGTGGTAAGTGCTACAGAACCCGACGATAATTTTTTACCCTGAAACCCCAGCACAATCTCCGTGATCATTTTGGCTACCCATTCCGCATTTTCGCCAAACGTGCCTTCGATCCGCTGCCAGCGGGGTTCGGTGCTCAGATCGGCCATATACATATAACCCTTGCGCAAACCCACAGCGGCCCATTCCTGCCGGGCAATATCTGCAAAACTGCGTACCAGTTGCAGATCGCGCATGGCAGACAGGCCCAGTTCGCCGGGCCAGGTAGAGAAAGCTGTTTTTCCTACACTCAAACCGATGGCCGCATCTTTGGTAATATGGTTGCGCGGGTTGGAGGCAATAATGGCAGGGATCCCCAGGCCATTGCTTTCGCAAAGCGCCTGTAATTTATTGGTCCACTCGGCGGTAATGCGTACACTTTCATTGGCACGAAAAATAAAATGACGGAGATGAAATTGCGTAACGCCTTTGGTAGAACCCACAGACGACATCATAGGTACGGGCAAAGGTTTGCGGGTAAACATATTGTTGCTCTGTACCTGGTCTTCTTCATTCAGATCGCTGGAAGGCGTTACTTTGTTATCACCACCCGGTACCAGTGCACCACCGCGGTCGCTTTTTAAACGGGCCGTACTGATGAGCATAAAGCCGGCTTTCTGTTCCAGTGACATCTTAGACAGCAGGTCTTTGGCGCGTGTTTCGTTGGGCAGGCGCCAGTCTTCGTATTTATCTAACTCACCATTCCGGTTCAAATCTTTAAACCGGTAACCATCTATCATAAGTAATGTAACAGAACGGTAGCCCAGCAAAGGCTGAACTGGTTTTACTTTTGTTTGTGCAGATCCTGTTATACAGTTAAACAGGCAGATAAACAGCAAGGGGAAAGAGCTTACCGGCATAACAATTCTTTTAGTCAGTTATATAATTATGGCAGAGTGCCAAATCATCATCAGACCATTTTCGGCAAAAGGTATCAGCAAGGGGTACTTAAAAGTATTGGCTTTTTGTAAGCAGGGCGCAGATAAGGTGCGAAAACGATTTCGGGTAGCTGGTAAATAATCCTGAGACGTAAACAAACGGTATTAATTGAGGTAAGTAGCGCTAATTGAACGGTGATTAAGTAACTATTCCTTAACAGTAGTTGAATATATTTGAGTCTTCTAACACCTACTGGTTTATGAAAAAATCATTTCTACTACAAAGAGTCCGCCTGTTTGTAGTCCTGTTTATACTGTGTACGATCTCCGTTCAGGCCCAGCAAACAGTGAATACATTACAGGTTCCCGGCAGAAAGTCCTATTCAGTGATCAATGAAAAAGGCGTGTCGGTAATACCCAGTGGTCGTTTCTTAACACCTGCCGGCGAGCTGATCCGTATCACCCATGATCCTTTTGGCATGGCGATCTCGCCCGATGGTAAAAAAGCCGTTACCCTTCACGATGGTGTGTTTACCATCATTGATATTACCAAACTGCAGCATACCCGGGTGCCGAGTTATGATAAAAAGATCAGTTCCCCTTTATCGCATGGCTCTTTTCTGGGCGTAGCTTTTGCACAGGACTCCCGCACGGTTTACCTGAGTGGGGGCGATAACGGTGCCGTTATTGTATATGATATTGAGAAACTGCAGCGCCTGGATTCCATCTCGCTCAACGGTACAGTGAGTAAGATGGATTTTGAAGATAGCTTTACTTCCGATCTGTTACTTAATAACAACGAACTGCTGGTGCTCGATCGGGCTAATTTCCGCATGGTTCGGTATAGTCTTACAGAGAAAAAGATCACAGCTTCCATTCCCGTAGGCCGACAGCCTTTTGGTTTGTCGCTGAGTGCCGACAGGAAAACGGCATTTGTGGCCAATGTGGGCATGTACAGTTACCCGCTCATTACCGGTGCTACCAAAGAGAATTATGATTCCCTGGTGATATCCCGCCATCCCTATGGCGATAATACCAAAGAGTCCATTTACGGAACCGTGATCGATGGTAAAAAAATTCCCGGTGTGGGAAGTCCCTCTTCGCCGGAAGCCATGAGCGTATTCACCATTGATTTGCTTACCAACCGCGTAATGGATAAATTCAAAACCGGCCACCAGGTAGGCGAAATGATCGAAGACCTGGAAGTGGTGGGCGGTGCCAGCCCTAATTCCATTGCCGTAGGCAAACAGTTTGCCTATGTAACCAATGCTACCAACGATAATATCTCGGTGATCGATTATAAGAATCACCGCCTGCTCGGCCATATCCCCATCACCACCGATAAACGCATTGATCGGTATCGCGGACTCCTGCCTTTTGGTATCACGCTGAGCAAAGACGAAAAAACGTTGTATGTGGCTTTGCTTGGTTTTAATGCCGTAGCAGTGATTGATGTAACCACCAGGATCACTAAAGGACTGATCCCGACTGCCTGGGGGCCAACCAGGGTTCGGTTATCGGCAGATGAAAAGGAACTGTATGTGATCACCTGTCGGGGATTAGGTGCGGGCCCCAATGGGGGTAAAAATTTTATAGCACCACTGCAAGGCACTTATATAGGTGATATACAGTTGGGCAGTTTTCAGAAAGTAGCTGTACCGGGTAAAGAGGCATTGGCTGCCTATACAAAACAATCTATTGAAAATACATTTCAGCAGGTGCCCGTTACCAGAGAACCGGGTAATCCTTTACCGGTTTTGCCGGGCGAGAGCAAGAGCCCGATCAAATACATTGTCTATATCACCAAAGAAAACCGTACCTACGATGAAATGCTGGGTCAGTTGCCCAATGCCAAAGGCGATGCCTCCCTGGCCAGGTTTGGAGTAGATTGTGAATATACTTTCCCGGATTCGATGCAGGCCGGACTCCGTAACCTGAAAATATCTCCCAACCACCACAAAGCCGCCAAACAATTTGCTTTCAGCGATAATTTTTATTGTGATAGTGATGCGTCTATTCACGGGCATCACTGGATGATGGGCGTGATCCCGAACGAGTGGGTTGAAGCCAACTCGAGTGTGAGTAAAAAAGCCATGATCTTTTCCAAAGCGCCCGGTCGCCGGTTCCCGGGCTCTACCGGTAGTATGGATCCGGAAGATTTTGCCGAAGCCGGTGGTTTATGGGAAGCGTTGGAAAGAAAAAAAGTTTCTTTCTACAATTTCGGCGAAGCCAATGAAACGGCACATGTGCGCGAGGAATGGTATGATACTGCCACCGGGGCCGCACATGGGGTAATGGTACCCATGCAGAAAGCACTGTATACCAGAACCAATACCAGTTATCCCGGGTATAATACCAATATCCCTGATCAGTACCGCATAGACCAGTTTGAAAAAACGTTTACGGAAAAATGGATCAAAGGAAAAGAGAAGCTGCCGTCCCTGCTAACTATGCAGGTTCCCAATGATCATACAGCCGGTGTAAGGCCGGAAGATGGATATCCTTACCGCCATTCTTTTGTAGCTGATAATGATCTGGCGCTGGGAAGAATCCTGCATTTTCTATCCCGCACCCGCTACTGGAAAAATATGCTGGTAATTATTACAGAAGATGATCCGCAGGGCGGGGTAGACCATATAGATGCGCACCGTTCGCTCTTACTGATGGCCGGACCTTATGTTAAACGTGGTTATGTAAGTAACACACATGCCAATTTTGGTTCGATCTTAAAAACCATTTACAATATACTGGGTGTGCCCTATGTGAACCAGTACGATGCTACGGCTTCCCTGCTACAGGATTTTTTTACGGCTACGCCGGATTATACACCTTATATACTGGAGAAGAATGACGAAAGAATTTTCCAGGTAGATAAAGCCATGCAGAAATACAACCGCACCATTGATTGGCGCAGGATCCTGAAAGGGCCGGAAATGGATGATGTGAACGAACAGCGCGAAGACCATTACCGGCAGAAGAAACCCTTATCCAGAAACGCATCAGAAAAATAACTTACATTCGGCTTACTGGTTCATTGAAAATGTAAGGCTGTGAAAAAGAGACAAGATTATATTTCCTGGGATGAATATTTTATGGGGGTGGCACTCTTATCGGCCCGCCGCAGTAAAGATCCCAATACACAGGTAGGTGCCTGTATCGTGAATGATAAAAACAAGATCGTGGGCGCAGGTTACAACGGCCTGCCCATGGGTTGTGACAATGATGTATTTCCCTGGGATAAACAGGGCGAGTTCCTGGATACCAAATACCCTTATGTATGCCATGCAGAACTGAATGCGATCCTCAATAATATCGGCATGGACCTGCGCGGCTGTAAGATTTATACAGCATTGTTTCCCTGTAATGAGTGTACCAAAGCCATTATCCAGTCGGGCATCACCGAAGTAATTTATCTGTCGGATAAATATGAAGGCTCCGATCCGGCCAAAGCTTCGCGCAGGATGCTGGATACCGCGGGGGTAACTTACCGGAAAGTAAAAGCGACTATTTCGAGTCTGCTGCTCTCTTTTAACGAAGCTGATGTATGATTTCTGCACATCCATAAACCATCCACATGAAAAAAATATTGTTTGCCAGTCTGTTATTCTTCCTCTGCCAAAATATTTATGCGCAACATCCCGAAGCAAAACTGAAAGAACTGGGTATCACTCTTCCGGCCGTAGGTACGCCTATTGCCAATTATGTAAAATGGGTGCGAACCGGTAATCTCGTTTTTTTATCGGGCCACGGACCGGAAGATAAAATCAAAGGAGGTTATATTACCGGTAAACTGGGCAAGGATCTCAGTATAGAAGAAGGCTATGCAGCTGCACGCCTCACCGGGATTTCTTTGCTCGCCAGCCTGAAAGCGGCCGTGGGCGATCTGTCTAAAGTGAAACGGATCGTAAAAGTATTGGGCATGGTAAACGGCACTGACAATTTTGCGGATCAACCCAAAGTGATCAATGGTTTCTCCGACCTGATGGTAGCCGTATTCGGAGATGCTGGTAAACACGCCCGCAGTGCGGTGGGCATGGCATCTTTGCCGATGAATATGGCAGTAGAAATAGAAATGGTGGTAGAGGTAGAAAATTAAAAGAGGCCCGGAGGCCTCTTTTGCAAATTTAGAAGGTAGCACCAACAGAGATAAAAAAGGTTCTGCCATCCCCCGGCAGCACACCTGGCCCAGGATAACCACCGGCACGCCTGGTAAAATAACGGGTATTGAACAGGTTATTCAATCCTGTTTTTACAGACAAACTTTTGGAAAATTTATAGGAAGCCGTCAGATCGGTTACTGTATAGGCAGGGATCAATCCGTTCTGCGCATTGGCAGTAGGTGTTACCGTATTGTTGGCATCACTGAAGGTTTCGCTGCTGTAACTTACCTGGCCGGTGAGTAGAAAAGCTTTGTAGCCTGCCGTTATACCCAGGCGAAGAATATTCTTCGGTGCATTCTCTACCTGTTTGCCCTTGGTAGCGGCATCTTTATGATCGTTGCTGTAACGCGCATCGGTATAACTGTAAGAAGCAAACAAGAGCAGATCGGCTGTGTTGCTGGGGGCAAATGCTTTTACAGGATTGAATTCAACAAAGCCCTCAAAACCTTTACTGATACTATTACCTACATTGGTAATTAACCGGTAACCGGCACCGGCAGGTGTAATGGTGCCGATCCGGTTCTGGTAAGAGAGATAGTACACACTCACATCAAACTGAAGATAACTCTTTACTTTTCCGCGGTAACCCAGGTCTATATTGTATCCTTTGGCATCAGACAGATCCGGGTCTACCACATCTGTACTCGGTGGTGCCTGCAGGTTGGCAAACTGGATGGGCCGGTAAGCCTGCGCATAGTTGGCATAAAACTCGGTGCCTTTCGTAATATGGTATTCGCTACCGATACCTGCCAGCCAGAAACTCCTGCTCCGCCGGATGTTCTGCAGTTGTATCGGCGCACCCGCAGTAGTAAACCCGTTGCGTCCGGAAGCGCTTCCTTCCAGCCACTCATACCGGATGCCGGGTATCAGTAATAACTGATCGCTGATGCGGAAGATATTCTCTGCAAAAGCGGCCAGGTTCCTGGAATCAAACCGGATATCGGTGGGATACAGATCGGCCACCCGCATATCATAGTTACTGCCCGTAGTTCCTTTTCCATTTGATTGGCGGAAAGTACTGCCTGTGTACAACCGGATCCCGCCAGAGAAAGTATTCGTCCTGTTGAATAAAGTATAGTCTGTAATGATCCGGCTCTCCAATGCGTAGTTTCTGTATTTATCCGCATTCAGCACACGGTTATTATAATTGCCGGTAGCAGGATTGATACTGTCTTTGATGGTAATGGCGGAAGTGTATCCCACACTGTTCCTGTCGCCGATGGTGGCGAATAACTTGGTGTTCCACCTGGTGCTGGCATTGATCTGGTAATTGGCAATGAGGGCGGGAGTGGTCCAGGTAATATCAAACCAGTTACGGCTGCGTAAACTTTGGGTAGGATCCTGTGCAAACTGAACATCGGTTAATCCGCCTGCCTGCTGACTGCGGATATGGGAACGCATGATCTCGGTAGTGATGGAGAATTTGGGCGTCACATAATAAGTTACTGTACCAAATCCGGCATTGGTATAATACCGGCTGTTCTCTCTCCATCCGTTACCATTGCGGTGATCAAAGAAAGTATAGTAATGCACTTTTCCTTTTTTACCGCCAATGGCATTATAGGAATTGAATAAACCATTACTGCCTACTGTTTGCTGTGTTTCAAATTCAAAAGGCTTGTTGATCTCGCTGCCGTTGCGGAGAATATAATTAACCATACCACCAAACTGCGGACCGTATTGCAGCGAACCCTGGCCGCGGATGATCTCCACTCTTTGTACACCCTGCAACTGCGGGTTATAATAGGCTTCGGGATAACCGAAGGGATCGGCGGCAATGTCATATCCATTCTGGCGGATATTGAATTCCCAACTGCGGTTCGGACTCAGTCCGCGGGCAGCAATACCGATCTGGATCCCGCTGGGATCGCTCTCCCAGATATGAATACCCGGCACTTTGGCCAGTACCTGGCGCATATTATTAGTTACTACATTACCCTGCACATTATCCAATACCACCAACGAGTTTTTCTTGCCTGCATATATGGAAGTACCCACGATCTCAGGCATCTGCTGAATATCGCTTTTACTGTTGCGTCCAACCACGGTAATATCTGGTAAATTGTTGATTTTCAGTGTAAAACTGTCGGTTTTGGTATTTGAACGACTTTGTGCTGAGAGGAGAAAGGGGAATAAAAAAGAAAAAACAAGTATCCTTCGGAACATATCATAGAGTTTAGACCGCGAAGGTATTTTCGCGCATCCGGCCCCTTCTTCTCAATCGGGAAAAACACTTTACGAAAACAGGAAATATAAAACCGGATGGTTCCATAGGTTCCGAACAATCTGAACGCAAATGCATTGAAAACCAACAGTCGTTAGTGAATTTACACTTCTAATAATGGCTTGCCGCCCGGCAGCCATACATATAACTAAAGCCACCGGGAAAAGAAGGTACTATTGGGGGATATGCTTTTTTTTGAGCTGGTTTTTTGTGGCCCATCTATCCGCCGGCTGATTTTGCAGAAACTTCTTCCCTTCCTTTCTTATTTCGTATTTTAAATAACCAAAAACTGTGTATGAAATCTGTTTGCTTGCTACCGCTCGCTTTCTTATTTGTTTGTATAGAGCTGATGGCCCAGCCCCCCTTATCGGTAAAAGACTGGCTGATCCATCCTGTTACCACAAAGGCAACGGTTCAGCAGCAGGGTAAATACCTGGAACTGACTAATGGATTGCTCAAACGGGTATTTTATATGGGGCCTAACCTGGCCTGTATCGATTATACCAATCTCAGCGCTGGTCAGCAATTGCTCAGAAGTGTTGAGCCCGAAGCAAAAATCACCATTAACCAGCAGGCCTACGCCATTGGCGGTTTACGAGGGCAGAAAGAAAAAGCCTATTTCGTAAAAGGAAGCGAAACAGAACTTACCGCCGGGCCAACAGATTTTATTTTCCGCGATTATACTGTTACTGCACTGAAGCCCTTTATTAACTGGAAACCCGGCACCTGGTTAACCAATGCGCATCAACCTACCGGTAAAGAAATACAATTCACTTTTGTGTCTGCTTTACCTGCCCTGCAAGGCATCAGCATAGTGGTACATTATGTGTTGTACGATGGTATTCCGCTGGTGGCCAAATGGGTGTCTGTACACAACCAAAGCACAAATACAATTGTGGTAAACAGGGTGGT
>Ga0255338_1001625_pt1 | contig 40352 bp, 42 predicted proteins | sample MeOH1_35cm_T4_19_FD_203715 | JGI IMG/M metagenome (GOLD analysis project Ga0255338, IMG submission 203715) | Sandy soil microbial communities from University of British Columbia, Vancouver, Canada - MeOH1_35cm_T4_195 | ecosystem: Engineered > Artificial ecosystem > Sand microcosm > Unclassified ... | reverse complement strand
TGGAGACATGGACAATTAAGGGATTGTCCTGGGGCCTGCCCTTGGCGGCAAAAATCCTGCGACAGGCGTCTCCGTCCAGGGCATTGGCCCCTAGACCATAAACCGTTTCCGTCGGGAAGCCGACCAGCCCACCGGAGCGCAGAAGAAGCCCACAGGCGTCAATTATCTCCTGATCGGGTTTTAGAGGGTCAAGTTTATAATATTTGGTGTCTATGTTCACGTTCATCAAAGTTACTCCTTCATTCCCTGCCCTGGGAGGTCTAGGGAGCTGTGGCAGTGACAACCCTGTCCCGCCCGGCATAATCCTGAACCAGGCCGATCTCCAGGAAACCGGCTCCTAACAGAATTTCCCGCACACCCTCGTACTGGTCCCAGCCTATTTCAAGCATAAGTTTTCCACCTGGGACCAGGACAGCCTGGACTTCCGCCGCAATGCGGCGGTAAAAATCCAGTCCGTCCGGCCCTCCATCAAGGGCCAGCCTGGGTTCAGCAAAACTTACCTCCGGCTCCAGTCCTTCAATCTCTCCGCCGGGAATATAGGGGGGATTGGCGGTGACCAGGCGAAATGGAGCTTGCCCGGTAAAAGGTTCTAGCAAATCCCCTTGCCGGAAGTGAACCTTTGCATTGTGGCGGGAGGCATTGGCCCGGGCAATACTCAGCGCTGCAACGGAAATGTCCCCTGCCCAAACCTCCGCTTGCGGCAAGTAATGAGCCAGACAGACAGCAACAACCCCACTACCCGTACAGAGATCAAGCAAGCGCAAGGGTCCCTGCTCCTGCCTGGCCCAATTTAGGGCTGTTTCCACCAAGGCTTCGGTATCGGCTCTGGGAATCAGGACATCCTTACTGACCGCAAACTCCAGGGCCATGAATTCCTGCACTCCGGTTATGTACGGAACAGGCTCCCTTAGTCCCCGGCGCTCCACCAATTTGGTGAAGCCAGCCTGCTCTGACAGACTTAGGGCTCTGGTCGGTTCCAGATACAGCTCAACCCGAGTTAAGCGCAGACAGTAAGCCAATAACAAGTCTGCATCGAGGCGGGGTTCCACTATTCCTTTTTCCTCTAAATAGCGGGCCGCCCATTGAAGGGCGGCCCGAATTGTCGCCTGTCTATCTTGTTTACTCACTGTAAAACACCTGTTACTCCGCGGTCTGGAGTTTTTCAGCCTGATCATTGGTGATCAAGGCCACAATGATTTCATCCAGATCTCCCAACAGCACCATGTCCAGCTTATGCAGCGTCAAGCCAATGCGGTGATCTGTGACCCGGCCTTGGGGAAAGTTATAGGTACGGATACGCTCGCTGCGATCCCCTGTCCCGACCTGGCTTTTGCGGGCCGACCCCACTTCCGCGTCGTGTTCTTCCTGGGCCTTTTCCAGCAGTCTGGCACGCAGCACCTTGAGCGCTTTATCCTTGTTCTTGTGTTGTGATTTTTCATCCTGCATGGAAACTACAATCCCAGTGGGAATATGAGTTACCCGCACCGCGGACTGGGTAGTGTTCACAGACTGACCACCTGGGCCGCTGGAGCAAAAAATATCAATTCTAAGATCTAAGGGGTTAATGTCAACCTCCACCTCTTCTGCCTCAGGCAGAACCGCGACTGTCGAAGTAGAGGTGTGGATTCTCCCGCCGGACTCTGTGGAGGGAATGCGCTGCACGCGGTGAACCCCGCTCTCGAATTTCAATCGGCTGTAGGCCCCTTGGCCTTCAACCGCAAAGATAATCTCTTTAAAGCCTCCAAGATCGGATGGATTGGAGCCCATGATCTCGGTCTTCCACCCCTGGCGCTCTGCATAGCGTGAATACATCTTGTAAAGGTCTGCTGCGAACAGGGCGGCTTCATCCCCGCCTGCTCCTCCTCTAATCTCCACGATAACGCTCTTGTCGTCGTTGGGGTCTTTGGGCAGGAGCAGGACCTTTAGATCGGCCTGCAGTTTTTCTTTGCGTTCTTTGAGCTCCTCAAGCTCGGCCATAACCATGTCTTTCATATCCGGGTCCATCTTGTCCTGAAGCATTCCTTCAGTTTCCTGTTCCCCGCTGAGCACTTCTTTGTACTCTCGAAATGCGTCTACTATTTCTGTCAACCCTGCCTGGGCTTTGGCATATTTCTGCCACTCGGACTGGTCCGCGATCACTTCGGGGTCGCTGAGCAAGCCGGTCAGCAGGTCATATTTTTCTTCTAGGGCCTGGAGTTTGTTTAGCAATGTTTTCACCTCAGTAGTTTAAATCGGGGTCGATATCGGGTACTTTGGGGTCGAACTCACTTTCCGCTCTGAAAACCTCTGTATCTGGGGTCGAATTGACTTACCCCTTCGTTCCGCAACCTCCGTCGCCGAGCATTCCTACCGCTCGCTCCCTCACTACCGCGAACGTAGACTTAAATCGGGCGCGAGCATTCGTGCTCTCGTTCGGTCGCTCGCGGGGAATGCTATCGGCTCCTGCGTCATGCTTCACTCCGTGGTAAGTCAATTCACCCTTAAGATCTGGGGAATTTTCATCCGCTGCTGGTGCTGAAGCCAGCATGGAAGACTCCGGGGTAAGCCAATTCACCCTTGAGAATCTTGTATGCTGAACTCTGGTGATCTTAGGAGAGCTCCTGGCCGGTTTCTACGATGGCTTTTAGGGCTGTGATTGCGACTTCCAGCTGGGAGTCGTCTGGTTCGCGGGTGGTGAGTTTTTGCAGCCAAAGACCCGGGGCTATGGCCAGACGCATAATTTTTGATTTGTAGTAGCGCCCGGATACCTTGAGAATTTCATAAGATATTCCAGCCACGATGGGCATGGACAATAATCTGGACAGGGACCTCAACCATAAGGGCTTAAGCGGTAAGAAAGCAAACACTGCGATGCTGGTCACCATCACAATCAAGAGAAAACTGGTGCCGCAGCGAGGGTGGAGGGTGGGAAATTTACGTGAGTTTTCTACCGTTAGTTCCAGACCTTCTTCATAAGCGAAAATCGTTTTATGTTCCGCTCCGTGGTATTGAAAGACGCGTTGAATATCTTTCATACGTGATATACCCCAGATATAGAGAAGAAATACCGCCATCCGGATTATCCCTTCCAGTATATTCTGAAGCACGCTGCCCGGGACATAGGACCGGGCAAGGTGGGCAGCCCCGGTTGGCAGCCCTACAAACAAAAGCAGTCCCAACCCCAGGGCCACGGCAATTGTAATAACCATCTCGAAGGGCTTGATCTCTTCCCCTTCCCCCTCTGCAGCCATTCCAGCTGAGAAAGTTAGAGCCTTTACCCCTGTAACCAGAGAATCTAGGAGGGAGACAAACCCTCGAATAACTGGCCATTTAAGTACGGGATAGCTGGACCAGGGATGAATCTGCTGCCGCTCCAGGGCTACGCTGCCGTCGGGAAGCCTGACCGCGATGGCGATTTCCTTTGCGCCCCTCATCATAACCCCTTCGATCAGAGCCTGTCCTCCGTAATTAACCGGTTTACTCATCTATTTCTCCTTCTTGCACGGAAAAAGGGCAGAGCTTGCGCTCTGCCCTATACTCCAGCAACGACCGCAGGCCGTTGTTATTGCAAACCGTATTTCTTTTTAAAGGTCTCAACCCTGCCGCCGGCGTCAATAAGACGCTGTTTCCCAGTATAGAAGGGATGGCAATTGGAGCAAATTTCAACTTTTATGTCTTTACGGGTAGACCCGGTGGGAATAACTGCACCGCAGACACAGGTGATGGTGGTTTGCTCATATTTGGGATGGATTTTCTCTTTCATGGTTTCACCTTCTTTACTTTCAGGTCGGTCAACTTTTCATATTTTAACACAGCTTGTCAATTATAGTCAATGATCTTTTGAACAATTTAGTCTATACCTGCCACCGTACTGGTGTTTTTAAGGAAGGTCATGGGGTTCTTGGCAATCCCGTTATACCGAACCTCGAAGTGAACGTGCGGCCCGGTCGAACGACCGGTGCTTCCGACTTCAGCTATGGCCTGTCCGGTAGACACTGATTCCCCTTGCTTGACAAGAAGCCTGGAGTTGTGGGCATAGAGGGTGCTAACGCCGTCCCCGTGGTCTATTTTTACTGTCAAGCCGTACCCGGTGATCCAGCCGGAATAGATTATGGTTCCACCCCTGGCCGCCTGAACTTCCACCCCACTTTCAGCAGCAATGTCAATTCCCTCGTGAAATTCCCCTTTGCGTGTGCCGAACACGGAGGTTATGGGTCCGATAACAGGCCAGTCAAAACCGGAAGAGAGACTTGCCTCCGGATCCTGATAACTGCGGCTGGCTACAATACGGGAAACGGGTAATTTCAGACTTTGACCCACTTTTAGCTTATCCGGGGAAATGCTTTCATTTGCCTGAAGCAGGCTGAACAAGGTTATTCCGTGGCTGGCAGCAATAGTGGACAGATTTTCCCCCGCTTTCACGCGGTGGGTTTTCTCACCAGCTTTGGGTAGAACAAGCTTCTGCCCGACCTGCAGGGCCTCGTATAAATCCATATTGTTGGCTGCCGCAAGCTCCTGCGGGTCCACTCCAACTTGTGCTCCTATACTCCATAAATCTTCTCCTACCCGAACTACATACTGGTTGAAATCCCGTGGAAACTCTGCCTGGACAACGGACTGGCTTTGGGCCAGTATCAGCAGCGCCGTGACCAGCAAAGCTGCCAGTCCCTGCCTGCTACATTTTAACATTTCTGGTATACACCTCTTCATTAGGCATTTTGGCCCAAAAAGGCCATTTCCGATTATTGTTGCCAAAAAAGAGGTGGGATATTCCTATTTTCTCAGACGATAGACGAAGTGAGCCAAACGGGAGCGGTAGCGGGTAAAGATAAAGTAAACAACTACGGTCAGGATACCTCCTAGGATCAGGGTGTTCACCCCGCTGCCGAGAAAGAAGGCTTCTCCGACATGCTTAAACTCTGCATAGGTAAGATTGTAAATCCTGTTCGCGGCTAATCTCGGATGCCTGGAATTGCGGCCCAGTAAAAAGTTGCCTACCACGATGTTGAAGTAGAAGAAAAGCGGGAAAAAGGATTTGAAAATTAAATCCCCCAGCAGTGCAGCGGTTATGCTAACCCGAAAGGCGCTGGCTAAAAGGCCGGCCACTAGGACCCCGACTCCGAAGGTGGGGTAAAAATTTATGCAAGCCCCCAGAGCAAAGCCCAAGGCGACTTTCCAAGGGGTCCCCCTCAGACGGAGAAATCTCAGTAAGTAATAGCGCAGGGCCCTTTGGAATCGTTTCATTCTTCCTCCCAAAATTCTCGTAAAAACCCCCATGTGGGTTATAAAAGCAATGCTAGTCAGACCGCTCTGGAAAATACTGTATCCGGGGTCGAACTGACTTACCCCTTCGTTGCGCAACTCCCTCGCCGAACATACTAACCGCTCACAACCTCACTCTCGCAAAAGTAGACTTAAATCGGGCGCGAGCACATTGCTCCGTTCGGCTGTTCGCGGAGTATGTTAAGCGGCTCACTCGTGATGTCTCCACTCCGGGGTAAGTCAATTCACCCTTGAGATGTGGGGAATTTTCATCTGCTGCTGGTGCTGAAGCCAGCTTGGCAGATTACAGCGAAAGACCTTCTTCACAGGAAGAAGGTCCAGCCTAGATAAGTATACGGTTTAATGTGAAGAAGAGTCAAGTTACTTGCAGGCGCCCTTCATAGCGTAGGCGGGTTTTTTGTCAAAAATATGCTGAGCCTTAATGAAGCGTATGGTCCCTGTTTTACCGCGCATAATTACGGTATGGGTGTAGGCTCCCTGGTTGGTAAAACGCACCCCTTCCAGAAGGCTGCCGTGGGTTATGCCTGTGGCTGCAAAGATCACGTCGTCACCCTTGACCAGATCGTCCATGGTCAGCAATTTATTGACATCAGATATGCCCAGCTTCAGGGCCCGCGCTATATCCTCGTCGTTTTCAGGCCAAAGCCTGCCCTGCATCTCTCCTCCAAGGCATTTTAAGGCTGCTGCAGCCAAAACTCCTTCTGGAGCCCCGCCCACACCCATCATTAGATCAATGCCTGTTTCTTCAAAGGCACAGGCAACTGCGGGTGAAACGTCTCCGTCAGTGATGAGCTGAATGCGCGCTCCACAGCGCCTGGCTTCATCTATTATCTCTTTATGCCTGGGCCGGTCCAAGATTACTACGGTGAGGTCATTTACTCCTTTTTCCAGCGCCCTGGCTACTTCTTTCAGGTTCTGCTCCACGGAAGCGTCGATGTCGATACAGCCTGCTGCTCTTGGCCCAACTGCTATCTTGTTCATATACATATCCGGGGCGTGCAGCAGACAGCCTCGGTCCGCTACGGCCAGGACGGCGATCGCTCCACTCAATCCTTTGGCAACTATATTCGTGCCTTCAAGCGGGTCAACTGCTATGTCCAACAGGGGGGATTCCCCTTTGCCAACTCGTTCTCCTATGTACAGCATTGGGGCTTCATCCATTTCCCCTTCGCCGATTACCACAGTACCGTTTATGTGGATTGTATCGAACAATGCCCGCATTGCTTCGACTGCGGCATCATCGGCGGCTTCTTTGTTTCCTCTGCCCATCCAGCGGGCGGAGGCCAATGCTGCTGCCTCTGTTACCCGGCAAAACTCCAGGGCCAGTTCTCTTTCCAAACCAGGTCCCTCCTCTTGTATATCTATCTAGATCTAATTCTGACACAGCCGGGGCTGGTTTTCAACGCTTTCTTGGGGTGGGATAATTTTACAGGGGAATTTTCGGGGCTGATTTGGTTTTGTTTGGGGTTTGCTTTGCTTATTTGGGTACTTTTTCCCAGTCCTTGAGAAATTTCTCGACTCCGGCGGTGGTTAGGGGGTGTTCGGTCAGTTGGAGGATTACTTTGTAGGGTACTGTGGCTATGTGGGCGCCGAGTTTGGCGGATTCCACCACATGGATGGGGTGGCGAATGCTGGCGGCGATGATCTGGGTGGGGATGTTGTGGGTGGAGAATATGGTTACGATCTCATCGATCAGGGTGAGTCCGTCCTGTCCTACGTCGTCAAGCCGGCCGAGGAAGGGGCTGACATAGGTGGCCCCTGCTCTGGCGGCCAACAGTGCCTGGGCGGCGCTGAAGACCAGGGTTACATTGGTCTTTATCCCTAATGCGGTGAGCAGTTTTGTTGCTTTGAGTCCTTCGGGTATCATCGGAACTTTGATGATGATGTTTGGGTGAAGGGCTGCCAAGGGTTTGGCCTCTTCCACCATCTCTTCTGCCTTGAGGCTGATTACTTCAGCAGAGATAGGTCCGTCCACGATATCGCAGATTTCCCTAACCACTTGCCGGAAATCTCTGCCCTCTTTCGCTATAAGGGAGGGGTTGGTTGTAACCCCGCAAATTACCCCCAAGTCGTTTGCCTGCTTGATTTCATCAATGTTTGCTGAGTCGATAAACAGCTTCAAACTATCACACTCCTTGCTACCATGGCCCTGTCAAACGGTTAGATCCTTAATCCGAGTCTGACCCTAGCGGGCAATTGGCTTTAGGCTTTGCCAGAGGTGCCGAAGACGCGGATCTTGGCGCGGATTACTTCGGTGGCGGCTTGGCGGGATGGGCCAAGGACGTTGCGGGGATCGATTTCGTTGGGCTTTTCCTGCATTACCCTACGGGCGGCGTCGACAAAGGCCTCACGGATATTGGTATCGATATTTACTTTACGCACCCCGAGAGCGATTGCTTCGCGGACCGCTTCGTCCGGAACTCCGGAGGAACCATGCAGCACGATGGGGATCTTTACCAGCTCCTTGATTTTCTTGAGCCTCTCGTAGTCGAGCTTTGGGGTGCCTTTATATCTTCCGTGAGCTGTGCCGATTGCCACAGCCAGGGATTCTACCCCGGTTGCGTCAACAAAGCGCTTCGCTTCTTCCGGGTCTGTAAAGAACGCATCCCGCTCTTTTACAGTAATATCGTCCTCTGTGCCGCCTATCTTGCCAAGCTCTGCTTCTACTGACACTCCAACCGCCCTGGCTACAGCAAGCACCCTGTTCGTGAGGTCAATGTTTTGTTCCAGCGGATGTTTTGAGCCGTCAATCATTACTGAGGTAAATCCAGCCCGGATACACTGCATACATTGGTCAAAGCTTGTGCCATGATCCAAATGCAGGGCAATCGGGGCAGCTGATTTCTCTGCAGCCACCTTGGTCAAGGCTACAATGAAGTCCAACCCGGCGTATTTGATCGCTCCCTGACTGGCCTGAATAATGACCGGGGCCTGTTCAGCCTCGGCTGCAGCTACAATGGCCTGCACTATCTCCATGTTGTTGCAGTTAAAGGCTCCTACTGCGTATCCACCTGACTCGGCTTTTTGCAGCAGCTCGGCAACAGTTACTAAGGGCATGGGCAATACCTCCTGACGAGTTTTTGAGTCCAAACCTTCCGGTTTATTGTTTCCGGAATGAGACCTCTTCATAACCATGAATATTTCTCTATCCCGCGCACAATTCCTCTCAAAGATTGAGAAAAGGTCGTTTTGTTGCCAAAACGACCTAATTATTAACTTGCCTTATTGCCTACTATAGTGCGTTTCACGAGAAGCTTTAGGTCGTTTAAGTCAAAAGGCTTGGTGATGTACTCCCTTACCCCAAGCTTCATGGCTTCAGTCACAATCTCCAGTTCACCGTAGGCGGTCATCATGATTACTGCAATGGCCTGATCTATCTTTTTAATCTCTTTTAAGGCTTCCAGCCCATTCATGCCAGGCATTTTCATATCCATGAGAATCAGGTCTGGAACCGCTTGCATGACCTTGGCAATGGCTTCATTACCCCCGGATGCCATCTCTACGGTGTACCCTTCTTCTTTAAATGCCTCAAACAAAAGACGACGCACACCCATCTGGTCGTCCACGACCAGTATTCTGAATCCCACCATTCTTCCCTCCCTAAAAAAGAAACCCACATAAGCTGATAAATATATAATTCGGGGAAAAGCGAGAAACTCCTTCTGTTTTTCCAAATTTACTCAAAATTGTCATATACCTCAACCTTTTTCACCTAAAACAGCCCCGACAAATTCCCTGAACAAGGGATGTGGTCGATTTGGCCGGGATTTAAACTCCGGGTGAAACTGAGAGGCCACGAACCAGGGATGACCTGGCAGTTCCGTAATTTCTACCAGCCTGCCGTCCGGTGAAGTACCTGAGAATCTTACCCCATTTTTTTCGAGCTGTTCCCGGAACTGGTTATTCACCTCGTAGCGGTGGCGGTGGCGCTCGTAGATTATCTCATCGTTATAAGCGTAATAAGCCATACTGTCTGCTAAAAGCTTGGCTGGGGAGATCCCGAGGCGCATGGTGCCCCCCTTGTCCGCGACTTCCTTCTGTTCGGGCAGGAGGTCAATGACCGGGTAGAGAGTCTCTGTGTCAAATTCTGTACTGTTGGCCCCTTCCATTCCGCAGACATTTCTGGCAAACTCAATTACCGCGCACTGCATGCCCAGACATATCCCCAAAAAGGGAATTTTATTTTCCCTGGCATAGGCGATAGCGGAAATCTTGCCTTCTATGCCCCGATTGCCAAATCCGCCCGGAACCAGAATCCCATCCACTCCGGCAAGCAAGTTTTCTGCCCCGACCTGTTCTATCTGCTCGGAATTGACCCATTTAATCGTTACCCCGGAGCGATGATGGATCCCGGCATGGCGCAAAGCCTCTGCCACACTGAGATAAGCGTCAGGCAGTTCTACATACTTTCCGACTATGGCAACTGTGCAGGAGCGTTCCGGGTGGAGAATCTTGTATACCAGTTCCTGCCATTCATTCATGTCCCCTGCTGGTGCGGTCAAACCCAACCGCTTTAATACTATATCGTCAAAACCTTCCTGCTGAAACATTAGCGGGACCTGATAAATTGTCGGAGCATCAATACACTGGATTACCGCATCTTTATCCGTGTCACAGAAAAGCGCAATTTTCTCCTTCATGTCATTGGAAATGGGCTTCTCCGACCGGCAAACAATTAAATTGGGCTGGATTCCGATACTTCTAAGCTCTTTAACACTATGCTGGGTAGGTTTGGTCTTCTGCTCTCCTGAGGCCGCAATATAAGGTACCAGGGTCACATGAATATACATCACGTGTTCCCGGCCAATATCGTTTTTCAGCTGTCGGATGGCCTCCAAAAAGGGCAGGGATTCAATGTCACCCACGGTACCCCCGATTTCTGTGATTACCACATCGGGATGTGATTCCCTGGCAACCCGGTAAATCCTCTCTTTAATCTCATTGGTGATATGAGGTATTACCTGAACTGTCCCACCCAGAAAGTCCCCCTTGCGCTCTTTATTAATTACGGACCAGTAGATTTTACCCGTTGTTACATTGCTGTTTTTGGACAGATTTATGTCCACGAACCTTTCATAATGGCCTAAATCCAAGTCTGTTTCTGCCCCGTCATCAGTAACGAACACTTCGCCATGTTGATAAGGACTCATCGTTCCCGGGTCAATGTTTATATATGGATCAAACTTCTGAATTGCTACCTTTAACCCCCTGTTTTTGAGCAATCTCCCAAGGGAGGCAGCTGTGATTCCTTTTCCCAACGAAGATACTACGCCCCCGGTCACGAATACAAACTTGGTCATTTTGTGTTCCTCTCCATTCGTCTTTATTATTAAGTTTAGCACGTTCAAAAAACACAAAAAAAGCTAGCTTAACACTAGCCCCGAAGCTAAAATTACTAGTTTATTCTATACCCGCCAGTCTGAAGGTGTCAAGGTTTATTCCTCCCAGTTGTCGTGGTTTTCCTGTTCTTCTTCCTCCACGAAATAACCCAGATTGGTTCTGTCCCCTTCGTCCGTTTCCTTATCCTGATCATCATAAACAACTGCGCGGTTCAGCAAAGTGATACTGGGTATCTTCTTATGGCTTTTGGCTGGAACCCAGGACTTGAGTCCCCATTGGCCCTGGCCTAGGTAAATAAAACGAGTATCCAGATTAATCTGGGTATGAACCGCGGCGATGGCCAGAACCTGGTCCCCGGAATAAGGCTTGATCTCAAAGACTTCTTCGATTAGATTGCGGTAGTACATAGGCTGGCCTTTCTCTTTTAAAATCCGGAAGGCCAGGTCGACTTCGGACATCTTTTCACTCAAGGGGGCTATAACGTTTTCAGACATAACAACACTCCCCTTCTACATTTCTGAATAGAGTATATTCGACCGGGTAACGACCTTTTCCTTCTCTATGCTTGAAATATTTTCCCTTTTTGGAAGAACGGGGGCACTCCAGACAATGCCTTTACTTAAGCCTAAAGGCTTCCCGAATAACCGCAGGAAGCCTTTTAACAAATATAATCAAGTTCGCTACATACGTTCCGGTGCGCTTACTCCTAGGATAGAAAGAATATTACGCAGGGTGGTCCTTGTCGCTCCGACCAGGTTAAGGCGTGCCGCCCTTAAGCCCGGTTCATCGGCCAAAACCCTCTGGTCGTTATAAAAGGTGTGAAAAAGAGATGCTAGATCCAAGGAGAACCTGGCAATCCTGTGGGGTTCAAGCAATTGGGCCGCGGTGGCCGCTTCGGAGGGAAATTCCCCTAACTTGCGAAGCAGTTCCCTTTCGGAGTTGGAATTAAGCAGCAGGGAATAATCCACCTTATCTGCCGGCAACTGCGACTTGGCTGTAACTTCATCCGGTTCTTCCACAGCCTTGCGCAGAATGCTGCACAAGCGGGCATGTGCGTACTGAACATAATAGACAGGGTTTTCAGCAGATTCAGCTTTGGCCAAATCAAGGTCAAACTCTACCGTGCTGTCCGGGTCGCGCAGGATAAAAAAGAACCTGGCGGCGTCTTTACCTACCTCATCAATAAGTTCACGCAGGGTGATGTACTGGCCCGACCGTTTGGACATCCGCACTATTTCTCCCTGCTGGATAAGGCGAACCAGCTGCATAAGCAGGATCTGTAGATTGTCCGGATTATACCCGAGGGCATTCATGGCCCCCTTCATTCGGGCGACATGTCCATGATGGTCCGCGCCCCAAATGTTGATGACCTTGTTAAAACCCCGCTGAAACTTATTCTTGTGATAGGCAATATCTGCCGCGAAATAAGTGGGTGTTCCGTTGCCGCGGACTACTACCTCGTCCTTCTCATCACCAAATTCGGTGCTGCGCAGCCACAGAGCCCCTTCCTTCTCATAAATGTAACCTTTTTCCTTTAATTGCTCGAGCACTTGCTGCACCTGACCCTGGTCGTGCAGTGTCTGTTCGCTGAACCAGACGTCGTACTCAACCCCGAACTCCTGCAGCACCTGCTTAATATCAGTCAGCTTTTCCTGCAGTGCGTATTTTACCATCATCTCGCGCCGTAGTTCCGGCGCGGTATTTACGTACTTGTCCCCTACCTGTTTGACTAGCTTTATTACTGTGTCCACCAGATCCTGCCCGTGATAGCCCTCCTCCGGAAAGGGGACATCCTGGCCCATCTGCTGCAAGTACCGGGCTTCCAAAGACTTGCCGAAGTTCTCTATCTGGTTTCCGGTGTCATTTATATAGAACTCCCGGCTTACTTCATAACCGGCAAAACTTAATAAACTGGCTAACGTGTCTCCCAGTGCTGCTCCCCGGGCGTTGCCCATGTGCAGCAGTCCGGTGGGATTAGCGCTGACAAATTCGACCTGAACCTTCTCACCCTGGCCCAGGCTCGAGGAGCCATATCCCGTACCCTGGCTTAGTATATCCGGAACCACCTGGGCCAGCCAGTTCGGATCAAGCCGAAAATTAATAAACCCAGGGCCGGCAATTTCAATATCCTGAACCCAAGTGCCGCTTTTATCAAAGCCAGCAATCAGTTTTTCTGCAATTATGCGTGGGGAGAGCTTGGCCTGGCGCGTCAAAAGCATGGCCAAATTAGAGGCCAAATCCCCATGACTTCTCTCACGCGGGACCTCCAAAACAAAGTGCGGTATTTCGCTAAAACTAAAGTCTCCGGCCACCTGGGCTGAACCGGCTGCCGCGACCAAATTAGCCTTAATTTTCTCTTTCAGCTGCTCATAGATGCTCACAGGGGACTAGTCCTCCTTGACCGTGATCCAAAGCCTGTTATCACTTATTTTTTGTCGCCCTACCTGAAGTTCATACTCTAGGTTAATACTTCCCCCCATATCTGTCAAGTCAACCTCAACCTTGGAGGGAATAACCCCTATAACCATCGTACCAAAGTCCGTTACATAATGACCTTCGCTCCAGACCCCCTTTTCGAAGGTCTGTTTCAACTCCGCCTTACCCATTCTATTCAAGGTCACTCGAGTCGGCTCAATCTTGAGACTGGTGGTGGTTCCTTCCAGTCCTGATATGGCGGACTCATTATAAACAATATAATAAGATTGAGGACGAATGAAAAACGTTCCCTCGGTAATCAGCTCAATAGTATCTGCTTCTCCCAGATCATTTACCTGTGTTCCCTTGACCAAAACCAATACATCCTTTTTCAATGGGCATTCCACCTTTCTAATTCCTAGGTATTATTAGTTGATGCCTGGAACCGAGGGCGCCCCAATCCGAAGCCTGATTACTGCGCGTCAACTCCTTTCCCTTTTTTTAAAATATGCCGTATCAACTAATACTGCCGAACCGGGGGAAAAATTCCCTTAGGGGGAAAAAAGCCTTGGCCATTACCTATTTTTGCCCAATTGGGAATAAAGGTAATTGCCAAGGCCACCAACAAATGCGAATTCAGTCCGCTTTACACCTCTGATCAGCGGCAAAGCTTTCATTGAAATCACTCCCTGCTATTCAATTCTCCACAAGTAAATAAATTCCTTTCTGAAGTATAAAAAAGGTCTCCCTGCCAGAGATGCAGAGCCGGCCCAGCAGTTGTCGCAGGGCGGGGATTATCCCGACCTGCGCGACTGGTGGACCGGCCAAAGAAAATCATGTTATTGCTGATATTCACCCACCGGGGTCTTGATTACACGGTAGATCTGCTCCTCAAACCCGGTTGCGGCGTTGATATAGACCAGAAACTCCTCCGAGTCGACCGTACCACGGAATTCATAGCACAGCACTTCACTGTAGTTATCCTTGGCCAGAAGCACCAAACCTGTGTCACTGACCTGAAAGCCGGCTTTCAGGTAACGTCTGGCCTGGGCCACAGACAACTTGGTCTTGTCTATAGTGCGGGAAGTATGGAACATCAGGTAGGCCCTGGCGTTATAACCCACCAGTTGACCATTATCCATGGCTACATGGAGAATTACCTTATCCGGGTAGATGCGTACGCCGTCTTGCTGCACGACATAGGAAAGGGAGAGGTAGGACCCATGGTCTTCCATGGAGGTCAACGCCATGGCGGGATAGCCTAGGGAGCTGAGGTAGGACTGAGCCTTGGACTTGGCTTGGTCAGTACTCAAGACCTTCACCCCAATATCCCTCATATCGTTAAAGGCCAGAACTGCCCCACCCTGTTTGCTGACCTCCGCCCAGGTTTGCGCCCCGCCAAGGCTGAAGGAGTAGGCAGGCAGGGTGCCTTTAGTATCCCCTTTAAACTGAACATTGTAATTTAAACCAAGTTGTGAAATAAACTTGTTCAGATTGGCCTGGGCCTGTTCCTTAGTAAAGTCTCCAGGAGGCAGCCCTTTAGGAGACTGGGAAACGACAGAATTAAATTTGCCCTGATACTGGAAAGGGGGCAACTTCTGTAGTTGTGTATCAAGTAACTGCAGTCCCTGAGAAACAGATGTGGGTTGGGTAATATCTGTTGAATCAGCCTCTGCTTTTGCGCCAAACCACCCTGTGACTGTGCTCCACAGAGAAGGCCTTGCCTTAGTCCAGGCTACATCCTCAAATTCGGCCTTATCCCGTAACCGGCCCAGATCCTCCGAGGTCTTGCGGGTTGCCTCGTGAATATCTATCAAGGCCTTCTGCTCTTCCGGTTTAATATCTCCGCCTCCGGCCAGCCTTTGAGCCAGGGTGTAACTAAAATCCGAAGTTCGATTGAGAAGTTGGGCGATATTGGGCGAACCCAGGTTATCCACAGGAAGATTGCTAAGGTCATTTAGGGCTGCGGTGGATTCCTCCCAAGCCCCGGTCAGGTGAAACACGTTATTGCTATTTGAGTTGCTGCCCATGGTCTTTGCCAAAAAGTTTTCCGCATTGTCCATATGACCAAGCATATCTTTATAGGCCTGTTGATACTGGTTCTCTTCATGAATCCCTAACTGCCTTGATGCCTGGTACTGTCCATATCCCCAAATCAGGGATACAGCCAGAGCCAGACCCAATCCCCCTACCAATAAATTTCGTCTGCGCACTGGTACCTCCTTGCTCTGGTGCCCGGTGAAAACCGGCCCCAGTCCTGGGTAGAATTTACTACTTGCTCAGCGGGTAAAAATGTGGTTACCAATCTGTTTAATTTGTGGCCTGGACCAAATGAAGCGGTTTTTAGTTTTAGAGGGCGCGAAAAAGTATATCGCTCCTGGCACCGGATCCCAACCATTCATGGCCATCCTGGCCGCCTTTATAGCGTTTGCAGAGGGCGATAAGTTTATCTGTCCATCATTAACTGAGGAAAATGCTCCTGGTTGGTAAATTATCCCGGCAATGCTCTTGGGGAAACGTGGATCTTTTAATCGAGTTATCAACACTGCGGCCACAGCCACCTGCCCCTCAAAGGGCTCCCCCCTGGCCTCCCCATACACCGCATGCGACAAAAGGTTCAAATCGTTGCTGTTCAATCCAACAGCTTTACCTCCATAGTTAGTGCTCACTCCAGTCAGCTTTTTCAGCAGACTTATGGTAGAGGCTCCGGCCAACCCATCCACCCTGATCCCGTGCTCCCGTTGAAAAAGACGCACTGCTGCTTCGGTCTTGTGGCCGTATTTTCCGTCAGCGGACCCAAGTACATAACCCAACTGCTTTAACCGAACCTGAAGCTCCCGCACCTCAGGACCATTTGCGCTTCTACCCAGGATCCGGTCCCCCAAGGCTGCCTGAAGAGTGACAGACAAGATAAGTACCGAAGCCAGCGTGGCAGCTATAACGGCAAAAATTCTGCGTTTGCCCACAGCCCTTCCTCCTTAACTAAAATAGTTTTCTGGTTTAGTTTGGCTTGGCTGGATAGGATTTATGTGACAAACCGGGGTTTTCAATTAAAAAAACCAACCCCGGTCGCTGCTGTGAAGGACCAGTATAATAGATAAGTTTCCCATAAATTGACACGGGCTCTCTCCTTCTATATACTAGACCTATAAAACAACCACCGTTTTGATCAACCCATACCTATTCCAACAAAGGAGTGAGCAATGTATGAACTGTAATCACTGTAATAGAACTCTTCAAGGCGACTTTCAGTTCTGTCCTTACTGCGGCACCCAGGCGGTCAGAAAGTTCCAGTGCCCCTCCTGCCAAAGGGATGCGGATCCTAACTGGGTTTCCTGTCCTTACTGCGGTTTCCAAATGAGAGGCGCGGTAGCCCAAAGTCCCTTTAACCAACCAACTCATGGCCATCACTATGACAATAGTTCGGCCAAACACCACCGCAAGAAGGGTTTCTTGGGTGGTCTCTTTTCTTCATGAAAGGATGACCCTGTCATCGGAGACTATCGAATTGAAGCTTACTTAGGCAAGGGAAGTTATGGCGCGGTGGTGAAGGCCACGAGGAACGGAATTCCCTATGCCATCAAGACCTTTCTCGATCGGGAGGAAGGGGAGGAACCGAGTTGCTTGCGGTTTGAATTGGAGGCAAGTATCCTGCAGACCTTAAAGCACCCCCAAATCCCCAGTTTTATTGAAACCTTTTCCCACGCTAACATTCGTTATCTAGTACAGGAATTTATCGGCGGCTTCCCTTTAAGTTACTTTATCGGTTCAGGTCGACTCTTTAGCGAAGGCGAAATAGTAGGATTACTGCGGCAACTTCTTGTCATCCTAGAAGACCTCCATCAGCCAAGCGTAGGAACTCCTGCGGTTATTCACCGCGACCTGCGTCTTTCAAACCTATTGCTCGATGACAATTCTCTATACCTAATCGATTTCGGCTTTGCACGTTACCTAGACCCTGCCGGTTTCACCTTTTGTCCAGACCCACCAGTAAATAAACTTACTTGCAGGCCGCAAGGCAAAGGAAGAAAACCCTGTTCTTCCACCTATTCTCTTCTGCGCAAGGAGATTTCTCCCCAGAGTGATCTTTTTGGTGCTGGGGTTGTGGTTATCGACCTCATGACCAACTGGGTAAGGGATGAAGCTCAGTTTGCCAGGCCCTGGCAGGATGTTTTGCCTGTTAGCAAGCCCTTTAAAGAATATATTGAAGGGTTATTTAGCAGGAGCTTCGATTCTGCAACCCAGGCCTTAACAAGTCTAGATTCCCTTCCAGAAAGCTGAAAATACCCCCTTAGGGGGTATTTTCTTATGTGTTTACAGTTCCTTCTCAGCATCCTTATTGAATTCTCGTCATTTCGTGTTGTATAATTACCTAAAGTTCCTAAACTCAAAAATGAGTATCTGGTGAACACGGCAGAGAGGCCCGTAAACTTTACCACACAAAGTTTAGGGGTCCTTATTTTTACCCAACGGGGGAACTGAGATGGCCATGGACTACAGCCCCATATTCCTCTCCATAAAGGTGGCCCTGGTTGCGGTCAGCGCAGTAGTTTGCTTTGCTGTACCCCTTGCCGGTTTTATGGGCAAACGTGACTTCCCGGGCAAAGATGTCCTGGAGGCCGTTTTCACCCTTCCTCTCGTACTTCCGCCTTCGGTCATTGGTTTTGTACTGCTGCTGCTCTTCGGTAAGAACGGTCCCTTGGGAATTGTGCTGTATAACTGGTTTCACGTCAGGCTGATATTCACCTGGTGGGGAGCGGCGATTGCTTCCGCTGTAGTTTCTTTCCCCTTGATGTACCAGTCCGTCAAGGCGGCTGTGGAGGCCGTGGATCCCAACCTGGAGAATGCCGCCCGAACCTTGGGCGCCGGGGAGCTGAGGGTTTTCTGGACCATAACTCTTCCCTTGGCCTGGACCGGTGTAATAGCCGGATTGATCCTGGCCTTCGCACGTTCTTTGGGAGAATTCGGCGCAACTCTCATGGTTGCAGGCAATATCCCGGGCAAAACGCAGACCATGCCTCTGGCTGTATATTTCGCCTCAGAGTCCGGCCAAACCAATACTGCTGCGATTTTGGTCACAGTAATGACTTTGTTTAGCTTTATCGTAATTTTCGGGATGAACCGCTGGTCTAAAAAGCGCCAACGCAATCCGGAAAGGGGTTAGCCGATGCTGCAGGCGATTTTTCGCAAGAATTTACCTCACTTTGTTCTGGAAGCAGAACTTAGCGTTAATAATGAAATATTAGTGCTTGTCGGCCCTTCCGGGGCCGGGAAAACCACGATTTTGCAGTGTGTTGCCGGGCTGCAATGTCCGGATGAGGGTGAGATCAGACTTGGGGACAGGTTGATCTACTCCTCCAGCGAGCGGATAGATTTACCGCCGCGCCTGCGGCGCATCGGCTATGTCTTTCAGGAATATGCTCTCTTTCCGCACATGACTGTGCAGAAAAACATTGTGTACGGGATGCCCAAGACTGGCAAGGGCGAGCAGGGCTGCCGGCTTGCTGTAGAGGAGGCCCTGGAAATCCTGCGGATCACTCAGCTTCGCGACCGTTATCCTCACCAAATTTCCGGGGGGGAGAAACAGCGGGTGGCTTTGGCCCGGGCCTTGATGACTGAACCAGAGCTAATGCTGCTGGATGAGCCGATGTCCGCTCTGGACCATAAGACCCGCACTCTGCTGCAGCAGGAGCTGCATGACCTACAGGTCAAGTGGGGAATTCCGTTCGTGCTGGTCACTCATGATCTGCGTGAGGCGGAAATTCTTGGGGACAAGATTGTTAGGGTGCCTGTTGGGGGCGAAACCAGGGAAGTGGTGAAAAGTTATCTTTAGATGCTTTTGGGGCTTCCTTTTGTTAAGGTCGCTAGGGTCTTTGGGGTCGAATTTACTTTTCACTCCATTCTCGCGGCTCACTCGCCGAGCATACCTTCCGCTCTCATCTCTCACTATCGCAAACGCAGCCGAAAATGGGGCGCGAGCACTTTGCTTCGTTCGGCTGTTCGCGGGGTATGCTTACGGCTCGTTCGATGCTCCATTGCGTGAAAAGTAAATTCACCCTCAGGCTTGTGCTTGTATGTGAATGATTCTAAGCCTTCTTAACAGATTTTGAGCAACATGAGAAATCTTGGTTTTTCCTCCATAGCCAGCGCATTTCAGTGCCCGTGTTCGATATACTCGGCTAATGTTGCCGAGTATATAAGGTAAAAAAGAAGCTTGAGGTATCTAGGGTATCCTCAAGCTTCTCTGTTTGCTTATCCTGTAATTGTTCAGCCTTTTCTTTTGGCCCCCTTTAGTTTCCTGTTTTGGGGAGGGCGCAGGCTGGGAGGGCATAGTCTGTGAGTTCGGTGATGGTTGGGTTTTCTCCACAGACCGGGCATTTGGGGTTGCGTTTAACTTTTACTTCCCGGAATTTCATGGAGAGGGCTTCGTAGGTGAGTAGTCTGCCGGTGAGCAGTTCTCCTATGCCGATCAGGTATTTTAGGACCTCAGTGGCCTGAATGAGGCCAATGGTTCCTGCCAGGACTCCGAGTACTCCGGCCTGGGAGCAGGTGGGTACTGAGCCTTCCGGGGGTGGTTCGTGGAAGACACAGCGGAAGCAGGGACCTTCCCCCGGAACAACTGTCAGGACTTGTCCGCTGAATCGCATGATCCCGCCGTGCACAAAGGGTTTATTGGTCATTACACAAGCGTCATTGGTTATAAAGCGGGTGGAGAAGTTATCCGTTCCGTCCACGACGATATCGTAATCTTTAATTATATCCAGGATGTTGTGGGACATTAGTCTTTCCTGGTAGGTAATCACCTTACAATCCGGATTAAGGGCGGTCAATTTTTCCTTGGCTGATTCTACTTTCGGCTTGCCGATATCTTTGGTGCTGTGCAGGATTTGACGCTGCAGGTTGCTCAGGTCCACCACATCATCGTCAATTATCCCCAGAGTTCCTACCCCCGCTGCCGCCAGATAAAAGGAGACGGGCGAACCCAGGCCCCCTGTGCCGATTACCAGAACCTTGCCGGAGTTTATTTTTTCCTGGCCGACTCCGCCTACTTCAGGCAGGATAATATGCCTGCTGTAACGGGTAATCTGTTCTTCCGTAAAATTCACTCAAATATCACCCTTTCAAACCTCAATACCCCGCCTTTGCAGGTCAAGTCGGAAATATGGAGCCATGCTGAGGTAGCGCTCTCCTGTATCAGGCAGTACCGTAACCACGCGTTTGTCCGGGCCAAATTCCCTAGCTACCGCCATGGCGGCAAAAACCGCAGCGCCAGACGATATCCCGCTAAAAACGCCCTCCTCCCGGCTAAGCCGCATAGAAGTAAGGTAGGCGTCCACATCGCTGACAGTGATGATTCTGTCCAAAACCTCCCGATTCAAGATCTTGGGCACAAACCCTGCCCCGATTCCCTGGATGCGGTGCGGCCCGGTTTTTCCGGTCGATAAGACCGGGGACTCGGCCGGCTCCACCCCGATGATCTGAACCCGGGGAACTTCTCGTTTCAGTACCTCTCCCACCCCGGTAATGGTTCCACCAGTGCCAATCCCAGCTACAAAGGCGTCAAGCTTACCCCCGGTTTGCTCCAATATCTCTCGCGCAGTCGTCCTGCGATGTATTTCCGGGTTTGCAGGATTTTCGAACTGCCTGGCCATGAAGTAGCCTGGGTTCTCAGCTACGATACGTTCAGCCTCAGCTACAGAACCGCTCATGCCTGCCGGCCCCGGCGTCAAGACCAACTCCGCTCCGTAAGCCTGGAGAATACTTCTGCGCTCAATGCTCATGGTTTCCGGCATGACCAGGATCAGCTTGTATCCCCTGGCGGCTGAAACCATGGCCAGCCCAATTCCAGTGTTGCCACTGGTAGCTTCGATGATTACCCCGCCCGGCTTTAACAGGCCGTCTTCCTCCGCTGTATTAACAATGTGCAGGGCTATGCGGTCCTTCACGCTGCCGCCCGGATTAAACATCTCAAGCTTTGCCAATACCTCAGCGGAGTGATCGGAAACCAGCGCAGAAAGCCGCTGCATAGGGGTATTTCCAATTAGCCCGGTAACATCCCTGGCTGGGTTAATATTCATGACTTATCGACCTCCGCCCATGAACATAAGAATATCTACAGTGTCTCCGTCTTTCACAGGATGAGTCTCGAACTCTTCCCTGCGCAGTATTTCTCCATTTACACTTACCGTTACGACATCAGGGTTAAATTCATTTTTCTTGATCAGTTCGATTATCTTCAGTTCTGCCTCCAGATTTTCTTTTTCCCCGTTTAAGATTACTATTGCCACGTCCTATTCCCCTCTCTCGATCAAAAGTCTATATTTTTCCCCAATTTGCTCGATGGATATTATTTTATGCCCTTCACTTTTCACACTGCGGGGTACGTTTTGAATTGGCTCTCCATCGTTTAGGATAACCTCCAAAACCTCCCCCTGCTGCAGCTGCTCCAGCTTCAACTTGGTTTTGACAAAGGTGATGGGACAAACATCCTTCGTGATGTCCAGGGTATCCTTGACACTAATGTTATCGGCCATGTTTTTTACCTCCTCTTCTAGATCGAATCAGCGCCTCGCTGTGCATCCCGGTGCATTTCCTCCTGGAAAGCTTCCACTCCTACTCGATCAAGGGTATCCGCAATGCGTTCACCCTTTTGCCAGAGAGTTTCAAAGGCTTTAACAACGCTTTTCACCGCCTCTACCGCTTGCTCAGCTGGGATGAACTTATCGATTACCTGGCCTAATCGGGGTTTGCGACCAATTTTTCCTCCCGCATAAAGCAAGTACCCCCTCCTGGTTTCCTGCCAGGCATCCGTCGGACAGGAGGCTATGCAGTTTCCTTCATAGAGGCATTTAGCATTGTCAATCACCGGGTTTCCATCCACCATGCTTATAGCTTGGTTAGGGCAGACCTTTTGACACACACCGCAGCCGATGCACTTCTCCGAGTCCAGCACAGGTTCCACCGCTCCGACCAGGCCGATGTCGTTCTCCTGGGGTTTGGCACAGGAATTGGGGCAGCCCGAAACAGCAAGCTTGGTCTTCATGGGCACTTCCCGTCCGAAGAACTCCTTGTCGAGCTCTAAGGCTGTCTCCCGCGAGTTCATCAGGCCGAAATTACAGATTTCACTACCAGGACAGGCTACCACTGTGCGGATTCTGGGGCCGCAGGTGCCGGTGGTCAATCCCAGCTGGCTTATCTCACTTTTCATCTCATTGTAGTTATCGAGGTGAACCCAGGGGATCTCTGCCCCTTGTCTGGTAGTAACATGTACATAACCTTTGCCGTATTTATCCGCCAGATCCGCAATGTTCCTCAATTGCTCCGCTGTTAAATTTCCCCCGAGACAGCGAAAACGGACAATAAAATTATCCTTTTGCTTTTGACGCAGAAATCCACCTTTTTTCAGTTCGTTATAATCAATTGTCATTCAAACCTCTCCCGTCCAGTCAAAATATCAAGCTTTAATTCATACTATTCTTATCGGATTATTCTACTTTATATTTAGATGTTATCAAAGGGTGTAGGTTGCTGTCAATTCTTTTTTTCAAGGAGGGTTAACCCTCCTTCAGGGCCTGGTCGAAATCCCCCAGCAAGTCCTGGAGATCCTCAATTCCAACACTCACTCTGATCATGTCTTCCGTCACACCCATTACCGCACGATCCTCAAGCGAATAGGTGGTGTAGATAGTGGAGGCGGGATGGATTACCAGGGTTCGGATGTCCCCGATGTTCGCCAGGTTATGGGCATATTTCAGCCTGTTAATAGTCCGGAAGGAGTTCTCTTTAGACCCGGTGCCAAAGGTTAACAGACTGCCAAAACAACCCGCGAATTGGTCGTGGGCAAGTTGGTGGTATGGGCTGGATCTCAGTCCTGGATAATTAACCCAGGCTACCTGAGGATGCTGCTCCAGAAACTTGGCCAACTCCAGGGCATTGAGGCAGGATCTTTCTACCCTCAGTCCCAGTGTCTCCATCCCAACGCTGTTCAAATATGCATTAAACGGTGCCATGCAAGCGCCCATGTCGCGGTGCAGCCCTTTGCGTAATTTGGAAAGATACGCAAGCAAGGTATACTTCCGCTTGAGCTCATACAGCTCAGGAAATTTTTCTTCGGACCAGGGAAACCTGCCTTTATCCACGATGATTCCCCCGATCGAGTTGCCCCCGCCGTTGATCAGCTTGGAGGTGGAGTGAATGACAATATCCGCTCCATGTTCCAAGGGTCGAAACATACAAGGGGAAGCCACTGTATTGTCCACAACGAGCGGGATCTTATGGGAATGAGCCAGGTCGGCCAGGGCCGCGATATTGGGCACATCCAGCTTGGGATTACCAATAATCTCAACAAACAAAAGTCTGGTCTTGTCTGTGATGAGCTGCGCCAGGCCGTCCACCTCGGTGGTTTCAGAAAAACGGGCTGTGATGCCATAATCGGCCAGACCCTTGAACAAAGAATAAGTACCCCCAAAAATTCCGGCCGAGGAAACCAGTTCATCCCCTTGCTTCAACAGGTTTAGTACACCCAGGGCTATAGCGGACATACCGGAAGAACAGGCTGCCGCCCCAATTCCCTTCTCCAACAGGGCGACCCTTCTCTCAAAGGAATCAACGGTGGGATTGTTAATCCTTGAGTATAAGTATCCAGGGGCCCCATCGTTAAATACGCTTTCCAGTTCTTCCGCACTTTTATGACTAAAGGCAGTAGATTGGTAGATCGGAGTCATAGTTGCCCCGGTAGCCTTATCTGGTTGGTTATTGCCATGCAGCAGTTTTGTGTTAAATTCCAACTTCCTACTCCTTTGACTGTTTGATTATTAGAGGGAGCTCGGTATACTCTCCGTTTTGAATCGAGAAGCACTTTAGAACCGGTATCTTATCCATTAAGGATACAATCATATAAATGGCCTTGGGATCGTGGGCCAAACGAATATCCTCCAGGGAGGGCCGCGAAGGAGTCTCCGGGTGGCTATGGTAATTACCCAGGAGTATAAGTCCGCACTCCCTGGCTGTACGCAGAACCTGAAACTGCTCCTTGGGATCCAGAGAAAAATGTTCCGGGCTGTGGTCTATATTAGTCAGGGGATAAATCTCTGCAATATCCCCAATTCCGTCTTGAACAGTACCGGCCAGCATACCGCAGCACTCGTTGGGCAGCTCAGCCTGAGCCTGAAAAATAATTTGATCCAGGTGCTTCTGACTGATTGTAACCATTACTTTTCCTCCTCGATGCATAAAGCGTACACGGGATAAGCTTATCGTACTATTTCTATCGGAATTATTGTCTAAGGTGTTGCTATTAACTTACAAAGAAATGCGAAATTTGTCAATTGCTTTTGGCGGCGATTAAAAAATTTTCGTGTAACCGATACCCTTAAAAATAGGAAGCGGTCTAAGCCCTTAGGCCTGAACAGCTTCCTGCACGGATTTCTGTGGGGTTAATATCCTTAAATTTTTGGCACTTCGTAGGAACTTTTCAAGGAGACTATCAGGTTAAATACTAAACTATTCTCCGTAGTATACCTGGGGTCTACATTAAAATAGCCATGTCTGAAAAACTGAAATTTGTCCTGTGGCTTGGCACTGATTAGACTGGGTTCAACCCAGCCCTGCAAGATTTCCAGGGAGTTGGGATTTACATAGTCCAGAAAGGATTTCCCTTCTTCTTGCTTTTCGTCAAGAATCAAGGGCTCATACAGCCTAAACTCTGCGGGTACCGCATTTTCTGCTTCTATCCAATGAATTGTACCTTTTACCTTTCTGGCGTTAAAACCGGAGCCGCTCTTGGTTTCAGGATCGTAAGTACACCGCAGTTCCACAACATTCCCATGTTCATCTTTGACAAGTTCATTGCACTTAATGAAATAGGCGTGCTTTAATCTGACCTCGTTTCCCGGAAAAAGCCTAAAATATTTCGCAGGTGGATTTTCCATGAAATCATCCTGTTCGATGTAAATTTCCCTGGAAAACGGGATTTGCCGTATACCCATTGCCGGATTCTCCGGATTGATTTCGGCATCCAGCATTTCCACCTGTCCCTCAGGGTAGTTGGTAATTACCACCTTAAGGGGACGCAGCACAGCCATGGTCCGGGGTGCCTTAAGCTTGAGATCCTCCCGGATAAAGTATTCAAGCATTTTGGCGTCTACTATGCTGTCACTCTTGGCCACCCCGATTTCCCCGGCGAAGTTCCGGATCGATTCCGGGGTATATCCCCTGCGCCGCAAACCGGAAATTGTTGGCATGCGGGGATCATCCCACCCATCCACAAATCTTTCCTCAACCAGCTGCTTTAACTTGCGTTTGCTCATAACCGTATTAGTCAGGTTTAAGCGGGCAAACTCAAACTGCCGGGACTGGTGCTCCATCTCGCACTCCCGGATAACCCAATCATATAAGGGACGATGATCCTCAAATTCCAGCGTACAGATAGAGTGGGTAACACCTTCCAGGGCATCTTCCAAAGGGTGGGCAAAATCATACATGGGATAGATACACCATTCATCCCCGGTATTATGATGTGTTGCATGGGCGATACGATAAATGATCGGGTCACGCAAATTAATATTAGGAGAACCCATATCAATTTTGGCCCTTAAGACTTTTTCCCCATCCTTGAATTCTCCCTGGCGCATCCGCTCAAACAAATCCAGGTTTTCGTCCACGGCTCTATTCCGAAAGGGGCTTTCTTGTCCCGGCTGTGTTAACGTGCCGCGGGTTTGTCTGATTTCTTCGGCTGACAAATCACACACGTAGGCCTTGCTTTTCTTAATGAGCAGCACTGCCCGATTGTACATTTCAGCAAAATAGTCTGATGCAAAGAACAAGCTGTCCCATTTGTACCCCAGCCACTGAACATCCTCTTTAATGGATTCCACATATTCCGTATCCTCTTTGACAGGATTGGTGTCATCAAAACGCAGGTTGGTACTGCCTTTAAACTCGTCCGCCAACTCGAAATTCAGACAAATGGATTTGGCATGACCAATATGTAAATAGCCGTTAGGCTCGGGTGGGAAACGGGTAACGATGTGCTCCACTTTCCCGGTTTTCAGATCCTCCAAAATAATATTTCTTAAGAAGTTGGAAGATTTATTTTCCACCAATATCAACCTTTCTGTTCCATGATCAAGAGACAATCTATTTTAGTTCTTCAATTTACCCCTGACTTCCTGCTTTATCCGCTTGAGTTGGAGGCAAAATGCTTCGATTAATAGTGTTGCCAGACCAAAAGGTGTATATATCAGTTGTTGTTATTTTACTTCTCTAACTGTTACGAACTTAAACCCTTTCTCATCAAACACTTTGAGTAATTGGTGGAGGACTGAAGAATCGGAGTAAGTGTAGGAGGGATAGCCACTGGAATCCCTTGAGAGAGCAATATCTTCGAACTCCATAATGGGATTATAGAAGAAACTTCCGATTGTATTCGGACCTAAATTCTTTATGCGTGCGATCATAACGTTAACATCGCCTTTTCCGTTCAAATAATCCAGTGGTGTAGGGACATACTTTGTGGTTCTGTTCCCATTCTGTTTATAAGTTAGTTTCCCGTATATCCCCGGGTATTGCTCATATATTACGTCAAAGTTTTTTTCTGCTACGCTGAGCTGCTTAGGCGAGATAGCGTAATGTGGAGCTTCAAAAAACCCGTAGGGGAGGTCCAATGCCTTGGCGGCTTCGATTGAGGCATTGATTCTATCCTGTACATATTGGTCGGTGCCCGGGATGCCCGGACCTAAGAACTCAACCGCGTCGACGCTTACACTCTTGCCATATTGGTGTGTATAACCGTGTAATCCAATTATTCCATTCCTGTCACTTATATAATCTAAAGCGTAAACAAAGCTGGCGTTAACCATACTGTACTGTTTGGAAGGGTCAATATCTATGTTGCTTCTCGGATCTATGTACCGAGGAATCCAGGCTACGTGGAACGGAACATTTTGAGAGTACAAATAATCAGCAACCACCGTCAATTTTTGAATATCCTCAGGTTTCTTCAGGAAATAGTCCCTTACTGTAACATCCTCAAGCCGGAGCAGGGCCTGCCTTCCCGCTTTAAAGGCAGGCCTTTGCGTAACTTTTTCTCGGTTCCGGTAGAAGGCCAAAGATTTATTCTTTAGATCCCAGTCAACCCTTAAGTCAAAAATTTTATGAAAATCAAACATTGAAATATAGAGTACTCCGTCGGAGACTATAGCCTTTTTCTTAAGTTTTTGGCTTACTCCATTTTGAACGTAAATCTGACTCCCCAGGTCAATGCTTGTTGTAACATTATTCAAATCGATCTCAGCCGCCTGCTCAGACAGAGTTACCGTACCACCCAGTTTGTCCACTATTTCATTTAAGGACAGGTAGTAGCGATTTACTTCGTAGTAGACAGGCAAGACCAAATTTAAGTCCTTTCCCTCAAATCGAATCTTAAGATCGTCTTTTGCTAGCTGCAAGCCCTTGAAAGTACTGAAGTCTTTGGGGCTCTTCCTGTTTTCCTCCCTTTGGTTGTTTGGATTCTTATTGACGGTACAAGCTGGGAGGGCTAAAGATAAAACGACTATAAGTAAAGCAGCTTTGACCACTGGCAGTTTAAGCATGTTAACCTCCTGACAAGATTTCTTAGGCTCTTTTTATTTCTACAAGCTTGCCGTTCATCCTCCTGCAAGCTTGTTCCTGCCGAAAATAATTCATTCTGTAGGCAAAGGAGGACTCAAAAAAACCTCCTGTTAAGATCCTATTAAGATCCTATTAAGAGGTTTTTTAACTGGATATTATTGTATTAGGTGATTATTGTTGGTTTTTCATCCTACGCTGAAAATAAACAAATACCGGAAGAGGTATGACGATCCAACCGAAACTTTTTATCAGGCTGTTGACCGCTCTATCCTTTTCAGTTTGTTTCTGTTGAGCGACCGCTTGATCGTACAGCTTCTTCGTTTCAGCTTCACTTAACGTCGACTGCGTTCCTACCGGACCTACTTTCTTAAATTCATCGATACTTTGATAATAAGCAGGAGGTGCTACAATGTCAGCCACTGCCATAAAGGCAGCTACAGTTCCTCCGATAGCCATCATCAAGGTAGCAAATAAAACCAGATAAACGTACACAGTTCTTATCATCTCATTACCCCTTTCCGTAGATTCACCGACCGCCTTTTTCGCTCCGACCAAACCAATAATAATAAAAATAATTACAACTAAGGGTACCACAACATTAAAATGCCCAATTGTATAAATCACCTCCTTAAGGCGTGCTTTACAGGGATCGGCTGGCAAGTTCCTTCAACCTTGTGCTCATTTCTTGCTCATTAAAAGAGCTGTACCACCTTCGGTTCTGCTCGTCAAGAATCCGAAAGTGCTTACTGACCAGGTTCTGCTGCAGCCTGAACCCTCCCTCAACCTCGACCTCCCTCCACCAAATTTTTCCCCCCAGGGTTTTTTCACTCGGCACATCATATTGATTAAAGGCCAAAACAGAAATTATCTCCAATAAATCGCTGCCAAAAAACGCCCTGAGTAATTCACTGTCTCTAAACAGGGTGCAAAAGGTAACTGCCACCGGCCAACCAGCCTGGATCCTACCCTTTTCCAGCTGGACCAGAGTTTTCTTGGATACTCCAAGAAGCTCCGCCATTCTTTCCTGGGTCAGACCCGCCTCAACCCTAGCAACCTTTATCTTAGCGCTAATCAACTCTAAAAATTCGGCTCTGTTCATGGGCTCTTCACCTATCCCCTTTAGTGTAATTTTACACCAAGGAGCTAGAGTCTGCAACTCTAGGTTGCAGACTCTAGCCAGAGAGTAAAAAAAACTACCAGGTGGTACCCTGGTAGTATGAGCGAATTAATCTTGCCTGGCCCCAATCCATAGCTTGGGACTTTTATCCGTACTAGAATACTATTTAAGTGTTGCGAATTTCTCCTCAGCTTTAGCCAGAAGTGCCTTGGCAAATTGGTAGTTGTGGACCCCTTTGGAACCATCAGTCTCAACATAAGTAAAATAGGTAGCTCCGTCCTTGAAGGCTTTTACTTTGGGGTCATTTTTGTCCATGGTGGCAGTTTTCTTACTCCAGTCGTCATAGACTTTCTTCAGGTCTTCTAACTTCTTGCCGATTTCAGCTTGCTGTTGTTTAATCGTGTCAACGGTTTTATTCGAGTCAGCGTGGCAGCCCTGACATTTTTCCTGTTTAAACATATCTGCCATCTTGGCATAGTCTACCTTGGTATCAACACGATTGACCCAGTCCTTTTGGTCATGGACTGAAGTTACCCCTGGAACCATAAAGTCGTGTTTTTGCGAATTGGTTACATGGCAGTCATAGCAGGCAAAATCCTTGACACTAGAATATTTAAACGATGGCGTGTCCGCGACTTCGCCAACTCCAATCCCTTTGACCATTTCACCCTGTGGATGGTGAACTTCACTGCCAAGGGTTGGTTTTGCACCGGATGTATGACAGTCTGCGCAGGCGGCCCACCCTGTTTTTTGCAAGGTAATACCTTCTTTGGGATCCCATTTGTGACAAACTCTGCAGCTAATGCCCTCGGTCTTGCCATCATACTTGCCGCCGGGGAAGAAGTCAGCCAACTTAGCGTCTTTGTCATCTAACATTTTGACAGCTGAGTGACAGGATATACAGTTATCCCCGTAGCGACCAGCCTTGGTACCGTCAGGACCTTTGGCAACCTGCAAGCCGAAGTACTTCCAGTGCCCGGTCTCTTTCACCTGCTCAACCAAACCTTTGGCCTTCTCGGCCTTAGCAGTTGTGGCGGTAGTGTCTTTCTTTTCCGTCGTAGTGCTTTGGCTGCTGCAGCCGGTTAATGCCAACAAAGCAACAACCAGGGCCGCTCCCACAACTAATAACCATTTCTTAGAACTCACTTTGAACACCTCCAAGTTACTTGAATCTCTGATAATGTTACTTTATCTCCCTTTGGTAGTTATTCACCTCCCTTTTATACTAATTTTCACCAAAAGACGACAAAGTCCTGCTTGTGATTAGTAATTTTTTCACAAGCAGGACTTTGTTGTCAATCCACCTTATTATCAGTTTTTTGCACCGTTAGCTCCATGTGCTACTGTCTGGTGGCAGCCGAGACAGGAGATCGTTTTCAAGAATCTCTTTATGGGATACTGGCGGAGCTAAAGGACTACTGCCGCTGTCCAGGGTTATATTCTTCGCTTTCGGATATGCCTTGTTTTTGCCGGAATGGCACTCAATACAGGTTGCAGTATTAAGTCTAGCCTTAATATTATTCGGGTCATAAGAATCAGTCAGCTGAAGGTAAACCTCTTTCAGACCTCCGACTTTCCGTTTGACGTACCCCAGGGTCCCTGGGTCAGCGTGGCACTTCAGACAAGCAACCCCCTTATGGGGATTCTCGGCCCAGGCACTTACCGCAGGCTTGATTTGGTGACAAGTGGCACAAAAGTTTGGCGTAGATGTAGCCTCCATAGTGCCCACTATAAGAATCAATAGTACCAGCGCAAGGCCAGAAGCCACAATTACTCGTTTCAACACCTTCTGCCCTGATAATTCTTCCTCTTCTGTTTGCCTTTTGCTTCAGCTGTTTCCATTGCCATGTTATACCCCCTTTATTTTTGGTTTTTCGACACTATTTTGCCGAGTCCTCTAAAAATTTGCGTGCGAAGCCACCAAATAGGGGGGGGCATGCAATTGCCACCTGCTGCTTCGGGTCCCTGAATGCAAACTAAAACGAGGGAGTACCCCAGCTTCAGGGTTCACCCTCGTTTAAGATCAAGGACAATATTTTGCTGCACAACGTTAGCCTATGTGGAGAATTCCTACTCTTCGATCTTGCCGCGAAAAGGCATGGGGAGTTATTTGAGATAACCCTCCGGATTTTTCGACTGCCAGCGCCAGGTATCCTCGCACATCTCAGCAATGCCCCTTTGGGCTACCCAGCCCAGAGTGGTTCGCGCCTTGTCCGGATTCGCGTAACATTCCGGTATGTCGCCGGGCCTACGTTCAACTATTGCGTGGGGAATCTTCCTGCCCGAAGCTTTTTCGAAGGATTTGATCATGTCCAGCACGCTGTATCCCTTGCCCGTACCTAGGTTATACGCATCCACCCCGGTTATATTCATTACCCTTTGAACAGCCTTTAGGTGACCCAGCGCCAGGTCCACCACATGAATATAATCCCTTACCCCTGTGCCGTCCGGGGTGGAATAATCATTGCCGAAAACCCTGAGTTCCTTAAGCTTTCCTACCGCAACCTGGGCCACATAGGGCATGAGATTGTTCGGTATTCCGCTGGGGTCCTCCCCTATAAGGCCGCTCTTATGGGCCCCAACCGGATTAAAGTAGCGCAGGAGCGCAATACCCCAGCTAGGATCCGCGGCGTAAAGATCACGCAGGATCTCCTCAATCATCAGCTTTGTCCGGCCATAGGGATTAGTAGCCCCAAGCGGAAAGTCCTCAGAAATCGGCACCTGTTCAGGCGCTCCATATACGGTTGCAGAAGAACTGAAGACCATTTTCTTGACACCGTATTTCTGCATAAGCTCACAGAGGACGAGCGTACCCGTTATGTTATTGTGATAATAACGCAGCGGGACTTGCACGGACTCCCCGACCGCCTTCAGCCCGGCAAAATGAATGACCACATCAATTTGATTTTCGGTAAATACGGTTTCTAAGCCAACTGCATCGAGCAGATCAAGTTTATAGAACTTGGGATTTTTCCCGGTTATTTGGCCTACCCGCTCCAGGGATTCCCGGTTACTGTTGGAAAGGTTGTCTACCACTACGATTTCATAACCGGCATTAAGTAATTCTACAACGGTGTGGCTGCCGATATAGCCCGCTCCGCCTGTAACCAGGATAGCCATTACTCCAACCTCACTTTTTTCGGGTATTTGCCTCATGTTGATAACGACCGATGATAAACGAATAGTTTGCCCTTCGGAACTTTTATTTAACCCTTCCTCAGAAAGAATGCCTGCGTATTTTTCATTAATTCTTTCAAGTATTTCATCCGAGGGGGTCTTCACCCTGGACCTTACCGCATTCATCCTTGCGCGGTGGGGGGTTGCCCGCACCGTTTCGGTACCCCTGATTAAAGGGAAGAAAGGTGGTGTTTTTGCTGTCCAGTTTAGCAGGACCGCATTTCCCCATCGGAACTAATATTACCAATATCAATATATCTCAAAGCATAATCATGTGAGGTTGTTTCAGCTAATATACATCCGTTGATTACTGCTTTATACTTGATCTTTGATCTGTGCCAGTCCTTAGGGAAGATATTGCTTATCATATATTCAAGACCGCCTTTAGCATTTCCTGTATTTCCTGATTCAGGGAAGAAATCTCTTGCTTAATCTCTTCGGACGAACGAGGCAGGGTATATTGGTAAAAATACCGGGCAAGAGGGATCTCGTACCCAATACTGTCTTCCTTGGGTTCCAGATACCAAGCATCTGGCAGGTGGGGCAGAACTTCCCGCTTGAAATATTCCCCAACATCTTCCTTCAGCGGTACTGTTTCGCCGTCGCGCAAGTCTGGATCCGGCTCAAAGCCACTCTCGGGATTCCTAATTGGTTCCGCGTTCTCGTCTCGTACTCCGAATGTCTTTATTAGTTGTTGCTGGACAGTTGATCCGGCAGGGCCACAATAGCTTCTAGCAAGTCATTGCGGATTCTGAACCGGTGACAGCATTGTTAATTCTTATAATGTCCCCAATAGAAAGGACTTCCCTTTCACGCAAGACCTTATAGCCCATATAAAGTGCACTTTCCAAACAAATAATGTCAACTGTCGGAAAATGATATTTATTCCGACAGTTCTAGTTTTACCGGGCTAATCATTTTCTATAAAAAAGATAGGGGAACCCCGGCTTTCCTTGGGTTCCCCTATCTTTTGTGTCTAAAAAACTTGTCTTACTTGTGATACGGTTCATTCCTGGCAATCCTGAAAGCCCGGTAAATCTGCTCCAGCAGTACCACTCGAATCAACTGGTGGGGGAAAGTGAGCCGAGAAAAGGAAAAGAGCAGGTCCGCACGCTGCTGGATGCTTGGGGACAGACCCAGGGAACCGCCGATAACAAAGCTCACCTGGCTTTTCCCCTGCAACCCCAAACTGGCTAGCAGGTCGGAAAAGCCTTCGGAGGAGTATTCCTTGCCGCTTAAATCCAAGGCAATACAAAAGCTGCCTGGTAAAAGTGCCCGGATGAGCCGCCCTCCTTCCCGCTCCTTGACTTGCGTTTCCTGAGCGGGGGACAGCTTCTCCGGGCACTTTTCCTCTTCAACTTCAACAATTTCCACTTTGGCATATCCCTTGAGCCGCTTAAGATACTCATCCACGGCTGCCTGCCAGAACTTTTCCTTCAATTTGCCGACAGCCACTATTCTCAGCTGCATCAGACCACCAGATATATGGGCGCCGCAGAGCAAAAATCGCAGTGAGACGGGGCAGTCCAGTCGGTAAAGTTCAGATCCTTGAGCACATATATATCCGGGGGGGATTCATATACCTCCACAAATTCATCTATAGCCCGCTCGATATGTTCGTTACATACGACGTACACAGTTTTTTTCTCCCTATCCTGTTTACTCCGTTAATTGCCCTAATGTGACCTGGAGCTCTTGTTCCTTGCCGTCACGTGAGATTACGACCTTTACCGTATCGCCTGCTTTATATTTGAACAGTTCATGTGTCAGTTCGAAAAAGTTTTTGACCTGTTTGCCGTTGACGGAGGTTATTATATCACCCGCCTTGATTCCAGCCTTGGAGGCGGGGCCTCCCGCCGCAACCTCTGCCACGAGTGCGCCCGCCGGCCACCCTTTGGCCCGAGCAAACTCTTCGTTATAGCGGTCGTTGATCTGTACGAGCAAACCGGCATGACTGGCCTTGCCCGTCTGAATCAGCTGAGTTATAACCGGCCAGGCATCCGAGATCGGGATCGCAAATCCCATCCCTTCAAAGCCCTCTTCCCGGTTCTTGGCGGAGTTAATTCCGACCACTTTCCCTTCCCAGTTAACAAGAGCTCCGCCGCTGTTGCCTGGATTGATAGCTGCGTCAGTCTGGATGAGGTTGAAGCTTGATTCCCCGGTTAGACGCAAGAAACGATTAAGCGCGCTTACCACCCCGACAGTGACGGAACGGGCAAATTCCTGGCCCCCGGGATTGCCGATAGCAACCACCGGTTCTCCTACCTGCAGTTTGTTGGAATCCCCAATTGAGGCCCCAACCAGTCCGTTGGTATCAAGGATTTTCAACACGGCCAGGTCTGTCCTGTCATCCGCTCCGACAAGACTGGCCTCCTGGCTGCGGCCATCCGCCAGGGATACTACCAGTTTCTTGGCCCCGACAACCACATGATTGTTGGTAACAATATAACCGTTTTTAGTGTCAATAATTATCCCGGAACCACTGCCCACTTCCTCCATATCCGCTCCACTCAGGATACTGCGGGACTGAAAGTTGGCCACTCCGACAATCGCAGGGCCGACCGCTCTTGCTATATTGACAACTTGATAGGAGCTTGGTTCCCCACCCCCGTTACCAGGCAGCGCGGGTAAGCCCGCTGGATTAATCGCCACCGGCGGATTACCCTGACGTTTTGAATACAGCTGCGGGGCCAGGGCTAATACTAGCAGCCCACCAATAATAGCACTGATCAGAGAAACTGCTATGTACGGGAAAATCCTTGGCCGTCTTGGTTTGTAATAATCGTCAAAGTATCCCATAAATAACAGTTCCCTTCTTTGGCAAAAATTAAAGTTCTCCTAACGCTAACGGAGTATGCCTGGGTGCTGCGCGCATTTTCAAACCCGGTGCAACCTCCGGCACTCCAAGCTCCACCAGAATATCCGCCACGGTCTTAATGGCAAGCCCGGGCTCGTTATTCTCTTCACTGAGGTGGGCGAGCACCAGGCGTTTCGTGCGGCTGTCAATTATCTCAGCCAAAGCCTCACCTGCATCTTTATTGGAAAGGTGTCCGGTTGAGGCGGCAATGCGGCGCTTTAAATAGTAGGGATAGGACCCTTTCCACAACATATCCTCATCATGATTGGCTTCAAAGACCACCCCGCTGCAGCCCTTCAGCTTGCGAACCATTTCCCCGGAGACTTGGCCTGTATCTGTTGCAAAGCCCACCTTTGTATCCCCTTGGCTGCAAACAAGGCCGGTGCTGGCTGCGCTGTCATGAAAAGTTTGGAAAAGTTCTAGCTTTAAGTCTCCCAATTCAAACTTCGCACCTATTTCCAGCTCCTCAACCTTTGGCAAGATGCCTACTTCCAGCACAGGCAGACAATCCTCCAGAACATACACCGGAAGCTTGTGCCGCCGAGCCAATACCCCTACACCCTGGGTATGATCACGGTGCTCATGGGTAACCAATATCCCGGACAGAGCCTTGGGCTCCACTCCAATTTCCGCCAGTCTTTGCTCGATCCCCTTTCCGCTAAGACCTGCATCAACCAAAAGGGAGGTCTCCCCCCCTGTAATCAACGTCGAATTTCCCGAGCTTCCGCTCGCCAAGGTCGCTATTTTCATCCCGCACTCCTTATTTATCCACAAGGCTATTATAACAAATGCCCTCGCAAACGGGAATATCGCCCCTGACAACGGTCTAAGGGTAGTATGCCAAATTCAGCCTAAAGTATTTTCCTAAATTTAATACTTGGGTCCGGGAGCCCCTGCCATGATCCATCTTTCGATTAGCCCAATGGTTTCCGTGCTGTACTTCTGGGGATGTCCCTGTTTCATCTTCACTAGCAGCTGGCTATTGGGGTCTAAGGGAGATACGTATTTCTTTACGTACAAATAGGTCTGCAGAGGGGCCCTGGCCATAACCCCACCCGGGCCGTGACACTTGGCACAGTTCTGAAAAATAACAGGCTCTATGTCTTTCGTGTAGTCGGGTATCTGACTCCCGGGAGCCGCAGCCAAGTAACTGCTGACAGCATCCTTGAGGGAGGGGTTTAGCTGCAGGGCAACAGTAAACTGCTCTCTCGCCTTAGTGATATCCCGTCTTTCATAAAGCAAGAATATCCCGTAATTGATCCTGGCATTCGCGTATTTCGGGTCTGTCTGGACCGCCTTTTGATAGGTAGCTTCAGCATGGTCCATCTGGTCCCCGTAGTAAAGAGAGGTACCCAGATCGGTCCAGACCGCAACCTTATTTGGATTTTGAGCCAGTACCTGCTGGTAAAGCTGGGCGGCCCGGGTAAAAAACTGCTTTGCCTGATCAGCCGAGCCACCCTGACGCAAATTGTAGGCATAGTCAAAATAATCATTGGCCAATTTCTCCAGGTCTGCCTCCTGAGGGTTATTCTTGATCTTGTTCTCCAGATCATTGATCTCCTGAAGCGGGTCTATCTGTAAATTGACCTGTGTCTTCTCAATAGGCTTGGCGGCAATATATCCGTAGAAGGAAACCCCCGCCAGAATAAGCGCAACCACAACTACCAGCCCTACCGCCACAATTTTTTCCCGCCTTGGCACGTACCTCACCCCCTGTATTAATCGGGCAAGAACTTTCGCACTTGACATCTGCAGTCATAATAGGGTACTCCTGCCCCCATATCCGGCATAAAAGCCGGGGTAAGGAAGTTTACACCCCCGCCTGATTTAATCCACTTGCCTTCGATCAGCTGTACAGTATCCTTTCTCAGGCGCTCATTAATTTCTACCCGACAGAGCAATTGTCCCCGTAAAGATTCTACAATAACCAAGTCCCCGTGTTTCAGGTTATTGGCTGCAGCGGTATCCCGCTGAATCTCCAGATGAGGATAGTTATCCTCATCTGACTGAAACTGAGAGTGCAGCGCCCTTGCAGGGTGAGGAGTGAGCAGATTCAAGGGGTAATCAGCCAAAGTGGCGGAGCCACTCTCCCTGGGATCTGAATAGCCTGTCGTTCCAGACCCTGTTTCCTCGGCAGCAAGCTGGGAGAACAATTCAATCTTTCCGGAAGGGGTAAGAAACTCCCGTTCGGCCCAGGCAACTTCCCGGGCCAACGGGGTCTTGACCATGCCCTGTCGCAGCTTCTCCAGTGTAAGGTTATGGCTTTCCCGGGCCGGCTCCAAGGCCTCCTCCAACCACTCAGACGGGGTTTTCCCAAAGAAACTGTTCAGCCCCATCACCGCAGCCAATTCACTGAAAATCAGCGGATCCGGCTTTGCTTCCCCCAGAGGTTCAATCAGCTTCGGCGCATAGCCAATATACTCGTTCCAGGAGTTGGCAACAATATCCTCTTCTTCAAAAATCGTGGTGCAGGGCAGGAACAAGTCGGACTCCTCCGCCGTATCGGTAAGCTGAAAATCAATAGTTACTTTAAAGTCTATCCCTCTAAAGGCAGCGATAAAAGTCCCGGTATCCGGATGCTGGCAAACCGGATTGGAACGGGTAACCACCGCAACTTTAATCGGGGGATCCAGCTGAGGCACTAGTCTACCCATAAGCGGCAGTGGAACCTCCCGCCGCGCAAGTCCCGCTTCCGGGGCGGTAAGGTCTTTAAACAGACCCGCGTTGTACTGGTGAGCGTAGTTAGCTCCCCCTCCGGGGATTCCGATATTGCCCGTTATGGCAGCCAGGGCGTCAATTGCCCGCACGGTCTGACCGCCGTTCGCATAGCGCTGTAACCCGTATCCGAAGATGATGGCCCCGGGCTTTTGCTTGGCATAGCGCCGGGCCAATTCGCGTATATCCTCCTCCGGCACACCGCACAGCAAGCTGACCTTCTCCGGAGAAAACTGTTTCACAACCTGAGCGTATTCCGCAAACCCGTGGACATATTGCTGCACAAAGTTCAAATCCAGCAGCCGTTCCTGCAAGATCACGTAGGAGATTCCTAAAGCCAAAGCGCCGTCAGAACCCGGTTTTAAACTCACATACCGGTCCGCCAGATCCGCAGACTTGACCCTGGTGGGGTTGATGACAATAATAGTTGCACCATGTTGTTTGGCTTCCTTCAGAAAGGGGAGCAGATGCAGGTTGGTAACGGCTGGATCCCGTCCCCAGAGAATAATCGTGCGAGAGTTCACCAAGTCGCCATAACTATTCGAGTAATACCCGCCAAAATCATAGAGTTGCGCGGCTATACCGCTCCCCCAGCACAGACTGCCCGAAGGAACGGTCACCCCGCCGAAGACGTTAAAAAACCTGCGGTCAAGATTGCGCAGCAAGCCGTTAGAGCCATAATCAAAATGGTGCAGCACTGCTTGTGAACCGTACTCCGCCTTTGCCCGGTTTAACTTTTCAGCCCAGAGTTCATAGGCATCCTTCCAACTGATCCGCTTCCAGCCCCCGGACTTTTTCACCAATGGAGTAATTACCCGGTCCGGGCTGTAAACCCGTTCAGCCAGAGCCTTCCCCTTGGGACAGATAAAACCCCGGGTAACCGGATGTTCAGGATCCCCCCCAACCGCGGTAATTTTTTCCTGGTCTACATGCACAATTAAACTGCACAGATCAAAGCAATTTAAGGGGCAGACCGAACGGAACTCCGCCATTTGATCAAATCCTTTCTCAACCTGCGGCTTCCTTAACCTTTATGTACATGGCGCACTCCAGACGTTTTTGCTGCAATTGGCACCCTAGTTTGTAGGGTTTCCGCAAATCCCCGTTAAAATTATGGGCTGCAGCATGACACCCTCCACCGCAGAAAAACCTTGCCCAGCAGCGCCGGCATTCAGGTTTATTATAGACATGAGAGGCGCGGAATTTTTTAGCCAGTTCCAGATTCACGGTCCCGGAAAAGACGTCCCCCACCTTAAACTCATCCTTACCCACAAATTGATGGCAGGGATAGAGTGTCCCGTCCGGCGAGACTGCCAGGTATTCATAGCCCGCTCCACAGCCTGAGAGGCGCTTGGGCAGGCAAGGACCTTTTCCAAGCTCCAGATTGAAATGAAAGAAATTAAACTCTGCAGGGCTGCCCCTGCGGGCCAGATACTCTTCTGCCAGGCGCTCATACGAGGAGGCCAGCACAGGCAAATCCTCCTCGCGAAAGGCATGGTGGGCTTCCGGTCCAGCTACAACGGGTTCCACCGAGATCTGTCTGCATCCCAATTCCGCGAGATGCAGCACATCCTGGTCAAAATCCAGATTATGATGTGTGTAAGTTCCTCTGACATAATAATAAGTCCCCACTGCAAAAGGGGAAGGATTCGTCTGCTCAGCTACGAAAGCCTTGATATTCTCCGCCACTAAGCCGTAACTGCCTGAACCGTCCGCATAAGGCCTCATCTGGTCATTGACTTCCTGTCTGCCATCAAGGCTGAGAACCACACTTATATCGTTCGCTTCAAGAAACTCTCTTACCTGCTTATCCAACAAAACCGCATTGGTAGTTAAGGTGAATTTGATGGTTTTGCCAGCTTCCTCTGCCGCCTTTCGGCCAAAGTCCACTAACTCCTTAACAACCCGATAATTCACTAAAGGTTCCCCACCAAAAAAATCTACCTCGCAATGCTTGCGGTGTCCAGATTTACTGAGGACAAATCTGATGGCCTGTTTGCCCACCTCCAGGTCCATTAGGGAACGATCTCCCCCGAAATCACCGGTTCCCGCGAAACAATACTCACATCTGAGGTTGCAGTCATGGGCCACATGCAGACAGATCGCTTTAATTATCGGTTCCGCGGGGAAAGCCGGCTCGTATGGCCCTGGATCACCGGAAAACAGCGTGCCTTCTTCAGCTAAAGCCTGAAGTTCCTGCAGGACTTCAGCCACTTCAGCCTGGTCATACTGGGTTAATTGCTCCTGCACTGCACCCCAGTTCCCCCTTAACTCTTCCAACAGCTTGAGCGCTTCCCAGGCGACTGGGTCAAAAGAGTGGAGTGAACCGCTGTTCACATCGAGAACAATTCGTTCTCCGCCCTGCTCAAACCTGTGCAGGTTAGCGTCAAAATCATAATTAGCCAAGTTCAAGAGTAAGCTCCCCCTGTAAAAATCAAAGCCCGCCCTAATAGGGCCGGGCTTTGCATCAGATTCTGTCTAACTATATTAACTTGCTACTTGGAACAAACTTGATTGCCAACCGTGCAGGAAGTCTTACAAGCAGATTGACACGAGGTCTGACACTCTCCGCACCCACCGGTTTTCAATGTATCCTTCAAATTAGCCTTGGAAACGGTAACAATATGTTTCATTAAGGGAAGCCCTCCTAAACCAAAATTCTCCGTAAATTATAGCACAGTTCCCACTGACCGGTAAAGGAACTTCTGGTTACTTCTTGGGCGGCACTTGGGCCCGACTTTTACAGTTAGCATAGCAAATTAGCTAGGAACAACTAAATAAATCCTTGAAAAACGCGGACTGCCGCGTTTTTTTGCAATTACGATTGATGTTATGCTAATGATATGCTAATATATGTGT
>Ga0255338_1001624_pt1 | contig 40368 bp, 36 predicted proteins | sample MeOH1_35cm_T4_19_FD_203715 | JGI IMG/M metagenome (GOLD analysis project Ga0255338, IMG submission 203715) | Sandy soil microbial communities from University of British Columbia, Vancouver, Canada - MeOH1_35cm_T4_195 | ecosystem: Engineered > Artificial ecosystem > Sand microcosm > Unclassified ... | reverse complement strand
AAACACGACCACGTCACGCTGATGCTCGGGCAGTTCCTCGAGCAGCCGTTCGGCCTGCTCTTCGGTGATCCACCGAACCCGGACCTTGCCGCCGCGGCTGTAGGTCTTGAACGCCGGTACCCGATCGATCCACTCCCATTCCCGCATCGCCCGCCGGAAGATGGCGCGGATGAGCGCCACGTAGAGATCCTTGGTGCGATCCGAGCGCCGGATATGCTTGTCGATCAGCCGGTCGATCAGCTCCCGGTCGATCTGGTCGAGAAGCCTGCCTCTCAGATGACCAGTGAACCAACGGATGCGCTGCACGTCGTCCCGGTAGGACTTCTTGCCCGCCTTCTCCTTGAGCCATCGGACTGCCGCGTCGTCCCAGCTGCGCTGGGGCTTGCGCTTCAGCCTGACCTGATCCCACAGCTCGGCCTTCAGCCTGTCGTGGTATTCCTTCGCCTTTTCCCGGTCGGTGGTGCCAGTAGAATGTCTAACTCGGCTTCCGTCCGGGCCTGTGAAGTCGACATAATATCGACCTGCACGTTTCCAGAGTGCCATATTGCCTCCTTGGTTGAGGCACTCGGCTGCATTCGTGCAGCCGCAGAATAGGTCGCTCGAGTCGCCGCGACAAGATCGGCCTCGATGAAGCGCCACCCGCGGCCGATGCGCCCGCCCGGGACAATCCCGGCACGAACCCAGCTGCGCAGGGTGTTGGGGTGCACTTTGAGCAGCGTCGCCGCCTCAACCAGGGACAGGAGATGTTCGCTCATTCCAGGCCGCCAAGCGCGCCTGCCGCGCCGCAGCCAGGCTCGGCCTTGAGGCGACGCCGCTTGCGGTCGAGCAGTGGAATACGGCCCCTGAATTGCGTCCAAGGCGGTTGTGCGCGCACGTGCATACCGAGCAGGGCATCCACCAGGATCGGATTAGGAGATGTCACTGTGCAGATCCCGCCGAGCAGAAATTCAGCGGTGGAGGATCACCAATCTCACTCCGAAATCACACGGCGCTGAGTAGCGCCGTGCGACCGGTTGCAGCCGCTGATGGGCGAAATGGAATTTGATCGTCCACGTCTGCTCTCTCACGGCGAAAACGCGAGTTCGATTCTCGTAGGGGCCACCAGCGGTTTCAATGACTTACCGCCCGCAAAAATCGTTTCGGATGCGCATTTGTCTAAAGATTGTCTAATAAGCGCGGTCGGATGAGCTCGGATTTCCCGGGATTCTTAGTGCATCCGCTGACCCGATTCCGCCCTGCAGTACAGGACTGAAGGCTCCCTCGATCGAGGGGAGGTTCGACGAGTCGGTGAGGCTCGGGGCACTTTGGATTCAGCTAAGAGCGCGCATTGCAAATGCCGTGGCAGCGGCGAGCCCGTCCTGACCGACGCTATGCCCAACGCCTGGCGAAACATGGGTCTCGACCGGGACACCGGACGCAGTCAGCGCGGTGGATGCCAGGTCCATCGAGCGGAACGGAACGACGTCATCTTCAGTACCGTGGATCAGCAGCACCGGTGGGCGGCTCCTGATTTCCGCCTCCAGGTGCTCTGGAGCGACGAGCATGCCCGAAATCCCAATGATGCCCGCGACAGCCTCTGGGCGCCTTAACCCGACATGCAGCGCCATCATCGCGCCCTGGCTGAAGCCGACAAGAAGGAGGCGATCGCTCGGCAGGGCGGCCTCTTCGAGCTCGTGCGTGATGAATGCCTCGATAGCGGGTGCGGCTGCGGCGGCACCCGCGGCACGCTCGGACATCGAGAAGGTCTCGATCGGCCACCATTGGTGGGCGGCCGCCATCCGGGGAATCTGCAACGGTGCGTTGGGCGCTGCGAATGCGGCGCGCGGGAGCGCGGGCTGGATCATGCGGGCCAGCGAAATCAAATCGTCTCCGTTCGATCCATAACCATGGATCAGGATGACGAGAGCATCAGGCTTCGACCCGGAGACGGCGAGGAGACGGGGACCGTCGAGCGACACGCAAAATCCTTTCAACTAACGCCGCTGGAGAGGAGCATAGCGCGCGAGGTGGCCACGTCAGCCCGCCGCTACGACGTGACCGGCACCCTCAGGGTCTACCAGACTTCCCGTCCGTTCGGCTGCGGAATACGGGAAGGCGTCTTCAGTTCGTCATTATTTGTCGCGTTCAGCACGCTTGCGATCGGCCTTTCGCGTACGGCTTATTGCAGCCGCGCGCTCACGTGCCCTCTTTTCCGACGGCTTCTCGTAATGCCGACGCAGCTTCATCTCGCGGTAAACCCCTTCGCGCTGCAACTTCTTCTTAAGCGCGCGAAGGGCTTGATCGACGTTGTTAGCGCTTATGGCCGTTCAAAGCGGACTTCACAAATCCCGAAAGCAGACCCTCGTTACCGTGCCCAAGCGCGCGTTGGGGAAATGAAGGCTGACGGCGATGACCGGTCGGGACTGGGCGAGATCGGCTTTCAGAGATTTGATCCCGCTAGTAAATTGCCGGCGAGTCGCTTGCGGGGAAGCTCTCGTCCAGCGCCTCGTCGAGGGCGCTATCTCGCGCTTTAGCCGCTACGTCGAGGGGAAACCGGCCCGCGAGCCAGAGGGCCAGGTTCTTGACGTAGTGCCTGACCGATTGCTGCGCTTCGGGCGATCGCGCCAGGCCGTCGCCTGGCGCCTCACTGACGAAGCTCGGACAGCCCTTGGACGGGTCCCAATTGTAATCGGCGAAATGGTGGAAGGTCGATTCTGCCAGCGCGGGGCCGCCGGCCGCCGAGGGCTCGAACGCTACGGCGATGTTGAAGGCGCGACCGGTGACCTTGCTGTTGCCCGTGGCGATGACGCGCGCCGAGGGATCTTCGGCCGGCACGCCGACCGCACCTTCATGCGGATGCGAGGGCAAATAACGGATCAAGCCGCCGGCGGCCTCGGAATCACACAGCGCCGGATGGGGGTCGCCGACGATGTCGATTTCCTGAAAATCGCCGTTCGCGCCGGAATGATAATTTGGCCAGAGGATATAGTCTGTCTCGCGATCGTCGATGATCCGGCGCCGCTCGTCTGGCTCGGGATTCGTGCTGTGGAAGAAGTGCGCGGCAACCGACGCCGCCGAGGGTGCAGACTGAAGAGCCAAGATCCATGTGGTCGCGCGTCACCAGCACGCCGCCGCCATTTTCCCGAAAGCGCCCGATCGCCGCGCAATCTTCGGGATCAAGGCCGTCGCCGGTGTCGACCGCGAAAAGCCAAAGCTCGTCGAAATCCCAGCGGTCGAGCGTTGAGAGTATCGCATCGGGGCTGCCCGGCGCGGTGCGATCCCGCGCCGTCACCTCGCAGAGTGGTACCCCATTATCGTCCGTCAGTCCGGCGAGATAGTCGCGCAGCATCGAGAAGCGTGCAATATTCCAATCGTCGGCGATTCCCGGAATCGTCGTCTGGAGCAGGATGCGGATCGGCGCTGTCATCATTTCCTTCTAGTCGTGTGATCGCTTCGAAGAGCCGGACAGGTTGGACGCTCGACTGCCGCTTCGTTGGCCGCAGAGTGAAATCGGAAAAACCCCTGCGTTCATCATCCCTGTCACGTCCGATTAACACGGCTCCCAGAGCTACTCCGCCGATCATGGCGGAGCCCTTCGATGCCGTATGATCGACCGTCGCGGGGAAGGGCATCTGCGCGGGGGCTGGGCGTGCCCTCGCCCATGGCAGGTATCAAATCGACCGGTCGGACAGGCTGCTTCGCACAATTGAATGGGATCGCCCGTCCGCCCGGCTCGATCGCGGTCTCAGATGCGCGAACCCATGGGTCTTCCTGAACCTTGGTTAGGGTCGGCCGCGACCACGGCACGGGTCGCGAGGCTCGTAGGCCGCAATATTTCTTGGGCGACAGCTCTGGAGGAATCGAACCATGTCTCAGCTCAGCGCCAAGATCGCGCTTATCACGGGCGGCAGCAGCGGTATCGGCCTGGCCATCGCCAGGCGCTTTGCCGCCGAGGGTGCGCGGGTGCTGATTTCCGGCCGCCGCGCCGAAGCGATCGAGGAAGCGGTTCGGCAGATCGGGGACAGCGCGTCGGGATTTGCCGGCGACGTTGCCGATCCCGCCTTCCACGCACGCGTCGCGAACGAGATCGCCGAGCGGTTCGGCGGGCTCGACATCTATGTCGCGAATGCCGGCACCAATACGATCCGTCACTCATCCGAGGTTTCCGAGGCGGAATATGACATGCAGTTCGCGGTCAATGCGCGTGGCGTGTTCTTCGGCGTCCAGAAAACCGCGCCGATCCTGCGAGACGGCGGCGCGATCGTGCTGACCGGCTCGCTGGCCAGCGAAAAGATGCTGGACGGGCATGCCGCCTATGCCGGCTCAAAGGCGGCGATCGGCGCCTTCGCCCGGGTCTGGGCGATCGAGTTCAAGGCACGTGGGATTCGCGTCAACGTCCTAAGTCCGGGGCCGACCGACACCGCAATCCTCGACAAGCTCGGCGTTCCTCCCGAACAGCGCGAAGCATTCGAGGCGGGCATGGCCGCGGCGATCCCGCTCGGCCGTTTCGGACGGCCCGAAGAGCTGGCCAAGGCGGCGCTCTTCCTCGTGTCGGACGCGAGCAGCTTCGTCACCGGGATCAACCTTCGCGTCGACGGCGGCATGGCGCTGCTGTGACCGCGCCTGGCCCGCCGGCCGCCTTCCGCTCCCCAAGAAAAGGACAGTCTATGTCGAACCCGACCTTCGATCCCGCCATCACGGATTTCATTGCCGATGTCGTCCATATCGGCAGTGCCTATGATCTCGATGGCATGGACCGGCTCTACACCGCCGATCAGACGTTCCTGATCCTGACGGCGGAAGGAACGGTGATGCGCTTCACACGCGCCGAGGCGTTCGCTGAGTTTCGCGCACGCCGCGATGCCGGCGAGCCGCCCCTCTCCACCGAGTATCGCGTTCTCCATGTCGAGCAGCAGGGCGATGACGCGGTCGCCCTGCTCTATCGCCGCATGAGCCCGGCGGCACCGCCGGTCATGTACGAGCTGCGCCTACGCAAGCAGCCGCGGGGCTGGGCGGTCGCGGGCGAGACCGTCACGCCCTGGCCCGGTGCCGAGGGCGGTGCGTTCCTGCCTCCCCGCCAGAATGCCGCCTGACTCGCCCGGGCTCCGGAGGACCACCCATGACCTTCCCCTGGGCGAAGCAATACGAGCCGAAGCATCCGGTGATGCGCTGGCTCGACGCCAAGCTGCCGCTGCCGCGCTTCGTCTATAACGCCACCGGTGGTGGCTATCCGGTGCCGCGCAACCTCAACTATTTCTGGAACTTCGGCGTGCTCAACGGCGCGGCGCTGCTCATCCAGATTGTCACCGGTATCGTGCTAGCGATGCACTATGCCGCGAGCACCGGGATCGCCTTCGAACGCGTCGAACACATCATGCGAGAGGTCAACAGCGGCTGGCTTATCCGCTACGCCCACATGAACGGCGCGTCGCTCTTCTTCGCCTCGGTTTATATCCATATGTTTCGCGGGCTCTATTTCGGCTCGTACAAGGCGCCTCGCGAGATGGCATGGCTGCTCGGGCTCGTCATCCTGCTGCTGCTGATGGCGACCGCGTTCATGGGCTATGTCCTACCCTGGGGCCAGATGAGCTTCTGGGGCGCGCAGGTCATCACCGGCCTGTTCGGTGCGATCCCGGTGGTCGGCGAGCCGATCCGGGTCTGGCTGCTGGGCGGCTATTCGCCCGATGGTGCTGCCCTCAACCGCTTTTTCGCGCTCCACTACCTGCTGCCGTTCGTCATCGTCGGGGTCGCGATCCTGCACGTCTGGGCGATCCACATCCCAGGCTCGAGCAACCCCACCGGGGTGGAAGTCCAAGGACCTCAAGACACCGTGCCGTTCCACCCCTACTACACTGCCAAGGACGGGTTCAGCCTCGCGGTGGCGCTGACGCTCTTTTCGGTGGTGGTGTTCTTCTATCCCAACGCCTTCGGCCATCCCGACAATTACGTGCCCGCCAACCCGCTCTCGACCCCGGCGCATATCGTGCCCGAATGGTATTTCTGGCCCTTCTACGCGATCCTGCGGGCGTTCACCGCCGACTTCATCCTCCCCGCAAAATTATGGGGCGTGCTGGCGATGTTCGCCACGATCCTGGTGTTGTTCTTCCTGCCGCTGCTCGACCGCTCGCCGGTCCGCTCAGGCCACTACCGCCCGCTGTTCCGCAAATTCTACTGGTTCGGCCTGGTCCCCTGCGTTCTGGTGCTGGGCTGGTGCGGCGGAGCGCCCGCTGAGCCGCGCTACGTTATCGTCTCGCAAATCGCCGCGATCTATTATTTCGCGCACTTCCTGATTCTCGTGCCAATCGTCGCGAGGATCGAGAAACCGCTACCGCTGCCTGGTTCGATCAGCGCGTCGGTGCTGGGCAGTGCCGATCCCTGAACTGCGATGCATTCCGCATTGCCGACTCAAACGCGGACTGATATAGTCCGGGTTATGGCTCATCTGACCGTCAGCGTGGAATATGGCATTCACTGCCTGCTATGGCTGGTGAATTCCGGCGAAGCGCCGCTCAGCAGCCGCGATCTCGCCGACCTGCAGGGCATCTCCCACAGCCTCGTCGCCAAGATCTTCCCCAAGCTCGAAAAGGCCGGGATCGTGCGTGCCTCGGAAGGGGTGCGCGGAGGCTATGTGCTCGCCCGCCCGGCCGAGGAGATCAGCTTCCTCCAGATCGTCGATGCGATCGAGGGGCGGAAGCCGCTGTTCGACTGCCAGGAGATTCGCGGGCGGTGCGCCGTGTTCGAGAATGCGCCGCCAGCCTGGGCGACCGGTGGAGTCTGCGCAGTGCATGTCGTGATGCTGCAGGCGGAGAAGGCGATGCGCGACACGCTGGGCCGTCAATCGCTGGGAGCGCTGGCGGAGGCTTTTGCAGGGGCTGTCCCGCCCGAATTCGCGACCGGCGTCGGGGCCTGGATTGGCGCGCGTATCGAGGGGCGGGCCCGCAAGCCGCGCGCGTCGGAAACATCTGATCGGGAGGTTGAACAATGACCTTTCTCGCCACGGGCAAGGATCGCCCGCTGGTCGTCATCGTGGACGACGACGTCGCGGTGCGCGCCTCACTGGAGGAGCTCATGCTCTCGGTCGGCATCGATGCGACCGGCTTCGGCTCCACGCACGAAATGCTGGACGCCGACCTCCCCGAGCGGCCGGGTTGCCTCGTGCTCGACGTCCGCATGCCGGGTGCAAGCGGGCTAGACCTGCAGCAGCATTTCGCCGCGACCGGCAATGCCAAGCCGATCATCTTCCTCACCGGGCATGGCGACATTCCGATGACGGTGCAGGCGATGAAGGCTGGTGCGGTGGATTTCCTCACCAAACCGTTCCGCGATCAGTCGCTGCTCGACGCCGTTAGCGCTGGAATCGAGCGGGATCTCGCGCAACGCGCCGATGCGGAGCTGGTGAAGCTGCAGGCCGATCGCCATGCCACCCTGACCGCGCGCGAGCGCCAGGTGCTTCGGCTGGTCGCGCAGGGACGGCTCAACAAGCAGATCGCGTTTGAACTCGGCATTACGGAAGTGACGGTCAAGCTCCATCGCAGCGCGGTGATGAGAAAGATGTGCACGACATCGATCGGAGAACTGATCCGTGCCTGGGATCTGCTTCCCGCGGAGCTGCGCGAGCGGACGACCTAGACCATGGTATGGTTACAACCCTCCCTGATTTCAGCGACATCCGCGGAAGGCCACACAGGCCGCGTTATTAAAGGCTCTCCGCTTGTCCAACCCGCCCCTAATTGCGATCGTGGATGATGACGATGCGGTGCGGGAGGCGCTCTTCGATCTCTTGCAGGTGGAAGGTCTGGCAGCGCGGACCTTCGGGAGCGGGGAAGCGCTGCTGGCCGATACGACAGCCGGCAGTTTTGACTGTGTCATCACCGATGTCCGGATGGCGGAAATCGACGGGCTTGAATTGCAGCGACGGCTTCGCGCGCAAGGCTCTTCGATGCCGGTGATCTTCATCACCTCCTCCGTAGAGGATGCGACCCGCGCACAGGCGCTGTCGGACGGCGCTGCCGCCTGGTTCACCAAGCCTGTAACGGACGAAGAATTGCTGGACGCGCTAAGGGCGGCGCTGGATGCGCCGCGCGGGAAATAGTATGGTCCCGGAGGCCCTTGCAGCGGTCGAGAACGACCGTGCCGAGGGCGGTCCGCGCTATGGCCGTCTGCTGCCGCGCCTCGGGGCGTTCGGTCAATATGCCGGGACCACGGCCTGGTGGGCGCTGGACATTTCAGAGGCACGCCCGGTCATCGCCGCGATCGTAGAGGGAAGCGCACCCGCCGACTGGGTCGGCGCGCTGTTCGCGGGCGTCCGAATCGCCGATATCGACGAAAACAACCTGCATCTGCTCGGTCCCGTGGGCGGGCGCGGCCGGATGATCGGCGAGTTGTTCACGCGCTTCTGCCCGCCGGAAAGCTGGCGGATCGGCGCCGACCTGATCCTGGCGGCGGCGGCGGGCTATCCCGCCGGGGCGCCGCTGACCCGGGACATCACATCCATCGCCTTTGGCAATGGCTGGTCCACCGCGTCGACCGATCCGGCGCATCCCGATATCGTGTTCATCGCTGTCGGCGGCGTGCTGAGCGATGACCGCTCGCTCTGGGCGGTCCGCGCCAGCGAGGAACGCTACCGCAATCTCTTCCATCACTTGCCTTGTGCGCTCATCCAGGTCGATTCCCGCCCGATGCGCGCGATCTTCGATGACCTGCGGCGGCGAGGCATCAGCGATATCGCCCCCTATCTCGATGCGACGCCCGACCTTCCGCTCCATTCGCGCGACATCGTGCAAGTCACCGACGCCAATCGCGGCGCACTCGAGCTGCTCGGCGCCGAGCGCGTCGAGCAGCTCCTCGGGCCGGTCGACTTCGTGTTCGCCGCGTCTCCCGACAGCGCCAAGCGCGTGATCACCGCCCATTTCGAGGAGCGGCGCAACTGGGTCGAGGTGATGAAGCTGCGCACTCTGGATGGGCGGTTGCGCGACGTCGAGCTTTCGGTGACCTATCCTACGCCGCCCGATCGGCTCGATGTGACGATCCTCGGATTCGTGGACATCACCGAGCGGCTACGCACCGAGGCGCAGCTGCGCCAGCTCGAGGCCGACTATTCTCGCGCGGCGCGGATCTCGATGCTCGGCGAAATGGCCACCTCGATCGCGCACGAGATCAACCAGCCGCTCTCCGCGATCGTCACCAATGCCGAGACCAGCCAGCGCTGGCTTTCCCGCGAAGATCCGAACCTCGCCAAGGTCGGCCAGCTCACAGCCCGGATCGCGGAGAGCGGCCGGCGCGCGAGCAATATCGTCCAGCGCATCCGCGGCATGGCCGCTCGCCGCGCTCCGGAGCGGGTGCCGCTCGACCTGAATGAAATCGTCGAGGAAGCATTGCTGTTCGTCCGGCACGATATCGAGTCGCGATCGATCGGATTGTCGGCCAAGCTGACGCGGGGCTTGCCAAGGGTGCTCGGTGACCGCGTGCAGCTCCAGCAGGTGGTGGTCAACCTGCTCGTCAACGCCGTGCAGGCCCAGAATGGCGGGCCGGGCCGGATCGAACTGGACGCCGCCGTAAATGCCGACGGCGCGGTCGTTTTCACCATTCATGACGGGGGGCCTGGCATCGCCGAGGAAAATCTGGACCGCGTCTTCGGGAGCTTCTTCACGACCAAGGACGACGGGATCGGCATCGGCCTGGCGCTGTGCCAGTCGATCATCGCCACCCATCAAGGTACGATCACGGCGTCCAATCATCCCGAAGGCGGCGCCGTCTTTCAGTTCTCGCTTCCCGCCGCGCGGTGACGCCCGGCCGCCCTTTGGCGGCCGGGCAACCGCCCGTCAGCTGCGCAGGAACGCGAGCAGATCGGTATTGAACCGGTCCGCATGCGTAGCGGTCAGCCCGTGCGGCAGGCCGGCATAGAAGATCGTCTGCGCGTCCCTGACGAGCTTGGCTGACTTGTAGGCCGAGTCCGCGATGGGCACGATCTGGTCGTCGTCGCCATGGACGATAAGGGTCGGCACGTCGAACTTCTTGAGGTCCTCGGTGAAATCGGTCTCGCTGAACGCCTTGATGCATTCATAGGCATTCTTGAGACCCGCCTGCATGCTGATAAGCCAGAAGGCGTCGAGCAGGCTTTGCGATACCTTCGAGCCTTCGCGATTGGCGCTATAGAACGGGATCGCGAAGCCCTTGTAGAATTCCGAGCGGTTGGCGAGGATGTCGCGGCGCAGGCCGTCGAATACCGTGATCGGCAAGCCTTGGGGATTGGCTTTGCTCTGAACCATGACAGGTGGCACTGCCCCAAGCAGCACCGCCTTGGCCACACGTGCGGTACCGTGGCGACCGATATAGCGGGCGACTTCGCCGCCGCCGGTCGAATGGCCGACCATCGTAACGTCCTTGAGATCGAGCGCCTCGAGCAGCTCCGCGAGATCGTCGGCATAGCCGTCCATGTCGTTGCGGGTGCTGGTCTGCGCCGACTTGCCGTGCCCACGCCGGTCATGCGCGATGCAGCGAAAGCCCTTCTCCGCGAGGAACTGCATCTGGATGTCCCAGGCGTCTGAACTCAGCGGCCAGCCGTGCGAGAAGGTGACGACCGGGCCCTGACCCCAGTCCTTATAGTAGATTTCGTGTCCGTCCTTGGTGGTGATCGTGGGCACGGGGAGATCTCCTTGTACTTGTGCCGGGCGGCCCCTTCTGGCCGCCCTTCGGCATCCCGCGCCCTATGGAGGTGCCCGGACGTGATCGATCGGCCCTGAGGGGAAGGGAGACCATGCCGCAGACGGAGGAGGACACGCTGAACCGCGCTGACTCCGGTCCATCCTGCAGGTGTTCGAGCGACCCACTGACATCCGGCGTATCCGACCTGCGCCAAGGGCGAGGTTGGCCTGCCGATTGATTAGCGTCGGGCAGCCATCGGCACGATGGCGACAACCTGCCCGCCGCGCGATCTTTCCCTCGTTGCTCACAACCAAAGGGAAGCGCTCATGAAGATCGTCGTCATCGGAGGTACCGGTCTGATCGGATCGAAAACGGTCGCGCTCCTCGCGCGTCAGGGTCATGACGTATTTGCTGCCGCGCCCAATACGGGGGTCGACACACTTACCGGCCAAGGCCTCGACCGGGCGCTCGCAGGCGCGGACGTCGTCATCGACGTCTCGAACTCGCCGTCGTTCGACGATCAGCCGGCGATGGATTTCTTCCAGACAGCGGGCAGCAACATCGCCGCTGCCGAAAAGGCGGCGGGTGTCCGCCATCACGTTGCGCTTTCTGTCGTCGGCACCGATCGGTTGCAGGCCAGCGGCTATTTCCGCGCCAAGCTTGCACAGGAGCAGCTGATCGCGAGTTCCGGCGTGCCCTATACGCTGATCCACGCCACCCAGTTTTTCGAGTTCCTGCGCGGCATCGCGGGGTTCTCGGTCGTGGGCGGGGATATCCGCCTTCCACCCGCCCATTTCCAGCCGATGGCCGCGCAGGACGTCGCTGCTGCCGTCGCCAAAGCTGCGCTCGCTGCGCCGGCCAATGCCATAGTGGAGGTCGCCGGCCCGGCCGCCTTCCGGATCGATGACCTGGTCGCCCGCGTGCTGGCCTTCGACAAGGACCCGCGACTCGTGATCGCCGATCCGTCGGCGCCCTATTTCGGCGTCGCGATCGAGGACACCACGCTGATGCCGGGGCCGGGCGCGCGTCTGGGCGCCACCAGCTTCGACTGGTGGCTCACCAATGTGCCGCCGCCCCCGGCGCGGCACTGATCCCCGCTCGCTGCAAAGGACCCGACCATGTTGAAGCAAACTTGTCTCTTCCTTGCTGTTGTGCTGGGACTGGGCGCCCTGGCGAACGGCAGCTTCATGCTCGTGTCGCCGGCCAACTGGTATTTCGCGGTACCGGGCGTCACGACCACCGGGCCGTTCAATCAGCATTTCCTGCGCGATATCGGCATCATCTTCCTGTTCATCGGTGCAGCGTTCCTGATCGGCGCCACCAGGGAGCATTATCGGGTCGTACTGTGGGCGGCTGCCTCGCTCTGGCTCACCTGTCACGCGCTCTTCCACCTCTGGGAGGTCGCTGTCGGCATCTGCGGTCCGTCGGCGCTCGCCCGTGACTTTCCCGCCGTGTCGCTCCCCGCGCTGATCGGTCTGGTGCTGACCCTATGGGCCGCTCGCGACCGCCGCGCCGGGAGCCCGGCGCGCTGATCCCGCCAACATCGATTACCAATTTTACCCCCAAGGAGACGACCCATGACCCCCCGTATGAACATCTTCCAGACGGCCCCTGAGGGCAGCAAGGCGATGCTCGCCGTCGAGGCCGCTACCGAGAAGAGCGGTCTGGAGCACGGCCTGATCGAGCTGGTCCGGCTACGTGCCTCGCAGATCAACGGATGCGGCTACTGCATCTACATGCACGTCAAAGACGCGACCTCGAAGGGCGAGAGCGACATGCGCATCCACATGCTCGACGCCTGGCGCGAATCGCCGCTGTTCACCGATCGCGAGCGCGCGGCCCTCAACTGGACCGAGTCGCTAACCCGCATCGCCAAGACCCATGCGCCGGATGCCGACTATGCGATGCTGCAGGCGGAGTTCAACGAGACCGAGATCGCCTATCTGACCCTGCTGATCGGCTCGATCAACCTGTGGAACCGCGTCCAGATCGCCCTGCGCTGGACCCATCCCGCCGAGGCGCCAACAACGGCCGCCTGACGCGTGCGGCTGCGGGGTGCGCGCTCCCCCCTCCGGCGCATCCCGCAGCTTACGCAATCAAGGAAATGATCGTGACGCATCTTCAGGCCATTCCCAAAATCCTGCCCCCGATCGATGCCGCGCTTGATGAGGAGGGCGCACTCACCGCGGCCGGGGTGCTCCACGATCTCGGCAACCTGATTCAGATCGCGACTTCGGCGCTCAACGTCCTTGCGCGTACGCCGGATATGCCGGTCACCCACCGCGAGCCGATCCTGGACCGTGCCCGAACCTCGCTCGATCATGCCGGAACCCTTGTCCGGCAGCAAATCGTTCACGCCCGCACGCTTTCCGGTCCCCCGCCACGCAGCGACGTGACCGCGTGCCTGGCGGATGTCGTCGCACTCGTCGCCGCAGGGGAAGAGCGGGGGCTTTCGGTCGATGTCCTGATCGCTCCGGACCTGCCCGACATCGCCTGCGACCCTATCGGGCTGCGGCGGGCGGTGCTCAATCTCGTCTTCAACGCACGCGATGCGATGGCTGGCGAAGGGACGGTGCGGATCGAGGCGCAGCCGGTGCTGTCCGCAGTCGAAGTGCGCATTGGCGATCACGGGATCGGCATGTCGCCCTCCGTCCTTGCCCGTGTCTTCGATCCCTTCTTCACCACCAAGCGCGACGACCTGGGTGGCATTGGACTGCCGATGGTCGAGCGTTTCGTTCGCGGCGCCGGCGGCCAGGTGACTGTCGAGAGCGAGCCTGGGATCGGCACCTCGGTCACCCTGCGCTTGCCCGCCCTACCCCCAAGGAGTGATGAACCATGAAGCTCTATTATGCCCCGGGCGCCTGCAGCCTGTCCGGCCGTATCGCGCTGCACGAAGCGCGGCTGCCCGCCGATTTCGAGCGGGTCGACATCAAGACCAAGACCACCGAGCATGGCTATGACTATGTCGCGATCAACCCGAAGGGCTATGTGCCCATGCTGGTGCTCGACGACGGCAACGCCGTGACCGAGAATACCGCGATTCTGGAATTCATCTCGGGTATCGAGCCGAACCTGGCCCCCGGCGGCCCGCTCGGCCGCACCCGCCTGCTCGAGATGCTCTCCTGGCTTTCGACCGAACTCCATGTCGCGTTCAAGCCCTTCTGGCATTCCGAGGATCGGGCTGAGAGAGCGGCCGCTTCGGACGCAGTCGCGAAGCGACTCGACCTCATCTCCGAGCACATCAACGAACTCTACCTGTTCGGCCCGCGCTTCACCGTGGCGGACGCCTATCTGTTCGTGATGCTGCGGTGGGCGCAGGCATTCGACGTGCCGATGTCCCCCGAGATGGTCGGCTATTTCGAGCGCGTCGCCGAGCGCGAGACCGTGCGCCGCGCGCTGGCTGAGGAGGGGCTGCCCGGCCCGTTCCCGGCGATCGACTCCTCGTCGTTCGAGGCACTGGTATGAAAGTCGTCGTGATCGGCGGCAGCGGGCGGATCGGCGAGAAGCTCGTCCGCAATTTGCGTCAGGAGGATCTGCGCGTCTTCGAGGCGTCGCCGACCTTCGGAGTCGACACGGTGACGGGTGCCGGGCTCGAACAGGCACTCGAAGATGCCGAGATCGTCGTCGACGTCTCGAACTCGCCGTCGTTCGATGGCCCGTCGGCGCTGCGCTTCTTCGAGACGTCGGGCCATAACCTGCTCGTTGCGGGTCGGGCAGTCGGGGTTCGTCATCACATCGCGCTGTCGATCGTTGGCGTCGACGGTCTGCTCACCAGCGATTATTTCCGGGCGAAGAAGATACAGGAGGATCTCGTCGCGGCTTCGGGAATCCCGTTCACGATCCTGCGTTCGACCCAGTTCTTCGAGTTCATCAGCGACGTGGTGCAGGACGGCACCGCGGCCGAGATTCCGATTTCCCCGGCGCTTGTCCAGCCGATTGCCGGCGAGGACATCGCCGATACGCTCGCCGATATCGTGTTCAGCGATCCGTTCAATGCGATCCTTGAGGTCGCCGGGCCCGAGCGGTTTCGCCTCGACGAAATCGCGACCGAGATCGCCACCGCCCATGAAGATGGCCGTCAGATCGTGCCGGACATCCGGGCCCGCTATTTTGGTGCCGAACTTGACGAGCATTCGCTGCTCCCTGGCCCGGCAGCCCGCATTGCTTCGCTGCGGTTCGACGATTGGCTGCGCGACAGCCTGCAGCCGCGCCGCATCTCGATCCCCGCCAATTGAATCAGGCCCCAAGGAGGACCTCTATGCGCCTTTCTGCTCTGTTGCTCCCCGCTGCTCTCGCCTTTTCCGGCGCCGTCGCAGCCCAAACCGCATCCGTTGCCGAGAAGCCGGTGATCGTGCTCGTCCATGGGGCCTTCGCCGAATCTTCGAGCTGGGATCCCGTCATCTCCCGTCTGGAGAAGGACGGGTACACCGTGATCGCGGCGGCTAACCCGTTGCGCGGTGTTGCGAGCGACGGGGCGAGCGTCTCCAGGATCGTCAAGTCGATCAAGGGGCCGGTCGTGCTCGTCGGTCATTCCTATGGCGGCCCCGTCATCACCGAGGCTGCCAATGGCAACGCCCAAGTCAAGGCGCTGGTCTATGTTGCGGGCTTCGCGCCGGAGGTCGGCGAATCAAGCCTCACGCTTTCCGCGAAATTCCCGGGCAGCACGCTCGGAGGCAGCCTGACGCCGATCGCGCTGCCTGATGGTGACGAGGACCTCTATATCCAGGCGGACAAGTTCCACGCCCAGTTTGCCGCGGATGTGCCAGGCGCCCAGGCCGCGACCATGGCAGCGACACAGCGTCCCGTGACCCTTTCGGCTTTGGGTGAACCGTCGCGAAGTGCCACCTGGAAGACGCTGCCATCGTACATGATCTACGGCACCGCAGACCGGAATATTCCTGCCGCCGTGATGAAGTTCATGGCCGAGCGTGCGCACGCGCGGAAGGCCGTCGCCTTGGACGGCGCTTCGCATGCGTTGATGCTGTCACGTCCCGCCGAGGTCGCCGCGCTTATCGAGGACGCAGCAAAGGCCGAATAGCCGAAAGAAAGTATCTGGGAGCGGATGTTTGGACGATAAGTGGCACCGGCTGGTTCGAACGTCCACTCCTCGGCCTGTCCGCATCGCAAGCTGCAATTCCGCTGCGGGCCAGGATCCGACACGCACTGTGGCGCTGGCAACGCCTGTAGCGATTGTGCCGCCGGGGGTTCGACTCGTCATCAATGTTGGCCGAGCACCGCCATCCGTCGGACCATCACCCCGCCATCGACGAGATCGGGTAGTTTCGCAAACCACGCCTTCACATAGGGCATCGCGTTGTGTGCCTCGAAATCGGCTACGTTTGCGAACACCTCATAGAAGACGAAATGGTCCGGCTTCTCACGGTCTTCCTGAAAGAAGTAGACAAGGCTTTTGGGGTCGCTGCGGACCAGGTCCACCAACGGTAGTGTCGCCTCGCGTAGCGCCGCTTCCTTGCCGGGCTTCGCCTGAACTTCGGCGACCACCGAATAGGCGCCGTTTGGCACCGTGTCATATCTGATCGCCTTTCCGTCCTGCGCAATCGCCGGCAGCGCAGCGAGGGCCGTGGCCGCGCCCAGCACCGTGAGTGCCGCCCGCAGCGAAATTATGTTATGCATGGCTGATCTCCCTTGTTCGCCGCCTCAGTTCGCGGATCCGACCAGCCGCTGGCGGGCAGCAAAGGCATCGCTGAACCGCTTCTTCACGGGGCCGAGCGCCTTGACGAACTCGATCTGCTCGCCCTCCGGGCCCTTGCAGTAGATGAGTTCCCATCCGTCCGACGGCGCGACTGTGACCCGGTTGGTATTGGCACTGCGCGGGGCGGCGCGGCGCTGCTCCTCGGTTCGAACACGGATCGTACGATTCGCGCGCACCTGGGTCATGCCGCGGCGGGCGCTCTCGGCCTCGAGATCGGCGATGAACTTGTTGAAGTCGACATCGTCGCGAACATGGAAGCAGATGTGCATCATCCGCGGAAATGCGGGGCTCATGTGCTGAACGGGCTCCGCGAAACTGTTCGGGCTGCCCATCGGCTCGTCGGCGTTGCGGTATTGCAGCAGCTCGATCACGACATTGTCGAACTGGACGAAGCGGACATCGAGCCGCTGCGTGCCGCCGCGCAGATCGGGCACGCCGATCGTCGCCGGCGTCACGTGCTTTTCGTTCGCGAGGATCTCCTGATCCGCGAGCAGCGTGTTCTGAACGGCGTCGCCCTGAAAGTCGCCGTGCCGGAACACTTCGGTTCCGCCCAGCACCTGCGTGTAGAACTCGAACGCACGCTCCATGTTCTGCACGGTCAGCCCGAAATGCTGAATGCCTTGCAGACGCGCACCAAGCGACGCGGCGTCGCGGTTAGGCGCCAGTGCGCCGCCGCTGAGCGTTGAGGCCTGAGCGGCCGAGCCGGTCAGCATGATCGCGCTCGCTGCCAGGAGAATATCGCGCCGCGCCGGGTCTGCGGCATCCCGTTCGTCACGTTCACTCATGAGGGTCCTCCGTTCTCCGCCAACCTGGGTCGGCGCACGCGCGAACTTGCGCACGCGAAGGCTTCTCAACAACGGAAGATCCCGAAACTGTCCTGTGCAGGGTTCCGGACGTTTGACCTTGCGGCACCGCTGCCGGTGGCTGGCGAGCAGCCGCGATCGACAACGATGCGATCCGTCAGCTGCGCCCCGATATTACGTTTGAAACACGATTCTTCTCGCGCGGAAGGCGGAGGGAAACGCGTGATGCCCAAGACCGCGGCTTATCCGGCGTAGCAATTGCAGCGCCGCCCACACGCTTCATCCTGTTTGAATCAAGGACGCAGGCAAAGGGATCCTCCCCAATCCCGGAATCGCAAAAGGAGATTATAATGCCCACGATCGTTGGCCGCGCCCTCGTGTCACTGGTCGCAGCCCCGTTGCTGGTCGACGGTCTTCTCCAGGTCGTTTCGCCTCCGATGCTGGTCCGTGTTCTGACGGAAGTTGGCTTCGCAGCCGACGCCGGCCCGACCCTTGGGATGGTAACCTTGAGCTGTGCGGTTCTGCTCGCAATCCCGCAGACCAAGCTGCTCGGCGCCGTGCTCACGACGGGCTTTCTAGGCGGCGCAATCTGCGCGCACCTGCGCGTCGGTGAGATGGGGTCGCCGCCGCAACTGCTCTGCCTTGTGCTCGGCCTTGCAATGTGGACCGGCCTCTTCCTTGCCGATCCGCGGTTGCGCGGGCTGCTCTTCCTTCAGCGGACGGTGTGAATCGCCTGAGAGCCGGACGGGTATGAAATCAGCGAGCCTCGTCAATAACTCGCCGTTCGACCGCCTCCCGCAGACTGGTGACGATGATCAAAGTGCTCCTGCGGTCCTTCGCAATCCGGATCTCTCCAGACGCGATCAGTTCGTAGATGCGCGAACGTCTGAACCCCGTCATCGCAACGGCCGCAGGGATCCGGACGCTGATCGGCTCGATCGAGCCGGTCACGCCGCGATCCACCTCTCGCTTGGTGGCCATCTCGCTTACCTCCCGCCCGACCGGGCTTTGGCGAATGCCCGGTCGCTATCGAGAAAGGCCGTCAGCATAGGCGGAATCAGGTCGGCGATCGCCTCTTCCTGGCCATAGGCCTCGCGATAGAGTCCGGCATATCGGGTGAGATCGGCGAACAGCTGCGGGGTCACTTGGATGCTCAGCTTTACGGGCGTTCGGTCCGGCAGCTTCGGCAGGCGCAGATCGGCCATGACTATTCCCCCCTCCAGGGTTTCAATACGAGATCGTGGTGCACCAGCAGCCTTACGGGCGCGCCCGGACGGATGGTGATCGTCGGCTGGATCTGGAGGTTTCGCGAGGTCAGTTGGTCCCCGGCCCGCGAGACGCTTTGCTGAGTCGATTGCCGCACGGCCTGGACGAGATCGCTTTCGCCGCTGAACTGCAGTTCCGATCCGACGCCCAGCAGGGTCGACAGGACCACGCCCTTGAGCAGCGCCCAGGTATGGAAATCGACCTTGTCGGCCAGCCCGGCATAGCCGGACGGGTCCGTCGCTGGCGCATTGTCCAGACGGATCGAGCTGCCGTCTGGGAAGATGATCCGCTGCCACACGACCAGGGCACGACGCTGCCCGAAGGCCACAACGCTGTCATAGGCGCCGATCAGCCGTGCGCCTTGGGGAACCAACAGGATGCGACCGGTCGCGCTGTCGAAAATCCGCTCCGTCACCTGCGCCGTCACCAGTCCGGGCAGATCCGATCGCAGCCCGGTGATCAGGCTGGCCGATATCACGCTGCCGGCGGAGAGGGTGAAGGGCGACGGGCGCGGCGCGACCACATGCGGATTCACATCGCCGGCCTTGTCCGTCGTTCGAACGAACTCGGCCTTGCGCTGCTGCGCGTTCGGGTCGCGGTCGGTATCGATCGCGAGCTTTTCCGCCTGGTCATCGCCTGTCGCCGGGACGGCCGGCGCGGGCGTGCCCGAAGCCACCTGCCCTTCTCCCTGCTGCGCCCCGGTCTGCACGAGCAGCCCGGACTCGCGCGCCGCTTTGAGTTCCGCGAGGCGATGCTGGCGCGCATCGTCTACGGGTTGCGGCTGTGCCGGTGCGGCTGGCGGACCCGCCGCGCCCGTCTCGCTGGCCAGCTGACGTTGGCGATCGAGGATCGGTCGCCCCAGATCACCGGGCAACGGTGGGCCGAGCTTCGGCGCCGTCCCGTAGCTGGTCGGCAGTGCGCTCAGGGTGTCGTTGGGCGCCTTTGCCGCCAGGCTCTTGTCCTCACCGTCGGCGGCGAGGTGGAGCGCGCGCGGTTCGAGCGCGAACCAGGCTGTGGCGACAACCCCCGTGGCCGCGACCGCTGCCAGCGAGACGATCACGCCGCGCTTGAAGCGGATGGCGCGAGCCGGCCGCGCGCGGAGCACGAGGGACTCTGGGTCGACCTTGGGTGCGGTGGCTGGCACGGCTTCTGCCGGCGCGTCGGTTACGACTTCCGTCATGACGCGCTCCCCTTCGCGCGACCGCGACTGCGGGCTTCGTCGACGCGCGTCAGCCGGACGATCTCCTGGCGCTTGGTGCCTAGGCGCAGTTCGGCGACGTCGAAAATTCGGTCGACGACATAATAGCGGCCGCGCAGGCGATAATTGACGAGCTGCGCCTCGCCCTTGGCGCCGACCAGAAACAGCGGTGGAGCCTCGCTGAACGCGAGGCTGGCAGGGAATTCGATATAGGTTTGCCTGCCGTCGTCGAACGCGCGCAGGGGTCGCCAAGGCGGCGCGCCGCCCGAGACGACATAGTTGAAATGGAGCTGGTCGATGTCGAGACTGACGGCGACGGGTGCGGCGGCCGCCGCGGCTTCCTCGGACCGCTTGATCGCGAGCAGCGTGTCCTGCGGATAGGTCCAGGCCAGCGCTGACATGCCCGCGCTCCGGACGCTGGTGAGCGCCACGTGATAGGTGCGCCGGTCTGTCGTGATGACGAGATTGGTGGAGAGACCCGCGGCATAGGGCTTGACGAGGATATGTACCCGCTTGCCGGCCCCTGCCCCGCTCGTCGTATCGCCGATCACCCAGCGTGCCGTGTCGCCACTTGCGACCGCGCCCAGCACCTCGCCCGGTTCGAGCGCGATATCCGTGACGCGCTCAGGCACGGTGTAGACCTGATAAATCGCTCCCTCGGCATAGGGCATCACCGCTACCGCATTCAGGAAGGCGGGCGGCGACGGCTCAAGCGTCGCGGCCCGGTTAGCGGCGGCGACCGCCGAGGTCGGCTGGCGCGCAGGAACTGCATGGGGGACGTTCTGCGCGAGGGCGCTGCCGGACGCGACCGAGGCGATCGCGATCGAACGCAGCGCCGGGAATGTGGCTGGGAGTCTCATTGCCGGTTCTCCAGGTTGGTCGGATTGTAGTTCGAAGCAGGTCCGGTGTCGGGAGGGGCGCCGGGTGATAGGTTGGGCGTGAGCTGCGCCGGGCGCAGCGCTGCCGGCGGCGGCGTCGGAATTGCCGCCGGTTCGAGTTCGCGGCTCCAGTCGATCGCATCGATGTAAAGGCCGAGCGGATTTCTGCGCAGCACCTCGGCCGAGGCGGGCGGTTTGAGCTTGACGGCCAGGATAGCGGTCCAGTGTGAGGTGCCGGCCGCAGCACCGCGATCGAAAGCGGTCTCGATCCATTTGACTTGGAACGACTGCTCGGAGGCGCGGACGACGCTGGTGACCTGCACCGACACGGTCTTCTGGCCGATGGCGCCGAATGGATTCGCCGAACGCGCATAGTCGCCGAGAAACACTGCACCGCGCTGGGTGACGAAATCATAGGCCGACAGCCAGTCGCGGCGCATGAGCACGGGATCAAGCGAGATCGAGCGGATCTTCTCGATGAAGCGCGCGAGATGCCAGGAGACCTGTGCGTCGTTCGGGCGATATCTCGCTTCCGCCTCTGTGATCGCGCGCGCTTCGCCGAGCCGGTCGACCTCGACGACATAGGGTGTGACCCGGCTCTGCAACGACTGCCATATCAGGGCGCCCGACATGGCGGTCGTCAGCGCGAGCCCGCCGAATGCCATCAGCCGCCAGTTGCGTGCTTGGACCCGCGCCGACCCGATCCGCTCGTCCCAGAGCTGCCCGGCGCGCTGATAGGGCGTTTCCGGTTCGGGCGTGCGGCCGTAGCGCTGCGTACTTCGCTTGAAGATCATCGTCAGTCCTCCTTTTCCTTGATGTCCGGGGTGGCGGACGCGCCGCCGCGGTCGCCCTCGCGCAGCGTGTGGGCGACGACCTGGCGATCGTGGCGGGCGTCCTGCTGGCGACGCAGCGACCGCGCCCAGCCGGGCTGCTGGTCGGCGCTCTGACCGGATGGGCTGGACGCGTCGGACGCCTTCGCCGCCGGTCCTTGGCGATCGACGAGCGCGTCGAAGGCGGCCTGCCGGCCAGAGGCGGCAGCCTCGCTTATGCCGAAGCTGCCGGCGGCGCGACTGCGCACCGCATTGCCGGCAGCGCTCGCGACGCCCTGCAGGCCGGCGCCGACGCTGGTCGAGCCGGCGCCTTCCTGGCCGAGCTTGTAGGCAGTCGAGGCAGCCGACCCCATCGACGTGCCCGCGCGGATGGCGCCGAGCGCCGTGCCGCCGATCGCACGCGCACCGGCGAGCGCAGCACCACCGCCCAAAGCGGCGACGCCGGCGGCGCCGAGCGCCGTGCCGACGGCCGCGCCCGCGCCGAGTTGCGGCGCGCCGGAGACAAGCCCGGTCGCGATGCCGGGTCCGAAGATGCCGAGGCCGAACAGGGTGAGCGCGGCGAGCGCCAGGCTCATCGCCTTGCCGATGTCCGGCTCCTGCCCCTGCAGCGAGCCGACGAAATCGTTGAAATAGTTCGAGCCGATGCCGACGATAACGGCGAGCACCATCACCTTGATGCCCGAACTGACCACGCTGCCGAGCACGCGCTCGGCGAGGAAGCTCGTCCGGTTCCAGAGCGCGAACGGCACCAGCACGAAACCGGCGAGCGTCGTCAGCTTGAACTCGAGGATGGTGATGAACAGCTGGATCGCGAGGATGAAGAAGGACAGGATCACCAGCACCCAGGCGAACAGCAGCACCATGATCGTCAGGAAATTGTCGAAGAAGGTGGTGAAGCCGAGCAGGTTTGAGACCTGGTCGAGCAACGGCCAGGCGGCAGAGAAGCCGGTGCCGGCGAGCCTGCCGGGTTTGAGCAGATCATCTGCCGAGATCGTGCCGCCGCCGGCGGTCAGCCCGGCCGCGGCGAACGAATTGAAGATGATGTTCGCGAGCGTCGAGAAGCTGTTCAGGATGAAGGCGAACGCGCCGACATAGAGGATCTTTTTCAGGAAGCGCCCCATCACATCCTGCTCGCCGCCCAGCGCCCAGAACAGGCCGGCCAGCGTGATGTCGATGCCGATCAGCGTCGCGGCGAGGAAATGGACGTCGCCGCCGAGCAGGCCGAAGCCGTTGTCGATGTAGCGACTGAACGCCTGCATGAACTGGTCGATGATATTGAGGTCGTCCATGGATCTGTCCCTGTCGGCGGGATGAAATCCCGCGGGGCACGCTCGGGGAGCGGGAGCGCGCCCCGCGGGTGCGGCGGCGGACCGGGGGCGATGTCCGCCGTCGCGCTCGGACGGGAGGCCCTAGCGAGGGTGGTAGGCCGTGCCGTTGCCGAGGAACTTCCTGGTGGCCGCGCGAGCCTCGGTTTCCGCTTGCGCACGGCGGGAGGCCTCGAGCGTCTCGGCGCGGTATTGCGCCGCCATCATGTTCTGGATCTGGAACTGCTGCTTGGCGGCGAGCGCGAGCAGCTGGTTGGTCGCCTGGCTGACCTGCAGCCCACCTTCGGCGCCCTGGCTCTTCGCCACGATGGCCTGCAGCGTCTGCGCATCGGCGGCGACATTGCCGACGACCTGGGCCTGAACCTGCATCGTCTGGTTGAACGCCGCGACCGAGGTGTCGAGCCGGGACCTCGCACCGGCGACGAGCTCGTTGGTCGTCAAGGCCTGGCTGAAGCTCTGCGGAAACAGCCGCTTGAACTCGCTGTCGACCTGCTCGACCCGGAAGCCGATGCCCTGCGCCTGACCCATCAGCCGGTCGATTTGCTGCAGTGTCTGCGTCAGCGCCTGCAGCTCGGGAAAGTCGATCCGGGTGAGGTTCTTCGCCTGGTTGGTCAGCATCGTCGCTTCGTTCTGGAGCGACTGGATCTGGTTGTTGATCTGGGTGAGCGTCCGGGCGGCGGTGAGCAGGTTCTGCGAATAATTGGTCGGGTCGAACACCGTGATCTGGGCGGCCGCGGGCGGCGCGTAGATCGCCACGCCGAGCGAACCGGCGGAGCCGAGAGAAAGCGCCGTGGCGACGAGATGGCGGGTGATCGAACGAGACGGGTTTCGCGGGGACATTGGAAATGCTCCTTTCAGGGCCAGAGGGTCAGTGATGCCGGGGTTCGAAATCGGCGAGCAGCGCGGCTGCCCAGGCAAGGTCGCGGGAGGCAAGGAAGTGCGCGGCGAAGCCGTCCGGCCCATGCTCGGCGAGCAGGGCGTCGATGCGCTCCTGGCTGTCGGGATCGGCCGCACCGCACAGGGCGAGCGCGATCGGCCCGAGGCCCAGCTCGAACAGGCGGTTGCCGCGCGCCGACTGCAGGTAATAATGCCGCTTCGGCGTTGCGCGGGCGACGAGCTCGATCTGCCGTTCGTTCAGGCCGAAGCGCTGATAGGTGGCCCGGCTCTGCGGTTCGATCGCGCGGTCGTTGGGAAGCAGGATGCGCTGCGGGCAGCTCTCGATGATCGCGGGCGCGATATTGCTGTCGGCGATGTCGGCCAGGCTCTGGGTCGCGAACAGCACCGCGACGTTCTTCTTGCGGAGCGTCTTCAGCCATTCGCGGATGCGCGCGGCGAACAGCGGGTCGTCGAGCAGGCTCCAGGCTTCGTCGAGGACCAGCAAGGTCGGACGACCGTCGAAGCGATGCTCGATCCGATGGAACAGATAGATCAGGACCGGCGCAACGACACCCTTGCGCAGCATCAGTGCCTCGGTCTCGAAGCATTGCACATCGGCTTCTGCGAGCCGTTCTTCGGCGCCGTCGAGCAAGCCGCCATAGGCGCCCTCGAGCGTGTAGGGCACGAGCGCGGTCTTGAGCGCGTTCGATTGCAGGAGCAGGCTCAGCCCGGTGAGCGTGCGCTCCTCGGGCGGCGTCGTTGCGAGGTTGGAGAGCGCCGACCAGATCCGTTCCTTGACGTCGGGCGTGACGAGGACCTTCTCGTGCGCGAGCAGCGCGGCCACCCAGTCGGCGGCCCAGCCTCGTTCATCCAGGTCGTCGATGCCGCGCAGCGGCTGGAAGCTCAGTCCGCCAGCGCTTCCGTGCTCGGGTTGCGGCCCCAGCGAGTGGTGGCTGCCACCCATCGCAAGAACCGCCGCACGCGCGGAGAATCCCATGTCAAACATGACGATGCGTGCGCCCCGATAGCGCCGGAACTGCAGCGCGATCAGCGCCAACAGGACCGACTTGCCCGCACCGGTCGGGCCGACCACCAGCATGTGTCCGACGTCGCCGACATGGGTCGACAGGCGGAACGGCGTGGTGCCCGCGGTCTGCGCGACCAGCAGCGGTGGGCCGCCGAGATGGGTGTTGGCGGTCGGGCCTGCCCAGATCGCCGAGAGGGGCATGAGATGGGCGAGGTTGAGGGTGTGGACCAGCGGCTGACGAACATTGGCATATGCGTGGCCGGGCAGCGACGACAGCCAGGCCTCGACCGCGTTGACGCCTTCGCGCACGCAGGTGAAGCCGAGGCCATTGACGATCCGCTCGACCGCCCGGACCTTCTCGTCGGCGCGGGCGCGATCCTCGTCGGCCACCGTGATGGTGGTGGTGAGGTAGCCGAACGCGACATAGTCGGCGCCGAGCGCCTGCAGCGCCTGGTCGGCGTCGACGACCTTGTTGTCGGCGTCGCTGTCGAGCAGCTGGGCCGGCTGGTTGTACATTACCTCGCGCAGCATCGCGGTGACCGACTTGCGCTTGTTGAACCACTGGCGCCGGATCCTGGTCAGCGCCTTGGTCGCGTCGGTCTTGTCGAGCGCGATGAAGCGGGTGACCCAGCGATAGCCGAAGTCGGCAGAATTGAGCGCGTCGAGGATGCCGGGCCGGCTCATATTGGGGAAGCCGAGCACCGTGACCGTGCGCAGGTGCCGGCTGCCGAGCTTCGGCTCGAGTCCGCCGACCAGCGGCGTGTCGGCGAGCAGCCCGTCGAGATACATCGGGGTGTCGGGCACCGCGACCGGTTGGCGACGCGTCGAGATGCAGCCATGGAGATAGGCGAGCGTCTCTTGCGAAGAGAGAGCGCGGACCTCGGGCATGAAGCCGGCGAACAGGTCGAGCACGCGATCCGTCTCGGCGATGAAGGCAGCGAGCGCCGCCCGCCAGTCGCGGCCGCCCGCATCCTCGTCGCGCTCGACCAGTGACCGGCCCGCGGCGTCGCTGCTGTCCGCCGGTGGGAGGAAGGTCAGGGTCAGGTGATAGCGGCTCTCGAAATGCGCGCCCTCGGCCTCGAAAGCGGCGCAGCGCTCCTCGTCGACCAGCCAGGAGGCGGCATCGGGGAAGTCGCTCGCCGGATAGCCGAGCGCCTCGACCCGCTCCGCCTCGAAGAACAAGGCCCAGCCCGACCCGAACCGCTTGAGCACATTGTTGGCACGGGCGCAGGCACCGACCAGTTCCGCCTCGGTCGCGCTCTCCAGGTCGGGCCCGCGAAAGGCGAGCGTGCGCTGGAAGCTGCCATCCTTGTTGAGGACCAGGCCGGGCGCGACGAGCGCGGCCCAGGGCAGATGATCGGCGAGCCGGTCGGCGCGGCTGCGATATTCGCGCAAGTTCAGCATGCGAAATAGCTCCTCTGGCGGAGGTGGCGAAGCAGGACGGGCGCGAAGTCCGGGTCACGGCGGGCGGCGAACACCGCGACGCTGTGGCCGACGGCCCACAGGGCGACGCCGATCAGCCATTGCTGGAGGCCCAGTCCGACCGCGGCGGCGATCGTGCCGTTGACGATCGCCAGCCCACGCGGTGCGCCGCCAAGCAGGATCGGCTGGCCGAGGGCGCCATGGATCGGCGCCTCGAACCCCTCGATATGGTGGCTGGCCGATCCCTGCATCAGACCAGCGCTCCGCCGCCGAAGCTGAAGAAGCTCAGAAAGAACGAGGAGGCGGCAAAGGCGATCGACAGGCCGAAGACGATCTGGATGAGCCGGCGGAAGCCGCCCGAGGTCTCGCCGAACGCAAGGCTCAGCCCAGTCGTGATGATGACCATCACCGCGATGATCTTGGCGACCGGCCCCTGCACCGATTCGAGCACCTGCTGGAGCGGCTGCTCCCACGGCATGCCCGAGCCGCTGGCGAAGGCCGGTGCGGACACCGCGAGCGCCAGCCCGAGCGCGAATGCGGTCAGGGGAAGTTGGGAACGAGAGGATACGGACAGGCGCATGATCAATCTCCTTGGGCTGCGCGGGTGGATTGGGAGGAAAGGTCGAGGACGGCGTAGTTGCCGTCCGGGTCGAGGCCGGCGACGCGCGCGAGCCTGTCCACCCGGCGCGCGGAGCCGCGCCCGGCGATGAACACGACCATGTCGATTGCCTCGGCGATCAGCCGCCGCGGCACGGTCACCACGGCTTCCTGGATCAGCTGCTCGATGCGCAGCAGCGCCGAGGTCGCGCTGTTGGCGTGGACGGTGGCGATCCCGCCGGGATGGCCCGTGTTCCAGGCCTTGAGCATGTCGAGCGCCTCGCCGCCCCGCACTTCGCCGACGATGATGCGGTCGGGCCGGAGCCGTAGTGTCGAGCGGACAAGGTCGGCCATGGTGACATGGCCGGCGCGGGTGCGCAGCGCGACCGTGTCGGGCGCGGGCGACCGCAGCTCGCGTGTGTCCTCGATCAGGATCACGCGCTCGTCGAGATGCGCCATCTCGGCGAGCAGCGCATTGGCGAGCGTCGTCTTGCCTGAGCTGGTGCCGCCGGCGACGAGGATGTTGCGGCGGTCGACCACGGCCAGCGACAGCAGGCGCGCCATGTCGGCCGACATGATGCCGTCGGCGACATAGTCCATCAGCGTGTAGAGGCGGGTCGCCGGCTTACGGATCGAGAAGCAGGGCGCGAGGCTCACCGGCGGCAGCACCCCTTCGAACCGCTCCCCTGCCCCTTCGCCGTGCGGCGGCAACTCGGCCGAGACGATCGGCGAGGCCGCATGGACCTCGGTCCGCGCGTGGCTGGCGACGAGGCGGATGATGCGCTCGACCTGAGCGGGCTCGAAGCGGGTCCCGGTATCGGTGCGTCCCTCGCCCAGCCGGTCGAGCCGCAGCGCGCCGTCCGGGTTGATCATCACTTCCAGCACGAGCGGATCGGCCAGCGCGGCGGCGATCGCCGGCCCCATCGCCGTGCGCAGCATCGCGCGGCGCCGGCCCTCCGACACGGTATCGACCGCGCCGGTCACGACGCCTTCTCCGCCGGCTCGACCGGCCCAAGCGTGCGCCTGCCGGTAGCGAGCTGGCGCCCGACCTGGCCGACGAACTTCTCGAAACGGTCGAGCCCAACCGCGAGCGCGGCGCTGTCGGCCTCGGGCAAGGGCGCGGTGACCAGCAATTGATAGCGGACAAACAGGGCGAGGCTTTCGAGCACCACGTCGATGTCGCGGCGGACCAGGGCGATCTCGCGCGACATGCGGTCGAGCCGCACCTTCAGCAGGTCGTCGACCTCCTTCGACCCGCGGCGGGCGAGCCACGCCGCGACCGCGTCGTTGACCAGGCGCGACTTGTTGGCGCCGGGGCCGGACGCGAGCGCTTCGAGCGCGTCGCTCAGCTCGCGGTCGATATAGAGATTCTGGCGGACCTTCATGATCCGAGACCCGGAATGAGGTCGCCGCGCTCGGTGCCCTCGTTGATGCCGTAGCTGCGCACCGCCGGCGTCAGGTTGCTGGCCTGGTCCATGGCGCGCTGGTCGGCGGCGACATTATCGTCGTCCTCGAGCGCGACCTGCGCGGCCGGATCGACTTCGGCCGGACGGGCCGGGGTTTCTTCGGCGAGACCCGGATGGCGCTGCTGCTGCATGCCGCCATCCTCTTCCGGCTCGGCCTGGCCGGCGGCGCGCTCGAGCCGGGCATCGGGCAGTCGCGCGAAGCGGCCCCAGCCGTTGGAGCGCTGGCGCGGGCGGTCGCCATAGATGCCCTCGGCGAGCAGCGGCGCCGGGCACACCCGAGTTTTGAAATTGCCGTCCTCGAAATAGCGCAGCTTGGTCGCGCGGATCGGCGCGAGGCCGGAGACCAGCACCAGCTCGTCGGTCGCCGGCAGCTGCATCACCTCACCGGGGGTCAGCAGCGCGCGGGCGGTCTCCTGGCGGCTGACCATGACATGGGCGAGCCAGGGCGCGAGGCGGTGGCCGGCATAGTTGCGCATCGCGCGCTGCTCGGTGGCGGTGCCGAGCGCATCGGAAATGCGCTTGGCGGTACGCTCGTCATTGGTCGCGAAGGCGACGCGGACATGGCAGTTGTCGAGAATGGCGTTGTGCTCGCCATACGCCTTCTCGATCTGATTCAGGCTCTGGGCGATCAGGAAGGCACGGATGCCGTAGCCGGCCATGAAAGCCAGACTGGTCTCGAAGAAGTCGAGCCGCCCGAGCGCCGGAAATTCGTCAAGCATCATCAACAGCTGGTGGCGGCGCGCCGTGGTACCGGGCTGGTCGAGCTGTTCGGTCAGGCGGCGCCCGATCTGGTTGAGCACGAGGCGGACCAACGGCTTGGTCCGGCTGATGTCCGAGGGCGGGATGACGAGATAAAGGGAAACCGGGCGCTCGGCTTCGGTCAGGTCGGCGATCCGCCAGTCGCAGCGCGACGTCACCTCGGCGACGGTCGGATCGCGGTAGAGGCCGAGAAAGGACATGGCGGTCGAGAGCACGCCCGAGCGCTCGTTCTCGCTCTTGTTGAGCAGTTCACGCGCGGCGGAGGCGACGACGGGGTGGACGCGCGGCGCATCCTGGGTGCCGAGATGGTTGGTCGCCATCATCCGCCGCAGCGTCGCGACAAAGCTGCGCTGCGGGTCGGACAGGAAGGTCGCGACCCGGGCGAGCGTCTTCTCCTCCTCCGCGTAGAGAATGTGGAGGATCGCGCCGACCAGCAGCGAATGGCTGGTCTTCTCCCAGTGATTGCGGCGCTCGAGTGCTCCTTCAGGGTCGACCAGGATGTCGGCGATGTTCTGGACGTCGCGCACTTCGTCGGCGCCGCGACGAACCTCGAGCAGCGGATTATAACAGGCCGAGCGCAGATCGGTCGGGTTGAACAACAGGCAGTGCGAGAAGCGCGCGCGCCAGCCGGCGGTCAGCGTCCAGTTCTCCCCCTTGATGTCATGCACGACCGCCGAGCCGGTCCAGGACAGCAAGGTCGGCACGACGAGGCCAACGCCCTTGCCCGACCGGGTCGGCGCAAACGCCATGACATGCTCCGGCCCGTCATGGCGCAGATACTGGCCGCCGAGCCGTCCGAGCAGGACGCCGCGGTCACGGTGGAGCCCTGCCCGCTCGATCTCTTGGCGGTTCGCCCAACGTGCCGAGCCGTAGGTGGTGACATTGCTGCGCTGGCGCGCGCGCCACAGCGAGCCGAAGATCGCCGCGCCACAGCCGAGAAAGCCGGAGGCGCCGGCCAGCATGCCCGCCTTGTCGAAGACGTGCGGCGCATAAGCGTCATAGTGATACCACCAGGAGAACAGCGCCCAGGGGCGATAGACCGGGGTATGGCCGACGATCAGCCAGGGTGCTCCAAGCTCGGGCTGATAGGCGAGCATTGCCGCCGCCCATTGCGTCGCGGCCCACAGACCCGCGATCACAAGTCCGAAGACGATGAGGATCTGGCCGATCAGCAGCTTGGTGGGGGTCACGAACACGCTCCCGCCGGGTCAATCCCGACGGGCCAATGACTCTTCGATGGCGGGCCGAATTCACATGGTGGCACGGGGCGCTCAATGGCTCGATAGAGCGAGTCACGCTTCTAACATCCGGTGATCACGGCGCCTGCAAGGGCATGCGCGGCTACATCGGATAGGTGCCAACGACCGGAGCTGGGCCGGTTGCGGACTGGGAGGTTTTGGTGGAGAAGAAGCGCAAGCTGCCATCTAGTTTCGGCGCTTGTGATGGGTCTTCGCTTCACCGGCGAAGCAGTGCCAGATTACAAACCACGCTTGGCTTAAAAGCCGTATTTCTCCCGGCGGAGCCGGAAGGCGTTCTCGCCGCCTTCCATGATTTGCTTAATGGCTTCCCGTGCCGCAGGCACGTCGATCGCCCCGACGCCCTTAATCGTACCGCGGGATTGATCGCCCGTCGTCCGATATCCAAACCATGCCACAAGCTCCGCGTCGCCGTTCACAACTAGGTTGGCGTTGTGGCTCGCAAAAACGATTTGACGGAGCCGCTTCGCATCCCAAAGCTGATTGACGATCTCCAGCATGACCGGGTTGTCGAGGTCCTCTTCGGGCTGGTCAATGATGAGGGGTGGCCCAGGCTGGTTGAGCAGCGTTTTCAGAAGCGCCGTCGCCTGCTGGCCAGCCGACGCATTCTTGAAAGGGATATATTCTCCTTCCCGTGCCTTGAATTCATAGACTGGCACCGAGGCGATCGGCGTCAGTGACAACGCCAGCCAGTTCTCCGGTGTTAAGTGCTGTACGATCCTGTCAACGTCGCCGGCGTTGAGTCCGAGGTCCAGCAGAGTGACCGCGCCGGGCCTTGCGCCGGGCGGGCCGCGCTCGGCATCAAATTCTGCCAAAACTTCTAATTCCGCCAACGCCGCCATCCAAGATGCCTTCGGATCGGCTGCGCTCGTGATCCCCTCGCCCAGCGCGTCGAGCTTCGCCGATTGAACGCGCGAGCCCTGCAGCGCCGTGCGCAGCGTGCTAACGAAGGCGACGGGATCCGCGTAACGCTTGACGCCCACACGGATCAAGCCGCCCGAGCGGTTTGTCAGCTCGGCACATTCGCGGTCCACCAGATCGTCATGCTCGGCCTGTGCTCCCAACCATTCATCGCGCGCGGTCGTATAGTTCTCGTCTGCGGTAGCGAGCGTCACTAGCATCTCGCGCACCCGCGTCGTTTCATCGGCCAGCTCAGCCACACGCGCCTCCAGCGTTCGGAGCTGCTGCAGCTTCTCGGTATGCGACGATGACCGCTCCATTGCGGCGCTATATTCATCCTGAAAGGCGGCATGGCCCGCCTCCCACGCGCCCCAGGGGCCAGCAGCCCGCTCGCCGCCTTCGATAACGCTCGCAGCCGCTGCCATTTCTTCGAGCGAGCTTAGCGCGGCCTGCAACATTGCGTCATATTGCGCCCGGGCCTGATCGAGCGCTTCCTTCATAGCGGCTGGCTCTGCCGGCACGGGCTGTACAGCGTCGCGCTGGCCTTGAACGAGCTGGCGAAGTTCACGGGCCTTCTGGCTAATCGTGCCTGCCCCTACTTTCCACGACGCCACCAGGGAGCTGGCCGCGTTGTAGTGCTGGCCCTGCTCTAGAAGTGCGCGATCGGCGTCCGATAGCCCTGAAAGTGAAGTGCGGATCGTATTCGCCTGCTCTGCGATCGAGCGTTCTTCCAAGACCCGGTTATGCAGCGTCCGCGACAAATCGCGAAAACGCTGGCGGGTTGCATAGGCCTCCCGGATCCGGTTCGCGCGATCGTCAGCTTTCCGCTGCAAACGGTCGAGATCGCCCTTGATCGGCGCGGTGATAAAGCGAGTGAGCTCCTCGATGCGGACACTCACATCGCTGAGCTGCTTTTGGCTGTAGGCCTGTATCGGAAGAAGAGCACGAACCTCTTCTTCGGTGCAGGGCTGCAGCGCGGCCGTACCGATCTTCATCTGAACACTGCCATTGGCACTTGCCCGGCGAACGAGATGGGGAACCCCGTTGAGGACATACGTCACATCGACTGTGGCACCGTGTGGCTTCAGCGTACCGTCGATCAGGCGGAGGCGCCGCGCCTGATAGTTCGGCGTTTCGTCCTCGTCGCCGCTTGGTGGCTGATCGCAAAGCGCCCAGCGGATATATTCCAGCACAGTGGACTTGCCGGTGCCACGACCGCCGATGAGCGAACTGTATTGCGGGTTGAAGTCGAGATCGAGCGGCCCGAGGAAAGTGGAATTGCTGACGCTGACGCTGGCAATGTAGGTTTCCGGCACATGGGGGGAGTCATGCGCGACTCGGGATTCCTGCGCTAAGCAGGCCTGCCGGAGAGCCTCAGCAGTCGGCGTCGCCCATTTCAGCCATGTCGAGGGTACGCCGAGCGTGGTGTGATCGTCGCGGCGCGTGTCGGAGGTTTGGATACAGGCGATACGCTTGTGGCCCCACGCGCCGTCAATGCCGGCCAGCTTGTTTTTCGTCCCCTGCCGCAAACTGGCGAACAACCCGTCGCAATACCCGCCGACGCAGGGCATCTCGATATACTTGTCGGTTTGACCGGCACGCAGCAGCGAATGCTGGCCCTCGTCGGTAACGTTGGGCAGGACGATGTAGCGGCCGCGCAGATATTCATGCGCGTCGAGCTTTGCTTTCAAATCGGAAAAGGTCGTGATGGTGCCGAGACGCACGACGTCCCGGACCTTCGACTGCGCCGCATCATTTTGCGTGATCGCCAGCGCATTTATCGCCAGCGAAAACATATCATTGGGGAAGTCAGCATCGAAAATGATGATAGCCTGGCACGGAACGCCGAGCGTCAGCTCCATGCCAGGGAAGACGATGAGCTTATACGCTGGATCGAGCGCCGTGCCGTCTTCCGCCAGTTCTTCCTCTGCTGCCCTCCGGATGAAGGGCAGGAACGTCATGCAGTGATGATCGGTGATGGCGACGGCCTGAAGGCCCTTTTGTCTGCAGGCAGCGACAAACCGCCGACCGTAGGCAAGCCGCTCTTCGTCTGTGACAGCATCCGGTCCAGCCCAGCGGAGATCGCGGGGGGTGTGAACCTGAAAATCGCTACGGTAGAAATGTGCGCCCTTGTCCAACGCTATGCCCCTTATCCCCCCACACTGCGATCTACGCCAACGGGGTGCAGAAGCAAATCTGGCGAAAGGGTTTAATGGCTGATCTTAGGGTCAACGACGGCTAGCATTTAAGGCGGACGGTGATGCACCTCTTCCCGGTCACGCTGACTTGAAGGGGGCGACTCGGCCACCTATTTTCTGCGCTCAGTTTGAAGAGGAAACTTCGCGCAAAACGACTCACGGCTATCGCGGCGTGGATCGCTATCACCATCGGGTTCACCACCACGGTCACCATTCAGGTGCCAAAAATGGAGGTCCATATGGATGCACACGTCGAACTTATCGTGCACGGAAAAGCGGGCGCTGACGTGATCCCTGGTGGGGTAGCTGTTCCACGCAAGCGATAGTGTGATGTTCGTTGTAGCGAGGTGCCTCATCAAGGTCGCGCCGGGGAGAGGTTCGATTCCTCTCCGTCACTCCATTGTAAGATCGCTTGCGTCAGGGCACCCTCCTGCCGTTGCGCCGTCCTGGTGAGCTTCGGCTTTCAGGCGAACCGGATGTGCTCCGTAACGGCGGGAATTGGGGCGCAAGGTAGACGTCTAGCTAGGCCGAGGAGGTGATGACCTGTGCCATGCGCGCCAGGCCGCTCCTCAACCCATCACCTAGAGCGTGATCGAATCTAGCCCCTCAAGCGGGGTGAACGTCGGGGGCGCGCCGTCGGCAAGGCCTTCGGTTGTCCTCCGGAGTGGATCTACCGCGACGTAGGCGGAAAAATCGTGACCGGTCGCTTCAGTGAGGTCTGCGATGGCGATCTGGAACGTCCTGTAAGCGCCCAGGTTCAGACCCTCGTTCGCCTCGGATCTACTGCGCTTCTCGAGCAACGCCCGGATGAGGTCCCCCTGACTCAGCAAATATGCCGTGGCGTGGAGGCCGCCGGTCTCCTGATTGACGGCCGCGACCAGCTTCCAGAACTCCCGGGGCACGAGCGCGCCGTCGAGTTGCTCCATGTCATCGGCCAGCACGGGCCCGGTGAAGACGCAGATGCGGAAACCGGCGGTGCGCGCGCTGTCGAGGATATAGTTCTCCAGTCCCTGCCACAGCTGCTTGCCCTGATTGAGGCGGCTGTGCTGGGCCGCGGCGTTCAGGTAGTGGAACGTGTCAAAATTGGCCATCTCTGCATCCGGACCCCAGTTGGGATCCTCGCGGCGAACCATATGGCCCCGGTCGATCTCCAAGTCCTTGAAGTTCTTCGCAACAAGCTGGACGTCGAGCGGAACGCGCTCGTCGGCGAACCACTGGTCACCCGACCGCTTGATCCTGACAGCGTTCTTGCCGTCGATGTTGACGGCCGTCATCACCGGCATTTTCAGCCGGCCGGAATACTTCACTCCGAAGTGCGTGTAGCGGATCTCACCCGGCTCCTTGGGCGCGTCCGACGGTTGGGACAGTCCATCAGCCGCCTCGCCGGAAAGTTTCGGCCATGGGGTCGCAATACCGTCGAGGAAGTCATGGGTCGCGAACCCCTCGCGGTTCGCGAAGTGGGTTACCGGGTGGACGCCGTCGGCGCGCTCAGCTGGCATCTCGGGCACGACCGCCAGCAGATGTTCGCCCGCGAGCAGCTTCTTCAGCGTGCCCACGCCGACCGCGCTGTTCCGCTTACCGTAGAGACCGGCGAAGTGCAGACCCACGACCTTTCGGTCCGCGAGAGCGATCAGCGGCGAACCCGAGTTGCCTCCCAGGCTAGTGCAATCGTGGCTCAGCAGGCTGTCACCGCCGAGCGCCTGCGTGACCCGGCCGGGAGCAACGCGCTTCACATCGTAAAGATCGCGAAAATAGCGGGACTGCGCCGCCGCATTGTTCCGGGAATCGTAGGCGGGATAACCGATGAGCGCCACCAGGTCGCCTAGGGCTACCTCACTGTCCGCAAGATCGAGCGGGGTCGGAGTGAATGCCGGTGCACCGACGCGAAGGAGCGCCACGTCGGCCTCGAGATCATCGGCGATGTAGTCGATGGAGGTCACCTTCACCGTCCTCGACGTATCGCCAACCACGCTGGTGACCTCCTCGCCGAAGTCTATCGACGAGCCGTAGAGAGGGCCCGCCGATGAGCGCATGAAGACGCCGCTGCCGTCGAAAGCGCGACGCGCCACGAGCTTCGCGACGTGCCTGTTGGTCACCACCAGGAGGTCGGCGCCGTCATGCCCGACGACCCAGCCGGTCCCGCCCCAGGCGATATCGTAATTGCGGAATTCGACGCGGCCCACGGATGGCAGGAGCGCCTCCGTCCCGATCACGAGCGCGTCGGCGCCGGGAAGGTCTGTCAGCGGCTCCATCACGATCGATCCATTGCGAACTAGCAGCGGAGGGCGACCGGTGAGCTGGACGATCGCCTCCAACGCGGCGAGCGGAATGACGCTCTCCAGCGGCGCCGCGTCGGTGGTGATCGCCTCGATCGCCGCGTGGGACAGCGCCGCCATCGCTGCGGGCGGCAACGTGCGCCGCTGCGCCTTCGCCCGTATGGCCTCCACCATCTCCGGAGTCATGGCAACCCGGAGCGCCTCGACATCAACTTCGTCCATCGCCTCTCCTCCCCTGTCTAATACCTCGCCTCGATCAACGTGATGATCGAAGGCACGAAGGCCGTCGGAACCTTGTATTGGCGTAGCTTCGCCGCGGCCGCAGCGAACCCTCCCTCGACACGCGCGCGCGCCGCAGATTCCAAGGCCCCTGCGGACCTGCGCTGGATGAGGTCCCACACGGCCTCGCCCGGCCCGAGGTGTGGAACCCAGGCAGACAGCTGGATGAACGCAAGCTCGCGAGGCCCGGGGCTGTCCTGATGCCGACGTATCCGCGCCTCAAGGACCTCGTCGATCAGCCGAGGCGACCATCCGCGGGGGCCGCCGGGACCGTATTTCCAGTCCCCCGCCATCGTCCGCCGCCAGTTGTCAGCGGCGCGGCCGATGCTTCGGAGGTTCGGGTGCTCGAGCACATAGCCGAGCGCCTCCGCCCACTCCGCGAAAAGCCCGGCATTGGCAATCGCCGTGATGGGCTCGATGTCGACACCTGCCTGCGGCGGGACAGCGACCTCGTCGGCAAGCGATAAGGGCGAATGGGGGCCTGCAAGAAGCGTAGCGACCGCCTCCCGCGCCCTGGACGAGAGGAGACGATCGCCCTGGTCCAGGTTCACCGCCAAGCCAGCGTATGGGGTCAGCGACGCCATCATCTGGGTCTCGACCCAAGGGCGCGCCGGCCCCCGAAGGCTGACGCCCACCGACAGAAGCCTGCGATGGACGAATTCCACGGCGCCGCCGTCCCAACGTCCCGGCCCATCGGCCGACCAGCGTTTGAAGGCGGCCTGCACCGGGTCCGGCGCCTCCTCGATCTCGAACGAACCCAGCACGTCCGGGTCCGCCCGACGGAGGCGGAAGGCGAGCCCGCCATACCGGCTGATGGCGGTAAGCCCGGACCTCAGCGGCGTGTCCCGCAGAAGCTCGTCCGGGCGCTTCAGCAGCTGGGCCGCGCGACCATACTCACCGCGCATCTCGATGCGGGCGACCGCAAGCGGCGGCTCGAGCTGCCGCAGGTCGCTGTCATCCTCGCCCATGCGGTCGCGTTCCCGCAACAACCAGTTCGCGTCATACCATTGTCCCGCGCGCCACCAGAACGCCCTGACGGCGTCCGCCAACCGACTCCTCGGGTCGATCCCCCCGGTGCGCTCGACGCGGTCGACAAGCGCCCGGCCCTCGGCCCAGTCGGCCTTGGAGATTATGTTCACGAGATCCCGGACGATCCGCGGGTCGTCGCTCCAGGACGGCTGCCCCGGCAGGCTTGGCGACGAACCGCTGAAATCGCCGACCACCTGCTTGACCATCACCTGGGCGACCTCCGGCAATTCCTGAAGGCTCGCCGCATCCATGAGCCGGGCTAGCCGCTCCGGGATCGCGGGCCGCGTCGGTGATCGCCTGAGAAGCTGCAGCCGGTGGTAGAGGGCGTCGATGGCGCTCGCGTCGTCTTCGCGCGCGGCGAACCACTTGACCGCCTCGCGGTCGATGCGCGCGCAAAGCTGCGGCTTGTCCTGATAGAGCAGCGGCAGTAGGTCGCGGCGGATATCTCCACGATGCCGGACGAAGCCGGGATCTCCCGAATCGGTCTCCACCAGCCAGTGCTGCCGAGCGAGGGAATCAAAGAGTTCGCGAGCCCGGTCGTCGTCGAACCTAGGCAGCCCCACCGCAGGGCCGATGACGTCCCGCAGCAAGTCCGCGCTGATCCTCCGAACGATCAGGCCTGGATGGGCGAGATCCCGCAAGGCGTCGTCGTCGATTCTCGACAGAAGGATCCGGTAGAGCATCGCGCTCGCGAGCTTCGGGTTCAGCCTGTCACGCGGAAGTGCTCCGACCCCATCTGTCCGAACGATGTCAGCCGCGAGCTTTATGGCGAGCGGGACCCCAGCCGCACGATCGACGACCACGTCGCGACTGGAGGCCTCGACCTCAAGGCGGGTGGCGAACTCGAGGGCCGCGGGCTCGCTCAGTCCGTCAAGCACGACCGGATCGCCGACGATCCGGTCGAAGTCCGCCGGAGGCGCGGCCCTGCCGGCGACCAAGACGCTCATCCGGTTCACGCCCGCACCCGACAACAGCTGGAGCCAGTCGAACAGTTGCCGCAGATGCGTCTCGCCCCGGGCCTGTAGGGATTCGAGCGTGTCTACGACGACGAGCAACGGCCGGCCTGCGGCCTGAAGGGTCCGGGCGAGCACCGCCGCGAGACCCTCGGGGAAGGCGCGGCGGGTCTCAAGTACGCTCTCCGATCCCTCCCGCAGCCCTGCGGTGCGCAGCCGCTCGTCGAACAGGTCCCGGGCGGAATCGCCGATCCGGTCGGCGATCTGACGCGACGCCTCCATCGTGAGCGATCGGAGATCGGTCACGTCCAGGCCGGCACGGTCGAAGTCGAGTCTCACGACGACGCTGCCTAACTCGTCATAATGCCTCAGGATGACTTGCTCCATGAGGGCCGACTTGCCGATCCCGGGCGGTCCGCTCATGAATACGCCGCGGACCTCCCGCCGGACGGGCTGCGCCAGCAGCGACATCAACCGCGTGATCTCGGGCTCGCGCCCAACGAAGGGCTGCTCCCGGATCTCCTGCCGCCTCGCGAGCCGGTCCAACCGCTTGATCGCCGTTCGGGACGGCTCGAGCAAAGGAGCCGCGGCAGCGAACTCGCCGGCCCAGTCGAGAACCGTCGCGACCCGCACGAGCACCTCGCGACCCGCCGACCCAAGGGCATCGCCGACCCGCTGAAGCGTGAAGGCGCCGGTATCGGAAAGTGCATCTAGCAGGTCCGCCGTGATCGTGCCAGCGCTGTCCGCGCGACGGCGCTCGATGGCGCCCTGGAGCCTTCCCGACGCCCTGAGTTCCCGCAGTACCTGCTGCCGGTTGGGTCCCAGCAGCAACCAAGCGTCGCTCTCGTCCGGATTGGTGTCGCAGACGGCGGCCAGGGCGGATGCGGCTTCCGCCGCGCGCTGGCGCGACTCCCGGCTGATGGCGCCGAGTGCCGCCCTCGGGTCGAAAGGACCAGACAGCGCCGCATATTCGAGCGCTTCGGAAAGACCCTCCGGTCCTCGTGAAAGACGGGTGTCAGCCACTCGATCTCTCCTCGAACATCGACCTTATCGGCCCTGACAGCCGCGCTGCCACTTCCGCCGACAGACTGGCCGACATGATCTGGTTGTTGGCGGGCAGCCCCTGGATCGCCTGATCGGCCAACACACCCGCGCCTGCATCACCGAGGTCGGCGCCGGCTGCCCTGCTGGCCAGCTCGATCGCAGCGACGACGTCGTTGCGGCTGAACCCACGGATGAAGTCGACCATCAAGCCGAGTGCGCCGTCCTGCGGTCCGTTTGGGTAGTAGTCCTGGCCCGGCATCGCGGCCGCCTCCAGACCGGCGACCACGATGCGGACGTTGTCGAGCCTGAGCGACCTGGCGATCACCCCCTCCATCGCGGAACGCTGTTCGTCACCGAAGGACACGGCAGGCTGATCGAAGAACAGCCACATGGTCACGCCGGCGGCAGCAGCCGCCTTGTTGACGAGGTCGGCGGCGCGCAGCCCGCGGTCCGCCCCCACCGCCTCGGGCGCCGTCTGGCCCTTCGCAACCCCGGGCCGCTCCTCGAGAGCGTCCACAGAGAGGCCACTATCCGCAACGCGCCTGATGATCTCGGCCGGAATGTCGTCGATCAGCGTCCCGAGCGCCACCCGGCAAAGCCGGGCAGCCGGGTTCCGGGCCACCAGGCTCTTCAACAGGTCGTAGGTGAAGACGAGCTCGGACAGGTCGTCGCCCGGTGTGGCCCGCTTGACGTGGATGCCGCGAACTCGGCCGCTCCCAGATGCAGCCGCGAAGGCCTGGAAGAAGGTGCGCCGACCGATGACCAGCCGACCATCGACCGTATCGTCCGAAGACCACAGGATCGGCGGCGCCACGTCGGCGGCAACCACCGCCCGCGCCTGTTCCACGAAGCGCTCGAGCGGCACGTAGCGGCCTTTGCCGTTCGGCTGCCTTCCTTGGTGGATGCCCACGAGCTCGCGCTGCGTATCGAAGCAACCTCCCCCCGACGACCCGCCCGCCGATCCCACCGTGTGTCCGACCCGAGCGCTGATCTTGCGTATCTTGCCGGTGACGCCTTCGCCCAGCCCGCGATCCACACCTTCGGGATAGTGAACCAGGTAGATCGGCGTGGACTTGCGGTAGGGCTCGGGATCGGCGGCTAGAGTCGCGTAGCCGAGAGTCGCTCCAGCCGGCGCTTCGAGGCGGAGAAGCGCTATGTCGTGCAGTTCGGCGACCGCGTCGTCATTCGCGGGCATCCTCGCGGAGAATTCGCATTCCGAGCAGGGCGACGCGGCGACGACCGATGCGCCGTAGCTGTGCCCGTCGGAAAGCATAACCGTCACGTCCGTTATCGCAGCCGCGGGCTGATAGGCGTTGGCCGGCGCAACCACGTGCCACGCCGTCAGCACCGTACTGGGGCCAATCAGGACGCCAGATCCCGATACCGCTCCCGACCTGATGATGCGGCAGCGGAATGACGTCGCCTGCCTCGGGAACCGCGCGGCGATGGCCGGATCGACATGGGTCCCGGGTATTGGATCCGGTTCGAGGTCCACCGCGACGCCCCGGGCAGAGAGCGCATGTGCAAATGCGACGAGGAGATCGCGGGCCTCGATCCGACCGACCCAGAAGTCGCCCCTGGCCTCCCCAAACTGATCGGCCGCAGCGTCGAGCCCATCGGCCAGAAGGGGAACAGGGACGTCGCCTTCCG
>Ga0255338_1001623_pt1 | contig 40396 bp, 33 predicted proteins | sample MeOH1_35cm_T4_19_FD_203715 | JGI IMG/M metagenome (GOLD analysis project Ga0255338, IMG submission 203715) | Sandy soil microbial communities from University of British Columbia, Vancouver, Canada - MeOH1_35cm_T4_195 | ecosystem: Engineered > Artificial ecosystem > Sand microcosm > Unclassified ... | reverse complement strand
GTGCCACCCGTGCCACCCGTGCCACCCGTGCCACCCGTGCCACCCGTGCCACCCGTGCCACCCGTGCCGCCCGTGCCACCCGTGCCACCCGTGCCACCCGTGCCGCCCGTGCCCCCACTGCCGCCACCGCCGGAGCCGCCGCCAGCGTTGCCGTTGCTGCTGTCGTTGCCCTGGTTGCCAGGTCCGGTGTTGCCGACGCCATTGCCGCTGTTGCCCGTGCCCACGTTGCCCCCGCCCGACGCAGCTCCAGCTGCGCCCGCAGCAGCCGACGCGGCGCCTCCGCCACCTGCGGCAGCACCACCAGCACTACCACCAGCACTACCACCAGCACTACCACCAGCACTACCACCAGCACTACCACCAGCACCGGCACCACCAGCGGCACCACCACCACCACCACCACCACCACCACCACCACCACCACCACCAGCACCAGCAGCACCAGCAGCACCAGCAGCACCAGCACCACCAGCACCACCAGCACCACCAGCACCACCAGCACCACCACCGCCGGAGCCGCCTCCGACGCCGGCACCGACGCCGCCGCCGTCCGCGCGCGCCATGGCCTGTGTCCATGTGATGCCGAGGGTGGTCGCGAGTGAAATGGCAAGGACGCTCATCGCGAGCTTCTTATGGGGTATGGTCATCGTCTTCTCCCTGGGACAAATGCAATCGCCGATTCGCCGCGCCTCGGACGCCACCGCGCTGCCTGCCCGGTGACAGGACTGGCGGCGCCGCGTCGGAGTCGCGGCCTGTGCAAGAAAAGTTTCGACGCTGGCACGTCACGTCACCAGAGATGTGTGTCCCGGCGACGGCAGCGCTTTGTCACAGGCGCCGGGTGAGCAATGTCACGCCCGGCACCCGTGACGCTCCTCGCCGTCGGGGCGCGAGCCTGGCGCATGGGCGGTCAGTGCTCGGGCAGGAGGCGTTCGCCGATGCCAAGGCGATCGGCGTTCATCCTGGGCCGCTGACGGTGCGCGGGGAACGATGAAGGCCATCGTCCTGCACGCCGGCAAGGACGGCACGGCCGAGGACGGCCGGGTGCCAGTCGCGGATACCCGTCAGCGCGGCACGTTCAGCGCGCAGAAACCCGTCACGTGCCTCGGGGTCCCCGTGCATCCGGAAACGAAGGGGTCGCGGAGTCGGCGCGACGGCGGGACAGCCAGCGCCGCGGATGTTGTTCCCGTGGGCGGTTCAGGTCAGCCCGGACGACCGGAAAGCATAGAGTTCGGCGGCGTGCTCGCGCTGATCCTCATCGTCGGCCCGGCCGCGATCAGCCGGCGGCGCCGACGCCGCGCGCGGCTTGACTGCGTGCGCGCGAGCCGAGTTGATCTGCCACGCGGCAAGCGGCACCACACTCGGCTGCACCAGCCTCGACACCCCTTGCAGCCCCTTCGCCGCCTGGACGTGGCCCTGACGCGCCGCCAGCATGAGCAGACTGACACCCTGCTGCTGCCGCTGCGGCGTCAAGTCGTCTTGGGCACCGAAGATGCTCAATGCCATGGCGAACTGGCCTTCGGGGTGGCCGGCTTGCGCCGATCTTTCGAGATAGCGCCGCGCGGTGTCCGGCTCCCGTGCTGCCTCGAAGAGCACGGCCAGCTGGTACAGGGCCGCTGCATCGGCGGCCCTGGCAAGCTGCTGGATGGTCAGGAGGCCGCGGCCGAAACGCTCCTGCGCAAGCCGCTCCAGTGCGGCCCGCAGGAGATCGTGCGGCGCGAACTCGTGCTCGGCGAACATTCCTCGCCTTTTCATTTCGCACATCAATCGTCCGCCCGACGCGAGCGCCGCTTCGTGACGCTCCCTGTCGGCGCCCGCGGCAGCCAGGCGCCGGCCCGCCAGGGCGAGCGATTTCGCAAGTTCGGTCTCGCTCATTCTGGCGCAACCGCTGGCCGCGAGGAATCGGACCGCGATCAGAAGCAGAAGGACCAACAGGAGAATCGCTGCAGCCGTGTATTGCATTGTTGTCTCCCTAACCAGTGCCTCGGCAGAATACGCGGCCGCATGCGGCGGCAAGCAGGACCTTTCTCCTCTTTTCGTCACAGTGTTGCACCGTGTGTCGAAAGGGGCGGGCCGGCGTCTTGCGGGGCCGACCCCGCGCCGTCGCTGGCGCCGCGGCTCATCCGCTGAGCCATTCGCGGCACGCCTGCTCGCATTCCCGGGCCGCCAGGCCCCGACACGGGTGCGACCGTTCTGCGTATGCTCCCCATCTCGCGCTTCGCACACGGGGAGCCGCGGCGGGCCCATCGGTCCGTGGAGTGCAGAAAGGCTTGTCATGGACGTCAATGGCCCCCCACCCGAATGGGACGAGATGGTTGCCACGAGCGCGGGTGTTCCCACGAGCCTCGAGGTGCTGAACGCGCAACGCACACGGGAGGGGGCTGGGCCCGAGCGGGCCACGGCCGCGAGCGAGATCGCGATGAACAGCGGGCGCTCGGCCGCATGGCCTGCCCGGAGGGAATCGAACCCCCGACCCACAGCTTAGAAGGCTGTTGCTCTATCCAACTGAGCTACGGGCAGTCCACGCGATTATCGCCGCGCGACCGTCGCGCAAGCGCCGTCACCGGCCCGTCACCGCGCGGCGCACGCTGTCCAGCGCGGCGCGCAAGTCCTCCAGCGCCATCTGGCCGGGCGCGGAGCTGCTCTTGCCCACGGCGAAGGTCGCCGCGGAACCGTACATCCATCCCATCATCCGCGAGACGGCGCCAATGCCGCCCATGGCCATGCTGATCACCGGAATGTCAAGCATCTGGCTCGCCTGCCAGGTCGCATCGAGCAGCCTCAGCACGTCCTGCGGGTCCTGCGGCATCACGGCCACCTTGGCCACGTCGGCGCCCAGGCGCTGCGCCTGGGCAAAACGGTCCGAGAGCATGGCCAGATCCGGCGTCTCACGGAAGTTGTGGTACGACATGACCATGCCCACTTCGTGCGCGGCCGACACCTCGCGCAGCCGCCGCAGCTCGGCCGGCGCGTTCGACAGCTCGTAGTCGATCAGGTCGACGCAGCGCGCTTCGCAGACGCGGCGGTACAGCGCCGCCACCGCCGGCTCGTCCACCGGCACCGGCTGGCCGCCTTCGCTGCTGCTGCGGCGCGTGAACAAAAGCGGCACCGCACCGGCCCGGCGCCCGATCTCGCGGGCCGTCGCGATCACGGCGTCGGCGTCGGCGATGGCTTCGAAGAAGTCGACCCGCCACTCCAGCATGTCGGGACGCCTGGGCAGGATGGCATCGAGTTCGGCCGCAAGCTCTTCCGCGCCACGGCCCACCAGCGGCGTGATCACCAGTGGAAACGCGCCGCCCGAGACCGGCTGTCCGCGAACGAGGATGGGCCTGCCCTGAGCCATCGGTCGGTTCCGGCGGGCCGTGCCCGCAAAAAGAGAAAAAGCCTTTGAAGGTCAAAGGCTTGGCTGGTCGGAGCGATAGGATTCGAACCTACGACCCTCTGGTCCCAAACCAGATGCGCTACCAGACTGCGCTACGCTCCGAAGCCGCCATTCTAGCGGCCGGGCCCGGCTGGCGCCGGGTCAGAGCTTCACGTACTCGTATTCGACCGGATTGGCGTTGATCCCGCGGTCCGGCGGCGCGATCCAGGCGGCCATCTTGCCGGGCTGCGTGACGCGCTGCATCAGGCTCTTGACATGGACCAGGTCCGCCGCGCTGGGCAGCCATTCGTCGCGCCGCGCGTCGAACTCGGCCTGGCTGATCGGCTGGCCCTCCGGCGAGGTCGCGATGCAGGCCCAGGCGCCGACCTGGCGGCGAAAGCGCGTGGACGGCAGTTTCAGCTCGAACGGCACGCCGGCCTTGCGGATCGCCATGTTCCAGCGCGTGACGCCGATGTTGCAGTCCTTGACGTACTCCAGGCGCGTGATCTCGTTCATGCCGTTGCGCGTCGAGATCGTTTCGTTCTTCATGCCGCCCCGGCCGTCGGGGACCTGGATCGTCATCTCGCTGTCGGCTTCGACATGGTCGGCGAACTTCGCCTCGTCGGGCCGGCCCTTGATGCCGTTGCTGAAGTAGTTGGCGGCGTTCGAGGACGCCTCCGAGCCGAACAGGTCCAGCGAGCTGGTGAACCAGAAGTTCAGGAAGCGCTGGATCGTCGGCAGGTCGACCACGCCGGCGCGCCGCAGCGTGGCCACGTCGTCGGTGTCCAGTTCCTTCATCACTTCCAGCGTGCGCCTGATGACACGGCCGACGCCGGTCTCGCCGACGAACATGTGATGCGCTTCCTCGGTCAGCATGAAACGCGTGGTGCGCGCCAGCGGATCGAACGCCGACTCGGCCAGCGACTTGAGCTGGAACTTGCCGTCACGGTCGGTGAAGTAGGTGAACATGTAGAACGACAGCCAGTTGTCCATCGGCTCGTTGAACGTGCCCAGGATGCGGGGCTTATCGGCGTCCCCGCTGTGGCGCTCCAGCAGTTCCTCGGCCTCCTCGCGGCCGTCGCGGCCGAAGTAGGCGTGCAGCAGGTAGACCATCGCCCACAGGTGGCGGCCCTCCTCCACGTTCACCTGGAACAGGTTGCGCAGGTCGTACAGCGACGGCGCGGTGTGGCCCAGCAGCCGCTGCTGCTCCACCGACGCCGGTTCGGTGTCGCCCTGGGTCACGATCAGGCGGCGGAACGTCGAGCGGAATTCGCCCGGCACGTCCTGCCAGGCGTCCTGGCCCATGAAGTCGCCGAAGCCGATCTTGCGGCCCTCCTCCTTGTCGGCCAGGAAGATGCCCCACCGGTAGTCCGGCATGGCGGTGTAGCCGTAGCTGGCCCAGCCCTGCGCGTCGACGCCCACGGCGGTGCGCAGGTAGACCTCGTTGGCGTTGAAGTCGCTCGGCCCCATCTCGTCCCACCACTTCAGGAACGCCGGCTGCCAGTGCTCCAGCGCGCGCTGCAGCTGGCGGTTGTCGCCGAGGTTGACGTTGTTGGGAATCAATGCCTGCAGGTCGATGGTGCTCATGGTTGTCCTTCCTGTGTCTTGCCTTTGTTGGAAGGCGGACTCCCGTACGCAGAGTTCGCAGAAGTTGCGCAGAAGACGCAGAAGGCATTCAAGTTTTCAAGCTTGAATCCGGTTCCTTCTGCGATTTCTGCGAATCCTTTGCGTCCTCCGCGTACGGCTGTCCGCTCCCTAGATCCGCTTCCAGTCGAATTTCGCCTTCTTGCCGGTGCCGAACAGCTTCAGGGCGCCGTCCTCGCCGACCGCGTTGGGCCGGATGAAGATCCAGTTCTGCCAGGCCGACAGGCGCCCGAAGACGCGGGTGGCCATGGTCTCCTTGCCGGGGAAGCGCAGCGAGGCCTCCATCCCGGTCAGGGCGTCGGGGGACAGGGACGCGCGTTCCTCCAGCATGATGCGGATCTCGTCGTCCCAGTCGATGTCGTCGGGCGCCAGCGTCACCAGCCCCAGCGCCAGCGCCTGGTCGGCGCGCAAGGCGCTGCCCTGCACCGCCTGCAACTGTTCGATGGTGGCCGCGTCCTCGTTGAATCGGGTCTGCAGGCGCGTCAGGCCGTTGACGACCGGATAGCGGCCGAAGTTCGCCGCGCCCAGCGTCAGCGCCGGCGCCGCGTCGAGCGAATCAGGCAGGTCCAGCATGTAGATGCGGTCGCAGGCCAGCGCCAGTTCGTAGAAGGTGCCGGCGAAGCACGAGCCCTGGTCGACCAGCGCGATCAGCGAGCGGCTGGTGACGTCCAGCCGGGCCAGCGTGCGGCGCAGCGCGCCCGTCGTCTCGCGCACCAGCCAGTGGTCCTTCAGCTGCTCCAGCACGCCATCGGCCTGCAGCACCAGCTGCGCGTCACCGCTGGTGCGGATCACCCAGGTGCCGATCTCCTGCTCGTTGGCCCGCAGCTGCAGGATCAGGTCGTCCAGCTCGCGTGCCAGTCGCAGCGGCCACCAGCGGGCACCGGCCGCCTCGATCGCTTCGGGCGTGTCCTCGACCGCGGCGGCGGGCGCCTGCACGGTGATGGTCGCAATGCGGCCGGCGCGGTCGATCCGCGCGTCCACCGTGGCGTACTGGTACCCGCCCTCGTCGATCGTCGCCTGCAGCGGCGTCAGTTCGATGCCCTGTAGCGCACCGCCGCGCGTGGATTGCCGGCGCAGCGCCTCGATCTCGGCGTCCACCAGCTCGCCGAACTTCTGCGGCTTGGCGTGGCCGTCGATCAGTTTCCAGTCCTTCGCCCGGTCGGCCCGCACGCCTTCGCTGGTCGTGCAGAAGATGTCCGCCAGGTCGCGCCGCACCTTGCGCTTGTCGGTCACGCGCGTCAGGCCGCCGGTGCCGGGCAGCACGCCCAGCAGCGGCACCTCGGGCAGGCTCACCGTGGATGAGCGGTCGTCCACCATCACGATGCGGTCGCAGGCCAGCGCCAGCTCGTAGCCGCCGCCGGCGCAGGCGCCGGTGACGGCGGCCAGCGACTTCAGGCCGTCGTGTTCCGAGGAGTCCTCCAGTCCGTTGCGCGTCTCGTTGGTGAACTTGCAGAAGTTCACCTTCCAGGCGTGCGTCGACAGGCCCAGCATGTAGATGTTGGCGCCCGAGCACCAGATGCGGTCCTTGCCGCTTTCGAACACCACCACCTTCACGGCCGGGTGCTCGAAGCGGATGCGGTTGAGCGCGTCGTGCAGCTCGATGTCCACACCCAGGTCGTAGCTGTTGAGCTTGAGCTTGTAGCCCGGCTTGATGCCTCCGTCCTCATCGATGTCCAGCTTCAGGCGCGCGACGTCGCCGTCCACCGCCAGGCTCCAGTGCCGGTACTTCGACGGATGCGTGGCGAAGCTCACGAGTTCTCGGTCGCCCTGCCTGAACAGCAGCGGCTCGGTGATGGCGTTCATGCGGTCCTCTCCTGGTGGTGGACCGCGGGCACCGCGCGCTCGAGGTCCTTGAGTGATTGCTTGACGCTGCGTGCCGCGGTGTCCACCACGGCGTCGGCGCGCGCATACAGGGCTTCGCGGCTTGAGAGGATGCGGCGGATGTCGTCCATCGCCTCGCCCATCGCGCCGCGGCCTTCCTCCACGTTGCCGTGGAACGGCCGCATGTCGCCCTGGGCGACCACCCGGCTCATGTGCTCCTCCGGGCTGGCCTTCAGCCACACGCAGTAGAAGCGGCTTTGCAGCAGGTCGAAAGTCTCCCGCTCGCTGACAATGCTGCCGCCGGTGGTCATGACGACCCCGTCGTCGTGCTGCTCGGCGATGTGCAGCAGCGCGCGGCGCTCGTAGCGGCGGTAGCCAGCCTGGCCGTGCAGCAGCAGGATCTCGTTCATGCTGGTGCCGGCCTCGCGCTCGATCTGCCGGTCCAGCTCGACGAACGGCACGCCGCGGTCGCCCGCCAGCTGCGCGCCCAGGGTGGACTTGCCGGCACCGCGCAGGCCGATCAGCGCCACCCGCCGCTCGCGGCCCAGCGCGTCGCCGGCGCCGAAATGGCTGGCGAGCATGGCGTAGGCCTGCTCCAGCTGGCCGTCGTCCAGGCGCCCGGCCAGGTCGTGCAGCCGCGCCAGCGGCGGGCGCGGCGCATCCTGCAGCAGTTCCAGCACGGTGATGTTGAGCGCGCGGGCCGCGGCCTCCAGCGAGTTGATGGACACGTTGCCCTTGCCCGTCTCGACGTCCGCCAGGAAGCGCTCGGACAGGCCGGAATCGGCGGCCAGCTGCCTGCGGGTCATGCCGCGGCGCGCCCGCCAGGCGCGGACCCGGCCGCCCAGCTCGGCCATGGTGGCGCGGGTGTCGTGTTCAGAGGCGAGCGTCATCGGCTGAGTTATTTGAGGAAAGTTTGCGCTAGATCAAAATGGCAGTATACTTCCTGAAATCGCAGCGTCAAGCACTTTATTGCACACGGAGAACCTGATGAAATTGATCATCCTTGTCGGCACCATGACCAGCACGGCCGATTACGTTGCCCAGGCGATCCAGATGGATTGCGCGGATCTGGCGGACGAGATCGAGGTGCGGCTGATGGATGGGCTCGACATCGGAGTATTTGACGAAGATGCGCTATATCTCATCTGCACATCAACCTACGGGTCCGGCGATGTCCCTGACAACGCGCGCCACCTGTATGAATCGCTTGACACCCAGGCCAGGTACCTGGGGCATGTGCGCTATGGCGTCATCGCACTGGGCGACCGCACCTATCTCAATACCTTCGCGTTCGGCGGCAGGAAGTTCGACGAGCGCCTGCAGGGCCTGGGCGCCCAGCGCATCGGCGAGGTCTGGTGCCACGATGCCAGCGCCGGTACCATGCCCGAGGAACTGGGCACCGCGTGGTGCCGCGAGTGGCTGGCGCAGGCGCTGGCCCCGGTGCCCGACGCGGCCTGAGCGGCCGCCCGGCAACGGGCCCTGACCAGCGGCGCAGGGGCCCCACGATTTCAAGAAGCAGGAGACAAGCCATGCACCTCAGCCGCGCCGACCACAGCAGCAGCCCGCCGCTGGTCGACATTCCCCGTGACTACAACGCCGCGCACGACCTGCTCGCGCGCAACGCCGCGCGCAGCGGCAAGGTGGCCTTCGTCGACGCCGCCAGCGGCGCCACCCTGACCTACGGCCAGCTCACCGAGCAGGCCTACCGCTTCGCCAACGCGCTGCGCGCGCGCGGTTTCGCGCCGGAAGCGCGCGTGATGATCGCCATGCACGACACGCTGGAATGGCCGGTGGTGTTCCTCGGCTGCATCCTGGCCGGCGTGGTGCCGGTGGCCGCCAACACGCTGCTGACCACCAAGGACTTCGACTTCATGGTGCGCGACTCGCGCGCGCAGGCCCTGTTCGTTTCCAAGCCGTTGCTGCCGGCGATCGAACCGCTGGTGGGCTCGGTCGCCACGCTCAAGACCCTGGTGGTCGCGGGCGAGGTGGGCGAGCGCTCGGTGGCGGGGTGGATCGCCTCCGGCGAAGGCCCTCGCAGCGTCGCCTCCACCAACGCCGACGAGCCCTGCTTCTGGCTTTATTCCAGCGGGTCGACCGGCACCCCCAAGGGCACGGTGCACCTGCACAGCCACCTGGTCCAGACCGCCGAGCTCTACGGGCGGGCAGTCCTGGGCATCCGCGAGGCCGACGTGGTGTACTCGGCGGCCAAGCTGTTCTTCGCCTACGGGCTGGGCAACGGCCTCACCTTCCCGATGAGCGTGGGCGCCACCGCCGTGCTGCTGCCGGCGCGGCCGACGCCGGCCGACGTGTTCGGCGTACTCACGAAGTTCCGCCCGACGATCTTCTACGGCGTGCCGACCCTGTTCGCCGCCCTGGTGGCCGACCCGGCCAAGCCTGCGCGCGAGGCGCTCAACCTGCGCGTGTGCACCAGCGCCGGCGAGGCGCTGCCGGCCGAGATCGGCAAGCGCTGGACCGCCCTGTACGGCTGCGAGATCCTGGACGGCATCGGTTCCACCGAGATGCTGCACATCTTCCTGTCCAACCGCCCCGGCGAGGTGCGCTACGGCACCACCGGCAAGGCGGTGCCCGGCTACGAGCTGCGCATCGTCGGCGACGACGGGCGTGAGTGCGGGGCCGGCGAGATCGGCGAACTGCAGATCAGCGGCCCCAGCGCGGCCATCATGTACTGGAACAACCGCGCCAAGACCAAGCAGACCTTCGCCGGCGAATGGACCCGCAGCGGCGACAAGTACACCCGCGACGCCGACGGCTACTACACCTACGGCGGGCGCAGCGACGACATGCTCAAGGTGGGCGGCATCTACGTGTCGCCCTTCGAGGTCGAGGCCTGCCTGATGACTCACGCGTCGGTGCTGGAGGCCGCCGTGATCGGCGCCGCCGACACCGACGAACTGGTCAAGCCCAAGGCCTTCGTGGTGCTCAAGGCCGGCCAGTCCGCCAGCGCCGAGGACCTGCAGCTGCACGTGAAGAACCAGCTGGCGCCGTACAAGTACCCGCGCTGGATCCAGTTCGTGCCCGAGCTGCCCAAGACCGCCACCGGCAAGATCCAGCGCTTCAAGCTGCGCAGCGCCGCGCAGGAAGGCGCCGGGCACTGAGCCCGGATGGCGAAGCGGCGCCCGGCGGCGCGCTTCGCCGCGCCCGCCGCCGCCGCCGCCCATGCGGGAAAGCCATGGTGCTCGCGCCTCGGCCGGACCGCCACAATGGCTTCGTGAACACAAGAATGGAGACAACCATGACCACCCGTCGCCTCGTCCTCTCCCGCAGCGCCGCGCTCGTCGGCGCCGCTTCCACCGGCCTGCTGCTGCCGCAGATCGTGCGCGCGCAGTCGAACAAGTTGCGCGTCGGCTTCATGCTGCCGTACACCGGCACCTACGCACAGCTCGGCGTCGCCATCGAGAATGGCATGCGCATGGCGATCGAGGAGAAGGGCGGCAAGCTCGGCGGCCGCGAGATCGAATGGTTCAAGGTCGACGACGAGTCCGAGCCGGCCAAGGGCGTTGAGAACGCCTCGCGCCTGGTGCAGCGCGACAAGGTCGACGTGATCGTCGGCACGGTGCACTCGGGCGTACAGATGGGCATCCAGAAGGTGGCGCGCGAGAGCGGCGTGCTGTGCCTCATCCCGAACGCGGGCGTGCATGCCGCCACCCGGGCGCTGTGCGCGCCCAACGTGTTCCGCACCTCGTTCACCAATTCGCAGCCGACGCTGGCGCTGGGCAAGCCGATGTACGACCGCGGCGTGCGCAAGGCCGTGTGGATCACCCACAAGTACGCGGCCGGCGACGAGGCCTTCGAGGGCTTCCGCGACAGCTTCACCAAGGCCGGCGGCCAGGTGGTCAAGGAGCTCGGCCTGCCCTTCCCGCAGGTGGAGTTCCAGGCGCTGCTGACCGAGATCGCGTCGATCAAGCCGGACGCCGTCGCCTGCTTCTTCGCCGGCGGCGCCGCCGCCAAGTTCATCCGCGACTATGCGGCGGCCGGCCTGAAGGGGCGCATCCCGCTGTACGGCTCGGGCTTCCTGACCGAAGGCGTGCTGGAGGCCGCTGGCCCCGCCGCCGACGGCATCGTCACCACGATGCACTACAGCGACTCGCTGGACACGCCGCGCAACAAGCAGTTCCGGCTGGCGTTCGCCAAGACCTTCCGCATGCAGCCCGACGTCTACGCGGTGCAGGGCTACGACGCCGGCCAGCTGCTGGTCCAGGGCATGGCCGCCGTCAAGGGCGACATCGCCAGCAAGCAGGCGCTGTACAAGGCGCTGGAGTCGGCGGTGATCGACAGCCCGCGCGGCAAGTGGACCATGAGCAAGGCGCACAACCCGGTGCAGGACATGTACCTGCGCGTCGTCGAGAACAAGGAGAACAAGGTGATCGGCATCGCCGCCAAGGCCCTCGCCGACTCCGGCGCCGGCTGCAAGATGGGCGCCTGAAGCCGGGCGCCCCGGCGCGCAGCGCAGGGGCTGGAGGCGAGAGGCTGGAGACTAGGGAGGAACACCCTCTTCATCCCTGGAACCTGGCCTTCAGCCTCTAGCCCCTTTTCACACCCATGGACCTCGCAAACTTCTCCATCCAGCTCCTCAACAGCGTGCAGTACGGGCTGCTGCTGTTCATGCTGGCGGCCGGCCTCACGCTGATCTTCGGGATCATGGGCGTGGTGAACCTGGCGCACGGCAGCTTCTACATGGTGGGCGCCTACCTGGCCTGGTGGCTGTCGTCGATGACCGGCAGCTTCACGCTGGCGCTGCTCGGCGGGGCCGTGCTGGCGGTGATCTTCGGCCTGGCCCTGGAGCGCGTGCTGTTTCGCCACTTCTATCACCGCGACCACCTGGACCAGGTGTTGCTCACGTTCGGGCTGATCTACATCTTCGAGGAATCCCGCTCGATCCTGTGGGGCGACGATGTGCACGGCGTGAAGGTGCCCGACCTGCTGTCGGCGTCGATCCCGCTGACCGACACGCTGTCGTACCCGGTCTACCGCCTGTTCATGGCGGCGGTGTGCGTCGCGCTGGCGATCGGTCTGTACCTGCTGATCTCGAAGACCCGGCTGGGCATGAAGATCCGCGCCGGCGCGTTCAACCGCGACATGACCGAGGCCCTGGGCGTCAACATCAAGCTGATCCACGCGATCGTGTTCGCGATCGGCGTCGCGCTGGCCACCGTGGCCGGGATGATCGCCTCGCCGATCTCCAGCGTGTTCCCGAACATGGGCGCGCAGGTGCTGATCATGTGCTTCGTCGTGGTCGTGATCGGCGGCATCGGCTCGGTGCGCGGCGCGCTGATCGCGGCGCTGCTGGTGGGACTGGTCGACACCTTCGGCAAGGTGCTGCTGCCTCAGCTGGCCGGCATGCTGGTGTACATGCTGATGGCGGCCGTGCTGCTGTGGAAACCCGAAGGGCTGTTCAGACAATGAGCGCTGCCAAGGCCAATCTCGAACTGCTGCCGCGCAGCCTGCAGGCGCTGCTCGCCCTGGCATTCCTGGCGCTGGCGCTCTTTCCCCTGGTCGGCACCGACTTCTACGTCCAGTCGGTGGCCCGGATGATGATCCTGGCGATGTTCGCCATGAGCCTGGATCTGCTGCTGGGCGTCACCGGCCTGGTCTCCCTCGGGCACGCCGCCTTCTTCGGGCTGGCCGGCTATGCCCTGGCATTCCTGACGCCCGCCGGCGAGCCGGTGAGCCTGTGGTGGACGCTGCCGGCCGCCGTCGCCGCGTCGGGCCTGGCGGCGCTGGTGATCGGCTTCTTCGTGGTGCGCACCCACGGCATCTACTTCATCATGGTGACGATGGCGTTTGCGCAGATGGTGTACTACCTGTTCTTCGACAACAAATGGCTGGGCGGGTCGGACGGCCTCTACGTGAACTTCAAGCCCGATGCCTGGCTGTTCGACCTGGACAGCAAGCTCGGCTTCTACTACTTCACGCTGGCCATGCTGGCGCTGGTGTACTGCTTCCTGCGGCGCCTGCTGTGGAGCCCGTTCGGCCGGGTGCTGGCCGGCATCCGCGTGAACGAGCACCGCATGCGCGCGATGGGCTACGGCACCTTCGGCTACAAGCTGGCCGCCTTCACCCTGGCCGGCGCCCTGGCGGGGCTGGCCGGCTACCTGTATGCGGCCCAGAGCGGATTCGTCAACCCCGAGCTGATGGGATTCCATGCCAGCGCGCACGCGATCATGATGGTGATCCTGGGCGGCATGGGCAATTTCGCCGGAGCGATCGTCGGCGCGTTCGCCTTCGAGTACCTGCTGCACTGGTTCAAGGACCTGCCGCAGGTGGGCGCGTTCAACCTCGGCAAGCACTGGCAGCTGTGGATGGGGCTGTTCATCGTGCTGGTCGTGGTGTTTGCCCGGGCCGGCCTGCTGGGCGCCCTCGAGCGGCTGACCCGGCGGCGGCCGGCGGCTCCCGTCCCCACCGAGGAGGAGCGCACGGCATGAACGAGGTGCTGCTGTCCGCGCGCGACATCACCAAGCGCTTCGGCGGCCTGTCGGCCGTGAACCAGGTATGCCTGGACCTGCACCAGGGCGCCATCCACGCCGTGATCGGGCCGAACGGAGCCGGCAAGTCCACCTTGACGCACCTGCTGTCGGGCGACATCGCGCCGTCGGCCGGCACCGTGACGCTGGCCGGACAGGACGTGACGGGGTGGCGCCCCGAGCGCATCTCGCGCGCCGGGCTGGGCCGCAGCTACCAGAAGACCAACATCTTCCTGCCGTTCACCGTGTGGGAGAACGTCCGCCTGGCCGCGCAGTCGCGCCGCCAGCGCGCCGTGCGCTGGCTCAGCCTGGCCGGCGGCTTTGCCGACACCAACGAGCGGGCCACACGGGCGCTCGAGCTCGCCCGGCTGCAGCACCGCCGCGACGCGGTGGCGGGAACCATGAGCCACGGCGAGCAGCGCCAGCTGGAGATCGCCATGAGCCTGGCCACCGCGCCGCGCGTGCTGCTGCTGGACGAGCCGCTGGCCGGCATGGGGACGGCCGAGGCCGAGCGCATGGTCGAACTGCTGCTGCGCCTGAAGGCGGAGCACGCAATGATGCTGGTCGAACACGACATGGACGCCGTGTTCGCCCTGGCCGACCGGCTCACCGTGATGGTCAACGGCCAGGTGATCGCCAGCGGCGCGCCGGCGCAGGTGCGCGCCGACCCGATGGTGCAGACCGCGTACCTGGGCGAGGAACACTGATGGAGCCGCTGATCGAGGCCAGCGGGCTGCACACCTATTACGGCGCCAGCCACATCCTGCGCGGCGTCGATTTCGCCGTCGGCCGCAGCGAGACGATCGGGCTGATGGGCCGCAACGGCATGGGCAAGACGACGCTGCTCAAGACGCTGATGGGGCTGGTGCCGCCGCGCGGCGGCAGCGTGCGCGTGGCCGGGCGCGACATGACCGGGCGGCCGCCCTACGAGATCGCGCAGCTCGGGGTGGCCTACGTGCCCGAAGGCCGCGGCATCTTCGGCAACCTGAGCGTCGTGGAAAACCTCAAGATGGCCGCGCGTGCCGGCCGGCGCGGCCGGCGCGGCGACGACTGGACCTACGAGCGGGTGCTGGACACCTTCCCTCGCCTGAAGGAGCGGCTCGGCCACGGCGGCCAGCAGCTGTCGGGCGGCGAGCAGCAGATGCTCACCATCGGCCGCGCACTGATGACCAACCCCGACGTGCTGATCCTGGACGAGGCCACCGAGGGCCTGGCGCCCCTGGTCGCCCGCGAGATCTGGCGCATCTGCGAGCTCATCCGCGCCAGCGGCATCTCGAGCGTCATCGTCGACAAGAACTGGAAGCACCTGACGCAGGTCACGGACCGCAACATCATCCTGGTCAAGGGCCAGGTCGTGTTCGCCGGCACGTCGGACGAGCTGCGCTCGCAACCGGTGCTGCTCGAGCAGCACCTGGGGGTCTAGGGACTAGGTTCCCAGGCAAGCGCGCGCCGCGCTTGGTTTTCCTTCTCATCCATCGGCGCCTACAGAGGCTGTCGTCCGGCTGGGCACGGCGGTGTCGGCACCGCGTCAGCCATGCTGTAGGCGTCGACCTACGCCACGTCGTCTGCGCTTCCTGCAAAGGCCTGAAACACGGCGTCACACAATGACCGGCGGAGACTACACCCACGCCGACGATGACGATGACGCAGAGCATCCCTGGGACCCGCGTCGGCACGGGCGCCGACCGGGCCAGCCACCACCATCGCCAGTTCGAGGCGATGGGGGCCCACCTGGTGCCCGGCGGCGTGCGCTTCACGGTGTGGGCGCCCAACGCGCGCGCCGTGGCGGTCATCGGTTCGTTCAACGGCTGGCAGGGCCAGCCCCTGCAGCCCGCCGGGGACGGCAGCGGCCGCTGGAGCGGCCTGCTGGAGCAGGCGCGCCCGGGCGACTGCTACAAGTACCGCATCCAGGGTCCGGACGGCGGCTGGTTCGACAAGGCGGACCCGTATGCGTTCTGCACCGAGCACCCACCGGGCACCGCCTCGCGCATCTGGCAGCTCGGCCATCAGTGGGGCGATCGCGAGTGGATGGCGCGCCGCGGCCGGCTGCAGGCGCACGACGCGCCGATGGCCATCTACGAGGTGCACCCGGGCTCCTGGCAGCGCGAGGAGGACGGCCGCTTCCTGAACTACCGGGACCTGGGGGTGCGCCTGGCGGCCCACTGCCTGAACCTGGGGTTCACGCACGTCGAACTGATGCCGGTCACCGAGCATCCGTTCTACGGCTCGTGGGGCTACCAGACCACCGGCTATTTCGCGCCCACCGCGCGTTTTGGCACGCCGCAGGATCTGATGGTACTGGTGGACACGCTGCACCAGCACGGCATCGGCGTGATCCTGGACTGGGTGCCGTCGCACTTCCCGTCGGACCCGCACGCCCTCGCCCGCTTCGACGGCACCGAGCTGTACGAGCACGCCGACCCGCGCCAGGGCTTCCATCCGGAATGGAACAGCCTGATCTTCAACTACGGACGCTACGAGGTGCGCGACTTCCTGATCAGCAGCGCGCTGTTCTGGCTCGAGCACTATCACGTCGACGCGCTGCGCGTCGATGCCGTCGCCTCGATGCTGTACCTGGATTACGCCCGGCGCCCCGGCGAATGGATTCCCAATCCCCACGGCGGCAACCAGAACCTGGAGGCGGTGCACTTCCTGCAGGACCTCAACAGCGCCGTGTACGCGCACTTCCCGGACGTGCACATGATCGCCGAGGAATCCACCGCCTGGGCCGGCGTCTCGCGGCCGGTGCACCACGGCGGGCTGGGCTTCGGCATGAAGTGGAACATGGGCTGGATGAACGACACGCTGCGCTACATGGCGCGGCCGCACTTCTTCCGGCGCTGGCACGCCGACGACATCCGCTTCTCGGCGGTGTACGCGTTCAACGAGAACTTCGTGCTGCCGCTGTCGCACGACGAGGTCGTCTACGGCAAGGGCAGCCTGCTGGACAAGCAGCCGGGCGACGAGTGGCAGCGCTTTGCCGGCCTGCGCACCCTCTACGGCTACATGTGGGCGCACCCCGGCAAGAAGCTGCTGTTCATGGGCGGCGAGTTCGCCCAGGGCCGCGAATGGCACCATGACCGGGTGCTCGACTGGCACCTGTGGGCGCGGCCACAGCACGCGGGCGTGGCCCGCTGGATCGCCGACCTGAACGCCGCGCTGCGCCGCGTCCCGGCGCTGCACGCGAACGACTTCCATGCCGGCGGCTTCGGCTGGCTGCCGGTGGACGCCGGCGAGCCCACCGTGCTGGCCTTCGCGCGCCGGGCCGGGCCGCAGGATGCCATCGCCATCGCAGTCTGCAACCTGACGCCGCAGCCGTATCGCTCGATGCGCCTGGGCGTGCCGCACGCCGGCGAGTGGCACGAGCTGCTCAACAGCGACGCGGCCTGCTACGGCGGCAGCGGCTGGGGCAACCTGGGCCGCGTGCACGCCACCGACCAGCCGTTCGCGGACCAGCCCGCGTCGCTCGCCCTGACCCTGCCGCCGCTGGCCATGCTGCTGCTGGCCGACCGGCCGTTCGACCTGACCATCCGTTCTCCCGGAGCACCCCATGCGCGCTCATAAGAATGTCCTGGCTTTCGTCATGGCCGGCGGCGAAGGCTCGCGCCTGCACCCGCTCACGGCCGACCGCTGCAAGCCGGCCGTCCCGTTCAACGGCAAGCACCGCATCGTCGACTTCGTGCTCTCGAACCTGGTCAACTCCGAGATCTACTCGATCTACCTGCTGGTGCAGTACAAGTCGCAGTCGCTGATCGAGCACGTGCGCCAGTCGTGGACCATGGCGCGCTTCATCCCGCAGCACTTCATCACGGTGGTGCCGCCGCAGATGCGGCACGGCCGCGAATGGTTCCAGGGAACGGCCGACGCGGTGGCGCAGAACATCCACCTGATCGAGAGCTTCCGCCCCGACATCGTGGCGGTGTTCGGTGCCGACCACATCTACCGCATGGACGTGCGGCAGATGATCGACTTCCACGTCCGCAGCGATGCCCAGGCCAGCGTCGCCACGCTGCCGGTGCGGCTTGACCGCTGCGGCGAGTTCGGCATCGTCGAGGTCGACGAGCAGCACCGCGTCGTGCAGTTCAGGGAAAAGCCCGGCGCGGCGCGCCCCATGCCCGGCAGCCGCAGCCACGCGCTGGCGTCGATGGGCAACTACATCTTCAACGCCGACGTCCTGCTGCGGGTGCTGCGCAAGATGCGCGAGAGCGGTGACAGCGATTTCGGCAAGCACATCCTGCCCTCGATGGTGGGCTCGCACAAGCTGGTGGCCTACGACTTCGACACCAACATCATCCCCGGCACCGAGCCGTACGAGGAGCAGGGCTACTGGCGCGACGTCGGCACCATCGACGCGTATTTCGAGGCCCATTTCGACACGCTGGGCGCGGCGCCGAAGTTCCGCCTCACCAATCGCCAGTGGCCGATCTTCGCCAGCTCCGAGCCGGCCGAGTCGGCGCAGATCGAGAACGGCATCATCAACCGCTCGGTGGTCGGATCGGGCAGCGTGATCGACGGCGCCTCGCTCGACCATGCCATGCTGCGCCGCTCGGTGCACGTCGGGCGCGCGGCCCGGCTCGAGCACTGCATCGTGATGGAGCGGTCCAGGATCGGCCGCGCGGCGCAGGTGCGGCGCGCCATCATCGACCAGGACAACGACGTGCCGCCGATGGAGCGCATCGGCTTCGACCTGGAACAGGACCGCAGGCGCTTCCGCGTGAGCGAGGGCGGCATCGTGGTGGTTCCGGCCGGCTACTTCCCGCCGCGCTTGCACGGCGCCTCGCCCGTCCCCGGCGAGTTCGACAGCGGCGCCGAAACCGTGCACCAGCGCGTGGAGATGCTTGCATGACGGCGCAGGCCGTCGAGCAGCACCCTCCCGACCGGCACGCCAGCCCCGACCGCGGCGCCCAGGCACAGTGCGAGCCCGGACGGGCGTGGCCGCTGGGCGCGACGCCGCAGCCCGGTGGCGTCAACTTCGCCGTCTATTCCAGCGTGGCCGAACGGGTGGTGGTCTGCCTGTTCGACGCGACCGGCACCCGCGAGGTGCGGCGCGTCACCCTGCCCTGTCACAGCGAGGGCGTGTGGCACGGTTTCGTCGCGGGCGTGCACGCCGGCTGCCGTTACGGGCTGCGGGTCCATGGCCCCTACGATCCCACGCGCGGCGTGCGCTGCAACCCGCACAAGCTGCTGCTCGACCCGTACGCCCGGGCGATCGACCGGCCGCTGCGCGGCGCCGCCTGGCAATACGCCTACAAGCTTGGCGGCCCGGACCGCGACCTGCGCATGGACACCGTCAACAACGCCGCCGGCGCCGGCAAGTGCCTGGTGGTCGACCCGGCGTTCGACTGGGAGGACGACCGCCCGCCGGGCATCGCGCTGGAGGACACCGTCATCTACGAGATGCACGTGCGCGGCTTCACGATGCAGCTGCCGGAAGTGCCGACCGGGCTGCGCGGCACCTTTTCCGGCATTGCCACGGCGCCGGTGATCGAGTACCTGAAGCGGCTGGGCGTCACGTCGGTGGAACTGCTGCCGGTGCAGGCGTTCAACGACGAGCGGCGCCTGATCGACATGGGGCTGTCCAACTACTGGGGCTACAACACCATCGGCTTCTTCGCGCCCGAGCCGCGCTACTGCGCCGGCGGCGACTTCAACGACTTCCGCCGCATGGTCAAGGCGCTGCACCAGGCCGGGCTGGAGGTGATCCTGGACGTGGTCTACAACCACACCTGCGAGGGCAACAACCTCGGGCCGACGCTGTGCTTCAAGGGCATCGACAACCCGTCGTACTACCGCCTGACCGACAACCGCCACTACCTGGACTTCACCGGCACCGGCAACACCGTGGACACCAGCCACCCGGCCACGCTGCGCCTGGTCATGGACAGCCTGCGCTACTGGGTCCAGGAGATGCACGTCGACGGCTTCCGCTTCGACCTCGCGCCGGCCATCAGCCGCAACGGCGCCGGCGGCTTCGACCCGCGCTCGCCCTTCCTCAGCGCCGTCGCGCAGGACCCCGTGCTGCGCGGGGTGAAGCTGATCGCCGAGCCCTGGGACATCGGCGACGGCGGCTACCAGGTCGGCGGCTTTCCATCCGGCTGGTCAGAGTGGAACGGCCGCTACCGCGACACCATGCGCGACTGGTGGCGCGGCGTCGACGGCAGCCTGCCAGAATTCGCCGCGCGGCTGTGCGGATCGGCCGACATCTACGCCCCGGCCGGACGCCCGCCCAGCGCCGGCGTCAACATGATCACCGTGCACGACGGCTTCACGCTGAACGACCTGGTCAGCTACAACGACAAGCACAACGAGGAGAACGAGGAGGAGAACCGCGACGGCGAGAGCCACAACCGCAGCTGGAACTGCGGCGCCGAAGGCCCGACCGACGATGCCGCCATCCTGGCGCTGCGTGAACGCCAGAAGCGCAACTTCATCGCCACGCTGCTGGTGTCGCGCGGCGTGCCGCTGCTGCTGGCCGGCGACGAGGCCGGCCGCACCCAGGGCGGCAACAACAACGCCTACTGCCAGGACAACCCCGTCAGCTGGCTCGACTGGAGCGCGGAACGCCGCGGCGATCCCTTGCTGGCGTTCACCCGGGCCATGATCCGGCTGCGCGCCGAACTGCCCGTCCTGCGCGACAACCGGTGGCTCAGCGGCGAGCCGGACGAAGGCGGCCGGCCCGATGTCTCCTGGTTCAGCGTGTGGGGCCTGCCCATGACGCAGCAGGAATGGGCCAACCCGGCGGTGCGCTGCGTGGCGGCGCTGTTCGACGGCCGCGCGGCCGCACAGCACGGCCCGAGCGTGCTCCTGCTGTTCAACGCGACCCCGGAACCGGTGGAGTTCACGCTGCCGGGCCGCGAGGTGGCGACCGGCGAGTGGACCGTGCGGCTGGACACCATGCAGGGCTGCTTCGACGCCGACCCGGCCCGGCAGGTGGCCGCCGGCAGCAAGTTCACCCTCGGCTCGCGCGCCATGGCGCTGCTGGCGCAGCCGCCCTCCGACCCCGAACCCAAGGCCGAGGCCGCCGACAGCGCGGCCGAACCCCAGGAGGAACCGGCCGATGCGAAGCCGGCATGACATGCCGTTCGGCGCCCTGCCGGCCGGCGGCGGCGTCGACTTTCGCCTGTGGGGCCCGGCTGCGCAGGAGGTGGAGCTCGCCCTGGCCGGCGGGGTCGGTGCGCCGCCGCGGCTGGTGGCCGCCTCCTGCGACGCCCAGGGCTGGTGGGAATGCCACGTGCCCGAGGCCACGGCCGGCACGCTCTACCAGTGGCGCATCGACGGTGACCTGCTGGTGCCCGATCCGGCCTCGCGACAGAACCCGCTGGGTGTGCTGCAACCCAGCTGCGTGGTCGACCCGCTGCAGTTCGAATGGGACGGCGACTGGAACGGGCGGCCCTGGACCGACGTGGTGCTGTACGAGCTGCATCTGGGCGCCTTCACGCCCGAAGGCACCTTCGCCGCCGCCACCGGGCGCCTGGAAGCGCTGGCCCGGCTGGGCATCACCGCGATCGAACTGATGCCGGTGGCGGCCTTCCCCGGGCGCTTCGGCTGGGGCTACGACGGCGTGCTGCCGTTCGCGCCGCACGCCGCCTACGGCACGCCCGACGAATTCAAGCATTTCATCCAGGCGGCGCACCGGCTGGGCATGATGGTGTTCCTCGACGTGGTCTACAACCACTTCGGCCCCCGCGGCAACCACCTGGGCCGCTACGCGCCGCAGTTCTTCTCGGCGACGCATTCGAGCCCCTGGGGCGCGGCGATCAACTTCGACGGCGAGGCCAGCCGCCCCGTGCGCGACTTATTCATCCACAACGCGCTGTACTGGGTGCTCGAGTACCGGATCGACGGACTGCGGCTGGACGCCGTGCACGCGATCACGGACGCGGGCCGGCCCGACTTCCTGCAGGAGCTGTCGCAGGCGGTGCGCGACGCGACCCCGGGCCGCCATGTGCATCTGGTGCTGGAGAACGAGGCCAACGACCACGGGCGCCTGGCGCCGCAGCCTCGTCCGGGGCGCTTCGACGCCCAGTGGAACGACGACTTCCATCACGCGCTGCATGCGGCGCTGACCGGCGAGCGCCGGGGCTGCTACCAGGACTACGCCCGCGAGCCGCTGAACCTGCTGGCGCGGGCGCTGACCCACGGCCTGTTGTTCGAAACCGCGGCGCGCAAGCCCGGCGGCGCGCGGCGCGAATGCCGCGAAGCGCCGCCGCAGCCGCTGGGCACCATGGTCAACTGCGCCAACAACCACGACCAGAGCGGCAACCGCCCCTTCGGCGAGCGCCTGGGCCGGCTGGCGCCGCCCGGGGCGGCACCGCTCGCCCTGCTGCTGTCGCTGCTGACACCGGCCACGCCGCTGCTGTTCTTCGGCGACGAGTGGGGGACCGACACGCCCTTCCTGTATTTCGCCGATTGGGACGGCGAGCTGCGCGACGCCGTGCGGCGCGGCCGCGAACACGAATTCGGCCACTTCGCCGCAGCCGCCAGCGGGCCGGCGGCGTGGCCGGACCCGTGCGACCGGGCCAGTTTCGACGCCAGCCGGCCCGACGCGGCGCAGCGCAGCAGCCCCGAGGGCCGCCGGATGCTGGAGCTGGTGCACGCGGCCCTGGCGCTGCGGCGCGAGCACATCGCACCGCGCCAGCACCTGTTGCTGACCGGGCAGCACTCGGCGCAGCGCATCGGGGACACGGGCCTGCGCGTGCGCTGGCATTACGCCGATGGTCCGTGGCTGGCGCTCGAGGCGAACCTGGGCCCGCAACCGGTGCACCTGGCGAGCGCGGACCCGGCGCTGGCCGGCGCGCGCGAACTGCTGCGGCATGCCTGGCCGGAAGGCACGCCGCAGGACACCTGGCCGGGCTGGGCCGCGCGCTGGCTGATGGGTGCGCCCACGCCATGACGCAGCACCTCGTGTCCCCGGCCGTCGCGCAGCTCGCACGGCATTGCGGCGTGGCGCTGCAGTACGAGAGCTTCTGGCACGAACAGGTCGCCGTTCCCGAGGCGGTGCTGCGCCGCGCGCTCGTCGCCATGGGAGTGGATCCCGACGGCGCACCGGCCCCGGTGGAGCGCGCCGGGCTGCCGCCGATCCGGGTCGCCACGCAGGGCCGGCCGGGCCAGGTGCGCTGGCCGGCGGAGGACGACCGCACCGTCGGCTGGACCCTGTCCAGCGACGAGGCGCCGCACGTCGTGGTGCATCGCGGCAGCGCGGCGCGCAACGGCGCACAGCATGTGGCGGACCTGCCGGCGGGACTTGAGCCGGGCTACTGGCGGCTGACGGCCGACGGCGACCATGCACGGTACTGCCTGCTGGTGGTCGCGCCGCAGCGTTGCTGGGTGCCGGACGCGCTGCTGCAGGGACTGCGCTGGTGGGGTTGCACCGTGCAGCTGTACGCACTGCGTTCGGAACGCAACTGGGGCATCGGCGACTTCGGCGACCTGCGGCGGCTGGTGGAGACGGCGGCGCGGCGGGGGGCCTCGTTCATCGGGCTGAGCCCGCTGCACGCCCTGTTCCCGCACTGCCCGGCCGCCGCCAGCCCCTACAGCCCGTCCAGCCGGCACGCGCTGAATCCCCTGTACCTGGACGTGCCAGCGCTGGTGGACGGCAGCGGCTGCGACGCCGCCGTCCGGCTGGTGCGGTCGGCGCCCTTCCAGGCCCGGCTGCAGTCGCTGCGCGAGCCGGAACTGGTCGCCTATCCGGGCGTCGCCGCCGCGAAGGAGCAGGTGCTGCGCCTGCTGTGGCGCCATTTCGAACAGCATGACCTGGCCGGCGGCAGTTCGCGCGGCGAGGCGTTCCGCCGCTTCGCGCGCGAGCGGCGCGAGACGCTGGGGCGGCATGCACTGTTCGAGGCGCTGCAGGAGCACCTGCACGCAGCCGATCCCGGCGTGTGGGGCTGGCCCGCCTGGCCCGGCGCCTGGCGCGACCCCGAGGGCGCGGCCGTGCGCGCCTTCGAGCGCGAGCATCCGTCCGCCGTGCAGTACCGCCTGTGGCTGCAGTGGCTGGCCGAGCTGCAGCTGGAGTCGGCCCAGCGCCACGCCCGCCAGTGCGGCATGGGACTGGGCCTGTACTGCGACCTGGCCGTCGGCGCGAACGAAGGCGGCGCCGAAGCCTGGGAGCAGCCGCAGCTGTACGCCGTGGGCATGCATGCCGGCGCGCCGCCCGACCCGCTCAACGTGCTCGGCCAGGACTGGGGCCTGCCGCCGGTCAAACCGATGGCGCTGGAAGCGGCGCGCTGCCGGCCGTTCATCGAGATCCTGCGCGCCAACATGCGCCACGCCGGCGCGCTGCGGCTGGACCATGTGATGAGCCTGATGCGGCTGTTCTGGACCGGACCCGAAGGCGGCACCTACGTGCGCTACCCGCTGGACCTGCTGCTGGGGATCCTGGCACTGGAGAGCCACCGGCACCGGTGCCTGGTGATCGGCGAGGATCTGGGCAACGTGGCGCCGCAGATGCGCGAGGCGATCCACGAGCGCGCCCTGGTGTCGTACCGCCCGCTGCTGTTCGAGCGCACGCCCGACGGCGACTTCAAGCCGCCGCAGCAATGGCCCGCCCAGGCCATGGCCGTGGTCAGCACGCACGACCTGCCGACGCTGCGCGGCTTCTGGCTGGGCCAGGACATCGAGATCGCCGGCCGGCTGCAGCTCTATCCCGACGAGGCGACGCGCCAGTCGCAGGTGGCCGAGCGGGCCCGGGACCGGGCCCGCCTGCTGGTCGCGCTGCAGCACGAAGCGCTGTTGCCGGCCGGCGTCGGCATCCAACCGGCGGCCATGCCCGATGCAACGCCGGCCTTCGTCGATGCCGTCCACGCCTTGCTCGCGCGCACCCCCTGCTGGCTGGTCGGCGTCCAGCTGGAAGACGTGTCGGGGCAGTTGCTGCAGGTGAACGTGCCCGGCACCACCGAGGAGCGCTTCCCGAACTGGCGCCGCAAGCTCGCCCTGAGCGTGGACGAACTGGACGGCGACCCGCGCTTCGCTTCGCTGGCCGCCGCGCTTCGCGCCGGGCGCGGCGCGGCATCCGGGCGGCCGCCGGTGCAGTGCCGGCATACTGGTGAAAGTCCCGCCGCATGAAGATCCTGTTCGCCACGCCCGAATGCGCGCCCTACGTCAAGACCGGCGGCCTGGGCGACGTCAGCGCCGCCTTGCCCGCGACGCTGGCCCGGCTGGGCCACGACGTGCGGGTGCTGCTGCCGGCGTACACCGGCATGCGCGTAGCCGGCGAGGCGGCCGACGCCATCGAGCTGCCGGCCCATGGACCGTTTCCCGCGGCCCGGTTGCAGCCGGTGCGCACCCCCCACGGCGTCACCCTGCTGCTGCTGGCGTGTCCGGCCCTGTACCAGCGCAACGGCGGGCCGTACGTCAATGCGCAGGGGCATGACCACCACGACAACGCGCTGCGCTTCGGCTACCTCAGCCGCGTCGCCGCGGCGCTGGGCACCGCCGCCAGCCCGTGCCCCGGCTGGCGCGCCGACGTCGTCCACGCCAACGACTGGCCCTGCGGCCTCGCGCCGCTGTACCTGGCGCAGGCGCGGCCCGGCGAGGCGACCGCTGCCAGCGTGATGACCATCCACAACATCGCGTTCCAGGGCCTGTTCCCGATGGACGTGGCCGACCTGCTGGGTGTGGCGCACCGCTGGCGCGGGATCGACGGCGTGGAGTACTGGGGCAACCTGTCGATGCTGAAGGCGGGACTGCAGTTCGCCGATGCGATCACCACCGTCAGCCCGACCTATGCCCGCGAGATCCGGACCGAAGCGTTCGGCGTCGGACTGCACGGCGTGCTGCAGTCGCGCGCCGAGCGGCTGTCGGGCATCCTCAACGGCATCGACACACAGGTGTGGAATCCGGCCACCGATGCGCTGATCCCGCAGCGCTTCGACGCCCGCCAGCCGGCAGGCAAGGCCCTGGACAAGGCGGCGCTGCAGCGGCGCTGCGGGCTGGCGGTCGACCCGCAGGCGATGCTGTTCGGCGTGGTGAGCCGCCTGACCGCGCAGAAAGGCATCGACCTGGTGCTGGACAGCCTCGAGCCGCTGCTGGCGCAAGGCGGCCAGCTCGCCGTCCTGGGCCAGGGCGAGCCGGCGCTGCATGACGCGTTGCAGGCTGCGGCCCGGGCCAAGCCCGGGCGCGTCGCCGCCACCTTCGGCTATGACGAGGCGCTGGCGCACCTGATCGAGGCCGGCGCCGACTGCTTCCTGATGCCTTCGCGCTTCGAGCCCTGCGGGCTGAACCAGATGTACAGCCAGGCCTACGGCACCCTGCCGATCGTCTCGCCCACCGGCGGCCTGCTCGATTCGGTGGTCGACGCAAGCGCCGATCCGGCCCAGGGCACCGGCTTCGTCATGCGCAGCGTCGACGCCCCCGGCTTGCAGGAAGCGCTCGCGCGGGCCATGCAGGCGTGGCGCACCCCCGCGCAGTGGCGGCGCATCCAGGCCAACGCCATGGCGCGCGACTTCGGCTGGGAGCGCAGCGCCGCACGCTACCTCGAGGTATACGAGCGCGCGCTGCGTGAGCGTCGCCCCTAGCCCCTGGCCCGTAGCCCCTCCGCCGTCACCTCCTCCCCCAGGAAGTCCAGGAAGCGCCGCACCGCGGGCACCAGGCCGCGACGCGACGGGTAGGCCGCGTGCATGATCCACGGCGCCGGCTCCCAGCCGGGCAGCACCAGTTCCAGCCGTCCGTCCTGCAACTCGGCGCCGCACATGTAGTCGGGCAGCACGCACATGCCGGTGCCTTGCAGCACGGCGCACTTGAGCGACAGCAGGTCGTCGACGGTATAGACCGGACGGTGCTGCAGCTCGCGCTCGCGGCGGTCCGGACCGACCAGCCGCCACAGCGCGCGGCCGTCGCTGGCCGACATCGCCACCGTGGCCAGCCGCTGCAGGTCGTCGAAGCTTCGCGGCCGCCCCTGGCGCTCCAGCTGGGCCGGGCTGGCCACCAGCAGGCTGTGGCTGACGCCCAGCTTCTTGACCACCAGGCTGCCGCTGTCGTCCAGGCTGGGCCGCACCCGCAACGCCACGTCGACGCCCTCCTGCACCAGGTCCACCACCCGGTTGCTGACCTGCATGTCGATGCGCACCTGCGGATGGCGCGCCAGGAACACCGGGATCAGCGGCGCGAGCGAGGACTGCGCCAGCGTCACCGGACAGGTGACCCGGATGGTCCCGTGCGGCTCGCTGCGTGCCAGCGCCACCGCCTCCTCGGCGGCCTCGGCCTGCTCGCGCATGGCGGCGCAGTGCCGGTGGTAGCGCTCGCCCGCCTCGGTCAGCGAGAGCTTGCGCGTGGTGCGGTGCAGCAACCGCACCCCCAGCCGGGCCTCGAGCTCGGCCACCCGGCGGGACAGTTTCGACTTGGGCAACTCCAGCGACCGGCCGGCCGCCGCGAAGCTGCCACGGTCGACCACCTCGGCAAAGTAGAGCATGTCGTTCAGGTCTTGCATGTCGATCGTTCCATGGACAGGACAATCTATTCCATTTTCTCCGACTTATCAAAAATTCGACGCGCCTCCACAATCATTCCCAACCCCATCCAGGAGAACGCTTCCCATGAAACTGCTTCACATCGATTCCAGCGTGCTGGCCGACAACTCGGTCTCGCGCCAACTGACCGCCCGCCTGGTCGAGCAATGGCAGGCCAAACACCCCGGCACCTTCGTCGAGTACCTCGACCTGGCCGCACAGGCGCCGTCGCACCTGTCCGTGGAGTCGCTCGGCTTCCGCCTCGGCCCGGATGCCCCGGGCCTCACCGACGCGCAGCGGCGCGAAAACGCCCTGTCCGAGCAACTCGTCAGCCAGTTCCTGGCCGCCGACGTGGTGGTGGTGGGCGCGCCGATGTACAACTTCTCCGTCCCGAGCCAGCTGAAGGCCTGGATCGACCGCATCGCGCAGGTCGGCCGCACCTTCCAGTACACCGAGCAGGGGCCGAAGGGCCTGGCCGGCGGCAAGACCGTGATCGTCGCGTCCACCCGCGGCGGCGTGTATTCGCGCAACCCGGCGCTGGCCAGCCTGGACCACCAGGAGAGCTACCTCAAGACGGTGTTCGGCTTCTTCGGCGTCACCGACCTGCGTTTCGTGCGCGCCGAAGGCGTGGCCATGGGCGAGGCGGCCAAGAAGGAAGCGCTGGACGCGGCCGTCGTCACGATCGACGCGCTGGCCGCGAACGAGGCACGGGCCGCCGTCGCCGCCTGAGCCCCGGCCAAAAGCCTCACGGGGGGCCGGCCTGCACAGGGCCGGCCCCCCGAATGTTGCTACAGTCGGCGGCGAAGCACGTACTCTCAAAGGCATCGCCATGGCTCGCACCGTTCACTGCATCAAACTCGGCCGGGAGGCCGAAGGGCTCGATTTCCCGCCCTATCCGGGCGAGCTCGGCAAGCGCATCTACGAAAGCGTCAGCAAGGAAGCCTGGGCCCAGTGGCTCAAGCACCAGACCATGCTGGTCAACGAGAACCGCCTGAACCTGGCCGACCAGCGCGCCCGCCAGTACCTGGCGCGCCAGATGGAAAACCATTTCTTCGGCGCCGGCGCCGACCAGGCCGCCGGCTACGTGCCGCCCAGCCAGTAAGACAGTGCCTGCGCAGGCCGGCGCCGCGCCGCGGCGGCGTGCCGGCACCACGCACCATGGGTGAACCGGTCCAGTGGCTGCCGGACGGAACGCCGCACAGCCCCCGCTTCCACGACATCTACCGATCCAGCACCGGCGGCCTCGAGCAGGCACGCCATGTGTTCCTCGCCGGCTGCGGGCTGCCGCAGGCCTGGGCCGGCCGGGCGCAATGGCGCATCCTGGAGACCGGCTTCGGCCTGGGGCTGAACTTCCTGGCCACCTGGCGCGCCTGGCAGCTCGATCCGCAGCGCCCGCGCATGCTGCATTTCTGCTCGATCGAAGCCTGGCCGGTGGGCGCCGCCGACCTGTTGCGGGGCGCGGCGGCCCACCCGGAGGTCGCACCGCTGGCGCAGGCGCTGGCGGCCCAGTGGACCGGGTTGCTGCCGGGGCTGCACCGGCTGGCCTTCGAGGACGGCCGGGTGCTGCTGACGCTGCTGGTGCGCGACGTCGGCGAGGCCCTGCGCGAAGCCGCCTTCAGCGCCGATTCGGTGTTCCTGGACGGCTTCGATCCGCAGCGCAATCCGGCCATGTGGGACGCCCAGGCGCTGGACGGCGTGGCCCGCCATTGCCGCCGCAGCACCACGCTGGCGACCTGGACCGTCGCCGGCGAAGTGCGGCGCGCACTGGCGGACCGCGGCTTCGCGCTCGAGCGGGTGCCGGGCCTGCCGCCCAAGCGGGAGTGCCTGCGGGCGGTGTACCAGCCGGCCGCGGAACCTGGGTGCCTGCCGGCCGGGCAGACGCCGGCGACGCCGCGGCGGGCCGCGGTGATCGGCGCGGGCCTGGCCGGCGCCGCGGCGGCCGCCAGCTTGACCCGTCGCGGCTGGCAGGTCACGGTGCTGGACCGGGCCGGCACGCCGGCCGCCGGCGCGTCGGCGCTGCCGGCCGGGCTGCTGGCGCCGCACCATTCGCCCGACGATGCGCTGCTGTCGCGCCTCTCGCGATGCGGCGTTCGCATGACGCTGCAGTACGCCCGCGACTACCTGCCCGAGGGCGACGACTGGCGCTTCGCCGGCGTGCTGGAACATCGGCCCGGCAGTGCCATGCGTTCCCTGGCACAGGCACCCGAGGCGGCGCTCGCGTGGACCCGCGACGCCGAACCGGCGCACAAGGCACAGGCGGGCCTGGACGCCGGACAGCCCGCGTACTGGCACGAGCTGGCGGCCTGGATCCGCCCGGCCGCGCTGGTGCAGGCGTGGCTGGGCGAGGCCCGCGCGACCTGGCGCGGCCACAGCGCCGTGGCGCGACTCGCGCCGTCGGGCGAGCTGTGGCGCCTGCTCGATGCCGAGGGCGGCCTGCTGGCCGAAGCCGAGCTGGTGGTCGTGGCCGCGGCACATGGCAGCAGCGCACTGCTCGAGGGCCGGGTGCCACTGCACCCGGTGCGCGGGCAGGTGTCCTGGGACTTCCAGCGGCCCGGCCAGGTGCTGCCGCCCTTCCCCGTCAACGGCCAGGGACACTTCATCCCGGGCGTGACGCTGGAGGGCCGCGCGGCCTGGCTGTGCGGCTCGACCTACGGCCACAACGACGCCGACCGGTCGCCCCGCGCGGTCGACCAGCAGGCCAATTTCGACAAGCTGGCCGGGCTGCTGCCGCAGCTTGCGCAGCAACTGGCGCCAGCCTTTCGCGACGGCTCGGTGCAGGCCTGGACCGGGGTACGCTGCGCCTCGCCGGACCGCCGGCCCTGCGTCGGCGAACTCGCGCCGGGCCTGTGGGTCAGCGCCGCGATGGGATCGCGCGGCCTGACCTTCGCCATGCTGGGCGCCGAATTGCTGGCGGCGCGGCTGCACGGCGAGCCGCTGCCGCTGGAGCCGCGACTGGCCGCGGCCCTGGACGCCGCGCGGCTGGGCCCGGGTCGGCCCCTAGCCTGACAGCGGTTGCTGCATCGGGGGCTGCGAGCCGTCGTCGTGCGGTGCGCGCGCCTGCGCCAGGCGCAGCGCCGCATGCAGGTCGCCCGGTTCGATCGGGATGGCCAGCAGTGCGCTGGCGCCGCCCAGCCGGGCCCGCATCCGGTCGGCCAGCGACACGCCGGCCTTGGCCATGACGACCTGCGGCGGCGCCCCGCCCGCACGCAGGTGCTTGAGCACCGCCCAGGCGTCGACCTGCGGCAGCTGGTGGACCAGCAGCACCAGGCCGTAGTGCTGGCGTCCGGCCAGCGCGGCCGCCTGCGGCCCGGTCTCGGCTTCGTCGACCAGCACCACTCCGGCCAGCGCGAGACGGGCGCGCAGGTACAGGCGCTGCCCGCGGTCGGCGCCGGCGATCAGCGCGCGCAGTGGCTGCGGCGCCGGTTCGGGCGGCTGGGTGTCCATGGCGTCGGTGGCCGCCCCGAGATCGATGTCGATCGCACCCGGCGCCGCGAACGACGCGTCCAGCGCCTGCAGCACGTCGGTCCAGGCGATCGGCCGGCGGTACGAGCGCCAGGCCTGCGCGGGCGCGCCCGGCCCGACCCAGACCAGCTGCGCGTGGGCCGCTCCGCCCGCCCGGGCCTCGGCCCGGCCATCCGCGCTTTCGCCGTCCAGCAACAGCAGGCGCGGCGCCTCGGGCACGCCCGGGACCCACAGGCTGTACATGATGTCGCGCTCTTCGGACAGCCGGAACACCGTGTTGAGCGCATGGCGCTCCGCGGAGGAAAAACCGACGACCTTGACGAAAACGCGTTGAGCCATTGCTGCTCTGATCCCGAGGGGTTGCTCAACCATTATCGGGCGGCCCCGGCTCCGGCCCGGAGGGCCGCGGCTCGCCGGCCGGCACCGCGCCGCGCCGCGCCGCGCCGCGCCGCGCCGCGCCGCGCCGTTGCTCGCGCATAAGCTTATTCGCATAAGAAGCGAACAAAAAAATAGTTCGTGCGGATAAGGGCGCCCCATAGAGTCGGCGCGAGCGAAGTCCTTTCCACGCGAAGCCATGTACCAATACACCGAGTTCGACCGGCAGTTCGTCAAGCTGCGCGCCGCCCAGTACCGCGACCAGCTCGAACGCAACCTGGCCGGCCAGCTGGGCGACGACGAGTTCCGGCCGCTGCGGCTGCAGAACGGCTGGTACATCCAGCGCTACGCGCCGATGCTGCGCATCGCGGTGCCCTACGGCGAGATCTCGAGTCGGCAGCTGCGCGTGCTGGCCCGCATTGCCCGCGAATACGACCAGCCCGACGCGCAGCTGTTCCACCAGGCCCAGCAGACCCAGGACGGCCTGGGCGCCGTGCCGGTGCCCGGCGGCGGCCAGGTGGGCTCGCGCCTGAAGGTCGGCTACGGCCACATCACCACCCGGCTGAACGTGCAGTTCAACTGGATTCCGCTGGTGCGCAGCGCCGACGTCATGGACCTGCTGGCCAGCGTCGACATGCACGGCATCCAGACCAGCGGCAACACCATCCGCAACATCGCGACCGACGCCCTGGCCGGCATCGCCGTGGACGAGATCGCCGACCCGCGGCCGTTCTGCGAGATCCTGCGCCAGTGGAGCACGCTGCACCCGGAGTTCGCCTTCCTGCCGCGCAAGTTCAAGATCTCGATCAACGGCGCGCAGGAAGACCGGGCCGCGATCGGCTGGTACGACGTCGGCCTGCAATTGCTGCGCAGCGATGCCGGCGCGCTGGGTTTCAAGGTGCTGGTGGGCGGCGGCATGGGCCGCACGCCGATCATCGGCACGGTGGTGCGCCCATTCCTGCCCTGGGACCAGCTGCTCAACTACCTGGAAGCGGTGATCCGCGTCTACAACCGCTACGGCCGGCGCGACAACGCCTGGAAGGCGCGGATCAAGATCCTGGTCAAGGCGGAAGGCCAGCGCTACATCGACCAGGTCGAAGAGGAGTACCGCCAGATCGTCGAGCTCGACGGCGGCGCCCACACCATCACCCAGGCCGAGTTCGACCGGGTGGCCGCGAACTTCGCGCCGCCGGCGCTGCCGCGGCGCGAACACAGCGGCGAGGACGCGGTCCTGCGCACCGCGGCGCAGGCCGACGCCGAATACGGCCGCTGGCTGGCGCGCAACGTCAAGCCGCACCGCGACCCGCAGCTGCGCGCGGTCACGCTGTCGTTCAAGCGCATCGGGCAGGCGCCCGGCGACGCCACCGGCGAGCAGCTGGACCTGGCCGCCGAACTGGCCGATCGCTTCTCGGCCGGCGAGGCCCGCACCACCCACGAACAGAATTTGCTGCTGCCGTGGGTCCATGCCGACGACCTGCCCGCGCTGTGGCACGCAGCGCGCAAGGCCGGGCTGGCGCGCCCCAACATCGGCCTGCTCACCGACATGATCGCCTGCCCGGGCGGTGACTTCTGCTCGCTGGCCAATGCCCGCTCGCTGCCGATCGCCGAGGCCATCATGCAGCGCTACCAGGACCTGGACGAGCTCTACGACATCGGCGAGATCGACCTGCACATGAGCGGCTGCATCAACTCCTGCGGCCACCACCACAGCGGCCACATCGGCATCCTGGGCGTCGACAAGGACGGCAAGGAGTGGTACCAGGTGACGCTGGGCGGCGCCGACGGCTCCGACCTCTCGGGCCCGGCCCAGCCCGGCAAGGTGGTCGGCCCGTCGTTTTCCGCGGCCGAGGTGCCCGAGGTGGTGGACGCCCTGCTCGAGACCTATCGCGGGCTGCGCCAGAGCGTGGACGGCAAGCCCGAGACCTTCCTGGCGACGCTGCGCCGCGTCGGCATCGATCCCTTCAAGGCCGCCGCCAACGCGGCGCGCCTCAACGAACAGCAGGTGGCCTGATGAACATCATCGAGACGAAGACCGCCGGCGCCCAGGCGCCGGCCGACCTGGCGGGCGTGGTGCTGCTGGCCCCGGACGCCGACCCGCTGGCGCTGCCGCTGGAAGGCGTCACCCGCGTCGAGCTGCAGTTTCCCAAGTTCACCGACGGCCGCGCGTTCAGCCAGGCGCTGCTGCTGCGCCGCCGGCGCGGCTTCCGCGGCGACATCCGCGCCACCGGCGACGTGCTGGTCGACCAACTGGTGCAGATGGAGCGCAGCGGCTTTTCCAGCGCCGTGCTGCGCGCCGACCAGGACGTCGCGCACGCGAAGCGCCAAGTCGAGCGCTACCCCGCCTTCTACCAGGGCGACGTGCTGGAGTCCCGGCCGCTGTTCGCGAGATTCGTCTGATGGGCGCCGCGATCGAGCTGAACGCCCGGGCGTCGCAGGACTTCGCGGCCAAGCTGGCGGACGCCAGCGCCGTGCTGCGCCGCGCGGCGGCCGAATTCGCGCCCGTCACCCAGGCGTCGAGCCTGGGCGCCGAGGACGTGGTGATCACCCACCTGATCAACGCGCTGGCGCTGGACATCCCGGTGTTCGTGCTCGACACCGGCATGCTGCATCCGCAGACGCTGGAACTGCTGGAGCGCACCCGCGCGAACTCGCGCGCCGCGGTCACGGTGTATCGCCCGGTGCAGGAGGCGGTGGTGCAGTTCGTGGCGCGCGAGGGCGCCGATGCCATGTACCGCAGCGTCGAGCTGCGCAAGGCCTGCTGCCACCTGCGCAAGGTCGAACCGCTGGAGCGCGCGCTGGCCGGCCAGCGCGCCTGGATCACCGGCCTGCGCCGCGAGCAATCGGGCGCCCGCGCCGAGGTGCCGCTGGTCGACGAGAGCGATCCGGCCCGCGCCAAGCTCAATCCGCTGGCGGCCTGGACCTGGGGTGACGTGTGGCACTACATCGGGCTGCACGGCGTCGACTACAACCCGCTGCACGACCAGTTCTATCCCAGCATCGGCTGTGCGCCGTGCACCCGCGCGATCTCGCTGGGCGAGGATTTCCGGTCCGGAAGATGGTGGTGGGAAGCCGAGAGCGCCAAGGAGTGCGGCCTGCATGTGAAGCCCACTCCCGTTGAGGTATCCGTCCTTCGACAGGCTCAGGACGAACGGAGCATCGCATGAACGCCCGCGTCGAACCGCAAGTGCTGGCCCGGCTGAGCAACCGCCACCTGGACGCGCTGGAGGAAGAGGCGATCTTCGTGCTGCGCGAGGTGGCGGCGGCCTTCGAGCGGCCCACGCTGCTGTTTTCGGGCGGCAAGGATTCGCTGGTGCTGCTCAAGTGCGCCGAAAAGGCTTTCGGCAGCGGGCGCATCCCCTATCCGCTGCTGATGATCGACACCGGGCACAACTTCCCCGAGGTGACCGATTTCCGCGACGCACGGGCGCGCGAGCTGGGTGCCCAGCTGATCGTGCGCAGCGTGGAGGACTCGATGCGGCGCGGCACCGTGCGGCTGGCGCACCCCGGCGAATCGCGCAACGCCCACCAGTCGGTGACGCTGCTGGAGGCGATCGAGGAGTTCCGCTTCGACGCGCTGATCGGCGGCGCCCGCCGTGACGAGGAGAAGGCGCGCGCCAAGGAGCGCATCTTCTCGCACCGCGACAGCTTCGGGCAGTGGCAGCCCAAGGACCAGCGCCCCGAGCTGTGGACGCTGTTCAACACCCGGCTGTCACCCGGCGAGCACTTCCGCGTGTTCCCGATCTCGAACTGGACCGAGCTGGACGTGTGGCAGTACATCCAGCGCGAGGACATCGCGCTGCCGTCGATCTACTACGCGCACCAGCGCCAGGTGGTGGAGCGCCGCGGCCTGCTGGTGCCGGTGACGCCGATCACGCCGCCGCGCGAGGGCGAGCCGGTGCAGACCCGCACGGTGCGCTTCCGCACCGTCGGCGACATCACCTGCACCTGCCCGGTGGCCAGCGACGCGGCCGATGCCGCCGCCGTGGTGCTGGAGACGCTGGCGGTGGACGTGAGCGAGCGCGGCGCCACCCGCATGGACGACAAGACCTCGGACGCCTCGATGGAAAAACGCAAGAAGGACGGGTATTTCTGATGTCGGCACGCATTGCGATGTTCGCTCCGGAGGCCGTTCGCCCTGAGCCAGTCGAAGGGCAACTCGCCGCGGCTCCGACCGTCGCGGCCCGGACGGGGGACAGCGACCACGACCACGTCCCGGCGCTGCGCTTCATCACCTGCGGCAGCGTCGACGACGGCAAGAGCACGCTGATCGGCCGCCTGCTGGTGGACAGCAAGGCGGTGCTGCAGGACCAGCTGGCGGGGGTGCAGCGCTCGGGCGAGACCGACCTGGCGCTGCTGACCGACGGCCTGTCGGCCGAGCGCGAGCAGGGCATCACGATCGACGTGGCCTACCGCTATTTCGCGACGCCGGCGCGCAAGTTCATCATCGGCGACGCGCCCGGGCACGAGCAGTACACCCGCAACATGGTCACGGCCGCCTCCAGCGCGGACGCCGCGCTGGTGCTGGTGGACGCCACCAAGCTGCAATGGCGCGACCCGGACCTGGACCTGCTGCCGCAAACGCGCCGCCACGCCCTGCTGGCCAAGCTGCTGCGCGTTCCCTCGATCGTCTTCGCGGTCAACAAGCTGGACGCGGTGGACGACGCCGCGCTCGCCTTCCACAACATCCGCGGCGCGCTGGCGCGCTTTGCCGCCTCGGCCGGCATCAGCGTGCGCTCCACGCTGCCGATCTCGGCGCTGAAGGGGCACAACGTCGCGCAGGCGCACCCCGGCTGGTGCGGCTATGAGGGGCCGTCGCTGCTGCAGCTGCTGGAACAGCTCGACGTGGACGGCGCCGACCGCGAGGCGCCCGCCGCCTTTCCGGTCCAGTGGGTCGAGAAATTCTCGTCCTCGGCCGACACCAGCCAGGGCCGGCGCGTGTTCTGGGGCCGCGTCGCCTCGGGCACCGTGCAGCCCGGTCAGACGGTCACCGTGCTGCCGGGCGGCCAGAGCGCCGTCGTCGCCCAGGTGCTGGACCACGTGCGGCGGCCGCACGCCGTGGCTGCCGGCCACAGCGCCGGCATCGTGCTGGACCGCGAGCTGGACGTCTCGCGCGGCGACTGGCTGCTGGCGCCCGGCGCCGCGCAGCCCTCGCGCCAGCTCTCGGCCACCGTCGCCTGGCTGGACGACGTGCCGCTGGTGGCCGGACGCACCTACTGGGCGCTGCACGGGCACCGCTGGGTGAAGGCCAAGGTGCAGCGGATCGTGCACCGGCTGGACATCAACACGCTGGCCGAGGCGCCGGCCACCGAGCTGGAGCCCAACGCGATCGGCCACGTCGACCTGGTCCTGCAGGAGCCGCTGGCCACCCTGCCCTACGAGCAATCGCGGGTGCTGGGCTCGCTGGTGCTGGTCGACACCGCCAGCCACCGGACGGCCGCGGCGGTGCTGGTGCGCGGCACGTGACAATCGTCAAGGGAGAGGCCCGCAGTGCCCACAGCCGGTGCAGGGGTCACGGCCGGGCTGGGGCCCGCCCGTTAAAATCAAGGGTTTTCCCCCGGCAACACATCAGACCATGACCCACGTCGTCACCGAATCCTGTATCCGCTGCAAATACACCGACTGCGTCGACGTGTGCCCGGTCGACTGCTTCCGGGAAGGTCCCAACATGCTGGTGATCGATCCGGACGAATGCATCGACTGCGCCGTCTGCATCCCGGAATGCCCGGTCAACGCGATCTTCGCCGAGGAGGACGTGCCGGCCAGCCAGGTGGCCTTCACCAAGCTCAACGCCGAGCTTGCGCCGGGCTGGAAGAGCATCACCAAGCGCAAGGCGGCCCTCGAGGACGCCGAGGACTGGAAGGACCGGACCGACAAGCTCAAGGAGCTGGTCCGCTGAAGACCCTGCACCCCGCCGGCCATGGGGCCGCGGGCGACAATGCATCAACGCTTTCGCCGTATGGAACCGCAACTGAACCAAGAAGTGATCAAGACCGCTGCCGCCCACGACGGGCCCATCGAGACCGACGCGGTCATCGTGGGCGCGGGGCCGGTCGGACTCTTCCAGGTGTTCGAGCTCGGGCTGCTGGAGATCAAGGCCCATGTGATCGACTCGCTGGGCTATCCCGGCGGCCAGTGCGTGGAGCTGTACCCCGACAAGCCGATCTACGACATCCCGGCCGTGCCGGTGTGCACCGGCCAGGAACTGACCGACAACCTGCTCAAGCAGATCGAGCCCTTCGGCGCCACCTTCCACTTCGGCCAGGAAGTGACGGCGGTGGAGCGGCGCGACGACGGCCGCTTCTACGTCGAGACCTCGCGCGGTACGCGCTTCCTCACCCGCACCATCTTCATCGCCGCCGGCGTCGGTGCGTTCCAGCCGCGCACGCTGAAGGTTGACGGACTCGAGAAGTTCGACGGTTCGCAGGTCTTCTACCGCGTCAGGAACCCGGCCGACTTCGCCGGCAAGAACCTGGTGATCGTCGGCGGCGGCGACTCGGCGCTCGACTGGACCCTGCAGTTCGCGCAGGAAGGCCCCCACCGCGCCGAGAGCGTGATCCTGCTGCACCGCCGCGACGGCTTCAAGGCCGCGCCGGCCTCGGTGGCCAGGATGCACGAGCTGTGCGAGCAGCACGAGATGCAGTTCAGCATCGGCCAGGTCACCGGCTGCGAGGAAACCGACGGCCGGCTCACCGGCATCAAGGTGACCGGCAGCGACGGCGTCACGCGCCTGATGCCGTTGGACGTCCTGCTGGTGTTCTTCGGCCTGTCGCCCAAGCTCGGTCCGATCGCCCAGTGGGGACTGGACATCGAGCGCAAGCAACTGAAGGTGGACACCGAGCGCTTCTCGACCAACGTGCCGGGCATCTTCGCGGTGGGCGACATCAACACCTACCCCGGCAAGAAGAAGCTGATCCTCTCGGGCTTCCACGAGTGCGCGCTGGCCGCCTTCGCCGCCGCGCCCTTCATCTTCCCCGAGAAGAAGGTCCACCTGCAGTACACCACCACCAGCCCCAAGCTGCACAAGGTGCTGGGCGTCGAGACGCCGGTGTTCGACTGAAGGAGACGCGCCGCGTCGCCACTGCGCGACGCGCGCGACACACCAGCCGAAAAATCTCGCCCGTGCCCCGCCACGGAAGAGAAGCACCGAAAAAACCGCTATAATGCGAGGCTCCGGTGAACACCGCCGGAACCGACACATTCCTCGATAGCTCAGTCGGTAGAGCGCCGGACTGTTAATCCGTAGGTCCCTGGTTCGAGCCCAGGTCGAGGAGCCAACAATTGCTAGAAATGGGCACCCCAGCGGTGCCCATTTCTCTTTGTGCCGCGGCCGTCAGTCGCGCCGCCTTCCTGCCGCTGCGCCGCCCAGTTCAATGACACCGGCATCGGGGTGCTTGGATTCGCGCACGAACTCGCGGCTCTCGCGCAGCTCGGCGAAGTCGAGTTTGCATCCCGGACCGGCGCGCAGGCATCCCCCCGCGCATCCCTCGGCCTTTACGCCAATGACGGACTCACCTTAGCAACGTTGCTAGCTGGACAGTTGCACCTTAGAGGTGCACGATCACGGCTTTGTATCTGTAGGCCCCCGTGTTACCTAACCGGGGGGGGCGGAAAGGAACGGAATGCTTCGAAAACTGGCAGCTCTACATGCGCCCGCTTGCCTCATGCTCGCTAAACAGGCTGATGCTTTAATTCAGCCCTTGGGTACCGCATTTCTGTGCCACAGCAAGGGCTACCTTCTCACCGCAGCCCATACGATCAACTTGGCCGACAAACTTTTTGTCGTTCCAGCTCGTCCAATCGACCAGTTCAACCCCTCAACCGTGTCGGGACAAGTCACTGCCCTTCCCGTAATGGTTGCGCAATACGACGCCACGAATGACGTTGCACTGTTGAAATTTGTCGAAATTGAGGCGACCGTAGTGGTGCCACCCAACATTTGGGGCGACGACGATATGACGCCGACCGGCGCCAGCATCGGTTACTTGGGTTTCCCGTACTCACACGTGGGCCAGCACGCGCTTAAGGTGTCTGCTGGCGTGATAAGTGCGAAGGTCCTTTCTCTAGCCGGCACTAAGCAGTTCCAATTCGACGCTATGGTGGAAGCGGGAAATAGCGGAGGTCCCCTCGTCGACGTCGCGACCGGCCAAGTTATCGGAGTTGTTAGCGGGCGATTCAGTCCAGTGGGCATGGGCGGCGGCGTCATGATTGGCAATCATCCGTTGGGGACGGAAAGCACCATCTCTTATGCGACAACCATCAGTTACGGAAAGCAGCTAATGAAAAGTGAGGGCCTAAGTGTGTGACTTGCCCCTCGACGTCGATGAATTTAGGTCGCTCATTGGCGAGCTCGTGCCTGCCCATCAACAGTCACAGGTGCTTTCCGCACTAGAACTGCCTGGTGCCACTGAAACCGATTTTGACCAGTTAGGCACTGCACTCACCGGCGAGCAATCCGGTTCGGGATTTATTTTCTATACGTCAACCGGGGCCCACTCGAAGGTGAGCTTGTGGGTGGCCATCAAGGCGGAGATGTACGACCTGTTTTGCACCAAATCCAACAAGTACACCGCAGAGCGCAAGGAAGGCGTTCTCACCGTCAAGAACATCGTCACAATTATCGCCACAGCTGTCGCGGCTTCTTTTAACGTGGCTCTCGGGGTCGTCACCGGCGCCGTGACTCTCGCGCTGATGTGTGTGCTAAAGGTTGGTCGGAACGCATGGTGTGCGATCAACGAACCCAAACTCGCCGCACCGAACTAGCGGAATCGTCCGCGCCGGGGAGCCAGGAAAATCAAGCCTCTTTGACGGCCTGTTGACACCGCCAAGGTCCAGCACGCACAGCCGCCGAAGAACGCCTCGGCAAGTTGCACACCGCTGCTCGAGATCCGTCCCGGTGCGGAGCTACCCAGCAGCCAACCCGCTCAGCACCTCGTCGAGTCGTTCGACCAGCAGGTCGGCATGCTCTCGCTGGAAGACGAGCGGAGGCCGGATCTTGAGCACGTTGGCCTGCGGCCCGGTCGCACTCAACAGCACCTGGCGTTGGCGCAGGCCGTTGACGACCCCCGCGGCCAGAGCGGTGGCCGGGGTGCGCGCTTCGCGGTCGGTGACCAGTTCCAGGCCGATGAACAGCCCCGCGCCGCGTGCTTCGCCCACGACGGCATGGCGCTGGGCCAGCGCGCCGAGGCGTTCGCGCAGGTAATTGCCGACCTCGAGCGCGTTGCGTTGCAGCCCGCTGCGCTCGATGACGTCGAGAACGGCCGAGGCCGCGGCCATGGACACCGGGTTGCCACCGAAGGTGTTGAAGTAGCGGCTGGCCTGGCCGAAGGCCCGCATCACATCCGGCCGCACCGCCACGCCCGCGACCGGGTGGCCGTTGCCCATGGGCTTGCCCATGGTGACGATGTCGGGCACCACGCCGTGCCGCATGAAGCCCCAGAACGCCTCGCCGGTGCGGCCGAACCCGGGCTGCACCTCGTCGGCGATGAACACGCCGCCGGCCTCGCGGACAGCGGCCACGGCCTCGCGCAGGAAACCGGCCGGGGCGGTGAAGACGCCGTCGCTCGAGAACACCGTATCGACCAGCAGCGCTGCCACGCCGTGCCCGTGCGCCCGCAGGTCCTCGATGGCCGAGCGAATCGCCGCGGCGAAACGCGGACCGGTCTGGTCGTCGCCGCCGGCTGGCGCGTCAACCAGTCGGACGTGGTCGCCCAGGCGCACGTGCTGGCCCAGCGAGGGCGAGGCGCAGGCGATGGCCGAGGTGACGCCGTGGTAGGCGAAGCGCGTGACGATCAGACCCGTGCCCCCGGTATGCG
>Ga0255338_1001622_pt1 | contig 40404 bp, 36 predicted proteins | sample MeOH1_35cm_T4_19_FD_203715 | JGI IMG/M metagenome (GOLD analysis project Ga0255338, IMG submission 203715) | Sandy soil microbial communities from University of British Columbia, Vancouver, Canada - MeOH1_35cm_T4_195 | ecosystem: Engineered > Artificial ecosystem > Sand microcosm > Unclassified ... | reverse complement strand
CGGCCAGGCTGTATCGCCAGTCGCAGCTTTGCTTCTGCAATTACCGCATGCGTCGTCCGTATTGGTCCCTTCAGACGTGGTTGGACCGTGCCGCGCGGCGACAGGAGCGAATCAATGCGATCAACCTGCCTGAGTATCTGGAGCACCAACGCCACCAATGGGAGCGCTGGTTTGCCTACCTATATTGTTTCAAGAAAATCGCGCTGTGGAGCTCGCTCTTCTACGGGGTGAACCGCCTCGACCCGTTGCTGAAAATGCACAGCCCCACCGTTTACCATTACGTAAACACCATCGGACTCTCCTTCGCACACACCCTGTATGGATTGATCGGTTGGCTGACGGGTTTATGATAACGGCAGACACGAGTCGCCGGCTGATCCTTGTGAACCCAACGCAGCTCGACGGTCCCGGACAACGAGAAGGTGCGCAATGTGGCGCTCGGGGTATTGAGAGCAGCGTGGGTTCATTTGTGGCTTCGAGTATGTGCTGTCCGGCAGTCATGTCGTGCCTGAATCCACGGAAGCATTCCTTGTTATAGGCCGAAGACTAGAAGTCCCTCCGTTTATCCGCTGTGAGTGAGGGAACACCGGTAAACTTGCGGCTAGGAGAGAACCGGTAAACCTCTTCTTAGATTCGGCCGCTGAAGCGCTTAGTAAGGCTCGAGAGGGGACGGAAGGACTATTATCTAAGCGAAGATGATAAACATAATAAAGCCCGGTAAAACGGGTATTAGTATCGACTAAAATGACTTAATGCCCATTATAATGGGCATTATGAAAAATGAGAAAAACGCCGGTTTGGCTCCAGCGCCGGGCGATCGCACGGCGGTCAGGCAGCTCCTCCAGCGTCTCCGCGCGCACCGATTTCGGCGCAATTGGACGCAGGCCGAACTAGCCAGCCGTGCCGGCATGGGCCGCACCGCTTACCAGGATTTTGAAAACGGTTATGGCAACATCACGCTAGCCAACCTGCTCTGCATCCTGGGCGTCCTCGGTTTCTCCAGCAATCTGGCCGATCTGATCCCGCAATTGGAAGAGGAGCGAACCCTTGCCACCGCTGACCTCGCACCCCGCCGGCGCGCCCGCACCGTCAATCCACTCCGCCGGAAAAAATAAACCATGCCTCGTCCCGCCGCTCCCGCTCTCAGCATCCGCTGGTATGATGGTCGCCTGGTTGGCAAGGTGGTCACGCCCGGTCATACCGAATTCGGCTATGCTCCCGAATGGCTGGCGAGCGGTCACGATCTTTCACCCCTGAGTGTTCCCTTCACTCCGGTCCTGTTTCGCCAGCGGGCCGATGGCTTCGACCACCTGCCAGGTTTCCTGACCGATTGCCTGCCAGACCAGTGGGGCCGCCGCCTCATGCAGCGCGAATTCCTCGCCCGCGACCTGATGGCGACACCCATGCGCATGCTCGCTTGGGTCGGGCGGCGGAGCGTGGGCGCACTGACCTTTGAACCTGCCCTCGAGGAGGAACACAGTCATTCGGCCTGGGAGGAAGTTACTCCGCTCCTCCTCACGCGTGAAGCCCAGGCGGTCCTGTGGGAAGCTCCTCAGGATGCCTTCCGCCACCTTCGGCAGGGGGGCACCGCCGGCGGGGCGCTCCCCAAGGCAAATGTTGCCCTGCTGCGCGATGGCACGGTGCTTTCCGGCGGAGATTTGTTCAACAATCACGAACTTTCGGGCGCAAAGCTCGGCCTCCTCAAGCTCGACTTCGAGGACGATCCGACCCGCTCCACCACCGACGGCCGCGCTGAACTGGCCTACCTCAAGATGGCTCGCGCCTGTGGCATCCACGTCGCCCAGGCAAAAGTCCTGGCGGACAATGATCGCACCCGTCCGCGCTACCATCTCTTCGTCGAGCGCTTCGACGTGGTCCGTAGTGAAAAGCGTCGTCGGCATCTGCTGTCGCTCGCCGGAGCGCTGCACTCCCATCATCTCACCTACACGCAATTACTCCTCGTGACCCGCGACCTCACGCAGGACCACGCGCAGGTCCTTGAGGCGGTGCGCCGCATGTGCTTCAACGTTCGCGCCGGCAACGCTGACGATCACGGCAAGAACCACAGCTTTCTCTTCGACGACTCCAACGGTCGGTGGGGCTTGTCCCCGGCCTACGACCTGACGCCGAGTTATTCGGCGGAGGGAAATTTTCGAGGCCTGTTCCCCAACACCTTCGGCGCGCAGCCTCGACGCCAGGCAATGCGCGACGTTGCTGCCGAAGCCGGCGTCAGTGCCGAGGAATTTGACCGGATCGACGCTGCGGTCGCCACGCAGGTGGCCCGCTGGTCCGAATATGCCGAGCGGGTGGATCTGCCGAAAACCCTCATGGTCGAGGTGAAACTCATGCAGCAGGGCTTGGCCACCTCTCTGGAGATGGAACCGACGCTCCGCGGTCGTCGCCGCAAGCGCTGGTGAGCTATACACAGCGACTCCTAGCTTGATGGGGGGATTCGAGCTGGAGGCGCGCACCGAAGAATAGGCCCAAGGCTATACTCCGGCCGCTTTGTCGCTATCCCCCTGCCCGCGCCGGGTCGGCAATACTTGGTTCAGCAGACGTCGCTGGACCGCCGGCGGATCCACTCAGCGAGAGCGGCCGCCGCGAAGCGAATGACCCGAGCATTCAACCGGACATGAGGAACGCTCTCGCGGTAAACCATGTTCCAGAATGCGCCCCGGTCCTTATAACCGAGAGCCAGCATGGTCTCGGTCGAGGTCAGGAGGCTCAACGGGCCCACCGTGCGATTTGCTGGCCCGGGCTCAATTGAGGCCGTGGTGCGATTAGCGATCATAAATTAAAGCGGTCGGAGTTAGCTGGGTAGTTGGGTTGGTCTGAGAACCGTGCGCGAATTTCACTGACTACGTCCGCAGATGTAATTGTGATCAGGTTTCCCGCTAGGTTGGGCCACCCTAGCGGGAAAGGTGTTCGTAATCCCTATTCACCGATTCTATGTCCCGATCCGCCCATCGCCGCTCCAGCGACAGCACTGAAAGCCTGATAAAGGCCGTCTTTGCTCTCCTGCTGTTGATTTCTATAGCTGTCGGGGGGATTGGCGGGTTCACCTCGGTCCTCAGTTCACTGGTCGTGTTAGTTGTTATCGTCGTTCTGTTCGGGGGAGCGGCGTTTCTCGTCATGAAGAGTGGCCTGGCCGTGATCAGAAAAACCGGCCTGCTGCTTATTCTAGGTGGAGTATTCGGGTTATTAAGCTGGCATACTCTAAAAGCCCCACCGGTTTGGCCTCAGGTGGAGCTCAAAGTAGTCAGCATTCATGAGCCTGCCGCTCGGACCACGGCCGAATATATCTATGTGGATCAGGGCTCCAAGCGGAGCGGCCTCAAATATGCGCTAACCCTGACCAAGGACTGGACCAGTGTTAGTGAGGCAAAACGCTCCGGGCCGAACGCGGTCACCATCTATTACAATCCCCAGGATCCGCGTCAGGCGTCAGAAAAGCTTTCGTCGGGTTGGCTCATGACGCGAGCGACCCCGGGGCCAGTCCAAATCCAGGAGGTGGGGGACTTTGCAGCCCGCATGCAAAAGGGCAGTCTCTTAAATCTGCAGAATCTCGAGATGAAGGGGCCGGCAGTGCGTGACTTGAAGGTGGGCCAATCCGTCATGGTCTGGCAAAATCCTGTGAAGCCGGGGGAATACAGTCTCACTGCGCAAAATACAGTTGGAGGAAACCAGTGGGGCCTGCTCGCTGGCTCCATCACCGCTTTCGCGGGTGGGATCATCTGCTTGGTCTGGCGGACCAGTTCGGTCAACTCGTCTCCCGTAATGCAGACAGGTGCGGTGTCCCGTGGTGGAAGTCCGATGGTCGCGCCAGACAGCAGTGAACAAGCAGTGCGTCTTAACCTTGCGCCCCATCGGGAGCCCTCTGCGCTGCTGCAAACAACGGCCAGCCTGCTCAGTGCGATAGACTGGTATCAATTTGAGAAGGTGGCCGCGCGGATTCTCGAGCTCGAGGGTTGGCAAGTGGAACGGCGGGGTGGGGCCAAGCCTGATGGCGGGGCCGATTTAATGGCGCGCAAGGCAGGCAAGAGCGCGGTCGTGCAGTGCAAGTATTGGAAAAATTTTCTGATCACGCCCAAAACGCTGCGCGAACTTCTGGGCACCAAGGTGAGCAGCGGGTTTACGGCGGATTGTTGCATTCTCTTTTCACAGAGCGAATGCACCGAAGCCGCCAAGGAGTTCGCTCAGGCCAATGCGATCCTGGTCTACGTGGCCGCTGATGTGATCGGGTATATCGATCGACACGGTCGTGAACAGTTCCCCGAATTGCTAAACCCAGGCGCCAAACGCTGTCCGCGCTGTGATGCCCCCATGGTCCTCCGCCAGGGGCATACATCATTCTGGGGCTGCTCCACGTATCCGCGGTGTCGCGGCAAGATCGAGATCTCAGCTGGAGCATGAGCTCTCAGTTGGCAGGATAATCCGCTTAAGTCATTTCCGGAACGGATTCCACGGCTGGAGGGGTGGGCAGGTCGCGCCGCGCCAACTCACCAAAATGTCCGTAACGTGGGGTTGGCGCCGCGGCGGCTGGCCGGGCCCGAGCACTCTGGTTGGGGGCGGATAGATTCAGCGGAAAAAATCCGCCAGCGGGATCCGGAGTGCATCCGCCAGTGCCTTGAGTTCATAGTCCAGCACATAGCGGTTCTGGTTTTCGATCCGCCCGATGGCGGAGCGGTCGAGCCGCACCCCGCGCGCGGCGAAGCGCCCCGCCAGGTCCTCCCTGTTCGCCGGACTACGCGACTGCGAACTCCAGCGGCAGCCTGCCCCTTGGCGGGTGGTTGATCTCCGGCACGGTCACATCGATCTGTCCCGTGCGCCTTTTCCTATGCCTCCAATCGCCGGATCATCAAGCTCCTCCCTGTCGCCCTGGACTGGCTCCGGTGGATGAAAGTTCGTGGCGTTCCTTTCTATCCTCTCAACCACTGGGAGAAATTCCGCGTCCCCGGGGCCACCGTCATGGCGCGCCGATCCTATATATCCTACCGGATCGCGCTGAGCGGCGCCAGTTACGCCCACGTCTCCGACGAGGCAGGGACTACTGGGCGGCTTCTGCGTTCGGAATACTATCGCAAGGCCTCAAAAGAGGACGCGGAACGGTATTTCAGCCTTAAACCCGCCAGCGTATAAGCCAGGACGCTTCGATAAACCAGCTTCAGATCAGCTGCAGTCTGGCCTCCGTGGGTTCGGGGAGAGGGTATGGGGCGGCCTTTCGGCTGCCCGGCTGCCGTCATTATATCAAGTTTAGTTCAAATTGAATTGAATTAAGCGGCGAAGCCTGCTTGAAGAGGGGCGATGTCGCGCGCCAGTTCCACGTTACCGGCTTCCGTCCTCCGTCCTCCGTCCTCCGGTTTGGTCCTGCCCGGGGAGCGCCCGGCTGACCAGGTGGCGTTCGAGACGGCCATGGTCGATTTCTTCGTGGATGCGGCTGATTTGCTCGGAGTGCCAAAATCGGTGGCCGCAATATATGGGATTGTTTTCGCCTCGCCGGCGCCGCTCAGCTTCGCGGAGATCGAGGCCCGGCTGGACATTTCGAAAGGCTCGGTGAGCCAGGGTTTGCGGGTTCTCAAGGAAGTCGGGGCGCTCAAGGAAGTGTCCACCGCGGCGGATCGCGCCGAGCTGTTCACTCCCGACCTGGAGATGCGCAAGCTGGCGGCCCGGTTTTTGGAAAACCGGCTGGAGAAGCAGTTCGCGGCTGGCAATGCGCGGCTGACTGCCATGGGCAAGGGTGTGCCCGGCCGCAACGGTGACGGGGAGATACTCCGCGCACGGCTCAGGAAGCTGCAGAGCTGGCATAACAAGGCCCGAGCCTTGCTGCCGATCGCAAAGACATTTTTGAAACTCACCTCCGGGTGAGCGCCGCGGCCGCGCCGGCCGCCTCCGCATCCCATGCGGTCAACCACATCCTCCTCCTCGCCGGTTGCTTTCATGATGGAAGCGACCCGGCGAAGCTATGCCAGCGTAGCGGGCAGAGCTGAGCACCGCAGGGGCGACGGAGCGCGGCAGCGCGCAGCCGACATTTCATGCCAAGGCAACACACCCCGTCACTGCGTGCCACCCCTCTTGATAGAGGGGACTCAATCCACGCCGGTGAAAATCCCCTCTATGGAGAGGGGTGCCCGTCAGGGCGGGGTGTGTAGGGTCTTTTTCACCGTTCATCGGTCATTGCCCGGCAATTCGTCTGGTGGCTGCGGCTTCCAGCCGCAGAGATTCCCGGCTGCCCTTCGACCTGCTCAGGGCCGTGAGCCTGTCGAACCGGGAAGCCGGTATGCCAGCCATAGGCCGGGCGACGGCTGGTGCCACGATTGGCGTAGCGCTGGATATGGTAATTGAACGCTGAACGATGAACATTGATAAATCGTCCCATCCCATGCGCAGCGCGCTCATCATCGGCATCACCGGCCAGGACGGCTCCTATCTCGCGGAGCATCTGCTGTCGTTGGGCTACACGGTCCACGGACTGGTGCGCCGGACGAGCCTGCTGAGCCGCTCGCGCATCGACCAGTTGAGAGCAGGGCGTGTTATCCCTGACGCGTCGGGAAACACACGCGGCGGTTCACTGTCCACCGTCGACCGTCCACCGTCGACTTCGCTCCACCTCCATTACGGCGACCTGAACGACCTGACCTCCCTGCGGCGCCTGCTGCGGGCCATTTTGCCGGCGGAGGTTTATCACCTCGCCGGGCAGAGCCACGTCGGACTCAGCTTCGAGATTCCGGAGGTCACCTGCCAGGAGAACGGCATGGGCACGCTCGGGCTGCTTGAGGCGATGCGTGATCTCGATTACCCGGTGAAGTTCTACCACGCGGCCAGCTCGGAGCTGTTCGGCTCGCCGGCGACGGCGCCGCAGACCGAGACGACCGCCTTCAACCCGGTCAATCCCTACGGCTGCGCCAAGGCCTTCGGCGCGCAGCTCTGCCGGGTTTATCGCAGCGCCTACGGGGTGTTCGCGTGCAGCGGCATCGCCTACAACCACGAGTCACCCCGGCGCGGCGAGAATTTCGTCACGCGCAAGATCAGCCTCGGCGCCGCCCGCATCAAGGCGGGGCAACAGGCCGAGATCCCGCTCGGCAATCTCGACGCGAAGCGCGACTGGGGCTGGGCGCCGGAGTTCGTCGTCGCGATGCACCTGATGCTCCAGCAGCGGCTGCCCAAGGACTGCGTTCTCGCCACGGGGAAAGCCTGCTCGGTGCGGGAGTTTGCGGTCGCGGCCTTTGCCGAGGTCGGACTGGAGCTGGCCTTCGAGGGACAGGGCAGGGCGGAGATCGCCCGGCGCACCGATACCGGTGCCGTCGTGCTGCGGATCGACCCGAAGTTTTACCGGCCCCTTGAGTCGAGCATGTTGATCGGCGACGCCACGCTCGCGAAGCAGACGCTCGGCTGGACGGCGCAGACCGTCGGAATGGATGTAGCGCGGAAGATGGCGGCTGCTGATGCGGGAAACCTGAAATCTTAGTTTGAACCAAGGCAGTTTAACACAGAGACCACAGAGGTTTGAAACAAACACTCCTGCCTTTCCTTAGTTCGCCAGGGTTTGCGCCTTTGGACGCAGAACCCGGACGAATACCGGGTCCGCAGCAGCGGACAACGGTGTTACCTCCTGTAAGAACACAGTCTTTCTACCACGGATGAGCACGGATATGGCTTTCCTTCCTTCACGGTTTAATTGCACGGCGATACGCAGCGTTGACTGCGGTTGCTCGCGTTGGTTGTCTTAGCTCGGTCCAATCCTGCCATGTCTGCACCGCTCAAGGAACTCATTATCTCGCAGAGCCCCGATTTATGCCGGCTTTACGGTGTAAGGCGACTGGGCCTCTTCGGTTCCGTGGCCCGGGGAGAAGAGCGGGGAGACAGTGACATCGATTTTTTGGCCGAGTTTGAGTCCCCCTCTCCCGACCATATGGCGGATCGTTATTTCGGGTTTATAGAGGACGCCTCGCGCCGATTCGGCCGGCCGGTGCAGGTGCTGACCCCGCGCATGGTGCGCAATCCTTTTCTTAAGCGCAGTATGGAACGAGATCTGACTATTGTGCATGGATGAGACTTCGCTCAAGCATTACTACGATGCACGCGAGGCGGCCCGTGCCATCCGGAGCTTTGTGGCCGGCCGGAGTTACGAGGATTATTGCACGGATGAAATGCTGTCCTCCGCCATTGAGCGTAAATTCGAGATCATCGGTGAAGCGTTGGCCCGCATTCGCCGACAGCGGCCGGACGACTTGCGCATGATCGGCGAGTGGCCGGCCATCATCGGTTTTAGAAACGTCCTGGCCCATGCCTACGACCACATTGAGGACGCCGTGGTGTGGGGGATTGTGACGGAACAGTTGCCGCGATTCATCGAGCAATTGGAGAAGATTCCGGAACTCGACTCACTTTCAGGGCAGTGAACAACGGGAACTCCAAGTCCGGTCGACCGAGCCAAAAGGATATCACGGCCACGTTGACTAAGACCGAGCGGGCGCAGCTTAAACCGAGGCAATCGGTCACGCCGCAACCACCGCGTTGGGTGCGGCGGCCGATGCGGGAGTATCTGGCTTTTGTGGCCTTTGCCACCCGCCTCACGCCCGAGACCAAGGTCCGGTTCATCGACGGCGGGGACCATTGGAAGCTCTGAGCGTGGTCGCGGACGCGGGAAACCTGAGTCCTGAAAGCTGAAGCTGAGTTCGAACCGAGGCAGTTTTAACACAGAGATCGCACCCGTTCGACTTCGCTCAGGGTGGCCTGAGCCTGCCGAATGGCCTGAGACCGCAGAGTTTTTAGCCACGGATGACACGGATTACTTTGCACAGAAGACAACTGAGAGAACAGAGGGGCAAAGCCAGTGAACGGTAGACGGTGAACAGTTGACGGTAGACGGCGCGGAATGACAGTCACTCAAACGTCAGATGAGCAATAAAGCACAAAGCTTCGATGAACTGGAGGTTTATCAGGATGCCTGCGCCTTGGATCTCGCGATATTCCAGCTCACCAAATCGTGGCCCAAGGAAGAGATGTATTCGCTGACCGATCAGATCAGGCGATCTTCCCGCTCAGTGGGGGCCAATATTGCCGAGGCCTGGGCCAAACGGCGCTATCCGGCGCACTTCACCAGCAAGCTGACAGATGCAGACGGTGAATTGCAGGAGACGGAGCATTGGCTCATGCGCGCAAAGGCTTACGGCTATATCGATGCCACCTCATTTGAACCGCTCTGGCAGCAAGCCAAGCAGATAGGACGCCGGCTCGGCGCCATGATGCAGTCCGGCGACTGGTCGTGATGATCCACCGGTTGACAGTAGCCAGTGGCCAGTAGGCAGTAATCGACAACCGTCCACCGATCGACCGCCTACTGTCTACCGACTCACCGTCCTCTGCCATCTGACTTCTGTCGTCCGTCCACCTTCCACCGTCCCCCATCCTAACCGTCCACTGAAATGACTGTCCACAGTTCACCGTCTACCGTCCGCCAAGATAGCAACGCCCCGCGTTGCTACTTGGTGACCGGCGTTGCCGGATTCATCGCTTCCAAGGTTGCCGAGCAGCTGCTGGCTGCCGGCCACACGGTCGTGGGCGTCGATAATCTGAACGATTATTACGACATCCGCCTGAAATACTACAGGCTCGCCCGCTTGGCGGAACTGTCCGGCTGCGAGGCGAGCCAAGTGGCAAGTATCAAGGAGCAAGTAACAAGGTCCGCTCCTCAGGTTTGCTCCGCCATCTCCGCCAAGCCTCCGTCAGGTCTCTTTGCCTCGGTTTCGCAAAGTGAGAACCGGGGACAAACACCGGGCGGGCAGGAGCCCGCAACGGCGAAGTTTCAGGTTTCTCGGCTGAAATCCGCTCGCTTCGAATTCCATGTGCTCGACATCGAAAACCTCGCGGCGCTCGATGCCCTGTTTGCCGCGCAGAAGTTCGAAGCCGTCTTCAACCTCGCCGCCCGCGCCGGGGTGCGCTACTCGATGGAGAACCCGCACGTCTACCTGAGCACGAACACGCTCGGGACGCTGAACATCCTCGAATGCCAGCGGAAATACGGTGTCAAGAAGCAGGTGCTGGCCTCGACCTCTTCGCTCTACGCTGGGTGTCCGATGCCGTTCACGGAGGACCAGCCGGTCAATACCCCGCTGTCGCCTTACGCCGCCACGAAAAAGGCGGCCGAGATGCTGGCCTACAGTTACCACAAGCTTTACGGGCTCGATATTTCGGTCGTGCGATACTTCACGGTGTTCGGTCCCGCCGGTCGGCCCGACATGGCGCCATTGCGCTTCATCAAATGGATCGACGAAGGCACGCCCATCACGCTCTATGGCGACGGCACGCAGTCGCGCGACTTCACCTACGTCGACGACATCGCCCGCGGCACGATCCTGGCCGCCAAGCCCCTCGGCTACGAGATAGTCAACTTGGGCGGCGGCCGGAATCCGATCACCCTCCAGACCGTCATCGCCTTTATCGAAAAAGCCCTTACCGCCAGTAGACAGTCGGCGGTAGACAGTGGACAGTCGGACAGTTTGGACCGTTCACCGACCACTGGTCACCGTCAACGGGTTGCGCCGGTTAAGGCGATAATCAACGGCCAACCGTTCCATGTCGCCGACATCAAGGAGACCTGGGCCGACATCACCAAGGCGGAACGCCTGCTCGGCTGGACGCCGCAGATTTCTCCGGAACAAGGATTTCAGTTGTCCGTGGATTGGCATGTGGCCAATCGTGCGTGGTTGAAGGATATCAGGCTCTGAAAGCAGACGTCGGACATCAGCCCTTTTGCGACTCCTGCGCTTTTTCGCGGCCAATGAATTCCCACCGAACCAAGGCAGTTTGCCCACGAATGGACACGAAAGGACACGAATAAAACGGATGGGACCAAGTCCTTTAAACGCGGAATTCTCCCTCGGTTTGTCACTGCGAGCCCTGCTCCTTGTGGCTGCGGCTTCCAGCCGCAGGATCTTCACCGACGGGGAGCCGGAGGAAAGTGACACGGGTTTCGGCCAGCCTTCAGGTTTGCTCTGCATCCCCTCGTCAAGTCCAGAGGGTGGGCCGGCAGGTCCCTCTGCCGGCAGGGAGCACGCGAGGTGCGAGCGTTACGCAAAGCAGGCACAGGGACGTGCGCGCCCGCCGGATAAGCTTCTCTCCGCTCCTGCTTCAGCGACTCCGGTTTCAAATTTCAGCTTTCAGGTTTCCGCTTTCCACCCCCAGGTTTCCGCGTTTCAACTTTCAGCTTTCAGCGTTTCAGTTCTCAGGTTTCTCCGCCAACCAAGCCATGGACGATACCGGCATCATTATCCGCAACCTGGCCCCATTTGATTCCCAAGTCGATTGGCAAGTGGCCAATCGCGACTGGCTGTAGGACATCACGCTTTAGTCGCTCGACTCCCGTCGAATTTTTCAGTCCATAATCCCAGCAATTCCATGAAAGTAGTCATACTCTGTGGCGGCAAAGGCACCCGTTTGCGTGAAGAAACTGAATTTCGCCCCAAACCCATGGTGCCGATCGGCAACCGGCCGATCCTCTGGCACATCATGAAGACCTACGCCCACTACGGGCACAAGGAGTTCATCCTCTGCCTCGGCTACAAGGGGGACATGATCAAGGACTATTTCCGGAATTACCTCTGGCATACCTGCGACACCACGCTGCTGCTCGGGCGCAAGCCGGCAGTGAAATTCCACAACAACCATGATGAGGAAGACTGGCAGGTGACGCTCGCGGAGACCGGCGAGAATTCGATGACGGCCTACCGCATCAGGCTGATCGAGAAATACCTCGGCTCCGACGAGCACTTCCTCCTGACCTACGGGGACGGCGTGGGCAACATCGACATCCCGGCCAGCATCGCCCACCACCAGCGCTCCGGCAAGACCTGCACCCTGACCGCGGTTCATCCGCCCGGACGCTTCGGCGAAATCGGCTTGGAATCCGACTTCACCGTGCGCGGTTTCAACGAGAAGCCCCAGACCGAGGGAGGATACATCAACGGCGGCTTCATGGTCTGCAGCCGGAAGCTGTTCGCCCACCTGCCCGATGATCCCGGCATGATGTTGGAACAGGCTCCCATGCGGGACATGACGGCCGCTGGCGCACTGGGCGCCTATCAGCATGAAGGTTTCTGGCAGCCGATGGACACCTTCCAGGAATATTCCATGCTCAACAGGATGTGGGACACGGGCAAGGCTCCTTGGAAAGTCTGGTAGGCCGGTAGCAGCAGGCCGGTTATCGGATGAACGTTATTGGTTATCAATGATGACAGACACGAAAACTAACATCTCTCACGCTTTCAGCGGAATCTACCGTGGAAAACGCGTGCTGGTGACCGGACATACCGGCTTCAAGGGGTCATGGTTGTGCGAATGGCTGCTTGCGCTCGGGGCGGAAGTCACAGGCTTGGCCCTGCCACCGCCGACCACGCCTGCGCTCTTCGACCAACTCGGGCTTTCCACCCGGATGGAGGATCGACGCGGCGACATTCGCGACCTGGCCGTCGTGCGTGCGACAATCGAGGCCGTGCGGCCGGATTTCATCTTTCATCTCGCGGCGCAGCCGTTGGTCCGGCTCTCCTACGACCAGCCGGTCGAGACCTACGCCACGAACGTCATGGGGACCGTGCACGTGATCGAGGCCGTGCGGCTCGCGGGCCGGCCTTGTGTCGTTGTGGCCGTGACGACGGACAAGTGCTACGAGAACAAGGAGTGGGTGCACAGCTACCGCGAAGAGGATCCGATGGGCGGTTATGATCCCTACAGCTCATCGAAGGGCGCGGCCGAGCTGGTGATCGCAGCTTATCGTCGGTCGTATTTCAGCGAAGAACTCAGGGCCAAGGGCAAGGCGCCGGATGTGCGCGTTGCTTCGGTCCGGGCCGGCAACGTCATTGGCGGAGGTGATTGGGCCTTGGACCGGATCGTTCCGGATTGCATCCGCGCCTTGCAGAAAGGGGAGATCATCCCGGTTCGTAACAAGGTGGCGACACGCCCTTGGCAGCATGTGCTTGAGCCGCTGAGCGGCTATCTCTGGCTCGGTTCGTGCCTCGCGAAGCCTCAACCCTCAACCCTCAACGCTCAACTCACCTCCGCTTTCAATTTCGGTCCGGCGCTTTCCTCGAACCGCACGGTCAAGGAACTGGTCGAGGAGTTGCTCAAGCACTGGCCGGGACGGTGGGAGGATCGGAGCGATCCGCACGCCGTGCATGAGGCCAAGCTGCTTAATCTGGCGACCGACAAGGCTCACCACTTCCTAGGCTGGTCGCCGGCATGGACCTTTGCCGAAACGATACGGCATACCGTCGAGTGGTATAAGAAAGCTGAGGCATCCAACGTCGATATCCATCCTTTCACCCTCACGCAGATCAACACCTATGCCAAGGCCGCGCGCAACGCAGGCCTTGCGTGGGCCTCCTGAGCGCCCCTGTTTTCCTGATGAAGATGACGCAGATAGCAGTTAATGATACACTCGTCACGTTGACTCGCATTGATGGGCGGGACTTCATTTCGCTTACGGATATCGCACGTTTCAAGAATCCCGGTGAGCCCAAGGATGTGGTGAAGAATTGGTTGCGAAGTCGATCCACCATCGAATTCCTAGGGCTCTGGGAGAAGATCAATAATCCGGGTTTTAAAGGGGTCGAATTCGACTCCTTTCTCCGACAGGCGGGGGCCAACAGTTTTACGCTCTCGCCCAACAAATGGATCGAGGGCACGGGAGCGATTGGGCTGCGCAGTTCGTCGGGGCGCAACGGTGGCACCGCTGAAGAGTTGAAAAACTGAAAAGCTGAAAACTATGAGCCGGTTGAGTGACGAGTTGAGACAGCGCTGCAAGGCATTAGCGTCGGGCGTTATTCGATTATACAGTTCGCTGCCAAAAGAGCGCGAGGAGGTCCGCATCGTGGGTAAACAGTTATTGCGTTCGGGAACCTCGGTGGCGGCTCACGCCCGGGAGGCGTCTCGCGCCAGATCGGATGACGAGTTTTGCTCCAAGCTCGACGTTCTGCTCCAAGAGGCCGACGAAAGTCAATTATGGCTCGAGTTGCTGCGGGATGATTGTGGCATAAGTTTCGCGACAATCCCTCTGCTGCACCGCGAAACAGACGAATTGATCGCCATCTTCACAACCATTGTTGCCAAGCTCAGGCGTCGTGATTCCTGACGCTTTTTCTGATTTCAGTTTTCAGCTTTTCCTAATTTCAGCATTTCTTCTTCACCATCCTCCATGTCCCCCTCCGAACTGAAAGCCGAAATCCTGCGTCTCACTCGCGAATACTCGGCCCTTACGCACCGGACCAACCGTCCCGGGGAGGACGCAGCCCGCGACCCTTGGCAACCCGGGCAGACCATTCCGTATGCCGGCCGAGTCTTCACTGAGGACGAAGTCGAGGCGGCCGTCGGCGCCACGCTCGATTTCTGGCTCACGCTTGGGCCGGAAGGCGAAGCGTTCGAGCGGGAGCTGGCGGCCTTGCTCGGCGTGAAGCACTCACTTTTGGTCAACTCCGGTTCGTCGGCCAACCTCGTGGCGATCTCAGCCCTCACCACACACAAGTTGCCTGCTCACAAACGCATCCAGCCCGGCGACGAGGTTATCACGGTCGCCGCCGGCTTTCCGACGACGGTGGCTCCGATCCTTCAGGTTGGCGCGGTGCCGGTGTTCATCGACAATGATCCGGCCACGGGCAATCTGCGGGTCGATCAGCTCGGGGCGGCCTATGTTGCCGGCAAAACCAAGGCCGTGATGATGGCCCACGCGCTCGGCAATCCCTTCGATCTCGGCGCCGTCCTGGAGTTTTGCCGGAAGCACGACCTCTGGCTGATCGAGGACAACTGCGACGCCCTCGGCTGCACGTATTCGATGCCGGTGGCCCGCGCCCGCTCGCTCGGCTTGGATCATCTGATCAAGCAGGCCGAGGCGAACGCGGCGGCGGGCGGTTATCAGTTATTGGATGGTAGTTATTCGTCGCAAGGAAACCCCAATAACTCTCAACCAATAACAAATAACCCCAAGCTACCGGCGATCATCGACGGTAGCTTGGTCGCCTATACCGGCACCTGGGGCGATATTTCAACGCAATCCTTCTACCCGCCACATCACCTGACGATGGGCGAGGGTGGGGCGGTGAACATCATCAGCCGGCCACCGCTCAAGACCTATGCCGAAAGCTTTCGCGACTGGGGGCGCGACTGCTGGTGCGCCTCGGGCAAGGACGACACCTGTGGCAAGCGCTTCCAGTGGCAGCTTGGAGAGTTGCCGAAGGGCTATGATCACAAATATATTTACAGCCATCTCGGCTACAACCTGAAGCCCCTCGATCCACAGGCCGCCATCGGGCGGCAGCAGCTGAAGAAGCTCCCCGCATTTATTGAAGCCCGCAAACGGAACTGGGAAACGCTGCGGGCCGGCCTCGCCGACCTAGAGGAATACTTCGACTTCACGCTGCCAACGCACGCGACCAAGTGGGAAAAAGCTGAAAGCGGACGGAGGCTTGGCGCAGATGGCGAAGCAAAGCTGAAAGCTGAAGGTTCTGAACCCATTTCAGGTCTCTTTGCCTCGGTTTCGCAGGGCGAGAACCGTGGACAAACACCGGCCGGCCAGCAGGCCGGAACGGCGAGGTCTCTGTCCTCTGCTTTCAAATGGGACTCGAGCGGTTGCCGCTCCGACTGTTCCTGGTTCGGATTCATGCTACGGGTAAAACCCTCCGCGCCATTCAGCCACACCGATCTCGCCCGCCATCTCGACGAAAAGAGAATCGGCAACCGGATGCTCTTTGGCGGCAACCTGCTCCGGCAGCCGGTTTTTGTTCAGCTCCGGAAAGACCGGCCCCAATCGTTTCGGGTGATGGGCGAGATGAAAGGCGCCGACGAGATCATGAATCGCGCGCTCTTCCTCGGCACCTATCCGGGATTGACTCCCGCCATGCTCAATTACGTGATCGGGACGATCAGATCCTTAGTGCGAGCGAAGTGAATTTTGATTGATGACTGTTTCCGCCAAGCCGCTTCCCGTCGAGGACCTTGCTCACGTGCTTGCGCACACGCGCGAGCTATGGGAGGAGGCGCGTGGCCGGTCGTTTTTCATCACGGGGGGCACGGGCTTTTTCGGCATGTGGCTGCTGGAGAGCTTCACCTGCATAAACGACTCCCTCGGGCTGGGCATGAGCGCCGTGGTGCTGACGCGTGATCCCGCGGTCTTTGCGCTCAAGGCCCCGCATCTGACGGGCCGGGCCGACTTGCGATTCATCAAGGGAGACGTGCGCTCGTTTACCTTTCCCGTCGGTCGTTTCGACTACGTGATCCACGCCGCGACGGAGGCCAGCGCCAAACTCAATGAGGAGGCACCTCACGAGATGCTTGATGCCATCATCGGCGGCACTCGTCGAGTGCTCGATTTTGCGGCACAGTGTGGCGTGAAAAAGTTGCTGCTTACCAGCTCAGGTGCGGTTTACGGCAAACAACCCTCCGAGATCACCCATATTTCCGAGGACTATGCCGGCGCTCCGGATCCGCTGCTGCCGGGCTCTGCTTATGGCGTGGGCAAGAGAGTGTCCGAGCACATGTGTGCTGTCCATGCGCGGCAACATGGCTACGAGGTGAAGATCGCACGCTGTTTTGCCTTCGTGGGGCCCCACCTGCCGCTTGATACGCATTTCGCCATCGGAAATTTCATCCGTGACGCCCTATGCGGCCAGCCAATTCGCGTAGGGGGCGACGGCACGCCGACGCGGAGCTATCTCTATGCGGCTGATCTGGCGGTCTGGCTATGGACCATCCTTTTTCTCGCGCCCTCGACGCGCGCCTACAACGTCGGTTCCGCTGAGGATATGAACATCAAGCAACTAGCAGAAACCGTGGCGGAAGTCGTAGCTGGTGGTGGTTATGTGCAGGTTGCACAGCAAGCGGTTACAGGCCGGCCTGTTTTTCGTTATGTGCCCTCGACAAGTCGGGCGCAAATCGAGCTTGGCCTGAATAGCTTGGTTGCTCTTTCTGATGCCATTCGGCGCACCGCCGATTGGTATCGCCCATAAATGCTATGATTCGTGTCGCTGACTATATCGCACAAACCTTGGTTGAGCATGGTGTCGGCCATGTGTTCATGGTCACGGGAGGGGGAGCCATGCACCTCAACGACGCCTTTGGCCGAGCTTCCGGTCTTGAGGTCATCTGCTGCCACCATGAGCAGACCTGTGCCATGGCCGCAGAGAGCTACTATCGCACCACCAACCGCCTTGCCGCCGTGAATGTCACCACCGGCCCGGGCGGCACCAACGCCATCACCGGAGTCTACGGTGCCTACGTAGACTCGATGGCGATGATCGTCATTTCGGGACAGGTCAAGTGGGAGACTTTGGTTCGCAGCACCGGACTGCCCCTCCGCCAGCTTGGCGATCAGGAGGTCGATATCGTCAAGATGGTCGAGGGCGTCACCAAATACGCCGCCGTGGTGCAGGATCCGCAATCAATTCGTTATCATCTCGAACGTGCTCTTCATCTCGCTCGCAGTGGCCGCCCGGGCCCCGTCTGGCTCGATGTGCCGATCAATGTCCAAGGCGCACAAATCGATGTCGCGACTTTGAACGGCTACGATCCGACGGAGGATGCCGCTTCTTGGGAAACGCTGGATTTGGCGGCCACCATCGACGATGTCGTCGCGCGGCTACAGGCCGCCGAGCGGCCGGTCATTTACGCCGGCACCGGTGTGCGGCTATCCGGCCAATATGGTGTGTTTCTCGGCCTCGCCGACAAACTCGGTGTGCCGTGCGTGGGCGCATGGAACTCCAACGATTTGCTGCCGAATGACCATCCAGCTTATGCCGGCCGCCCCGGCTCCATCGGCGATCGTGCGGGTAATTTTACGGTCCAGAATTCCGATTTCCTCCTGATTCTGGGCTGCCGGCTCAACATCCGACTCGTGTCTTACAATTGGGAGAAATTTGCTCGCCACGCCTACAAGGTGATGGTGGATGTGGATGCCTCCGAGCTCAAAAAGCCCACCCTGAAAATCGACCTGCCGATTCATGCCGATCTGAAGGATTTTTTTCCGGCACTGGCAAAGGCAGTCGCCGGATGGACGCCGCGGCATGCTAAATGGCTGGCGTGGTGCCGCGAGCGGGTTGCCAAATATCCGGTCGTGCTGCCCGAATACTGGGCGCTGACCGACAAGGTGAATCCCTATTGCTTTATGAATCGACTGTCCGCCCAGATGAAGGAGGGCGAACTCATCGCTTGTGGCGACGGCACCGCATGCGTGACGGCTTTTCAGGTGATTGAAGTCCGCCGCGGCCAGCGTCTTTTCCACAACTCGGGTTGCGCGTCGATGGGTTACGATCTTCCCGCGGCCATCGGTGTGGCCATCGCCCATCCTGAGCGTTCGCGCATCATATGCCTCGCAGGTGACGGCAGTATTATGATGAACCTTCAGGAGTTGCAAACCATCGCGGGGCGTCGCCTTCCGGTGAAGGTATTTATCATGAACAACACCGGCTACCATTCGATCCGGCAGACTCAGGCCAACTTTTTTGCCGACAATATCGTCGGTTGTGGCACCGATTCCGGTCTGAGTTTCCCCGATTTCGGCAAGGTCGCCCATGCGTTCGGGCTGCCGTTTCAGCGCTGCACTCGCCATGCCGATCTTGATTCCGCCATTGCCGCCACGCTGGCCGTGCCTGGTCCGGCAATCTGCGAGATCATGATCGATCTCGCGCAAGCGTTTGCCCCGAAGCTGTCTTCTCGCAAGCTCGATGACGGTCGCATGGTTACCTCTCCTTTGGAAGATATGGCGCCCTTTCTGAGTCGGGAAGAACTGCAATCCAACATGTTGGTGCCACCGCTTCACTCCTGAACTTGAACGCTGCTGTTCCCAAGATCGCATTTATCACCGGTGGTGCCCGGGGCATTGGCGCGGCTCTGGCTTCAGAGCTGGCGGGACGTGGCTGCAAAATCATCGCACCGACTCGCATGGAGCTTGACTTGGGCTCTCCTGACTCGGTCGAAGCCTTTCTGGAAAATAACAATGCTTTGCACATCGATATCCTGATCAATAATGCCGGAATCAATGTATTGCGGAGCGTGCCGGAAATTGGAGCCGATGACTGGCAGCAGATGTTGCAAACCAATCTTACCTCGGCATTGCGTCTCGTGCAGGTCTTTGCCCCAAGGATGGCCACTAGGCAGTGGGGCCGGGTTCTGAATATCAGCACCGTGTTCAGCCTAGTCACCAAGGAACGCCGCGCTGCGTATTCTATGACGAAAGCTGCGCTCAATGCGTTGACCCGCAGTGCAGCGGTGGAGTTTGGCTCACAGGGCGTGCTGGTGAACTCGCTCGCTCCTGGCTATGTTGATACTGCGTTGACCCGTGGGAACAACACCCCAGAGCAGATTGCCACCATCACTAACAGTATACCTTTGCGGCGGTTGGCCCAGCCCGCGGAATTGGCGAAGGCGGCGGCTTTCCTCGTTTCCGAGGAAAACACCTACTTGACTGGGCAGACAATCGTGGTCGATGGCGGTTTCACCTGCCAGTGAGCTTTATGTTGACGATTAAGAGTCATTCGCACGACTACAAGGTCGAGCCTTACAGCTCGCTGGGCGCTGCGCTGCGCACGGTCACCGCACTCGAAAGGGCGCATTTTCTGATCGATGCCGAAATCGCCCGCCTCTACGCGGACGAGTTGGCCCAGGCGGTGGTCCCAGAGCGCACGGTCATAGTGCCGGCCTCGGAAGAACAAAAATCGTTCGAGGTGCTTACACCGATTTTCCTGCAATTGCTCCAAGCGGGGCTCAAACGCGATGGCAACCTCGTCGTGGTGGGCGGTGGGGTTGTCCAGGATATAGGCTGCTTCATTGCGTCCGTCCTCTTTCGCGGGCTGCGCTGGGAGCTCGTGCCGACCACATTGTTGGCCCAAGCCGATAGCTGTATCGGCAGCAAGAGTTCAATCAACATCGGTTCCTACAAGAACCAGATTGGCACATTTTATCCTCCGCACCGGGTCTTGCTGGTTGTAGCGGTGCTGGCGACGCTGCCCCCCGATGAGATCCGTTCCGGCATGGGTGAAATCATCAAGTTGCAATTGCTGAAGGGGGAGGAGGATTTTCGGGAGTTGATGACCGATCTTCAGGAATTTCAGGGCGGGCTTGGGACGGTTGAGAAGTGGGTGTTGCGCTCGATGGCGGTCAAGCAGCCTTACATCGAAGAGGACGAGTATGACCGGGGGGTCCGCAACCTGCTGAACTATGGCCATACTTTCGGCCATGCCTACGAGTCGGCCACCCATTATGGGATACCGCACGGCATCGCTGTTACGTTGGGCATACTCACTGCCACGTTTGTTTCGGTCGAGCTGGGGTTCGTCCCGGCTGCGCATTACCAGGAGTTGAAGCGACTGCTTGCTCCTTGGCATAGCCCATACGGCGGCTTGCTTCGTGCTGCATCCAGCACTGGAATCTTCCAAGCCATCCGACACGACAAAAAGAACACTGGGGATGCTGTGAACTGCATCCTGACCCGCGGGCCGGGCCGAATGGAGAAAATCAAGGTGCGTTTTCAGGAAGAACTTGTGCCCGCGGTGAGCCGATTCCTCGCGACCGAAACAACCTGACCAATTTTATCCACATCAACCAATAAACCGAGATACCTTTATTCACACCAACCATGAACCGAGACTTCTTTGAAAACCTCTTCGTGCTCGAGATGACCAACAATCATCAGGGCAAACTGGAACGCGCCTTGCAGATTGTCCACGAGCACAGCCGGGTTGTGCGCTTCAACAATGTGCGTGCCGCCATCAAACTGCAGTTTCGCGACATCGACACGTTCATCCACAAGGATTTCGTGGAACGGACCGACATTCGTTACATCAAGCGCGTGGTCGATACGAAAATGTCCAAAGCCGATTACGCCCAGCTCGTGCACGCCATTCGCAAGAGCAATTGCATCCCGATGGCCACGCCGTTCGACGAGAAGTCGGTGGATTGGTGTGTCGAGTTCGACTTGCCGGTGATCAAGATTGCAAGCGCGGATTCCAACGACTGGCTGTTGCTCGAACGCATCGCGAAAACACGGAAACCATGCATCATTTCATTTGGAGCGACACCGCTCAAGGATATGGATGATGTCGTGACCTTTTTCGAGCATCGCAACATCCCGCTCGCGATCAACCACTGCATTGCCGCCTATCCACATGAGGATTCCGAATGTGAGCTTGATCAGATCGATTTTCTGAAGAACCGCTATCCTGGGCATACCATTGGCTGGTCGTGCCATGAGCACCGGGACTGGACTTCGTCGGTTCAAATCGCTTACGCCAAGGGAGCCCGCACATTCGAGCGCCATATCGACATCAACAGCGACGGGTTCCAAGTGGCGGCGTATTCCTCGCTGCCTGAGCAACTCGACACTTGGTTCAAGGCGTTTCACAAGGCGGTGGAATTTTGCGGCACCGCCCGCACTGAGCGCAAGCTGCCGCTCGCGAAGGAGACGGCATATCTCGACACCTACATTCGCGGCGTCTATGCGAAGCACGACTTGCCGGAGGGACAAATTCTTACTGAAGACGACATCTACCTCGCGATCCCGCTCCAGAAAGGCCAGCTATCCTGCCGGGAATTACTTTTGGGACGCTTCGGCCACCGAATGACAAAGTCCTGCGCGAAGGATAAGCCGGTGACGATCGATCTGATCGACTCTCCATATTCCCAAAACGAGATGCTGAGAAATCAAATATACAATCGCGGACTTTGAGAGCTGCCATCCATAGAGTTTCCAAATTCAAAGAATATAACGATAGATGACAGATCTTGCATCCAAGCTAACGGTGATTTTGCCCGTCTACAACGAGGCGCATCGAGTAGAATATGCTATTCGTAACTTTCGTGGGAAGGCTTCTGTGTTGGTGATCGATAACTATAGTGAGGATAATACCGTTGCGATTGCGCGTCGTTTCACCGATAGAGTGGTGCAGCGAAAGAATGCCGGGTTCGCTAGTCGCGAGGATTACGAGTTCATGTTTTCCCAAGCTAATACCGAGTGGATTCTTATCCAATATGCAGGTCACTATTATCCGCCACGGCTTGTTGAAGTCATTGAGCGCGCCGTTCTTTCCGGCAACTATGATGCGGTATGCCTTTCGGGCATTGCTTGCCAGTATGGCCGGCGCACCAATGTTTACGGCTGGAATTTTCGCCGGAAATTTTCCACGACCCGCTTGTTTAAGAAATCTGTCATAGATCTTGCCCAAAGCCGTATCCATCATGAGTTGCCTTTCGTTGGCGACTTGTCCCGCGTATACTTTCCTCCACTAGATACCGATCATCTGATCGCCAACTATCGCGATGATGATATTGCGTTGATGAATCGAAAAACTATCACGTATTCAGAGGCGGAAGCACTACAGCTGCACGCAGCTGGCAGGCGGATCAGCAGTTGGCGAGTGGTGATTTCATTCCCCCTGCATTTATGCAAACGCCTGTTTTGGCGACTTGGCATTCTAGAGGGCGTGCCCGGAGTGATTATAGCCATTTCCGAGGCGTATCGTTATTTTTGTGTTGATGCGCGGCTATGGGAACTGGAAACCGGCCGCGATTCGGCAACCATGAAGCAACGCAATGGCGTTCTTCGTGCAGCTTTGCTCCGAGCTGATGGTCGTTGACGACAAATTCGGAAATTTGATTTTACGAGACACCGATATGCCGCTTCCCGCTGGATCGAGTGAGTCGCAGCGTAATAAGAGGCTGGCTTTTCTAAGTCACACGCTGGGTTTTACCTGGGCCATCCTGATCTCAGTTGGCGGACGACTCTGTAACGCCTTGCTGGTGCCGGTTACGCTCGGTTTTATAACACACGCGCTTACTCCAGAGCAGCAGGGGTTTTACTATACATTCAGCAGTGTCTTTGCGCTTCAGAGTTTTCTTGAGTTAGGATTTCTTAGCTGCATTTCACATGTGGCAAGCCACCATAATCGGGCCGATGTGGCGGATCCAGGCGGTAATCATCATGAGATCCGGTTGTTGATCGGATATGGGTTCCTTTATGCGGTGGGCATCGCTTTGCTAGCGTTCATTTTCGTCGGGGGTATCGGCTGGTTTTTTATTCGTAGCGGTAAGACTGACGTCGCCTTTGCTTTTTTTCCTTGGTGCGCATTTGTCAGCGTTTCTTGCCTTAATATCTGCATCTCTCCGGTGATGGCTATACTAGATGGCTGCAATAAGGTTTTGTTTACCTCGACCATGCGGATGATCGGCATGCTCGCGAATGGCATCGGGCTTTGCATCGCGCTTTATCAGGGATTTGGTTTGTATTCACTCGCGATTGGGATTGGCGCCTCGGTTCTGATAACGTCCCTTGGCTTGCTTTTTAAATTCACCCATTTGTTGACCGGTTGGTGGCGTGAAGTGGGTGCGGCGGTGACTCGTTGGCATCGTGTGATTTTACCTTTCCAAGGGAAGATCGCGGTATCAACCGTCTGCAGCTACCTTCTCGGCACACTGTTTACGCCCATATTGTATCGATTCAGTAGCGCAGAGGCCGCAGGCCGTTTTGGAATGAGTCTACAGCTTTTAAATTCAATTGGAGCAATTGCCTTGGTCTGGACGACGACAAAGACTGGAATTTATGGAAGCCTCGCTCAACAAAAAGATTATGTGGTGCTTGAACGATTGTTCACCCGCACCACTTTGCAAAGTGCCATATTCGCCTTTCTGGGCGTGCTGGGTTTGCTCTTGGCTTATTGGGTGGCTTCAGACCGGTTTGCTTTTTTTTCCCGTATGCTGCCTTGGCACGAAGTTGCCGTGCTTGGGTGGCCGGTGATTGTCATCCAGTTTACGGTTGCTTTTTCCAGTTTGTCGCGGGCTTTTGGACAGGAACGACTATTGGTTGCGGGGATATTCCATACGATTATTCATGTCACGCTGCTGTTAGTTCTCATCCCTGCATTTGCGGAGACAGGTGCGGTCTGGACTCAAGTTATCAGCTATACATTCGGGTGGGGCTGTGCAGTTGCTATCTATCGTAGATTTCGACGCGAAATGCTTTTAAATCATCATGGCTGATTGCCCCGATATAACAATAGTTGTCCCGGCGTATAATCAGGGCCCATTCATTGAACGGACGCTGCAAAGCCTGCTAACTCAACAGATCAAGCCAGCTGAGATTGTGGTTAGCAATAATCATAGCACTGACGAAACGATCGAGATTCTTGAGCGTTATCGGAGTCGCGTGCGACTCATCTCGCCGCCGAAATTTATTCCGGCGGGAGAGCATGGTGATTTCCTTGTATCTCACGTTCGCACGACTTGGTGCGCATTGCTTTCCAGCGATGATGTCGCAGAGACCAACTATGTGGCGGCATTTGCCGATTCCATCGCCCAATATCCGTCTGCCGCGCTGGTGCATGGCGGCGTGCTCTACATTGATAAGGATGAGAGGACGGCCGTGCCCCGTTATGCCTTGAAGGCCAGAGAAAGAGCATCATTCCCACTCAATCTTATTGAGCAACTTGGCGCCCCGGTCGTCAACTTTGCCGGCTTTGCCTTTCGCGTGGATGCTTTCCGCAGGACGAGTGGTTTTTCGCCTTGGCTCGGTATGGGTGATTGGCCGGTATTTCTTCAGCTAGCTCCGCATGGAGATTTTATATATCGCAGAGAAATTCTCGCACGTTATCGTTGCACCTACCGGCCTACCCTTAACCTGGATCGCTACGTCGCTTTTTTGCACGATGAGTATGAGATAGCCACTCAGCTCATCCCTGATCTTCTCAAAAAGCACGGCCAGGAGCACCTGGCGACTCTTCATAAAAAGCGATCACGGGAACGGTATTATCGACGGTTAGCAGAGTTTTATAGCTACGGGAACGAGGTAGATCGTTCTGCTTCGCTAATGAAGCTGACCATGTGGGCTAAGTATTTGGGTGAATCTATTCCGACAGACACGGAGTATCCACCTTGGTCCTTGCGGGTAAGGACCAAGGTGGAGTTCTGTCGCTATCATGCTAAACGCGTTGCACGCAGCCTGTATGGTCAAATAAAATATCTGAGTGCCAGTAAACGGTCAAATGGTCCGACATAGTGCCGATAGGACAGACAGCGAAATTGGAGCATGGCGCAACGAGCCAACACCGCTACTGGGGAGAAGAAATTTGCGAGGATATAATACACCAAGCCTTACTATCTATGCCACATGCCTGCACATTCAATGAGCCTAAGTGCCTTGGTAGAGTCCCACCTTACAACAAGATGAAGTGGCTGTCGCTTATATCCGCTAACCCGTAAGAATGTGTCCCTGATACTCTATACACTCCTGTCAATCTCCGCCGGACTGTTGCTCTTAAGCAGACAGTCTTCAACGGTGGAACTATATGTATCATTGGTCATCGCCACGTCAGCCACCGCTTGGTGCATGGCGGACGTTTTTTTGCTCAATAGAAAATCCTTTGGTGCGGCAATCTCGCTGCCACTCGGCGTGTTTTTCATGATCTTTATGGCGCAGTTCAACCTCGTCCGGGGTTGGGTTTTTGCAACGATGCATGACGACAGTCTGCTTATAAATCTTGGTGGGCAAGACCCTGACTGGCTTGTAACCCGCGCACTTTGTTGGACTGCCTTATTTATAATGTCATTCGGTGCCGCTTACCGCTATGCACGGATCCCTCATGGATTAATGCGATGGGGCGATGCAATGGTGATTTTTCAAGCGACTGATCCGGACACGATTACCCGTAACCGATCGGCGGTATTGCTGTTGTCGTTTTTGGTAACAATCGGGTGTGCCTGCTTCATTGTTGCGTTTAGCCTAATTGCGGGCGGCTCTGATTTATCCTCGCGGGTGAGTAGTGCCTATGTATACATGTTACCGTTGGTGATCTACAGTATCTGCCTTTCTCTTTATGGCGCTGTGCTCAATACTTCACGAGACGGCAAATTTATGTGGATCGTTGCACTCCTGTGTCTTTTTGCAGTCATCTCCTATTTCGGGCGGACGGTATCTACTTTTCGTATCTATAGTATCACTCTTCCGGCATTAATTGTCGGCTATCACCTTGCCCGGAAAAAGAGGCTTCTATTGTGCGCGGTGGGAATGGCATTGGTTTTTCCCTTGATCACCCACATGGGGAAAAACCGCACCGCGGATAACAGAGATTTGGCGGCGTCCCTGGCGACCTCACTTTCTGCTGAGGCGAGTGGGGGCATCGACGATTTCCTTCTCGGCCCTTACAAAGCGGCAGGAGGCGACTTCACCACGGTCGACATATTCGCGTCCGTGTTAAAACAGGAGCCGGGATTTTACCCCTACGGGTTGAGCTGGGCCTATGCCTTAGTGCATTTTATCCCGCGACAATTGTGGGAAGGGAAACCAGAGAACGGGATTCTTTACGACACGAGCTATTCGATGGTGAACCGAGGGGGGCAGGAAGTATCGATACCGTATACCCCGGGAGTGGTGGGGGACGCCTATCTCGAGGGAGGGGGGGCATTTATATTTCTGATTGGGGCAATGTTTGGGTGTGCATTCAAGGGGTTGGATCTCATCTTGGGCCGTCGCAAAATGCTATTCGGTCCCACCATAGACTATTGTGCCATTTACAGCGCGTTTCTGTTTGTTGCTTTCTTTGCCAATCGCTCACTGCCTTATTTTATCGTCCTTTATACGATAATTAACGTCGCCGGAGTTTACCTTGGAAGGCTGGTGATAAGAATTGCAGTCGGTTTTTCGAGTGGTGGGGCCAATCCGCAAAGGCGGAACCTTGCGAACCTGCGTCAGATACGACCCATCATTCAGGCCAAGCCACGACCGGCGGCGGGCCAACTGCCAGAGGTATGACTGTGGACATACGATTGGGCTATGGCTGCTCGTCGTTGATGGGGAGAATATCCCGGCGGGAATGCCTGCATATCCTGGGCGAAGCGTTTGAGAGTGGAATCAGTCACTTCGATGTCGCCCGTTCCTATGGTTATGGCCGGGCGGAAAGTGTTCTGGGTGAATTTAGTCAAGGAAAGCGAGATAAGGTTTTTATTGCTACGAAGGCTGGCTTTACGGCGATGCCGCCCAAATTTTACCTACAAGCGGCGCGTTGGTTCCTTAAACCAGTCTCGACACTTGTCCCAGCGATTCGGCCACTGCTGCGAAGGAAGGCTGCTGCCGCTTTGGTCTCACGGCCGTTGCTCTCGGCAAGTTCGTTACGCACGAGTTTGGAAACCAGCTTGAGGGAATTACGGACTAATTTTGTCGATGTCCTGTTGCTCCACGAAGCCACGGCCGAGGAATTGGCCGATGAAAATCTTCTCAAGACCCTCGATGAGTTCGTGGCCGAGGGGAAAGTCAGGCGATATGGTGTCGGTTCAGATCTGTCGAAAATTCCCGGAATTCTCGCGATGGAGAGGGGGTATCTGCAGGTTCTCCAGCTGGAAAACAATCCGGGCGTCCGGGCTTTTGATCGCTTCGACCTGGCCGGGATTTCCCTGGTCATCACCCACCGGGCGGTTGGTGCGTTGGGTGAGAAAATCTGCCGGGCCGTCGTGCAAAATCCATCGCAGGCCGCACGATGGTCGGAGCTGACCGGAGCCGATGTGAAATCGCGGGAGCAGTTGAGTGCCTTGTTGCTCGCCTATTCACTGGCCAAAAATCCGGGAGGCAAGGTGCTGTTCTCTACCCTTCATGCGGGACACCTGCGGGCCAATGCGGCCACCGCGGGCCAGCTCAAAAAGTATGAGCCGCGGCAGTTTGATGAATTAGAGAGGATTGTCGCCTCTCTCCCGGCGGCAGAGGCCTGACGTTTGGCGGCTGCTTATTACCCGCATGTCCCCGGCAACCGGATTGCGTGTTGAAAATCTTCCGATACTGACAACGCATCATGAAATTTAGCGAAATTGCCCATTTGAATTCGGCTGAGCAGGGCAGGAGGATTGTCGTGGTCGGCGGCGGCACGGTTGGATTGCACCTCGCGAACGAGCTGACGAAGCGAGGAAGGGAGGTGATCGTGGTTGAGGCCGGCAGCGTGCACCTAGGTAACTTTTCGCCTGATTCCTTCAGGAGCGACGGCCTGAAGCACGAGGGAATCCGCACCGGGCGAAGCCGGAGTCTCGGCGGCACATCGAATCTGTGGGGTGGGCAGCTGGTCGAATACCAGCCGGTGGATTTTCGCGGCAGGGATTGGCTGGCCCGGTCGCGCTGGCCGGTGACCTATGAACAGATCCAGCCCTACTATCAGAAAACCTACGATGCTCTGGGGATTCCGCGCGACCTGCAGGACGACGCGCTGGTCTGGCGCGACATTTCCAAGACCAAGCCGGCTTTGGATTCCGGTTTGGAAGTGTTCCTCACCCGCTGGCTGAAGGTGCCCAGCATCGCCGTCATGCTCGCGAAGAAGATTGAGACTAGCCCGGCGCTGCAGGTGTTGATGGGGCACACTGCCGTCGGCTTCGATTACGCAGGAGACCAGGTCACCGGAGTAAAGCTGCGCGATCCGCAGGGCAATTGCGTCGTGCTGTCTGGGGCGGTCTTTGTCCTGGCCGTCGGAACGATCGAGACGTCCCGCCTGCTGCTCCATAGCGCGGCGGAGGATCCGCTTTGTCCTTGGCGACGCAATCCGCATCTCGGCGCCTGGTTCATGGATCATCTGGGTGGGCGGATCGGCCGGGTGTATGCGCAGTCGCCGCGCAAGTTCTTTGATGTCTTTTGCACGATTGCGGTGCGTATGTTCAAGTTCGCGCCGAAGATTCGGATGAAGAACGAGGTGCTTGAGCGGGAGAAGGTGCTGAGCGTTCAGGCCATGATCGACTTCGAGTCGTCCATTTCGGAAAACTTGGTCTACCTGAAGCAATTTCTGAAGGCAGCGATTTTCAGCCGGCAGGTAAAGGGGATCGCCGACCTCGGCCGGAATGTGATCGCCTGCACCAGGTATCTCGTGCCGCTGATGTGGCGCTTTGTTTTCGACCATCGCATCTTCGTGCCCAGTGACTCCAAGATATCCATGCTGGTGCAGGCTGAACAGGCGCCATGCCCGGAAAGCCGGATCACGATTGATTCCAGTCATCGCGATGTCCATGGGCTGCCCCAGGTGGTCTTGAACTGGCAGCTGGCCGGTGGTGAATTGGAGTCGATCCGTGAGTTTGCACTTCGCGTGCAGCAGGCGGTGGCCGGTGCGGGGCTGGGCCGGCTGGAGATTGATGAGCAACTGCTGCGCGGTGATCCCCGCTTTCTCGAAACGTTGCGGGACACCACCCATCAGGCGGGCGGAGCTGTGATGGGGTTTTCTGCGGAGGATGGCGTCGTGGATGCCAATCTGCAGGTATTCGGCACGGCGAATTTATACGTGACCGGGGCGGCTGTCTTCCGGACAGTGAGTAACGCGAACACGACATTTACGGCACTGACGTTTACCACCCGGTTGGCCGAGTATATCGCGGTCGCCGACAGTCCCGTCGCAAAGGCACCCGGTGGCGAATGAAGGTAGGAATCTTTCACGTCGGCACGCAGCATTCCTGGCAGACAGCGCAGGCTTTCCAGGAATCCGGGGAGCTTGGTTGGTATGCGACCTCAATTTTCTACAAGCCGACGGAATGGCCATATCGGGTGGAGAACCTCGCTCCGGCTGGGTGGCGGGCAAAATTGCACCGGGAATTCGCGCGGCGCTACACCCCGGCACTTGATGCGGAGAAGGTTCATCTGGTTGGGCCGTGGGAATGGGGCCGGACGATTGCGCGAAGGCTGCATTTCGCCTGGGCCGACCATCAGCTGAATCTGCTGAACATCCAACAGGCCTCCCGGCGGGTGATTCGGCTGATGCAGGAAAGTCCCGTGGACGTGCTGTGGAGCTTCAACACGATGGCGCTCGAGGTCTTTGCGCATGCGCGGAAGGCCGGCGTGCGCTGTGTGCTGGACCAGACGATCGGCCATCCGGCGGCGATGAACGAGTTGTTCACCCGGGAGCACGAGCAGGGTCGCGACTATTTCCGCTCACCTTACCAGCCGTTTTCGGCCGACTGGATTGCCCGGCAGGACCGCGAGATCGAACTGGCGGACGAGATTGTGGTCGGCTCGGAGTTTTGCGCGGACACCTTGCTCGACAATGGCTGTCCGGCGCACAAGATCACCGTGTTGCCCTACGGTTACGATGAAACCCGCTTTGCCGGCGCCCAACCCCGTGCTGTGCCGCCGCCCGGCCAGCCCCTCAGATTCCTTTTCGTGGGGGCACTGGAGCCGAGGAAGGGCGCGCACTATCTGCTCGAGGCCTTCAAGCGGATTCCGCCGTCGGTGGCGACGTTGACGGTGGTCGGCCGCCAGGCGGTGCCGGTGGCGAGGATTGCAGAGGCACCCGGGCACATCGCCTTCGTGCCGCAGGTGCCGCGTTCGGAAGTGCCCGGCTATTTCCAGGCGGCCGATTGTTTCATTTTCCCCAGCCTGTTCGAGGGCAGTGCGCTGGTGCTCTATGAGGCACTGGGGGCGGGATTGGGCATCATCCAGACGAAGTCGGCCGGTTTTGGGGTGGTTGACGGAAAAAATGGCGTGTTGCTCCAGCAACCATCGGTTGAAATGCTGGTGGATGCGGTTATGCACCTCTCCCGGAACCCTGCTTTGGTCGCCGCATGGTCGCAGGAGTCCCGGTGCTTGGGGGCAACCCACCGGTGGAGCGACTACCGCGAGCAGTGCCGGCGGTTTGTGCATGGTTCAGTGGCGGCAGGTTCGGTGGGGCTTCTCCATGGGGAGGCCGGGCCATGACTGAAACGGCTCCTCCAACCCAGTCGTTGACGATATTGCAGACCTGTCTGCCGGACTATCGCCTGCCGTTTTTTGAGCGATTGATGATAACGCGGCCAGAAGCTCGGTTGCTATGCGGCCGCGAATATTTCACGAAGAGCCTCGCGTTATGCAGGGAGCCTGCGCGCTGGCGGAGCATTGTTGAAAACCACTTCCTGTTCCGCCGTGGAATTCTATGGCAGTCGGAGGTTATGCGCCCAGCCATGAAGGCGGACGTGCTGATCGCGGAATTCAATCCACGGGTTCTCTCTACGTGGTGGATATTGATTTATCGGTGGTTGGCCGGCAAGCCGACCTTGCTCTGGGGCCATCTCTGGGGGCAGCATGGTCCGCAATGGCTGGCAAGACATGTGCGGCTCCTGATGCTGCGGTTAGCCGACGGCATGATCTGTTACACGCGCAGCCAGCGGGACGAGCTCAAACGCATCTTGCCGGAACAACCGGCGTGGGCCGCGAGCAACAGTTGCGTGACTCGCGCGCAGTGTATGGCCACCGAGGCGCCGACCAGCGCTGGCTGTGTGACCTATGTCGGGCGCCTGATCGGCGACAAGAAACCCGCGCTATTGTTGGAGGCGTTCGCTCGGGCGCTGGACCGTTTACCTTCCGATGCCAGATTGCTATTGATTGGGGATGGTGGGGAACGGGCGGCGCTCAAGGCGAGGGTTGTAGAGCTTGGACTGACTGGCCGTGTGGAAATGCCGGGACACGTTGGCAGCGAAGCCGAGTTGAAGAAAATCTATGCCCGCTCTGCGGTGGCGGTGTCCCCGGGGTATGTCGGCCTGTCTGCCATTCAGGCGATGGCCTTTGGGGTGCCGATGCTGATTTCACGAGATGAGCCTCATTCGCCTGAGATCGAGGCCTGTGTGGAGGGCAAGACGGCTGCATTCTTCGGGACCGACGATGCCGATGCCTTGGCCGATAAACTAGTGGAGTTCTACACCCCGCGCTCACCGTGGCGGACCCGACGCGAGGTCATCTCCCGGTTTGTGGCGGAGAACTACACCTTCGACGGCATGGTCGAAACCTTTGTCGAGGCGATTGAGGCTGTAACGGATGCACCCAAAAATAAGCCGGGGCCAATCCTTCCAGGCAAAGACGGTGAAGTCCCGGTCGCGATCGCATGGGCGCAGTTCGGTCCCTATCATTTGGCCCGTCTGCGGGCCTTGCATCGCGTGTTGGGCGAGGCCCGGGTGATCGGAGTGGAAATCGGGAGCCGCACCTCGACCTATGCATGGCGGCGTGAAGTGGCACAGGCGGACCGGTTGGTGACGCTGCTGCCCGGGCAAACCGCAGAGTCGGCATCGGCCTCAGCAATCTATCGCCGGGCCTTGCAGCTGTTTCGGCAGCACAAGGTGGAGGCCGTCTTTGTGCCCAGTTACTGGCCGGCGAGTTCGCTGGCCGTCATGCTGGCGGCCCGAAGCGCCGGAGCGCGCATCATCATGATGAATGACACCCATGCGCATACCGCAAAGGCGCGGGGCATCTGGGCGGAGCTCAAGCGCCGGCTCGTGCTGCAGTTCGATGCCGCACTCGTTGCCGGTGAGCCGCAGAAAGAGTATTTTGTCGGCATGGGTTTGGCGGCGGAGAAGATCGTCACCGGCTACGACGCCGTGGATAACGAGTTCTTCGAGCACGCGGCGCTGAGCGCCAGGAGTCAAGCGGCGGAAACACGGGTGAAGCATGGACTGCCGGCGCGGTATTTCCTCAACGTGGGCCGGATGGTGTGGAAGAAGAATCTCGAGGCGCTGATTGATGCTTACAGGTTGGCAAAAAACCGTCTGGGCGCAGATTGCCCCGCGCTCGTGTTGGTGGGCGGAGGAAAACAGGAGAGAATGCTGCGCGAGCGTTGCCTTACCCACGGGTTGTCCGTCCACCAGACGCCTGTTGGCGCAGGAGAGGGAAAACCGGGTGTTGCCGATGTCTATTTCATGGGGTTTCGTCAAGTGGATGAGTTGCCCGACTTCTATGCGCTCGCCGAGTGTTTCGTGCTGGCCAGTCGCGAGGAAGAGTGGGGACTTGTGGTGAACGAGGCGATGGCCTGCGGCCTGCCGGTGCTGGTCTCCAGCGTGGCGGGCTGTGCCCGGGATCTCGTGAGACACGGCGAGAACGGTTTCCTGTTCGATCCCTTCAATGCCAAGGAACTGGCCGGCTGCCTTGAGACAATTGGGCGCGAGCCGGTCCGGGCCCGGAAGATGGGCGAGGCGTCGCAGAGGATGATCGCGCATTGGGGCTGCGAGCGCTTCGCGGTCGCAGCCCATCGGGCTGTCGAAATCGCACTGCATGGTGAGGCCGGAGACCTGAACCTGAAGCCTGTATGCAAGTATCCATGAATGCTAAACGCGGTTATTCGTGGCTTGGGCATCTGGTGGCGTTGCTGGTGCTGCTGTCTTTGGACACCTACAAGCGGTTGCGCCGCATTATCAGCAAGACCTTCCTCAGGATGATCGTCGGGGCGCTTGGTTCGGGCCTGCTGGTGATGGTCCTGTCCAGCTTGCTCGCTCTGCGTCAGATCACCCATAGTGTGGAGTCGTTGGTCGGCGACTCTCTGGTGGGAATGGAATCATCGGTAGCCATGCGCTCGGCGGTGCGGGAGACCCAGCTCGACCTTTTACGCCTGCAACTGAACCCTGATCGACGCCTGCGGAAAGCGGAAGTCGACGATTTCAATCGCCGGCTGAGACATCTGCTGGCGCGATACCGGACGGGGATTTTCGAGACCGAGGACGAAGCGAACGCACAACGGATCGAGCGCCGGCTGGCCGGCTATCTGGATAGTTTGCAGCCGATCATCGATGCCAAGCATCCTGAGTCTGTGGCGGTCAAAGTGGCGGACAATGCCGCCCGCGAACTGGTCGAAGCAGTGGAGCAAGCCTATCTATACAACCGCCAGCGCATCCATCTGAGCGCGGACGAGGCTGGAAGCGCCGCCCGCCGCGCGCTGCAGATTTCCAATCGCCTCTGGTGGAGCTTTGCCCTCTTTGTCTTCTTCATGTTGCTGATCTATCTGGCCTCCCGCTGGCTGGCTCTGCCGGAAAGTCAGGATGCCTGACCCGCGACACCTCCATTTCGTCCAATCGCTTGAGCCGCTGCAGGGCGGAGGACTGGGAACGGCCGCCCGCCAATTGCACGACGCGATGTGCGGTGCGGGATTGGAGTCGTGCTTGCTTTCGACACGAGGTAGGGCGTTCCGGGAGGAGTGGTCCGGTGTAGTGCAGTGCGAGCGGGCGGGGATGGAAAAGATGTTTTATGCCCCCGGATTGCGCGCAGTCGCGGAGGATGCGCTCATATCCGGAGCGGTCGTCCACGGGCACGGCTTTTATGTATATCCCAATTTCGTTGTCGGGAGGCTCACCCGTCGCCGTGGACTGCCTCTGGTTTATCATCCGCACGGCATGTTCGAACCCTGGATCCTCGGGCGCTCCCGCTGGAAGAAGCGCATGGCCCATTGGCTCTTTGAGGGGGCCAATTTCAGGCACGTCCGGCTTTGGCGGGCGCTGACGCGGAAGGAGGCGGAGCAGGTCCGCGCAGTGGTGGGCCCGGCGGCAAGGATCGTGGTCGCACCGAATGGAATGGATCTGGCTCCCGTCAGAATGGCGACTTTCTCGCGTGCGAACGGCCGCCGCCGCGCGCTGTTTCTCGGGCGACTGCATCCCAAAAAGGGATTGCGACTGTTGATCCAGGCATGGGCGCGAATGGCCGGAGAGGCCAAGGACTGGGAGTTGGTCGTGGCCGGGCCGGATGAAAACGGGCACGAGGCCGAAGTCCGGCAGTGGGTGAGGGAAACAGGGCTGGATGGAAGCGTCTCGTTTGTTAGGGCCGTCAGCGGTCCATCCAAATACGAGCTGATTGCGAGTGCGGATCTGTTCGTTCTGACCTCCTACTCCGAGGGTTTGCCGATGGCGCCACTGGAGGCGATGGCTGCGGGAGTCCCGGTTTTGTTGACTGATGCCTGCAATCTCCCTGAGGCGCTGGCCGCCGGGGCAGGATGGGTGGGCTCGGCCGACCAGATCTCCGTCACGAAGCAACTTCGGGCGGCGTTGTCGGCTGGAGATACTGAATTGCGGCAACGCGGCGCAGCCGGGAGAGAATTGGTCGAGCGCAGCTTCTCCTGGCGGAATACGGTGGCCACGCTGCATGCGGCCTGTCAGGAAATCGCGTGATTTCAACATGACTCAGATAAGAAATGACCTGTTCGACCCGGCGCGTGGCCTTGATCGCGGTCGCTCGAAACCGGTCGAGGCGCTGTGGTATCTGGTGAAGTGTTTCTTTCTGTTAAGCCCGCTGCCTTGGCCGAACCGTTTGCGCGTGGCGTGGCTCCGCTGCTTTGGAGCGAAGATCGGAGCCGGAGTTTATATCAAGCCGAGGGTGAATGTGCATTTCCCTTGGAAGCTTACCATCGGCGCTCACGCGTGGATCGGAGAGGAAGTGTTCATTCTGAATTTCGAGCCTGTGCACATTGGCGCTCACGCGTGTATCTCTCAGCGGGTTTTTCTTTGCACGGGCAACCACGATTTCCGCGATCCGGCCATGGCCTATCGCAACCGCCCGATTTCCATCGGCAACGGGGCCTGGATTGGGGCGCAATGCTTCGTAGGCCCCGGAGTGACAATTGGAGAAGACGTCGTGGCGACCGCCGGCAGTGTCGTCGTGCGCGATCTCCCCGCGGGCATGGTTTGTAGCGGCAACCTGTGTGTGCCCATCAAGCCGCGTTGGGGCGATAACGCGGCGGATGCCGACAAGCATAAATGAAACTTGGCAAAGGTCTGGGATCGGTGCTTGCGGCATTGCTTTTGGGCGGAGTGTTGCTGCAGCTGCCGATCTGGCGAACTGAGTCTGCCCGCTTGAGCCAGCTAAAGGGAAAGCCGCTGGCAAAAAGACTGCCGCCTGGCTTGGCGGGCGGCACTGCCCAAGATGAGCCGATTGCCGGGACGGAAGAAATGAAGAAGGCGGTGGGAGAGTTGTTGAATTTCAGCGACGGAGTCTACCGCATCTATCGGATTCCTGGCGCGCGCATTTCGGCGTATGTCGCTTGGTGGGAGGCTGGGCGAATGTCGCCGCGTCTGGTTGCAGGGCATACGCCGGACGTTTGTTGGCCGGAAAACGGCTGGGTGAGGAACAAAGACGCCGAGGGCTCCCACATGGCTTTGAGCGAAGAGCTGAGCGCCAAGGGCTTTGCTGAAGGCGAGACCCGGGTGTTCGTGACGAATAGCAAGCCGGAGTATGTCGTCTTCTGGCACAAGGTCGGCGACGAGATGCTGAGCTATCAGAACGGCTGGGCTCCGCCTTGGTGGGCGTGGATCGATGAGATGTGGCGAGGCGGTCTGAATCTAAAAAAAGAGCAGCTGTTTGTCCGGGTCAGCTCGGATAGGCCGTTGGAAGAAATCTGGAGCCGGTCGGAGACGGAACCGCTGAGAAAGGCTTTGTTGCAGCTGGGACTGCAGCAAACAAAACCCGAGACCTGAAACTTGGAACCTGAATCTAGAAATTCAGCCATGTTGGGTATAGGAGCTCTGCTTGCCGTGGGCTTGCTAATTCACGCGGTGGCCATGGATATCGATACAGGCAAGGATGCGGTCGGAGCATCGAAGATGATTGAGGACTGTGAGCACGGAGCTGTGAGCACGGAGCTTCACGGGTGGGTGCGGTTGCGGGGGATTACCGGGCAGCAGACGGGGAAGCCTGAAAGTGGCGGTCTGGGCGCGGAGATCGAGCAGACCAGGCAGGCGTTGAAGCAACTGCGACTGCGGGGGCTGAAGACCTGTGTCATGTTACGGTGGCCGGGAGACTGGCAGGGTAGGAACTACCTGCCAAAAGACTTGCGCGAAGCCCATGAGAATGGACGGAAGCTGGGCGCGGCCTATGGCGACTTGGTCGATGCCTGGGAGGTCGACAACGAACCTGATCTGGGCTTCGTGCCGGAAGCGGCGGAGAATTACGTCGCCTTCCTGAAGGCGACGTATCTGGGCATTTGGTGCGGAATCGCTGAGACCAAGGTGAAACCTGAGACCGGACGGAGCGCTCCGCGCGGAGATGACGAAGCAAACCTGAAATCTGAGGGTTCCGGAACAGTGGCTGCGGCTTCCCACTTCGACGGGCTCACGGCTTTGAGCGGGTCGAAAGGCAGCCGCAGTTCCGAGGCCCATCGGCTGGAAGCCGATGCCACGAAATCTTCATCGCCCTCAGGTCCCAGGGCTGCTTCCTCATCTGCCCGCTGGGCACCCGATTCGATCGGTCTCCAACCACAGCCTGACTGTGCCATCTCCGCTTCACGGCTCCGTCAAGTCTCCAGCCTGTCCTCACCTCTCGTGCTCATGGCTCCGCTAGGTCTCCCTCCCGGTCCGTGGTTGGAGCGCTTCGCGGCCAATGACGGCTTCAGCTACACCGATGCCTTCAACTACCACTACTACGGCTATGCGGAGGACTTCACGAGCGTTTACCAGCAGCACGAACGCGCCGTGACGGAGCTGACGACGGCGCTTTTGAAAGCTGAAACGGGAAAGCTGAAAGCTGAAGGTTCAGATAATTCATCAAAACACGGGTCTACTCCTCAGCTTTCAGCTTTCAGCTCTCAGGTTTCGCCTACTTTCGTGCAGAAAAACCTCCCGGTTTTTCTCACCGAAGTGGGCTACGGCATGCTCGGCAAGGGGACGAGGGACACCAAGGAGGGGCGTCTGCGGCAGTGGCGCTGGTTCAAATCGGTGGGGGAGCAGGTGGCCAGCCTCAGGATCGAAGCGCCGATGGCTTTCTATCTGCCGCCTTATCTCGAATACGATATGTTGGAGTTCGGGCTCACAATGAGGCCAAGTGCCGGGAGGACGGAGGACGGAGGTCGGAGGACAGTGGCCAAGACTGAGGGCTGGACGGCGGGTGGGATAGAATACACCCCGGAAGATTTTGCTGAGCCTGGTAATCCTCAGCTTTCAGGTTTCAGGTCTCAGGTTTCTCCCTCGCCCTGGATGCAACAGATTGGGAAAGTTATCGGAGGGAACGAAGTCACGCCGGCGCTGGCGTGGTGGTTTGCCGCGCGAGGAGAAGCGCGAAAACCTGCAGGTTCGGAAATCAATTCAGGTCTCAGCTCTCAAGTCTCGGGGCTCTCGGATGGCTCACGTTCGTGGTCTGTGACCACAGTGAAGCCTTCGCCCATCGTGATCGATTTCATCAACGGGGAGGGGCTGTCGTTCGTGAAGCGATACAATGGGAGCTTTGTGGTTGGGCGGTCGCCCAGGACGGCCGGAAATGCCGAGGGATCGAAACGCACCCCGTTGCCGCCAGAGGACAAACCCGAGGCTCCGTCAACTCTCCCGCGTAAAGAAGAGTTCATAATCCTCGTGCGTGCGGCAAATGGAAATCTCTACGAGGTCTATCCGAAGCGGCCGGCCATGCCCGACTGGCAGACCTATTCCGAGTCGCAGGGGAATTTCACAATGGCGTTCTATGGCCGTGCTGAACTGCCTTGGCGATTCCAGGGCAACCGGCCGGCGTCGCTCGTGGTGGTGATGTATCCCACGCAATTGCCGGCAACCTATGAATTTCGCCGGCTGCAGTTGCTGCGGATCGGGGAAATGCAGAGACCTGAGGCCGGACGGGGTGCATTGCCCGAAGATGACGAAGCAAGCCTGAGACCTGACGCTTACAGATACGGACAGGGGAAGGTTGTTCTATATAACTTTTCGGACAGGGAGATCAGTGGCAGATTATTGCTGCCCGCCGGGGTCGAGTGTGTTGACCCCGACACGCTTTCCGGAGGGCCGGAATTCAGGCTGATGCCCAACGAACGACGCGAAGTCCCGGTATTGGTGAAAGTGCCTGGGGTGCGGTTCAAGCGGTTTGAAGCGCTCATACGTTTCGTGCCCGATGATCCGGGCGTCCCACCGGCACGATTCCTGACAGTATTCATGCCTGGCATAGGCGGGATGAAAGCGACGGTGGTGGCAGGACTGTTGCCACCGTTTGGAACAAGGAGCGTGGAGCCTGGACCCAATAGCCAAGACTCCATGGCCAACAACCGCTCGCGCATCGTGCAGCGTCGTCGAGCCACGGAAGAGGCGCCAATGTTGGAGCAGGGCGCAGGGAGCGTGAAGCGTGGAGCCGATGACCGAGAATCCATAACCAACCCACATGGTTTTGCATTTGCTCAACAAGGCGCGAAGGTGGAAAGGACGCCTGACGGCTTTACCGTGACGGTCAGCGAAACTCCACCAGGCAAGCAGCAACGGGTGGAAGTTGAAATTCCCTGGCCGGAGGGACTTGGGTTCGATGAGGATGAGTTTCTTTCGCTGGATCACCGCTTGGGTAACCCGCTGAAGCCATGAGAAGCGTGACCATACTTGGGGTAAACTTCCGGAGTGGCACACCCGCAGCGGTGGTTGAACAAAGTCTGCGCGGCGGGCTGGTCGTGGTGCCTTCTGCTCCCGTGCTAGTGGACATGGCGGACAAGCCGGCCTTGCGCGAGGCCGTGCTCGGGGCCGATCTGGCCATCACCGACAGCGGCCTGATGGTGCTGATGTGGCGGTTGCTGACCGGGGAGAAACTGGAGAGGGTCTCGGGGCTGGAGTATCTCAAGCTGCTGCTGGAGGAGCTTCAGAAAGCTGAAAGCGGAAAGCTGAAAGCTGAAGATTCTGATCTCATTCCATCTGAAAATCCTCAGGTTTCCTTGCCAGCCTTAGGCCCGGCGACGGCTGGAGGTTTGCTTCCTCATTCGCCCACTGGGCACCCGATTCAGTCGGCCTCCGGCCACAGCCTGGCTGTGCCATCTACGCCTCACGGCTCCGTCAAGTCTCAGGTCTCACACGCCGCCACAGGCGGCGTGTTCTGGATCATGCCCACCGCGGCGGCGCGGGATCGGAATCTGGCCTGGCTGCGTTCGCAGGGGTTCACGACGACGGTGGATGATTGCTACATCGCACCGGTGTATCCGCCGGACGGACCACTGTCTGACGGTGACCTGTTAACTGCCGTTCAGCGGCGACATCCGTCGCATATCATCATCGCGCTGGGAGGTGGGGTGCAGGAGCGGCTGGGCTTTACCTTGAGGCAAAGCCTGGCGAAACCTGAAAGCGGACAGAGGCTTGGCGCAGATGGCGAAGCAAAGCGGAAAGCTGAAGGTTCCGATCCATCTGCCGAGTCTCCATCCTCAGCTTTCAGCTTTCAGCCTTCAGCTTTCGGGAGCGCTTACCGCCCAGGCATACACTGCATCGGCGCGGCCATCGGCTTTCTCAGCGGCGAACAGGTGCGGATCCCGATGTGGGTGGACTATTTTTACCTGGGCTGGCTGTGGCGCTCTTTGTCGGCGCCGACAAGGTTTGCGCCGCGTTACTGGAAGGCGAAGCGGTTGATCGGGCTGATGATCCGGTATCGGGGGAAATCACCCGGAGGGTGATTCGTTATTGGTTGGGAGTTATTGGTTATAGGTTTGAAATACTGATGACCAATAACTGATAGCGGCAGCACCGGGCGCTGCGGGCCGGAGGTGTCGTCGCGGATAGCTGCGCATGCGGCTGGGGGGGCGGTGGCACCGGCATCCTGCCGGTGAACCTAAATACCGCAGAAGGATTGGCCACAAAAGGGTAAGCGTCCGGTCGGGCACCTCGTAGGCGTGGGAGGCCAGAGGTGATAGATTGTGGGAATGGCCACCACTACGACGGAGACGACGGAGCTGATAGAAACCGGAGATCGGCGGGACGAGTTGGGGC